>Ga0181529_10001940_pt1 | contig 25622 bp, 17 predicted proteins | sample PEATcosm2014_Bin_36_FD_119763 | JGI IMG/M metagenome (GOLD analysis project Ga0181529, IMG submission 119763) | Peatland microbial communities from MTU Mesocosm Facility, Houghton, MI, USA - PEATcosm2014_Bin10_30_metaG | ecosystem: Environmental > Terrestrial > Soil > Wetlands > Peat | place... | reverse complement strand
TCGAGCAGAACGTGCGCCGGCTTGTCGGCAGGGAACGTATAGCGGTGAATACCAACACGCGCGCTTGCGGTCAACTCCACGTGGACGCCGTAGTCGAGCAAGTCGACGGCGTAATAACCAGGCTCCGCCCGCTCTTGCTCGTGACTGAAGCGCGAGCGATAGCCGGAACTTGGCTTATCTATGTCTCCGGGGTCGAGCCGTACCTCACCTGAAATGGGCTGGAGCAGGACATCGCCAAGATCGGAATGTCCGCTTCCAGAAAAGTGTGTGTGCGAAAAGCCGAGGATCGAACTGTCTTCATAGCGGTAGCCAGAGGCCCACTTGTAACTCTGTTTGAAGGGACGAATTTCCGTGTCGGGAGACAGTTGCACCATGCCGAAGGGCACCGTTGCGCCGGGAAAAGTATGGCCGTCGGGTCCGGTACCAATGAATGGATCGACCATGGCCAATTTCGCTCCCGCTGAAGGCGTTTGCGCGGTCGCGGAGTGTGGAGCGCAGAGGATCAACACCGCAGAAGCAGAAAGCAAATAGGTCTTGAGCGTGGCAATACAATGCAAGATGCGCGCTGTTCCGGTGGCATGAGTCATGTTCTGTTCCTCTTGTGGTAAATTCAGTGCGGGGTTCTAGCCGGGAGCCGTGTTATTCCAAAAACTCAATGCGTCGAGATTTCAGCGGCGGCATCTGCAAGGGAAACGATTCTCAGTGCATCTGTCAACTGGGCAAGGGATGCAGTGCTGCCTATCTCAACAATGTGTGGTTGCCCAGGAAGGAGGTCAAAGTAGTTATCCGAGAGCTTGGCATCCAAATCGCCAAAAGTAATATTGACGCCAGGCGCAAGAGACGTGGCGGATAACTTCAAGCGGTATCCCTTGCTATCCTGATCGAGAGTCCTATCGATGACTTGAGGGGTAAGTTGCAGGTCCTTTGGCGCAGCGAAGTAGAGGATATTGCTAGATATGCGTTTCCCGCCTAGAGTCAGATCGGTAACCAGGACGGTTCTCGCCGGGTCAGCATGCCTTGCCAAAAGCAGTTCCACCATCGAGGTCTTCATGTATATAGCGCTCGAGAGCGGGAGGACCTGTATCTTTTGCGTACTCTCCGTGAGTACCGTCCCGTCCATCGCTACCAGCTTGACTGTAAGTTCCGCGGTGACTGCTTCGGTTCGATCCGATACTACGTAAACGGCGACCGTGCCATCTTCCACATGCGGGGATACCAATAGATCGCCGTAGAATCTGCGCGCATAATACTGCAGCGCCTTCCAGCGCCCAAAGTAGTCGATGCTGGACCAGGATATGCCGGGCCAGCAGTCATTGAGTTGCCAGAAGAGGGAACCCATCGAGCGCGGTCGAGAGCGCCGCAAGTGCTCTACGTCGACCTTGATGGCTTCGGCCTGAAGCAATTGGCTGACATAGGAGAAAGCCGCGAGGTCTTTGGGCTGGCGATAGTAACGTAGCACGTAATCCTGAAGGACCGTGTTGCCTTGATCGTATTTCTGGTGTGCGAGCAGAACCGGAGTAAGAACGCTGGTCCGATCCTCCGCACGAGTGAACGCCTGGATGGTGCGCATCTCGGGAAGAGACTGGAACCCGAACTCGCTCATGAATCGGGGAAAGTGTTTTTCATAATCAGCGATGGGCGCGCGGCCGCTCCATACGCTCCAGTCGTGCATATCGCCGGACTGCCACGCATCCGAAGTATCTTCTCCGTCCGCACTTGGTGAACTTGGCCAGTAAGGCGTCTCGGATGAGAGTTGCGCGACGGTTCGAGCGAGGATTCCGGAGGACACGGTCAAGTAGTCTTCCCACATCTTTGCCGATACCTCGACAGGAAGAGAGGTCTTGAAGCTATTTCTCCATCCGCGCCAGGTGGCCTCGGTCTCGTTGTTGCCGCACCACAAGACGATGCTGGGATGGTTGCGAAGGCGCTTGACCTGATATTCCGCTTCACGGGCGACGCTTTCCTTATAAGAGTAAGTTCCAGGCGTTCGCATGTCGGCGAGCATGAAGTCCTGCCACACCATAATCCCGAGGTCGTCGCAAATCTGGTAGAACTCGTCGGTTTCATAGTATCCGCCGCCCCAGATCCGGATCATGTTCATGTTCGCGTCGCGGGCCGATTGGAGGTATTGGCGAATGGTCTCCGTTTGCACGCGCGCCGGGAAGTTATCGAAAGGGATAACATTGGCTCCCTTGGCAAAGATAGGAATGCCGTTGACAACGAACTCGAAAGATCTTCCCCATTGATCGGGCTCTCTGCGCAGCACGATTGACCGGAGGCCCGCAGCAAGGCTGCTGGCCGCGACGACCTTGGAGCCTTCGAGTACGCGGACGGTGAAGCGATAGCGTGGTTGCTTCCCATAGCCTGCGGGATACCACAGGTCAGGATGAAGGATCTGGAAGGGAATATCTATTTTGTTTGTCCCGCGGCGGAGAACGACCTTTCGAGTCTGCTCCGTGCAAGCTTCTTTTCTGTCGCAGTTCACGATTACGGTTGCTGGACCGGAGACCGCGGATAGGATGTTGATCTCAGCGGAAAGGTTTGCAACTTCGGAATTTACATCGCGCTGGCGAATCGCCAAGTCGGAGACGCGCAAGTTATCCCATGCTTCCAGCTGTACAGGCTTCCATATACCGCTGCTCGCAAAGCGGGGTCCCCAGTCCCAGCCATACATGTAAGCAGCCTTGCGAAGGTATGCTTTCTCGGCGACGGTGGTCCTATGGCTCCAAGGATCCTGGGAGGCCACTTGTGCGGCCGCCTTGATGGGCGAGTGGAAGACCACGAGAAGGTCGTTTGCCCCTTCCAGCACACGGGTTTTAATATTCACTCGCCACTCAAGAAACATGTTATTGGCGCTGAGAATCAAGGCTCCATTCAAGTACACATCCGCGCTTGTGTCCAGTCCTTCAAATACCAAGTCGAGATGGCCGCGGTTCAGCAAATCATGGCTAATCTCGAGGCGGCGCCGATATTCCCAGCCGGTATTCTCAATCCACTGCAGCTTGGACTCATTGTCCGCATAATTCGGGTCGGGAATCAGGTCGTTCTTGAGGAGGTCGGTATGCACCATGCCGGGAACGGTGGCTGTACGCCAGAGTGCCGGCACTTTCTCCTCGTTCGTCCGCTGCCGAAACTCCCATCCAGAGTTAAGGGAGACGATCTGTTCGGTGCTATCAGATGTTTGCGCCTTGGCTGGTCCAGGGACGGCTGTCAGGGCAATGGCTCCGAGAGCGAGTAGAGGCAGGGTGGCGATGCGCATAAGTACTAACTCCGATGTACAGGCTAATGGTCAGGTTCGAGTCAAGAAGGTAGAGTCATGCCGCTCGCAGACCCAGAGCGATGGCTCACATCGTATTGATTTGCGCTACGCGGAATGACATAGTCGAAGCCAGCCTTCGCCATCGAGATCAGGGCGATGCCTGCACTACAGGGCGACCGTGAAACGAAAGAGCATGTCGTCGGAATACCATTGTGGAAAGGCAGTCCCCCATAGGTTGTTGAAGAGGTTTACGTGGACGCCTTCCTGCATGTCGGGCTGATTGTCGTCGAAGATCAACAGGCCTCTCTGTCCTGGTGAGACGAGCGGTGCATCGAGAGTTTTAAGCGTGAAGCTTCCGCGGGGGTCGCGATAAGTGACATTGCGCGTGACGGCATGCAGATGCATGCCTCCGTGCGGGAGCACGTCCTGGGGCGAGACGGGACGGTCAACCTTATCGAGCAGCCAACCATGTTCGTCCGGCGCCTGCGGGGAAAATGAGAACCACATCGCCTCGGGAAGGCGGTTGGCCGGTTTGTTGAAACACTGGATGGCGATGTGGACAAGGGGCTCGGCCTTGGGCAGCCGGATCTCCATTGTCAATCGCGCAGGCCATCCAACCAGATCGGCCGAAGCGGCGTCGGGCATGGGCATTCGCAGCTCTGACACAATGCGATGTTCCTTTGCGTCTTCGCCAACGAGCGTCTCCTGGACGATGGGCAGCCAAGTGCGGCTCTGCGCAGCGTATTTCTCCAAACCGGGTTTGCTGAAATCGTACCCGGCAGTGCGCGAATTAAAGGCGCGCGTGAACCTGCCGAAGTCTTCTGCCGAATAAGTCTGATAGCGGAAGCATGCTAGCAGATGTTGTGGCGAAGCCCATTCCCGGCCAGTCCTGCGGTCTTTGAGGCGATTGATGGAGCCCGTGGCAGGATCAATCGAGAGCAGAATGTGCGCGTCTTCAACTTCAGTTCCGGGGGCAAGGGGAGCAAGTCCGGATTTGAGTGGAGGTTTTGGCGCAAGGGTTTGCAGGCGTGCCACTGCTTCTTTGCGGAATCCATCGGGAAGAGCAGCTATGGCATTATCGATGTCGGCGCGTTTCTCGGCCCAGCCCGCGTCCATCTTCTTAAACTCCGGAAGAGTTAACCGGGCGGTGGCGAGTTCCTTGGGAGAATAGATCTCCGGGTGACGCAAGAACCTTCCGACACTAAGTCCCCAGTTATGGTCTGCCGCCAGTATCAGTCTCGATACAAATGCCAGGTCCAAGGCGTCGCCACACTTGAAGCTGCCTTTTGCAAGCCACTCGCGGCGCAGCCGGCATAGCTCCCGATAGCGCGCCACCTTACCCGGATCGGCGCCCACGCCATAGATCCATGTATCGCCGAGTTCTTTGGTTACAAGCGGTAACTGAGAGCGTACGGGCTCAAGCGCCGAAGCTATGGCGCTAAGATTTGTGGAGACGATTTGTGCTTCGGGGTAGAGCGCATGCAGCGAAGCATAGACGGCATGAATCTCGTCGAGCGTATGGGGGCCGGAGTTGTCCTGTCTTACCTGGATGGAAACGGCGATGCGGGTACCAGGAATCGCGACGGTGCTGCCATATCCAAGCGGGTGGTACAGTACCATAAGTTCTGACCCTTGCGGATCGCGCCAGTTGAACAAGTAGGGGAACGGGTATTCCTTTGGACCATCCTCGGCATCGGATTGTTTCATGCCCGCTTTCACCATGCGGGAGAGGAGCATGGCGTTATCCAGACGTACGGATTCCTGCAGCTCCGGAGACAGGGGAAGGCGAGGAGTTAGCGTAAAGTAAGGGACGTCGGGCGCCTTGCATTTTGGGTTGTTGCCAATATCGAGGAAGCGCACGCCGGCTTCGGCCAGTGGTCCTATCAGTCCGCGCGTATGGCATGGAACATCGGTTAGTTTGCCCGCGATTGTCTTTTTGCCGAAGCGCCTATCCAATGCGGCGGAGAGGCCCAGGGATGAGACGATGAGCGAGCGGTCAAGCATCTCCGAGTTCCAGGAGAGGGGCATTGCGTGCCAGGCAATATCTCCGGCGGCAATGGCACGCTCCATTCGCTTCCTGTCTTGGGGGGAGGCCTGCTCCAGGTACTCGTAGATCATCCAGGCAGCCATTGTCCAGACATAACTCTGCTCGCCGCCCGTGGCGCGAAGGGCCTGCGCTGTATCCATGGCGCGCGGCAGAAACTGGTCGAAATAGGTGCGGAGTACGCCGTGTTCCGTGTCCGTATAGCCGATGTCCAAATGGCATTTCCACAGCACATATACTTTCTCAACCTGGCGCTTCGCTTCTTCGGCGCGGGCCTTGAGTGCAGCGGGTGTCAGGTACATCCCCACGGCGGCCGCCGTCATACCCTTAAGCAATTCGCGTCGTCTCATCTTGTCCTCGTCTTTAGTCTTTTCGGTCAGATGCAGGAAGCTTGGCTTCCGGAACCCAACCATCGGAGATCACCGGCAAGCGCAAACCCCAAACGTTCGAATGGGCTTGTTTTCAAAACTCGGGTGACATCAGCTAAGGTATGTTCCATAACAAATGAGGATCGTTGCCGAGACAAGCGCAACCAGGCTCGATACGAGAAACGCAATCGACGACGGACGTGCGAATCTCCACTCACCTGACAACAGGCCCGCGGCAGTGGAGGCCATAACCATCATCCCAACGAAGAGCGCCCAGCCAACGGATGGGCCGAATGCGCCCAGCATATAGGGAGAGATAGCTATGCCCCAGAGCGCGACGCTGGCCGAATAGAGGAAGCCCATACAAAGGACTATGAGCCAGTAGAGCATACGGCTCTTGCGAATGTAGTTTCGATAGGTGGCATTGACGCGCAAGAGATAGATGCAGTAACAGCAGTTGGGGAGGGCCCCACCCAAGAGGACGAGCGCCAAGACGGCATTGGAGGCCTGCGCGGGCTGGGCGCCACCGTGGGCAATCGCCGATTCGATGAGGCGATGCGCCCAAGGCATAGCCATCCCGGATGGGAGGAGGCCGGAAAGCGCGCCGCCCGCAATGGCCAGGGCACAGCCCGTCGCACTGCTGGCAGCGGAGCGCGCGGCGGCGGCGTCTTTTCCTCGGTTTGAGACGAAGCCGAAGACTACAGAGACTAGCGAGAGGCAGACCCCGGCGAGGACAAAAATGTCGCCGGCGGAACCGAAGAGGGAGTGGTGCAACAATAGGCGCGGCGTCATGACGCCGACTGCGCTCATCGTGCCCACGAGCAAGGAAAAGCTGAGCGCTACGCCGATTTGAACCGCGGAGATGCCGAAGAGAAGGGAACCAGTGTATGCCAGAGTTCCACAGAGCAGCGCCGCGCATATGTCCCTGGCATTGGCGTGCAGATATACCGCGAGAAGATCGGGAATGGTGTGGCAGGCAATGAGGCATGGAAATACGGTGAACGACAAGAAGCTGAAAGGGAGCCAATTATTTTCCCACGCCCATTGCTTATTGGCCCGCATCGGCAGCATGAAGAGGCCGTTCATGGATCCCGCTAGAATGGCAATCAGTACGCCCGCAGTTACATTCATCTTAAGGAACCTTCTCTTTCGAGGGGGTGTGTGGCCCGTTCAACGGCGATGAGGGCGGCGCGCATGAATCCTAACGTGTGCGCCATGCCCGCGTGCCAGGGGGCCGCGCATGTCATCTGCGGACTATGGTCCGGAATCAGAACGCCATCAAAGCCGCTGCGATGGAGTATCGAGAGAATGCCGATCATGTCGATGTCTCCGTCGTCGATGAATGTTTCGTGATAGTGAGGAACCTTTCCAGTTATGTTTCTGAAGTGGATATACGCGATTCTCTTCTGGTTGGCGTATTCGCGCACCGAATCGTAGATATTGCCCTCCGTCATTTCGGCCAGTGTGCCAAGACAGAGTTCCAGGCCATTGCAGGGGCTAGAAGAGATGGCGATCAATTTGCGATACATTTCCGGCTGATAGACCAGGCGCGGCTGGTTGCGCATGGTGGGCATGGGAGGATCGTCGGGATGTGCCGCCAGCCGGACGCCGGCCGCTTCAGCGACGGGCAAGACTTCTTCAAGAAAGCGTTGCAGGCGATTCCATAACTCATCGTGGGGAATGGGGGGCAGAGTTCCGGCTGGGGCATGCTGGTCATAGATCATATTCCAGACCGTGCCCAGAGGAACGGGCGTCTCAACAGGACCGTCCATTGCTACGGAGATGGCGCCGCCGCGGGCGAATGGGCCGCGCACTCGACCGCAGACTCCGGCCAGGCTGAAGTTATAACCCAGGACGGGGATGCCGGCCTCTCCCATGCGGCGAAGGATGGTCTTGACATTCTCAATATGGAGCGGGCGCTGGGGTCCGTCGAGCAGGATGTCGTGCCAATGCGCCGGGTCCAGGTTTTCGATTGCTTCGAGATGAAGACCGGAGCGCTCGATCTGCTTACGGAGGCTTGTCAATTCCTGCAGCGTCCATAACTCATCGGGATTTCCAGCCACGCCCCAAACTGTATCCCTGGTGCCGGTTGGTTGGTTGTCGAGGGGATTGGAGGCGCCGCCCTTGAAGTAGTCAACCAGGTGAACAACCGCATGGGTGCACCCGGCTTGAACCGCAAATGAGCAGTACTCCTCGTTCAGTATATGGCGATAGAGGCCAATACCTAGTTTCATGTAAGTTTCCTATCCGATTTTTGGAATGCTGACGCCGAGGTCTACGCTCAGGGTTTGACCGTTGATTTCCGTTGCCAGCGATGAGCAGAGAAAGAGGAATGCGTTGGCAATCGCCTCAGGTGAGTTACGCCGGCCGGCCGGCGATACGCGCAGCACAAACTCGCGATATTCGGTGTCTTCCTCGAAGACCTTCAGGGAACTGCCCGCAGCCACGTTTCCCGGAGCTACGGCATTCACGCGGATTCCGATGGGCGCGCATTCGAGGGCCAGGCACTTGACGAGACACTCAAGAGCTGCCTTTGCGGTGGCGTAGGCGGGGATGCGGGTATGCGGAACCTGAGCGACATAGGACGAGGTAAAGATCAGATGACCGGGCACGGAACGATTGCGCCACTGGGTTAGAACGGAGCGTGCAAGATAGGTCTGCGCAAGATAGTTGAAGGTAAAGATGCGATCAAAGTCTACTTGCGGGGTTTCCAGGAAGGGATGCAAGCCGCATCCACCAGCATGGCCCAGAACCGTATCGAGGTTGGGATAGCGCTGCATCATTTCGGCAACCAGGGAGTCGACGGCCGCGCCATCCGTGACATCGAGTTGGCGATAGATTCTATTTGCGGGACTGATGTTCCATTGATCGAGTATCGACAAGGCCTCTGATTCCGGCCGTATATCGGTCAGGATGAGAAATGCTCCGGCTGAAGTCAGGGTGCGAACGATGTGCTCGGCGATGGCTCCCAGAGCGCCCGTGATCAAGATGGATTTCTTGGACAGATCGAGCTCGATCATTTCAGAGCCTGACTTTCCGCGCTGAGGATGTCAGCGCCGTTGACGGTTACGGCAAGATTGTCTTCGATGCGCGCTCCCATGCTGCAAGGGGCGAGATATGCACCGGGCTCAATGGTAATCACCATCCCAGCGGTGAGGATCCCGTCACTATCCGGCGAGATTGCAAAGCCAGGATCGTGATAACGAAAGCCGACGTGGTGCCCGGTAGCGTGGGTGAAGTAATCGGCCAGGCCGGCCCGTTCAAGCACTTGTCGCGCGGCGGCATCCACTTCGCGCGCGGCTACGCCCGGCCGCAACAGGCGAAGGGCAGCTTGCTGGGAGCTGCGCACCGCGTCTAACAGGTCAGCGGATTGGGGGGAGACCGAGCCAACGGGCTCGGTCCGGGTCAGGTCGCTCCAGTAGCCGTTCACGCAGGTCGCAAGTTCAATCAGAACCAGGTCGCCGCTGGCGATGCGCTTTCCTGAGGATCGATTGAACGCTCCCGCGCATGCCGTATTCGCTCCGGACTGCACCATCGCCCATCCGCGCGCAGAATCGATGCCGGGTTCGCCCGTCCTGCGATGGATCGCCGCTTCGGCGATGGAGGCGGCTTCAGCTTCCGTGATCCCGGGAGCCAGTGACGCGCGCCACGCATCGAGCCCAGCGAGGGCCACGCGGTTGGCGATACGAATCTGCTCAATGTCGCGATCGGTCTTGAACAGGTAGAGGCCCAGAAACGCATGGTCGAGTTCGATGCTGGCGGCCATGTCGACGGTCAGTTTCCGCAGGACCGGGTCCGTGATGGGGGGCTGTTCAGCAGCCAGGATGGGCATGGAAGAACGGCCGGGCATACTGGAGATGCCGATCGAGTGCCTGGGTAGGCGTCGCTTATAGAGCTCGAAGTCAAGCTTGTCGGTCAGAACGGCAAACGGGTCTGCGCAGCCCAAGCATCCCCATGGATAGAGGACCAACTCGACGCCTTCCGGAATGGTGTTGCGGGGCTCCAACTCGGGAGCGAAGAGGATGCGTTCGCCCGTACGCAGGGAGAGCAGAAATGACATGCCCCAGTAGGATGTATATCCCAACTGGAGGACCAACTCATCGGGCCGCCAGGAGAGCCAACCCTGGAGATTATGCCGTTCGAGAAACTCGCGAATCATACCGGATCGTGCATTCTCGATGGACATGCTGGAAGCTCCTCACATAATCCCATGCTTTGCAAAGGTCAATACGGCTGAAGCGCCGGATTCCAGGTCCTGCTTGACGAACCTTTCTTGTCTGGCTTTTTCAAACGCGCGCGTGAAGACCTCTTGCTCGACCTCAACGGGGATTACGCATACGCCATCGATGTCGCCAAAGACGATATCGCCGGGGCGGATAGGGACATTGCCGATTTCGATGGGGACGCGAAAGTCATGGACCTTGTAGCGGGGAGAAGAATCCTGGCCGTAGGACCCAAAGCCAAAGGTTGGAAAATTCATGTGCAAGAGGCCTTTGGTGTCACGGTAATAGCCATTCAAGAGTGCTCCGCGGCAGCGCTTGGCGGTGGCGCGTGTGGCCATCATCTCTCCCCAGATGGCATTACGTGGGGAGGAACCGGTGGCGACGTAGATTTCGTTGCGGCGGAGATCGTCCAGAGCCTCGAGCATGAGTCCGAAGGGTTTTTCCATGAGGCGATTGGCGGAGCCGGAAATGGACTCCTCAAAGACATCTCCTGCAAGCACCGGCAAGGCGCGGCCGAGCATGACGGTCAAGGGATTCAGAGGCCTGATCTTGGGGGGAAGAAACTGATGAAAGAGACCTAATTTGTCCATTACATCCCCAAGAACACAAGTGAACAGCTCCTGTTCGGCCAGCGCAAACAGTTCATCGTCGTCTTTCCAGATCCCCATCGCTCCCCCATCGGTTCTAAAGCCATCAAGAGAATCGCATACTGTATACAACAATGTCAAGTGCCTCTTTTCCTGATTTGAAAATCAGGCAGATGGTAGGGCTGGAGAGAGTGCCAGGCTTGAAAATCGCTCTGGATTTGTATATCGAATCCTCAGGTGATTGACCATTGCGGTCTCCGGGCTGACGCTGGAAGTGCCGCGAATGACCTCGAGGAGGGGGCGATGGTGGTCCAAAGGCCAGAGAGCGTCGGCGTGCGAGGCTGTATAGGCCAATGCCTGGTGGGCGAACAGAACCGTCAGCAGGGAGTCGAGGTTCTTTTCCAGATAGGGATTGCCGCAGCAGGCCCAAATGCACCGGTGGAATTTGAGATCGAGCAGGGAAGCATCGAAATAAGAATTCAACTTGGCGGCCTCCATCTCTTCGAGGATGGCGGTCAGGCGTCTTTCCTGGGTGGCGGTTAGATTGGCGCGGCAGAGCTTAATAGCTTCTGCTTCCAACAGGATACGAAGGCTGTTGATCCTCTGCACGTCCTCTTCGTCGAGGGTGATGACGAACATCCCCCGGCGCGGATAGTTCATGACCAGTCCTTGTGCCTGGAGTTGCTGGAGCGCCTCGCGCACGGGAATTCTGCTGACCTTGAACTGACTGGCGATGTGGGTTTCGTTGAGCCGATCACCCGGTTTGAAGGTGCCGGCCAGAATCGCATTTCGAATCTGGTCGGCGACGTGGCTCTTCAGCGGTGCAGTGTCCGGCAGTTCGTACAAACCTGAAGTGGCCATGGTGTTCATCACCTCTCGCCAAACGTGGCGTAAGAACTTATCTGTCTTCGATGTACAATAACACAACCCTGTCCGGTCGACCTGCCCAATTAAAATTTATTGACATTGCTGTATACAGTATGCAATAAAAATTGCGACTGATCATTCCCATCTCGAATGGCCTCGAAATGTGGTGGGGATGAGGAGGCCAGTGAATTCATCCAGGTGGCGATTGCCATTCCAGAGCCACGGACGGGCCCCAAAGGCGTGGTGCTGGTGAGCAAGCCAATCCCAAGTGATTGTGTCAGAAGAAGATGCTCAACAGACAACAACAACCAGGGAAGCAAGAAGGAGAAGGAATGAACACTACATTGGAGATGCCCAGAGGGCCCAGAAGGCCAAGGTTGCTTCAGGCTATGACCTGCATAGGGCATACCGCCCTCTTTGTCGGCTTGATGCTCATATGCGCACTTATGCTGTCCAGTAAGCTGTCGGCGCAGGGTACTACGGGAACGATTACCGGCGCGGTGACCGATCCCAGTGGGGCTGCAATTCAGGGCGCGACGGTCACCATTCGCAATCTGGATACAAACGCCGTTTCCGTGCTGAGCAGCTCCGAGGTTGGCGGCTACAAGGTCACTCACCTTTTGCCTGGCCGGTATAGCGTGAAGGTGGACAAGGCGAACTACAAATCCTTCCAGCAGAGGGAGATAGTTCTTCAGATGGACCAGGTGGCGCAGATCAACGCCCCCCTTCAGATCGGCTCGCAGCTAGAGACGGTTGAGGTCACGACCTCTGGCCCCGTCATCCAGACAGAGGCCTCGTCGATTGGTATGGTGATCGAAAGCGAATCCATCCAGAACACACCGCTCAATGGTCGCCTCAGCGTAATGGGACTGATCGCCATCAGTCCGGGAGTGCAGGCCGTTGGCGCGCAGGACCAGTTGGCCGACAGAGGCATGACCCCGGCGATCGGCTCCGGTGGCCGTAACGCGTATGGCGGTTTCGGCGCCACATTGGATGGCGTCGTCAATCAGGAGGTTGCGCTGGCACGTGCTGCCCCTGAAATTCCGCCCTTCGGCGCGATTGGCCAGTTCAAGATGCTTTCCTCAGGCGCGCCCGCGGAGTTCGGCGAGCAGGCCCAGTTGATCGTGGTCAGCAAGAGCGGCGCTAATCAATATCACGGGGAAGGCCTTGAATTCAACCGCTCCAAGGGTACCAGTGCCAAGCAGTACTTTGCGGGTTCGCTGGTCCGCCCGGCATATGAGCGCAACGAATTTGGCGGCACCCTCTCTGGTCCCTTGACGATTCCGCATCTCTATAAAGGCACGGATCGCTCCTTTTTTCTGTTCGGCTATGAAGGGTTTCGGCTGAACCAGGCCACCACTTTTACCACCCAGCAGCCAACCGAGAAGATGCGCACTGGCGACTTCTCCGAGTTTCTGGCCGGCGGATTATGCGCCGGAAGCTCTCCGGTAACCATTGTCAACCCAATTCCAACGGGACCGGCAATTGTTAATAACGTGATTCCCAGCACGATGCAGAATTCGGTGGACTTGAAACTACTAAGTCTGTTCTATCCGCATCCGACCCAAAGCGGTTGCGGTGTAAACACCGTCGAGCAAGATAACTATGTCAGCGCCGCCAAGCGCTTCTCGCTCCGTGTCGACCACAAGTTGAGCGAGAAGGATCAGCTGCGGTTTACCTTCCTGAGAGCCGCCTACGGTCCCTTTCCAGATGCCGGAACCGACAGTCTGCAGGGCGGAAACTCAGCGGATGGCGAGATCGATACGTTGTTTGTTCTGGGCTTGACGCATATGTTCTCTCCCACGCTGCTGCTGGATGCGTATGGTTCATACAACCATCTTCCAATCTTCCGCACCCCGCAGAACTGGAACGTCGATATGGCTTCGATCATCCCTGGGCTTGGCCCGCAGGTGATCAACGGCGCGCCGAATGCGATCACCATCTCCAATATCACATCTGTCTCCGAGGGCGGTTCCAAGGGCTTCGAGCAGGATATCCAGTTCTACTCCTCGATCACCAAGGTGCTGTCGAAACAAACCATCAAGGCGGGCGTTGGGTATCTCTACAACAACTATTGGTCGGCCGGCGTATTGGCTCCCCAGCGCGGCACCTATTCGTTCACGGGCCGTTACTCGGGAAATGCCTTTGCTGACTTCATGCTGGGCTATCCTAATTCCACGGGCAATGCCACTCCCAGCGGCATCGTCGGGCGCGTCCTGTCAAGCCATTATTCCGGCTATGTCCAGGATGACTGGAAGGTAACGCCCAAGCTGACCGTCAACGCGGGCATTCGCTATGACTTGCAGTGGTTCAATCAAAGCCCCTACGGCCAGCAGGCTCTCTATATTCCGTCTCTGAAGTCGGTCGTGGTCTTTGCCAACACCTTGGCGGGCGCGCTGCCTAACTTCACCAACGGCTCCATTCCGATCACTACGTCAGCAACGGCAGGCATTACCAACAATCCGATGAGCTACGTTGGCCGCCAGCCGCATAACTTCGCCCCACGTTTGGGATTCGCCTATCAGGTATTCCCCAACACGGTGCTGCGTGGCGCCGCGGGCCTCTACTTCAACATGCTGCCTCCGGGCTACATGAATGACTCCTTCGGAGGCTCGCCCTTCACCGCCTCTCCGACCTTCTCGCAGCCTGCAGGCAGCGTTCCTTCCATCACCATGAACGCGCCTTTTGCCGCAACCGGCGCCTTCGCGGCTAATTATGGTGTGAACGCCGAGCACCAGCTCGTAACTCCCCGCACCATTCAATACAACCTGGCCGTTGAACACCAGTTCCCCAAGGGCCTCGACTTCCGCGTAGGTTATGTGGGGCAGCACAACATGAAGCAGAACAATACCGGTGGCTCCGGCAACATTGTTCCCAACATCAACCTTGCCAACCCGCCGCTGCTGGGCTCTACGGTGCAAAGCACGAACCTGGTGCAGCCCTTCTCCTCCATCGGACTCAATAACACGCCGATCTTTCACAGCCTCCTGAACGAGCTCCAGGCCGGTCTGCACAAGCGGTACAGCAATGGTGTATCACTCAACGCTGAGTACCAGTGGACGCGGGTCATCGGCACGGAAAACATGGAAAACCCATCCGGCCAAGCCCCTCGTGATTCTTATGGGCCGCTTTCTGGCATCACGCCCCAGGTCTTGCAGGTGAATTATGCCTACACCTTGCCGATGGGGCACAACAAACTGCTGTTTGCCAGTGCTGGCCCCTTCATCGACAAGATTGTCAGTGGCTGGCAGGTCTCCGGTACCACCAGCTTCCAGACCGGACAGCCGTTCTCCGTCACTTACACGGCTCCCGGGTCCAACCCCATTGGGCAGGTTAGCGGTCGCGCCAACAGAACTCCCGGTGTTCCGCTGTACCCGGCCAAAAAGACCAAGGCTCAGTGGTTCAATCCAGCGGCGTTTTACGCCCCGCCTTGCTACAACTCAGTCTTGACCGGTAGTGCCACTGTTAATTGCCTGGCAGTCTACACCGCTGGACAAACCGCGGGCGTGAACAGTTATGCCACCTATGGCACCTCGGGTTACCAAATGCTGCGGGGGCCCAGATGGCAAAACTGGGACATGAACCTGGAAAAGAACACGGTCTGGAAGGATCGGTATCATCTCCAGTTGCGCGCCGATTCCTATAACGTCTTCAACCATCCCAACCTCGGCAATCCGGCGGCGAACATCTCCAATCAAGCTACGATCGGAACCATCACCTCAACCGCATCCTCACCGAGCGCGCAGGCACGCACGCTTGAGGCTGGCGTGAAGTTCATGTTCTAAGGAAAGCTCCAGGAACTTGACTTCGATCCAAGAGAGGGTCCGTTCACCAGAGCAGGGAACTAGCGCTGGCGGACGGGCCCCCATCGATTGTAAGGTGAAGAAAACTTGGTCAATTGGAAATAGAGATCGAAAGGAATTCTCAATGGATCGGCGCAGCTTTCTGAACTACAGCGGCATGGTGGCGGGTTCTCTGGCGTTGGAATCCGGACTGAGACCCTGGATGACTCCACATCGGCTTTATGCCGCAGAGGTTCATGAACCGGAACCCAATCCCAATCTTGCCGAGCTGAAGCTGGGAGCAACGGCCACCGCCTCGTCGAACGATCAGGGGTATCGACCGCTGAATGTGCTGAAAGGCTTTCTGCAATCGAGCTGGCAAACGGAGAAGGAAACCGCAGGCTCGTGGCTGGAGATTGCCTTCCCGCAAGAGCAGACGGTAAGTGAACTCTGGATTCTGCCCCGGCCGCTTCCCTATGATATTGTTCTTGATCCCGATATGAGGGAAGGGACAATGGCCACGGCGCGAAGGGTTACATGCACGCTGCCAGGGGGAGCCACGGTTCGAGCCGAGCTGCGGCAATCGAAGGACTTTGAGATTGTCGTATTTCCCCAAGCGCAAAAGGCAAAGTCGGTGCGCATCACCATTGACGACGTGTGGCAGGAGTCTAAATCACAAGGCACCGGCTTGGGGAATATCCGTGTCTTTGGGCGGCCGCACACGGCTTCGTTTGAGGTGTTTGTCTACACCATGTATGACGTGCAAGCAGGTAAGCCGGTTCAATCGGCGACCATCGAGGTTGCCAATCCCGGTCCGCAGGTCAATGGTGGAATTCTCCAGGTGCTGCGGGCAGAAAAGTTATTCGCTGCGATCCCACTTGGCGTCTGCCCCGCCCACTCTGTGTCGCGCCACGATGTCTGGATTCCCGCGCCGTATGAAGATCAGGTGATGGAATTCAGAATCGCGGACCAGACACACACGTTCAAAGACGGACGCCATCTTAAGGTTCCTGCATACCATTCGTACTTCGACGGCGGCACGTTTGACATCCTGGATACCAATCACAACGATCTCGGATGGCTGGACACGCAGAAGATAACCGCCGATTTTCGCTCGAAAGAGTTGATCCTACCGGCCATGGATCTGATTCGCGAGCATCCCGAGTTTCGCTACTCGATGGAGTGCGTTGCGTATCTGAGGGAGTTTCTCGACCGCCATCCGGAGAGGCGCGATGAGATGGCGCAACTGATGCGCACCAGGAAATTCGTGTGGGGGGCATCGTACGTGGAGAACCTCGAAGTCCATGTAGGCGCCGAGAATCTGGTGCGGCAGTTCTACTTGGGCAGGCGTTGGCTGCACAAGAATTTTCCGGGTGTCGACTCCGTTGTTTATATCAAGACAGATCCCCCGGCCATGACTAGGCAGATGCCGCAAATCCTGGCGAAAGCCGGAATCAAGTACGCGATTCAAGGGCGATTTCCGTGGGGATTCTACAACTGGGAAGCTCCGGATGGGACACGCATCTTTGTCTTCGCCTTTCGCTACGCCAGCGCCCACGGGCTTCCCAATCCGAAAGGGAACCAGGGATGGCTCCACTCCGCGGCCGATCGCGAGGACTACTATCGGTCGCGCGAATTGCCTCCACAGATGATCTACGACTACAACAGCGACTATCTGCCGCCGACCGGGTCGCTGATCCCTTATGCCCACGACCAGAATGCGGCCATGAGGCGCTTTGCCGATGTGTGGAATGAACATTTCAAGGGGCAGGCTGGACGACAGATCAACCCTCCGGTGCTTCGTCTGGTCGAAGCTCAAGGAACGCTGGACGATTTTACGAGTCGTGAGCCGAATGTTCAAACTGTCAACGGCGACTGGCCCTTCGCATGGGCGTACTACGACGAGCCTGGACACCGCGAGGGATTGCTTGCCGGACGCCTGGCTCACAACCGCATCTTGATGGCGGAGCGGTTGACAGCTGGACTGCTTCAGGCCAGCGTATCCACGCGCTATCCAGCCGCGACTTTCGAAGAGGCCTGGCAGGCTAACTGCTGGCCCGATCACGGCTGGGGCGGCAACCGGGGAACGGTGTCGGATGCTGTGTATGTTGAGTCGTACAAGAAGTCGCTAGAACTTGCGGACAAACTGCTGGCGGACGCGGGCGCTCAATTGGCCCGGGCTGTGGTTGCTCCATCCACCAGCCAGCTTGCGGTGTTGGTGTACAATCCGCTCGCATGGAAGCGAACGGATGTGGTGTTCTACAAGATGACCCTGCCGGGCGGTTGGAGCGGTGTTGCACTGCGCGATAGCGATGACCGGGAAGTGCGCTGCCAGATTGTGAGCGAGAACCTGGACTTGCGAGAAATGGAGATAGCTTTCCTCGCCGAGGATGTTCCCTCTGCCGGATACAAGACCTATCGTCTAGAGCGGGCCGATTCGTCTTCCGCCAGGGCCAGACACGTCGCTGCCGATGTTATGGAGAATGACTCTCTGCGTGTAGTCTTGGGCGCGGGAGGTCTGAAGAGTCTGTTCGACAAGCGCTTGCAGCGCGAGATGCTGAAGACCGACAAGTTCTTTGGCGGCGAAGTCTTGCAGTTCACGGCGCCCGGCATTGCGTGGGAAGAGACGGAGATTGTGGCCGTAACTACCGAAGACTTTGACAAAACCAGCAATCACAATTTCCATCTCTTAAGTTTTGACGAGGGGCCTGTCATGACCACCGCGGTCCGCGAGGCTCAATTCATGCACTTCAAGCTGAGGCAGACGTTCCGTTTGTATGCATCGCTGGACCGCGTGGAAATGGGTGTCGACATTCTCGATTGGGATGGTCCCAAATCACACGAGCTGCGCGTGGCATTTCCGATCGATCTTCCTCATGACTTTCAGCTGAGCTACGAGGTCCCGTTTGGCACGGTAGAAATGGGGAAAGACGAGATTGAGTTCGCCGATCTCCCTGCTGCTGTGGATTGCGAGTTTGGGGCAGTAAAATATGGCGGGGACAAGCCTTTGCCTTTCCGCGAAGCCATCAACTGGATTGACGCATCGTCGAATCACTATTTGGGTGGTGGATGCCTGGCGGCTTCGGATTCCACGCTGCATCTGTTTGCGGACCAGACCGACAATCCGGTCACATACCCGGTGCTGCAACATGTTCTGCTCTCCACACGGAAATGCCTGGGATGGAATCCTACTTACTGGTTCACGCAAGAAGGGAATCACCGTTTCCGGATGGCTCTCTATCCCCACAGCGGCGGATGGCGCAATCGGTATCGCGAAGGTGTTGCTTTCAACTCTCCGCTCGTTGCCTTTACTGCGCCAGGCGCTCCAGCAGGAAGCCTGCCGTCCGACGGAGAGTTCCTGCATCTCGAACCCAGAAACATGATCATGACCGCTCTGAAGAAGAGCGAGGATGACGACTCCATCGTGTTGCGCTTCTTCGAAGCTGAAGGGAGCGCCAATGGACGCGCGCGCGTGAGACTCTTCCGGCCCATCAAGAAGGCCTGGAAGACCAACCTGATTGAAGAAGAAGACCAGCCTATCGCCGTCGGTCCAGAGGGCGCCGTGGAGCTTTTCGTAAAGTCTTGGGAGATTGTGACGCTCAGACTGCAGGTCTAGGCCGAAACAGTGGGCACGTTCGACTCGTCCTTCCTACTACACCTGCAATGTTTGGAGTTTGTCGATGGAGAAGGTAACACGTCGTTCTTTCTTGTATGCCTCGGGCGTCTTGCTGTCCTCGGCTACAGTTTTGCAGAGAGCCTTCGCCGCAAGGCACGCAGGTGCGATGGGGCCTAACCATAGCGCTGCCTCAGCGGGTAACGAAAAGGGAATTCCGTCCTGGGGGTTGGGGCCGTTTGTGCGCGATGACGGAGCCGATCATATCGGTGCCCTTCCGAACAGCGTTTTTGCGTGCCCGATCTCGGGCAAGACCATTCCCTGGGAAAACAAGAGTGTGTTGTGCGCGGCCGCCGTGGTGAAGGAGAACAAGGTGTTCCTCTTCTACCGCGCTGAAGACCTGTCACGCGGCAAGAGTTGGGGCACCAGCCGGATCGGGCTAGCTGTTAGCGAAGATGGCCGTCGTTTTAGACGGCATCCGGTTCCCGTTCTCTATCCCGATCAGGACTTCATGAAGGATTACGAATGGCCGGGCGGTTGCCAAGACCCTCGCGTGGTGGAAGCGGAGAATGGCACCTATGTTATGACGTACACGTCTTACGACGGCAAGAAAGCCCGTCTTAGTTGCGCTACATCGAAAGACCTGTATCACTGGACCAAGACCGGGCTCGCGATCGGCAACTGCCATGAGCACAAGTATCGCGACTTCTGGTCGAAGTCGGGATCGATTGTCTGCAGGCGGCACAACGAACGGTTCATCGCCCAACGCATCAACGGTAAGTATTGGATGTATTTCAATGACTCCGGGGCGATGGTGGCTAATTCCGATAACCTGACGGAATGGAACGTTATTGAGAATCCCGACGGCAAGTTTGTGACTGCCCTGCCCCTGCGCCCGGATAGTTTCGACAGCTATGTGGTCGAGCCTGGGCCGCCTGCGTTCATCACCGAAAACGGCATCGTCCTTATCTACAACGCTGGTGCGCACGGGCGGCCAGACCTTGGCTTGAGCGGCAATGTGTGGGCAATGGCGCAAGCACTGTTCGACCCCCAAGACCCAACCAAGCTAATCGACCGAACGGATGCGGACTTCTTCCACCCCGAGCGGGACTTTGAGATTGTGCATGTAGGATCGGCGACCGGGGGAAGCGGCAATGTGACTTTTGTTGAAAGCCTGGTGTGGTTCCACAATGAATGGCGTTTCTACTATGGCTGTGCCGACTCGATTGTGGCCGCGGCGGTGTGTAAGCCGGTTGCACCGAAGAAGAGAATGTCATTCAGACAGGACCAGCAGCCCAGGTAAAGAAAAATCCGATTGGGGGATTTATGTTAAGAAGGCAATTTCTTTCCGCTTCATCGCTTGCGCTTGGCCTTGCCGCCACGGGCGCTCCTGGATTTGCATCGAACGTACCTATCAAGACGGCGAAGAGTATTTTGGACTGCGGTGCTGTACCTGATGGAAAAGTCCTGAACACAAAAGCAATTCAACGCGCGATCGACGAGGTCTTTCAAGCGGGCGGTGGCCTTGTTTATGCGCCGCCAGGAGTCTTTCTGACCGGCGGCATTGAGTTGAAGAGCCGGGTTACGCTCTACGTCGAGGCTGGCTGTGTTCTTCTCGGCAGCCCCAACATCGACGACTACACTTACCACGCCGGGCCGCCCAGGTTAGGCGACGCCACTGGCCAGCACCTTATCTTTGCGCAGAATGCGGAGGATGTAACTCTCTGTGGCCCTGGCACTCTCGACGGTCAAGGCGAGGCCTATTGGGAGCCCAACCCCAACGTCCCGACCGCCTTGCCCGAAGACGCGTGGCAGGATGTTGCCTCCGGCCACTTCCGGACCATCCATCACAACAGCCGCCCGTCGCCCATGGTGGAGTTTGCTCAGTGCACCAACGTGCGGATCAGCGAGGTCACACTCAAGAACTCCCCGGGGTGGACGCTGCGCCCCATTGACTGCGAGTCTGTCTTCATTGATGGTGTTCGCATTCGTAATCCCTTTTGGGGGAGGAATACAGATGGCATGGACATCACGAGTTGCCGCAATGTGTTCGTATCCAATTGCGATATCACCGGGGGCGACGATGCGATCTGCCTCAAGAGCGAGAACTTCTACGGCACACGCGTTCTGCCTTCAAAGAACATTACCATCACCAACTGCATAGCATCGTGCGCGAGCAACGGATTCAAGATGGGCACGGCCACCCGCGGAGCCTTCGAGAATATTGTGTTTTCCAACTCTGTTCTCTATAGCGACGATGACAGTCCCATGATGAACCGCGTCATTGGTGGCATCAATATAGAAACCGTCGATGGCGGCAGTGTTGACGGCGTGGTCATCTCGAACATCCGCATGCAGAATGTGCGTGCGCCCATTTTCGTTCGTCTCGGCGCGCGCACCAAGGGGGAAGGAAGCTTTCTGCGTAACGTGCTCATCGAGGGCGTTGACTCCACGGGCTCGATCGTCACCAGTTCGATTACGGGCGTCCCTGGCCTTCGCCCTTCCGACATTACGATCAGCGACTGCCGATTGCGCACGGTGGAGCAAGGACAGGCCCATTGGGTTGACCGCACCATTCCGGAGGCTGTTGACGAGTATCCGGAGTCGTGGATGATGGGCCGGTTGCCAGCCTACGGTTTCTATATCCGCCACGTGGACCGCGTTCGGTTGCGCGATGTCGAGTACATAACCAACAAGCCCGACGCTCGCCCGGCGATCGTCTGTGACGATGTCGAGGACGTGATTTTCGCGGGCCTCGAACTCTCCGCGCCCGCCGGGCCCGCGCCGGTGTTCGATCTCCGCGACACCCGTCGTGCATTGTTGACCGGTATGCGTGCGCCCGCTGCGAGCCCAGTCTTTGCTCAAGTCAGCGGCACGGCCTCTTCAGACATCAGGCTTCTGAGTAACTCTTTGGGCAAGAGCCAGAAACCGGTGATCTGCACAAAAGGTGCAACCGCTGAGGCAACTAGAATCGACTGATTGGAACGAGAGGCATAGCGCCTGCCGATTATGCAGGTGTTATGCCTTCCGTGTCTGAGCTGCACAATCTCTCAGATCGCGGCAGAGCGCATGAATACGCGCTGGATCCGCATCCCAGGGAAACATAAAGCGCGCCGCTCCGCCGATGAAGCTATAGAATTTCCAGCCGCGTTTGCAGACTCCGGCGAGGACCTCTTCGGGGGCTTCGAGAAATACCGCATTGGCCTCAACGGGGGCAGCCAAGCGCACGCCCGAAACGTCGGCGATCTGGGAAGCAAAAAGCTGCGCGCAGTTATTGGCATGTTTCGCATTGCGCAGCCAAGCCCCGCTCTCCAGCATGCCTACCCATGGCGCGGAAAGGTAACGCATCTTCGATGCCAACTGCCCGGCCTGTTTGCATCGATAATCGAAATCTGCCGCCAGGGTGCGATCGAAGTACAGAACCGCTTCCCCAACCGCCATGCCATTCTTGGTGCCTCCGAAACACAGGACATCCACGCCGATCTTCCAGGATAGCTCCGCCGGTGTGCAGCCCAGGCTGGCACATGCATTTGCAAAGCGCGCGCCGTCCATGTGGAGCGAAAGGCCGTGCACCTTGCACTCATCCGCAATAGCCCGCAACTCCGCCAAAGAATAAACGCGTCCATTCTCCGTGGATTGTGTGATGGTAACAGCACGCGGCTTGGGATAATGAATATCCTGGCGTTTGGTTGCAAGTTCGCGAATAGAGGCTGGATTCAGCTTGCCGTCCACGCTGGGCGCGACGAGCAGCTTTGACCCGTTGGAGAAAAACTCCGGCGCACCGCATTCGTCGGTCTCCACATGAGCCTGATCGCAACAGATGACGCCGTGATAGGACTGGCAGAGAGACGCCAAGGCCAAAGAGTTTGCAGCGGTGCCGTTGAAGACAAAGTAGACTTCGCATTCAGTTTCAAATAACTCCCGAAACGCATTGGATGCTCGGGCCGTCCATGGATCGTCGCCGTAGGATGTGACGTGTCCATGATTGGCGGCTTGCATGGCTTGCCATGCTTCGGGACAAATCCCGGCATAGTTGTCGCTCGCGAATTGTTGCAATAGTTCACCTGATTCGATCTCTAACATCCTCTAGCCCTTCTCCGTATTCTCGAATGGCACAAATGCGGATAACAATGGAAATGGCTGTCCGCGACCACCAGCGCAACGACTGCTTTGCCGCGATGCGCAGGGAGTGGGCGGGGGCTCCATGTTCCTTATGCAAGGAAATCCCCACACCCCTCTACGGGCACGGAAAGAGAGACCGCTCCCTTCCCGTCGCAAATGAAAATTGAATCGCTCGCCAGCACAACACGTTCAGCGGAGTGCATCTCCGCAGGCACTGCGAATAGAAACATGACGTAACGAGTGGTCTTCTTCCTATGGGCTGCGATGTTGCATCCTCTGGGCGTATCGGAAAAACGTTCGTCAGCAAGGCCGCCGTTCGCCGCTATGGGTAACGGTGTTGTGCCGAATTCCATGCCTCTAGCTTGTGTGTTTCCGTTCCATGGTGCGTCTTGTCGTGCACAGTTCTCCTCCCACACTGCCATCCAAGGGAAGTCGCAACGACGAAAGCAGTAACCCACTCCGAGGCGGAGTTTCCAGTTGATGACCAATAGATACTCAATCTCAAGTCGTGGGTCGAGTCTCAGGCCAGCGAGAAAGCCGCGTCCCTTCTGGGTAAACGGAAGCCTCAGGTCGACAGATGAGCTCTTCAATTCGCACGGCGCGTGGGGCCAGGAAAAGTAGCGATTGCTCGGGAGCAAGGGATGGCCTTCATAGCCGAAGGGTGAAGTCATTGCATCCTGTGCAGAGGTGACCAGCGTGCTGACTTCAGCCTGGAGGAATGGTTCTCCAAAGGTGACGTGTTGGACCCAGTCCAAGCGATGCTCTATGCCGCGATTGTTGGTCACGGTCTCTTCAATGTAGGCGACGCTCTGGCCGGTCCCCAAGCGAATATCTCTTTCGAATGTTAGCCCCGCAATGGGCAGACTGGCCACCAACCGGCAGCGGGAGTTATCGACGTTCGCGGAGGCAATTACGGTCCATCGTACGCTTGCCGCTTCGCCGTGAAGACCTAGCCCGGCCACAGCCATCTCAGCGGACGGATCGCCGAAGTAATCGAGGCAGAGAGCATGCCCAGTGAAACTTGACAGGAATTGGCCTGTTTCGCGCGGTCCATAGAGCCGTGACATCTCCTCGGACCAGAGTGGAACCAGATCGTAGGTCGTCCATGGTGCTTCCCAGAGTACGTTCTGAAGCGGACAACCGTCTTGGTCAAGCAATCGGAAGGCGGCCAGATGTCCACCTGCGGTTAGGGAAATGAGTTCCATGGTTCCATTCGATAACCGAATCGCGTCGCGGCCCTTCCATTGAATTGATTCGCAATTCTGGCTCATGATAGATCCTCTGACTGAATCTGTACGCATGGTTCTTGGTTAAGCGGTAAGGAGTTGTCTGAATTCGAAGGGTTGCGGATGCTTGCAGAATCAAGTCACGATTCTGATACCCTGCCGCGTGAGAATGTCTGTCCACCTGGATAGCTGGTCGAAGTATGGTATTCCCAGTGCATCTTCTGAAACTGGAAATCCAAGCTTGCGGAATTTGTTCTTCCCCAACGGGTGATAAGCTACAAGCCTCACTCCTTTTATATGGGGCAGAGCCTTGGCTACCTCGCAAATGGCATGCAAGTGGTCCTCGCGGTCATTGTAGCCAGGTATGATCGGGCATTGTAGTTGGATCTGAGCTCCTCGATCATGAAGGGCTTTGAGATTTTGCAGAATCATCCCGTTTGGCATTCCAACAAAATCCAAATGGCGTTGCGGATCGGATTCCTTGTAGTCGAAGAGAAACAGGTCTACAAGTGGCAATAGGCGAGCGAAGTTGTTCCACGCGGAAAATCCGCTGGTCTCGATACAGCAGTGCAAGCCTTCGCCTTTGGCGGCTTCGAGCAGTGTAAGAGCAAAATCGATTTGCGCTGTAGGTTCGCCTCCGCTGAGTGTGAGACCGCCGCCTGACCGAGCGTAGAAAGGCCGATCCTGCAAAACCTCACGCAACACGGTCGCTACGGAAACATGCCTCCCAACAACTTCCAGCGCTCCGGTTGGGCACGCTAGTGTGCAATGTTCGCATACTGTGCACTGAGAGCGGTCGTAGGCATGGAACCCCGGCGCATTGCCGTCGACGTCAATCAACCGATGCGCCCCATGCTCGCACGCCTCTATGCATCTTCCACATGAGATACACATCTCCTCTGTAAATGAGATTGCGGTATGCGTGGTGAGCCCTTCCGGGTTATGGCACCAGGCACAGCGCAAGGGGCATCCTTTGAGAAAGACCATGGTCCTGATGCCCGGGCCATCGCCCGTGCAGAAGCGCTCGATGCCGAAGATGGTTCCCATGGGCGAAGTATCCCCGCCCACTCGCGGTGCTTTGTTCTTTGTAGTTGCTTGCGCTGTCAACTCACTGCTCCACTCGCCGATCCACGCAATAACTGCTGCAATTGCTCATCAGTTGCAGATCAGCCTGTCAACCACGAGCTTCCTCATCTCCGGGGACAGGCTTGCGAAATAAACGCTGAAGCCGGTTACGCGAACGACCAGGTGCGGATAGAGTTTTGGATCTTTGTCGGCGTCGATTACTTGCTGCTTATCGAGGATGTTGATGTTGATCTGGGTACCTCCCAGATCGAAGTGGCCAAGGATGAGTGCCGCAACCTTACTCACGCTCTCTGGTGTGTTGGGGAGCGATGGATCGAGATCGATTTGCAGCGGCGCTGTGTTTCCAAAACCGCACTGTACCTTGGCGACAGCTACGGCCATCGCCGTGGCGGCCCCATCTCTGCGGAACCCTGGGTCCGGACTAGCACCGTGAGATATTGGTTCT
>Ga0181529_10001939_pt1 | contig 25633 bp, 26 predicted proteins | sample PEATcosm2014_Bin_36_FD_119763 | JGI IMG/M metagenome (GOLD analysis project Ga0181529, IMG submission 119763) | Peatland microbial communities from MTU Mesocosm Facility, Houghton, MI, USA - PEATcosm2014_Bin10_30_metaG | ecosystem: Environmental > Terrestrial > Soil > Wetlands > Peat | place... | reverse complement strand
TGCTGCAGAATTTGTGGGGCAGGATGGTATCCTGCGGCCGAGTGGTACTCGGCCTGGTCGGCATTTGCATGCTGGTCGGCAGGCCGAGTGCCACTCGGCCGCAGGTTGCCAACCTGCCCCACAAAAGACCGCGTGCGAGACTCAATCAATACCGGTGTCCGGTTGTGTGACTAAGTGGCATCGGCACGAGTGCGTGCGCCACGTCAGCCTCTCTGAGGGAGCGGTTGCCGGTGAGTGACCCGATTATTTTCCGACAGGCGCATCTTCACTTGAATCGCACGCCGATCGGGCGGCCGTGGGGTACGTCCAGCAGCGCCAGGATTCCGCCGGCGTCGGTGGAGGCCTCGAACATTTCCTCGTCGTCCACTTCCACCGCATAGGTGTGGCGAGGCTCCAGACCGACGACGAATACCGCCTGTTCTTCGTCCAGCGTTACCTCGAACTTTCGGGTGTTGTGGCCGAAGTAGACCAGGGCCTCGGTTAGCGCGAGCGGCGCCTGCGCCAGCCGCGGATTGAGCACCGTCACCCGGCCGTCCTGGAACAACTGCATCACCCCATCGAACGCTCCGAACCACAAGGCCGAGTTGTCCCAGCTCGAGCGGATGAACAGGCGGCCGAATTCGGGATTGTAGTAGACCAGCGGCACGTGGTAGTAGCTGAGCCCGGGTTGATACGGGTTGGCCCACAGGAATTCGTAAGGGATGCCGAAGGCGCCGCGCATCAGGAACAGATCGTGCGTCAACCAACCTTGCAACACCTGGCTTTCGGGCGCGTTGGTGTCGTAGGCCACCATGGCCAGTTCGGCCGCGCGGGAGAGCGCCGCCTGACGCAGGTCCGGTTCGCCGGGCTGGCGCGCGGCGCCGATATAGTAATCGTTTTCCGGGGCGGGGTAGAGCGCCGGGTAGTAGCTCATCAGGTGGTCGATGGGGAAATCCTTGAAGAACGCGGGACAGGCTTCCCGCAGATCGACGTTGGTGTTGTCGCGCAGGGCGTGCAGCGTCTCATATAGCGCGTAAGCGTCGCGGCGCTCCACCACGCTGCGGCCGGCCTTGAGCGCGGGGGCCATGCGGCCCAGCCACCAGGTGCGGACCACCCGTTCCAGTTCCCGCTCGGGGGCCTGCGGCACGTGATCGAAGAGCGCCACGGCGGCCAGCACGCGCCCGCGTACGGCCGCGACGCTCTCGTCGGCGGCAGTGTCGGCGATGCCTTTCTGGAGACGGACGGCCAGGGCTTTGGACTCCGCCTCGGTCATCAGGTCCTGGCACCAGTCGAAGACCAGCGCCAGTTGGCGGAGGTCGCGGCCGGCGCCGAGCGCCCAATCGATGGCGCGTCGTCCCATGCCGCGGTCGCCGGACACCTGGTAGTAGAGGGCCGCCGCGAAACCGGGTTCGGGAATGCCGCCGTCGCCGGGAGCGGCGCTGCCCGGCATGGCGTTTTCGAACTGGCGCCACCGCTCGGACGTGCGTTCGCGCTCGCGGCGCAGCAACTTCAGCCGCGCGGGCCGCAGGAACAGCCGGGGATGCTCGGTGAAGACGACCACGGGTTCGTCGGCGGAGATTTGCGCGTGAACGGCGACCACCGAAGCCACAGCCAGAATCGCAAGATTTGCCCTCATCCAAACCGATTGTGTCATAGCGACACAGCCCTTGCCCACGCTGTCCACACCGCCGGCCGGGATTCAGTCGAGAAGGCGGTGGGATTTAAAGCACTTAAAGAGATTGACACGTGGTTGTCCGATTGCTATCAATTATGTGAATTGGTGAAGTAACTTGTAGACCTGCCCTCTGCAGCAGCGAGCGGGTAGGAAGAGTGAGGCAAGAGACAGCGCGCTTGCGGGAGCCGATGTTGAAGAATTTTTCGCTCACTGTTCCTTCCTTGGCGGTTGCCGCAGAGGGACCTTTTTGAAGGATGGTATCGACGATCTCTCCGTGGGATCACTGGTAGCGGTAGTTGTCTGGCGTTTCTGGTAAGGAAAATTAGGACGCGGACCTGACCAGGGATGGACGCAAACAAGTTTAAAGCCAGATAGCCCGACGCTCGATCCCTGCCCAACTTGGGCGAGCCGCATCGGACAAAGGGTCCCGTATGTCTGGGGACGCTTTCCGATGCGGTTTTTCTTTTTGGGGATCGTTCTGAAGCGACCGTGCCAACGGCTCCCTCAAAAGCTGTGAAAAAAGCTCCGCGCAAGCGCGAGACTGGAGTTCGTGGCGAACACCCGTAGATTCAGAGGTTCTCAGCCGGGCGTCCCGAAGAGTCGGGATGCGGCACGCATGAGTGCGTGCGCCACGAGGGAGCGGTTGCTCTAGCGGTCAGTACGAAAGCGTACCGGAGCGAGGCGTTTCCTCGGAGTTGGGGAGGTACAGCGTCTTGCAGCGTTCGCAGCGGTAGATTTCGGCATCGGCGCCGAACTTGCGTTTCACGTCCTCGCCGAAAAAATACCAGCGCTTCAAATGGCCGGCGCAGAGCTTGCCCTTTTCGTCCTTCTCGCTGCACGCCCGCATGCGCGGGATGCGGCGTTTGACCTTGGTTCCATCGGCGAGCGTGTCCACCAGTTCGGCCACGGGCGCCGGTTTGTCGGAGGCCGCGTATTTCGGGTTCGCCATAGAGAATGACGAGTATAGCAGGCGACGGCGCGGGCGGGCTGACGACTCTCACGCCCGCCGGGCGTCCCGAAGAGTCGGGACGCGGCACGTACGAGTACGTGCCGCCACGGAACTACTTGATGGGCAGGTTCGCGGCTTTCGAACTCACGCCGCCGGTAGTCAACACGACCGGTTGATTGCCGGCCGCCAGACCCGAGGGCACGGTGATGTTGATCTGGTACTCCGCCGGATACCCCGCCAAGCCGCAATACGATACGGGCGCGTTCAACCCGCCCACCGTCACCGTACAGGGGCTCTTGGTGCTCGGAAGCGGACTGAAGGTCGCCACAGCGCCGCTCGCGGGCTGATTGTTGACCGGCCCCAGACCGTTGCCGTACAGTTCCACGACATCCCCGGCATGCGCCGGATTGGACGCGGAGATGGCGGTCGGATTCGCCGCGTAGGTGGTGGCATCGATGGCGGCCGCGATTCCGCTGTTCTGGAACAATTGCGGCGCATAGGTCACCAGGGGGATGGTTTTCACAGTGCTGAACGCGAAGCCATCCACCGTTACCTTCACCAGCGCCGAAGTGGCGCCCTGCAGTTCCCACGGGATCATCACATTGAGCTGTGTTCCGGCCTGGCCCACAAATGTGAAATAGGCCGGATATCCGTTGTAGTCGGCCGGCTTCCCGTCGTAAGCCCCGGGGACGTCGAAAGTCGCGGTGACGCCATCCAGATTCATGGGGTAGGGAAGGAAGGTCGGCGTATCGCCGCCATAAAACGAATTGTTGCCCACATAGAGCGCATTCGAGAGGCCCGTTCCGTAAATTGAAATATACGAACCGGCGGCGATATTCGTGCTGCCTACCGCGGATTCGCTGATACTGGTGACGACCGGCGCCGGCAGGATGACGCCGCAAGCGGTGCCGTCCGAGTAAGTACCTCCAAAATCGATCTCCATGCCGGATGAAGTGGCCGCAATCAGCGGAGTCGAACTGGTGGAAGCGCCGCCGTACACCTCGACCCAGGCAATTCCATAGGAATCGGTATTGCACGTGGTCGAGCTGGTGGTGCTCGAGGGAGAGCAGGCCGGTTCGCCGCTGACGCTTCGCAACGTAGCGCTATTGCGCGGCGACACCGTAAAAGAGACCGGCGAATTCGCCACCGGGATTCCGGAGAGGTCGATCAGCTTGATACCGATGGAGCCGGCATCTCCGCCCGGCAGGGATTCGAAGCAGCCGCCCCCGGCGGAAATGCTTTGCCCGTTCCAGATGGCTTGCATGTCGTAGACCGAGCCGCTGGCCACCAGGAACAGGTAGGGCACGCGAATTGCAACACCGGTGCCAGAGATGGCCACGCCGCCGGTGTATTCGTCGGCCGGTGGAACCGTTCCGGAGAGCGTCAGCGTGAGCGTGGCCGTCCCGCCGCTTCCCGCCACTGTGACGCTGGTCTTATCGAGAGCCAGGGTCGCGCCGGTGGCCTTTCCGCCGCTGACGTCCACGGGAGCGCTCACCGACGCCGATAGCGTCACGGAAGCGGACCCCAGGTTGGTGATCAGAATCTGTTTGGACACGGGCAGCTTGGTTACGGCTCCGAAGGAAACCGAGACCGGGTTGGTGCCGTCCGACGTGACCACCTGGGCGACCACCGCGCTCTTGGTCGCCGCGCCCACGTCCAGCCGCCCGGCGCCGACATTCAAGGCATCCACAGTGTTGCCCCAGGTGTCGCCCAGCGACAGCGTGTCCTGGTTGGCGGTATTCATCAGCAGGGCCTTGATCTGCGCCGCGGTGTAGGTAGGATGCAGTTGCCAGAGCAGAGCGGCGGCGCCGGCCACCATGGGCGCCGAGAAACTCGTGCCGCTGGCCGCGATGAAGCGGTTGGCGCTAAACATGTCGCTCGATTGGTCGAACGACTGGGTAGCCAGGTACATGGCATTGGGGGAGAAGAAATTATAGTCGAGAACGGCGGAATTCGTAGCCAGCGAGGCGGGACCGTCCGCCCCGTCGGAGCCGCCGGTGGACACGATATCGGGCTTCAGAGCCAAGTCGCCCGCAGACGGCCCGGGCGAGGAGAAAGCCAGGAACTGGTTGGGGGCGAGTGGCGGCACGAACCCGGGTGAATACAGCAAAGCCGCCTGAGCGTTGTAAGCCGCGTAATCCATCTCCCATCCGGCCGGGTCGATGGTCACCGAACTGCCACCGTGGGCATCGATGTAAGTCTTGAGGTTCTGGCCATCGCTCTGGGAGATCATCACGATGGGTCCGTAGAGCGGAATGTTCTGGGAAGAGTCCTGGGTCTCGACCGGAGTCGGGCTGCCCGTGGTGTTCATGTAGAAAATGATTCCGATGGCTCCGGCATTGTAGGCGTTGGTGGCCTTGGTGCTGAAGTCGCAGTTGCCGCCCTGCTGGATCAATGCGATCGCGGCATTCAGCGCGTATTGCGGCAGCGCGCTGCAGGCATACCCGTCGTTCCCCGCCTGTGCGGCGTCCACCACGGAGAACGGCCAATCGCCCAGGTAATAAGCGGAGAAGAGTTCGGCCGAGTAGGCGTCGCTGGTCTGGGCCGTAATGTTTTGCAGCGTGGAGGGCCCGCCCGTCACGCTGACCGAAGGCTGCAGGACGTGCGAGTTCATGGTGGCGCCCACCGCGATCACCGACGGTGCGTTGGCGGGCGAGGCAATCAGGCTGTAACCGGGAATGAGGGAGTTATAAAACCCGTAACCGTTCTCGCCAAAGTTGCCGGCCGACACGGTAATCAGCATGCCCTTCTGCGCGGCCATTTCGAAGTTGTAGGCGAGAAAGTCGCAAGGCACGCCGGCCGACAGCCCGCAGGACGTGCCGGTATCGAGCGGACCCGTGGTGGCGACCACACCCGACGACAGGTTGACGATGTGCATGCCGTCGGTGTACGCGTCGTTGAGCGCCTGGACATAAAGGGTTTCCCAATTGCCCGCATCACCCGTCGAGTTTTCCATCTGCTCCCAGCCGCCGCCAGGCATCCCGGGGGAGTTCCCGACCTTGTAGTTTCCCAGCCAGGCCTTGGGGGCCATACCCGAGAAGGAAACCGCGGGCCCGGTGATCTGATTGCCGGCAATCACCGATGCGACAGCCGTTTCGTGCCCGTCCCGGTCGCGCGGCGAGTAGTCGTCGGGCCCCGAATCCGCGGCCACCCCGGTCGGGTCGCTGCTGCTGCCCGCCGACGCCTGCCGCGTGTAGCTCCGCGCCACGATCACCTTCTTATTGGTATAGTTGCAGTCTTCCGGATGGTTGGTGGTGCACTTGGTCGAGGTCCAGCCCGACGGCAGCGAGAAACCCGTATCCTGAAATGCCGGATGGGTCTGGTCGATACCGGAGCCGATCACCCCGATCATGATCCCCTGTCCCGCGTTGGATTGCCCGCCCAGGGCCGTCCAGGCCGTCGGCGCGTTGGCCAGCGAGGTGGCGCGGTTCAACTGCTGCTGCAATCGCCGCATGGCGATCACGCCCTTGACCCCAGCGAGCGACTTCAGCTCGTTTACGCGGTCCGCAGTAGTGGCTACGAAAACGGCGTTCGACAAAGTGTCCACCGCCCCCAACACGGCGAACTTCCGCGATTGCAGTTCCGATTGCAGGTTCGCCTGGCGGGCGCGGATTTGCCCCCGGTAATTCTCGGCGGCGACGGAATGTGTCGCCTCGCGGCTGGGGAAACGGTCGGCGACCGCCGGATCCTCAAGCACCAGAGCGTAATGGCGGACACTCCGCTGTTGTTGAGCGGATACGGGAAGAATGGACAAGAGAGAAACGACGGTGCAGGTGAGCGCGCACCCAAGAGTCCGAAGAGACATGCTTCTTCGACGGTTGAGGGAGGATTGCGGTTTCCGGTAGTTCAGCGGCATAAGTCCCTATGGTGTCATGAAATACAGGTCATGGGGGATGGGCGGGTTCCAGAGCGGTTTGCCAACCCGATGCCGGATACTTTTCCCCAACCATACACCTGCATTTATTGAGGCCCGCAAGATGTTTTATGTCGGGCAGGTTGGCAACCTGCGGCGGGTTTTAACCCGCCTCGGCGGCCCCGCGCGATTGCCGCCCAGGCCGAGTGCCACTCGGCCGCAGGATACCATCCTGCCCCACACAACCAAAACTACTGGGGGTGCGCGGGGAGTTCGACGGTCACTTCCAGGCCGGGATCCGCGTTTCTCGCGCGGATGGTTCCCTGGTGCAACTCGACCGCCCGGCGCGCGATCGAAAGGCCCAGCCCCACGCCGCCGGAGGCCCGGTCGCGGTCGCGGTCCACGCGGTAGAAGGCGTCGAACAGACGCGGCAGAGCCTCCTCGGGCACTCCCGGACCATGGTCGCGCACTTTCACCATGGCCCGGGCGCCCTGGTTCTCCAGAACTACGTCCACCACGGTGTCGCGAGGGGCATAGCGGAGGGCGTTGCGGACCACGTTTTCCACGGCGCGCCGCAGCAGTTCGTGGTCGCCTTCCAGGGTGACCGCGGCGGGCGCCTCGTACTGTAGACGGCAGCCGTGGGCGGCGGCTTCGATCCCGCAATCGTCCACCACCTGGCGCACCAGTTCGTCCAGTCGCACCACGTTGCGGCGCAAGGACGCCGGGTCGCCTTCGACGCGGGTGACCTCGAGCAGTTGACCGACCAGCGAATTCAGGCGGTCGGACTCCCTCTGAATGCGGTTCAGCGCGCTATCCAAATCCTCGCCCGAACGGGCCAGTTCCACGGCCACGCCGAGGCGCGCCAGGGGGGAACGCAACTCGTGGGAAATGTCCAGCAAGAGGCGGCGTTCGGCGTCCACCAGGGTTGAGATGCGGCCCGCCATGCGGTCGAACGCGCGCGCCACCTGGCCCAACTCGTCGCGGCGCGTGGAGCCGGTTCGCGCCGCCAGATCTCCGCGACCGAAGCGCTCGACGGCCTTTTGCAGCGTGCGCACCGGGCTGGTGAGATGGTAGGTCAGCCAGTAGCAGAGCAGCACCGCGGCCACCAGGAAGAACAGGTGCTCGGGGGTGAGGAACCAGGTTCCCACGGTCCCGCCGGGCACCTGGAAGATGAAGCAGTAGCGCCCGTCCTCGGAAGTCCGCGCCACGGTGGTGCCGGCCATTCCGAGGAAGGAAAATACCCGGCGGCGGGTGGAACTGCGTATCAGGCGGGTCTGGTCCTCATGGGTCAGCAGATCGCGCCCGGTCTCGTCGGTGAGGATTCCCCTGGCGTTGTAAACGCGCTCCAGGGTATCGAGGAAGGACTGCAAACCGGGCCGGCCGCCGGTTTCGTAAGCCGAGCGGGCCTCCTCCAGCTCGAAAGTGAGCAGATGGGAGGCTGGCGATTCCAGGTCGGATGCGTTGCGCCGCGCGCTCTGCCCGGCGATGAACGCCGAGCCCACCAGCGTAATCGCCAGCGTACACCCGAACCACAGCAGGATCTTGGTAAACAGCGAGTTCATTCGGCCGTAGCGTCCTCTGGCGTGCGGCTGAACTGGTAGCCCACGCCTCGGATGGTCTTGATCAGGGACTCCCCGCACTCCAGTTTCTTCCGCAGGTGGCTGATGTGCATGTCGATGGAGCGGTCGAACGGCGTGGCTTTGCGATTGTAGAAGTTCTCCATCAGGGCGTCGCGCGACAGCACGCGGCCCGCCGCTCGCATCAGCATCTCCAGGATGTCGAACTCGAAGGTGGTGAGATCCACGCGCTTCCCGCCCGAGAACGCCTCGCGTGTACCGGGGTCGAGCGTCACTCCGTTGATCTCCAACCGGCTGGCGGGTGCGCCGGCGCGGGGCTCATAGCGGCGCAGGATGGCGCGGATGCGGGCCGCCAGTTCGCGCGGGTTGAAGGGCTTGGGCAGATAATCGTCGGCGCCCAGTTCCAGGCCCACGATGCGGTCCACATCCTCGCCGCGCGCCGTCAGCATGAGCACGGGAACCCGGCTGCGCTGGCGCAGACGCCGCAGAATCTCGAAGCCGTCGATCCCCGGCAGCATCACGTCGAGCACCACCAGATCGACATCCGGCCGCAAGGCCTGTTCCAGGCCGCGATTGCCTTCGTGCTCGGAGGCTACCGTGAAGCCCTCGCGTTTGAGGAACTCCCCCAGGAGCGAACACAGTTCCGCATCGTCGTCGATCAAGAGGATGGTCACGAGCTTGAAAGTAGCACAAAAGCCGCTTGCGGCTGGGGGTACTTTTACACTCATTTACGGCGCGCACACACCGGCTTTACACGCCGCGGATAGCGTGGATACAGGAGAGGTGACAGCAGCATGACGAAACAAGCGATCCAATTGGCGATGGCCGGAGCCCTGGCGGCGGGACTGGCGCTGGCGCAGACCCCGGCCGGCGCGCCTCAGGCGGCTCCCGCAGCAACGGCGAAGGCGAAGACGCATCGCGGCGCCCTGCGGCACCGGATGGTGAAAGCGCTGGGACTGACGGACGCCCAGAAGCAACAGGCCAAGGCCATTTTCCAGGAGACCAAGACGGCCAACCAGCCCATCCGCGCGCAACTCAAGCAGAACCGCCAGGCGCTGGCGGCCGCGGTGAAAGCCAACGACATCGGCCAGATCCGCCAACTCGCGCAGGCGCAGGGGACGCTCCGGGGACAGATGATGGCGGCTCGGTCCGAGGGCATGGCGAAGTTCTATGCAACCCTCACGCCCGATCAGAAGGCCAAGGCCGAGCAGAGCCTGCAGAACTTCCGGCAGCGCATCGCGCAGAGGCGGAGTAAGGGCTGATTGGATTCTCGGACGACCGAATTAGCGGCGCGCATGGAGTGAATGCGGCGGCGGGACTCATCGGGATGCCCGGCTTTCTTATACGGATTGCCGGGCATCGACACGAGTGTCGATGCGGCGCGCACGAGTGCGCACGCCACAACTTCGCGGGTGCCTCCGGGTTGGCGGTGCGGTGAAATCCGCCGGAAACTCAGGCGGCTGCGACTTGCCACAATCCCACTGTTCAACCGCACCACCCGGGGCCTTTGTTACAATAACTACCAAACGGCGGCGTGCGGGAGAAATTCATTATTTCTATGCCGCCGATTCAAGACTTTTACTGGACAGCCGGTTTTGCCGCCCTGCGGCCGCCGGCCGCGAGACTATGGACTTCGACCAGCTCCACACCTTTCTCGAGATCGTCAGGCTGAAGAGCTTCTCGAAGGCTGCCCAAACGTGCTACCGTACGCAGCCCGCCATCAGCGCCCAGGTGCGCCAACTCGAACAGGAACTCCGCACCGAGCTTTTCGAACGCTTCGGCAGCCGCATCTCGCTCACGGTCGCCGGAAAAGTCTTTGCCGAGTATGCCGAGCAGATGCTGGATATGCGCCGCCGCGCGCAGGACGCCATCGCCGAATTGGAGAGCAATCCGCGCGGCGAACTGGTGATCGCCGCCAACGAAGCCACCTGCATTTACCTGTTGCCCAAAGTCTTCTCGCAGTACCACCAGTTATTTCCCGCGGTGCAACTGCAGGTCAACCGTTCTTACGGCTCGCACGTGATGGAAGCGGTGATGGACAATTCCGCGGACTTCGGCCTGACCCAGTTGCCGGTGGAGGAGAAACGCCTTCAGGTGGTGGACATCCATCGCGACGAGATTCGCTTGATGGTGCCCTCCGGCCATCGGCTGGGCGAACTGGACGGCGTCCGGCCGCAAGACCTGGCCGACGATTTCCTGCTGCTGCCGCGCGAAGGCAAAACGCGCCTGCGCCTGAACGAATGGTTGGAGCCGGTGGAGGACGAAATTCGCATTTCCATGGAGCTCGACTCCACCGAGATGATGAAACGCTTCGTCATGGCCGGCCTGGGGTTGGGCTTTCTGGCCATGTCCAATTGCCGCGAGGAGATTGCCGCCGGCACGTTGCTTGGCGTTCCCCTGGCGCCCGATCCGCTGGTGCGGCGTCTCGGTCTGATTTACCGGAAAGACAAGGCGTTGTCGAAAGCTGCGCTGGGATTCATCCAGGTTGTGCTGGATAATGTAGGAGACGAGACTGCGGGCCCGCGGAACCCCAAGAGCAAACCGCGAACGCCGCAAGTGGTGGCATGAAGACTTGCAGCAAGTGCCGGAAGAAATTCTCGAGCCAGCGGGCCAAGTGTCCGCATTGCGGCGAGCCGAATCCCGAATCGTCGGGGCTGTTCCAGACTTCCTCCGTGATGATCTCCTCGGGCGGAGCGGACCTGATCTACCGGTCGGTGGACGAAGTTCCGGTGGCACTGCGCAATAAGCTGCTCAAGTCCACCAACGGGCAGAATTCCGCCACTATTCTGATTGCCGACCGGCGCGGCCGCGAGCAAGTCGCCAGAGCCGTGCGCGCCCTGCCCGGTTCCACGCAGCAGCGCCTGGTGCATACGCTCCTGGGCGATCCGCTGGGCACGGCGCGTACCTGGCTGCTGGGCGGCCGCCGGCGGGTGCTGCTGGTGGCGACGGTGCTGCTGGCCGCCGTAGTCGTGGCATTCGCGTTTCTGCACCATTGGTAGGCTGGAGACGGCTCGTGGCGTGCGCACTCGTGCGCGCCGCATCCCGACTCGTCGGGATGTCCGGCTGACACCCGCAGATTCAGGGGTACTCCGCCGGGCATCGCGAAGAGTCGCGACGCGGCACGCATGAGTGCGTGCGCCACGTCGGGGTCCCAGAGAGTCGTTGACACGGGGTAAGCCTGGGGCATGAAGCCGGAATGCCGGGCAGGCGATTCGCGCGCCCTTGCGCTATCCTGTGAAGTTCACGTATGAAACGAACAGCGGTGGTCTTCGGCGCGGCGGGACAGGTGGGGGTGGAACTGGTCCGCGAATTGCGCGCGCGGCACTATGCCGTGGCAGCATGGGACCGCGCCCATGTGGACATCACCAACGCCGAGGCGGTGGAGAACGCCCTGGCCCGGTCGGACCCCACGGTGGTTTTCAACGCCGCCGCCTACAATCAAGTGGACGTAGCCGAAAAGGAGCCCCAGGCGGCATTCCTGGTTAACGGCTTGGCCGTGCGCAACCTGGCTATGGCCTGCCGTCAGGCGGACGCGCGGTTGGTGCATTTCTCCACTGACCATGTCTTCGACGGCGCTGCCGGCTATCCTTACGCCGAAGACGACCCGACGCATCCGCTGAGCGCTTATGCGGTCTCCAAACTGGCCGGCGAATTGTATGCGCAAGCTTACCTCGACCGCGCCCTGATCGTACGCACCTCGGGAGTTTTCGGACTGGGTGGACTGGACACCGCGCGCGGTAATTTCGTCGAACTGATGTTGCGCCTGGCCGCGTCCGGACAGCCTATCCGCGTGGTGGAAGATCACGTGGCCTCGCCGACCCTCGCTTCGCTGTTGGCCGCGCGGACTCTCGACCTAGTGGAGCGCGGCCTATTCGGCGTATTCCATATCGGCGGCGGTACCCCCATCTCGTGGTTTAAATTCGCCCGGACGGTCTTCGAGATCGCCGGCCTGAACGCGCCCCTGCTGGCCACCAACGAGCGCGAGTACCGCACCCCGGCGCGGCGCCCCAAGTACTCGGCGCTGTCCAACGCCAAGATGGAACGGACCGGCCTGGAACCGATGCCGCCGTTACGCAAGGCGATGGAGAGCTATTTCGCCGCGCGCGGCGGTCCACTCAGCGGGTCTCCGGCTTGAGGGCGTAGTAGCCTTTGCGCGCCTGCGCCTTGAGGTCCTTGTTCGCCATGCGGATCTCCAGCTTGCGGAAGCTACCGTCCTTGGCGGGGTTGAGCGGAGTGTAGCCGATGGCGTACTGGCTGCGCATTTCGTCCGACAGCTCCTTGAATACGGCATCCAACGAATTATTGCGCCCCACGCGGTAGACGCGGCCGCCGGTGGGATCGGAGAGTTGGTGCAGCGCCGCGTCTCCTCCGCCGCCCATGTTGAAGCCCCAGCCGCCGTACGCGGAAGGATCGGAGTATTCCACGCTGTAGATCACTGCGTCGGCCTTCTGCGCCGCTTCGAGCGCGTCTCTGAGCGGCAGTTTACTGCCCTCATCCACGCCGTCGGTGATCACGACGATGACTTTGCGCCCCACTTCGGTGCGCAGTTTCTCGGTGGCCGCCACGTAAATCGCGTCGTACAAAACCGTGCCGCGCGGTTGGCCCACGGTGGGAACGGGACCCGGCCCGAAGCCGCCGACGCCCGACGAAACCCGCAGATTCCCCAGCCCCTCGGTGAGCAGGCGGACCGAGTTGGTGTAATCCTGCAACAGCTCGGATTCCTCTCCGAAGGCGATCAGGAAGGCCTCGTCCTTCTTGCGCAGGACCTGCGAAAAGAACTGGATGGCGGCGCTGCGCTCGATGCCGATCAGGTTCCGCTGGCTGCCGCTGACATCGATCAGGAGCCCGATGGTGAGCGGCAGGTCGGTCTCGCGCGTGAAGTATTTGATGGGCTGCTGTTTCCCGTCTTCGAAGATGGTGAAGTCCTTTTCCGACAGGTTGGCGACCAGGCCACCGCGCTTGTCGCGCACCGCGGCGAGCACGTTGACCACGTCCACATCCACCTTGATGAGGGACGAATCGTCCTGGGGGGCCTGCTGCGCGGTGGGCGCCTGCGCCAGCAGGGCACTGCTGAGGGTCAAAATGAGAAGAATTCGCATGCCGGTCCAATATGGGGACGTGCCAAGAGGCCGGATTGTTTCAGGATGCACAGTGTTATTATCTACCGGAAATGCCGGGAGCCGGTCCGGGGCGGGTTCGCCGGTGGCGGAAGTGGCTGACGTGTCGGAGTCTGGGAGCGCGGTGACAATCGGGATCGCGTAGGGTAGCTGATGCTCTGACGACGCCGGGAACATGCCGGGAGGCGGCGTATCGAACTGTTACGTCGCGGAGAATCCGTGGGTCGCATTCCGACCTCGGAGCGGCAGCGGTGGACAACCGAGCAAGCATGGGACGGGTTTTGTACGGGTACGATGAATTCTTGCAGAGGGTGGTGCGGACGTACGGGCATTCGGGCCAGGCGATGTCTGTGTACGATGGGTTCGGAAACCTGGCGGTTGCGTGTTCGACGGTGGGACTGCCTCCGGGTGGGACGCGGTGCGGGACGGTAGAGCGTATGGGCAGCGCATGGTAACGAGGGTGAGCGGAGTGACGGAACCGCACGAGAACCAGCCGTTTGGGGACGAATTCATCCCGACGGACGGGAATTGGCGACTGACAAATGGAATCACCGGGTACGCGTGGAGTAGCACGATTCGGAAAATGTCCGCCGGCGAAGAGCTAGCTGCGGAAATGGGTTGGATTATTTCGGGGCAAGGTACTACGGAAGTGCGCAGGGAAGGTCTACTAGCCCCGATTGGTCGCAAACGCCCCAGCCAGTCCCGTATGCCGACCTCAAGAACCCGCAAACTCTTAATCTCTACGTTTCAGTTAGAAATAATCCACTTGCATTTACCGATTTGGATGGACCCAACATCGATTGTAGTGGAGACAACGCGCAAGGAGCAGGGTGCCAGTTTCTGGCGAAGTGGAACGCTGACCATGGAATCGACCCCGCCAAGGATGCTACGGCTTTTGAGGTCGTCAAGGACAAGAAGGGCAATGTTAGCGGTGTTACCTGCACGTATGAGGATGGGAGCAAGATGACTCTGAAAGGCGTGTGGGCCTTTATCGATAACAACGCGGGCAATTCCATTGCTCGACAGGGCACGCTTGGTAGGAACGGAGGGTTTGTGGCCTTTGCATCTGCCCAGGCGGGCTGGGATGCTATCGACAATAACCTTGCTAAGCATGCACAAGCTGGTGATGACATTCTCACCACAATGAAGTCATACGCACCGGCATGTCCAGACAATCCCTGTACGAACCCGATGTTAAAAGGAAACGACCCGGAAGGGTATGCGCGAGCGCTCGCAGCGGCGGTCGGTGCGCAAACCACGACAAAGCTCTCTGACCTAACGCGAAACCAACTGAACGATATGGTCGTAGCGATTGGGCGGCACGAGGGCTACTTTAACACGATAAATTCCGCCAAGAGTGTTGCCGCTCCAGATCCGGGAAAACAGTAGGAACATGATATTATATGACTAGACTCCTTTTTGTTTGGCTGATCGGTTGCGGTTCCGCCCTCGCGGCTCAAGCTACTCTGTATCCCGAGGATCAGCCAGTAACGTTGAACGGGCTCCTGAAAGTTGTTCAGGCATACGGTCCACCCGGATATGGGCTAATGCCGTCCACTAAGAGCCAAGACGCCAAAATTACTTATTGGGCTCTCGAATTGCCCTTTGAAGTCACTCTGCCATGCAGACCTGATAGCCCAGAGTTGGCTGATATCCAGTGCGGCTCAACGAAAAGGGTTAGGCTTCTCTTCAAGGTAGGACCCGAAACGACGAGTATGGAATCGAAAGCCAGAACGATGATCAATCGTAAAGTGACGATAAGAGGAAAGCTTCACCGAAGGACCCAAATGATTGACATGACCCCGGTGTACATGGACGTGGCGGATATTGATCTGAGGATCTAACTCTTGCTTCCCAAAGAATGGAGCACCCGTAAGAAGGCGTATCATCGAAGGTATGGCAGCCATCCACATCACCGAAGCCGAACTGGCGCGGGATATCGCGTCGGTGCTGGACCGTGTGCAGGCTGGTGCGGAAATCGTGATCGAACGCGATGCGAAACCTGTGGCTGTGCTGCGGGCCGCCGAACCGAGACGGCGCAAGCTTTCCGAGATCGCCGCCTCGCTTTCCAGCGACTCCACGGCCACATTGGACGCCGGTTTCGCGGCGGACGTGCAAGCATTCATCGACAGCCACAGCGAACCGCTGAACCCGCCGGAGTGGGATTAGGCCGGTGGGAATCGTTCTTGATTCGACCGTCCTGATCGCGGCTGAGCGAGCGGGGAAGAATCCCCGCAAAGTGATCCAGGAAATCGCGGCTGTCCTGGGCGACACGGAAGCGGCACTTTCGGTAGTGAGCATCGTCGAGTTGGCGCACGGCATCGAGCGGGCGAACACAGCCGAACGGCGGGCCGCACGAGAGCTTTTCATCAACGAACTACTGACGGCGATCACGCCAGAGCCGGTTACCGCAGCGATCGCGTTTCGCGCCGGAAGGCTGGATGGAGGCCCGCAGGCAGCGGGGATACGGATCGCGCTCGGCGATCTGCTGATCGGGGCTGCCGCCGTGGAGCTTGGATACGGGGTCGTGACCCACAACGTGCGCCACTTTCAGACGATCCCGAATCTGGTGGTCAAGCAGTTGTACTGGTGGTCAAGCAGTTGTAGAGGACCAATCGCAGCTCTCCTCGCTCCCGCTCGTCGCCATCACCCGCCGCTCGCTCCCGTTCGCGCCAACCCTTGAAGCGGCGCCGGTCGCTAAAGCTCCCTCTCCCGCGCCGCTACAGCGCTCCCGGGCGGTTGGCGGCAACGCCTGCCGACCCTCGACCGCTCCGGGCCGCTGCGAAGAACTGTTACGACGCGGAGAATTGGCTGACCGCGGGTTGCCCGGGGCGCTGAATCTCAATTTGGTATTGGGATCCTTTCCGCGCGATCCACCACAAGCACCTCGAGAGGAACGTCTCGTGCCTTCACAATCTTCAGCCCCAGTTGTTTCTCGACCGCTTGGTAGATACTGGGTCCGTCACTTCCGGCCGCTGTCCCGTCCGCCGGGGCCGGGGAGTCGGTGGGCGAAGCGGCAACACAACGCTCGCACGCAAACTCGAGCGTGAAGTCATACTTCCCATTCAGGCCGGTTTTGTCGAACACTCGTGGCGCTTTCCCTCGGGAACTCGGGCCCAGTACGTCGTAATAGATCATGATTCCCAACCTATCGGCAAAGTACGCCATGGACCTCTCCTGGAATTTGCACAGCAGGTTCCCTCTCCACAGAATCTCCCCCGTGTGGGGCCCCGGTGGAAGCACAGGAAAGCCGTTTGGATCGGTAGTAGGAGCCCGGGAATTAGCGGCAGCGCCAGCGCCACCTGGTTCCGGACTGCCGGCGCCGCCAGCCGCGCCAGCTCCTGTTTCCTTGAATTTCGGCCCGCCTTCCGCCATTACAAGAGCGAAGGCCGGGAAGTTTTGAGTCTCGCGGTGAATAGACAGATGAAATCGTTGAACCAAGAGGTTCTGCAGCATCGTTTGGAACCGTTCCTTTGTCGTATCTCGTGGCATGATCGCATCAACCTCATACAGAGTCGATCGTAGCCATTCCGGTCCCCCAGATATCTGGTCGTCCGCCACTCCGTAAGCCGTCTTCATAATGTCAATCAACGCCGCACGCACCGAGTAACGCCCGGGCGCGCCACTTCCTGGCCCGCCGGTCGCCGCTCTCCGAGAGGCCGAAGGATCGGCCACTTTCACCGAAGCCGCGTCAAACTCCAGTTGCTCCCCCGAGCAAACAAGTGTCGATCCTATAACCGCCGCAACCGTCCAATACATTCGGCGCACCGTTCATTCCTCCTACTTATTAGTAGCCTGTTCCACTTGTGACAGATTTCCATCAATCCCTGCGGTAACTTGGCGAGACGGCAGGATCCACCGGAGACTGCACCGGGGGCACCGGCCCGACAGTAGGATACAACCAATGCCGCCGAGCGGATTGTGTAGTTAGAGTTGAGGAGAAGGTCAACGCTTCCGAGCCGAGATGTAGTTCGCATTGTCACTGCCGCGGGGTCGCCCGAGCCGGTACGGCGGTCCCGCTCTGGGCACCGGACGCGAGACTGGGGAGCGATACACCAAAGTAAGGCTCGATTTCTAACCGAGCAGAGTTAACATAGACACCGACCCACATTTTCTCGATAACTCCCTTTAGGTTCACGACAAAAGTCGTGGGGGTTGGCCCCATCTGAGTCAGAATCCGCGCGTCCGCCGGTATCGGTACGATTGGAAATTCGATGTGCTGCTTGTGTATATGAGCCTTCAACTCGCTGCTGTTTGTTGAGATGCCCACAAACCCACCCCTCGGCAAACTACGAGCGAGCTGCCCGGCACTCTCCTGGTTCTTTTGGCAGTACCAACATGTGGGCGAAAACCAGTGATAAACCCGACGCTGGTTTGACGCCGCTCTGGGAAAATCACCAGCTATGGCTGACCCTCCACTAAGAGAAGGAAAACGCTGGCCGACGCGAAGCGACTTTGCGGGCCTGGCGGCCCGTCCAAGCGCCAAATACACATTGACTGCGGTTGAGACAACGAGACACGCACAGAGAAAAAGCTCAATCTTACGCTTTGCACTCATTCGTAGACTGTGGCACGGCACCCCGGTGGGCCGTTTTCCACCAACCACCTTTCAAGCCGCACGTGCGATCTTTCTAAATACGGCTTAGCGATCACCTCTTGGATCTGACACGCTCACGACCCCGATCCCTTTCTTTCGGGCCTTTACCGTACGCCACCCTTGCCTACCCCGGACGCAATTCGCGCGCTTGGCTTACAGCGATAGACGAGCAAGCGAGCTTCTCGTGCCCTTGGGGAGGGGACATCTCCAGCAAGCTTTAATGCTTTCGTCTTCGTCGATGCGACCAAGGCAGGGCACAGTTTCTCCAGCCCGTTGCCTTCCGAGCCCTCGCCAGTGTCGGGTCTAAAGTTGGACAGCGCCGACACCTGCCGGCGTCCGACGCCCGAACACAGCCCCGCCTCACCCGGTCTTTCCGTAGCCCCGCTCCTGGGGAGACTTTAGATATGCGATCAACCAGACCGAACTCGCACGCTCCTGTTTCCGCTTGGATTCGGAGAATTGTCTAAAGCCCCCGGCTCCGTGATCGCCGAAATATATCACACCGGATCGGCTCCGACTGTGGACCGCTTGAACCGATTGAAGGGCTTCTCGGCGCGACCAATCCTCTCTTCCCGGCTCGACCCTGTTACCGGGTGCACCGACGCTTTCCCAGGCAGGACTTCCGCCTGCCGGATCAAGGGTCTCTCAGGAGCACTGGACAGAACTATTCTTCAGCATTTGTTCCACAAACTCCGTTGTAGCTCGGCGGGCACGAGCACCCTTGGGGAATCTGGCCGCATGAGTTTGAAGCACAGGGGGCATCGCTGCTACAGCAGCGGTATTGAGAACAATCCAGTCCTGGATCGCCCGGATCGTCGTAGGCAATTGCAATTGTGGTTGACAGACTGCATATCAATCCGATTACGAGAGCCGGGAGAATTAGATGGTGTCGTTTCATAAGTGTAATCTAGCGCAGACCAACTAAAAATCAATAGGGGAATAACCAAGCGAAGGTTTCCACCTCAATCCGACGAGCACACGTCTAAAGCTCGTCGCAAGATCCAGGGATGGGGACCATTCCGGAACTGCTGAGCGGACGAACTATCCGCACAGCGGGCCAGTCTGCAAGAGTAACGTAGCGCAAGACTTCGCCTGCCCCAGTTCGCCGCCAACGCAGGCGCAGATCAACGACAAGGAGTCAACGCCGTTTGGGGCTCAGGGATAGAACGGGCGGGGGAGCGACCCAGTACGGGATTCAATAGAATCAAGTGATCCACATCATTGGAGCTCACGGCAAGACTATTGCTTTAACGTTTGCGTGGATCAAAGGTCCCAACAATGTTGTTCGGCTTGTGACTGCGATTCCGGGTGAGAATGAAGTATCCTATGTTCTCTGAGTACGACGTAGCCACATTGAGGCACGCCAAATCCGGTTTCCAGGCCGCCGGGATTGGGGCCATCGTAACGGTCTACGACTCAGATCCGCCGGGTTACGAAGTGGAATTTACTGATCGCAGCGGCGCCGCGTTCGCGCTGCTCACGTTGCGCGATGACGATTTGGAGGTGGCGCTACTTGGAGATCGGCAGAATACCGGCCCTGATGGTTCGGCTTGAGACGACAGTCTCCCTGGGTGTTACCCGGCAAAGAGCGAGATGCCGAAACCGGCCTCGATCTCTTCGGGGCGAGATACTACCGGGGCGTGGGGGAAGGTTGACGAGCCGCGCCAGCGCAATAATCCCCAGCGTCTCAATTAGAGTTGTGCGACTTGCAAGCCGGGGATGCGGCTAAAATCCCGCAGATTGCTCGTCCCGATTGCGTAGCCGAGTTCCAGCGGGCATGCCCCGATCAGGAGATCCGCCAGCGGCAGGTTGATTCCCTTGCCTGCTTGTTCTCCGCCAATTCGCGCGACGATCTCCGCCGCCTCGGTCACCGGATGGACTGGAATGGTGGCTTTCAGTTCATCGAGGAAAGCCCGCCGGTGCGCGCGCAGTTCAGGCGTGCTTGCACGGTAGATGCCATGCCCAATCTCCGCAACGCTTACCGCGCTCAGTACGATGGGAATTTCGCCGACCGCCTTCCGCACACTCTCGATGGCCTGATCCGGCCTCAGATTCCGGCGTTCCGCGGCGATAAGGACGCTGGAGTCCAGGACTATTCCCAGGAAGGCGGGTGCCATCGCTGGCGGTGAGCCTGAATCCCTTCTTCGATGTCGCGCGCGAAATCGTCATCGACGACCGCTGTCGAATCGCGGGCTCTCAGGTGTGAGATCACTTCCGAGATCATCCGGCCGGTAGGTCCGGAAGGCCTGATCACTGCCACGGGCCGGTGATCTTGTTCCACAACCACCTCGAAGCCTTGTTGAACTTTGGCAAGGACGGCGTGGAGATCGAGCGCCAGTTCGGCTTCGGTAATGCGGACCGTGCCCATGCCTAAATGATAGCGGTTTCGCATGCACCTTGTCCGGTGTGTTGGCAATGGCCTTAGCCCAGGCAGAATGAGGAGGCACCGGCATCCCGGTACAATGGGGGAACGCGCCCCGCAGCGGGGTTCTTTCGCCATGCTACATGCCATTGTTCATCTGAAACGCCAGGACCCGATCCTGGCCGGGATCGCGGTGGAAATCTGGCAAGCCGCACAGGTGCGCCGGAGTTGGGAGAGCGCGTCGGACCCCAGCCACGGACGAATGAGGATCGCGCTACTCGCCGGCGCTATCGAGGATTAGGCGGTAGTGTTCGTCGCGCAGCCAGAACCCGGCCTTTCGAAGGTCGTCGAGCTTGGGACGAACGGCTGCAACGAATCCTCGTTGCTTCGCCAACCGGTAGATGCCGGGCGTGCGGATCACGTTTGCCCGCGCCACGACTGCACTCCGGATTCCGCCGGCGTCGTCCATCAACAACGCTTCGGAAACTAGTTCGGTGGCGAGAACAATGGCTTCGCACTCGCCCGGGTGCAGACCGGCCAGGCGGAGCCGATCCGCCTCCGGTGTGTTGGCAATGGCCTGCACCGAAAGCCACGAAGCCATCGCGTCCTCGACCGAGCGCGCTACCGGGAGATGCGCTCCGCCAATCACAACCTCATTGAACACAGCTTGCGGTATGGCGATTTTGCCGAACAACAAGCGCAATAGTTCGAAATCGCCAAGAGCGGCCAGATACACGAGGGGGCTGCTGTTAGAGACGACCAAGGGCTATCCGACCTTGCGGCGTCTCTCAAATTCACGGATCGCCGTGGCGTCCGCTTCCCAGTCTTCCGCTGTGTAAACGACGTCGGGGATGCCGCGCCGATGCAGCAATTCCATGAATGCGAGTCGCTCCATTCCGAGTTCGTGGGCGGCCTTACCGGCGGTGATCTTGCGGTCCGCGAAGAGACTTAAGATCGCTTCCTTGCGCAGATGTTCCTGAAGCTCGGTCTTGTCGGCAATATCGTCGGCGACATCGACTTCGATCTCCAGCTTCATATCGTCTCAATTGTACCGGAGTGTTGGCCCAAACGTGGCGGCCGAGCCTCAGCGCTCCATCCCGGTACAATGGGGGAACGCGCCCCACAGCGGGATTCTTTCGCCATGCAGCATGCCATTGTCCACCTGAAGCGCCAGGACCCGATCCTGGCCGAAATCATCGACCGCGTCGGCGACTACCGTATCGAATTCCGCGAGCCGGATTTCGAAACGCTGGTCAAGTCGATCGTCTATCAGCAGCTCAGCGGCCGCGTGGCGAATGTCATTTTCGGACGCCTGGCCGCGGCGGTGGGCGGCAAAGTGACCCCCGCCGGCGTTCTGAAGTTGCGGCCCGCGCGCATGCGCACGCTCGGATTATCGGGGCAGAAAACCGCCTACATTCGCGATCTGGCGCGGCATGCCCGCGACGGCAAACTGGTCTTCGAGGAATTGGCGGATCTGGCCGACTCCGCCGTCATCGAGCGGCTCACCCAGGTCAAGGGCATCGGCGTCTGGACGGTCCATATGTTCCTGATCTTTGCCCTGCGGCGCACCGACGTGCTGCCCGTCGGCGACCTTGGCATCCGCAACGCCATCCGCAAAGCGTACAACCTGGAGGAACTGCCTTCGCCCGCCGAGATGGAGATCATGGCCGAGCGATGGCGCCCCTATTGCACCGTGGCCAGTTGGTATTTGTGGCGCAGCCTGGAACCCAACGCCAACCTGTAGAGCGGTGAGCTTTCGGTCCGCAGGCCCCCTTATCAACAGCTTGTTGTAAACGGCAACAACGGGACTATAATGATGAATGTTAAAACTCAGGCCTCAGAGTACGACGATCTGGGGAACTAGGAGACACACGATGCGCTTTGTCAAGATGGTGCTGCCCGCGGCCCTGATGCTGCTACCCGCGGCCTTCCTGATCACGGGCGGCCTGCTCGCTCCCACGCCCGGCTTCAGCACCAAGAAATATGCCGACGAAAACAAGAAGGCGTGCACCTTCTGCCACCAGAAGATGGGCGCGCCGGACGCCATGCACAAGGATCCAAACCTCACCGACGCCGGCAAGTATTTCAAAGAACACAACCACTCTCTAGAGGGATACAAACCCCCAGCCAAGTAGCGGTTGGGTCTTCCGTCAATCAGTCACTGAGCCCGGGATGCGGACCCGCTCGGGTCCGCTACCGCCGTTCGGCTGTGAACGCGCCCGGGCGCTGTTTCCCCCGCCTTGAACCCGTCCGTTACCGTGCCAGGTATTTCTTCCACTGCGTCATTTGTCCCGACAGGTTGTTCTTGACGTCCTCAAATTGCGCGTCGCCGTACTGGTTGGCAATCTCCGCGCGGTCCACTCGCAGGTCGTAGAGTTCGCCGGACCCTTTTCCTTCGTCGCGCACCACCAGCTTGTAACGGTCCACACGCGCCATATCGGTGTTGCGCAAGTGCGCGAATACGGTGGTGCGCCACGGCCGTTTCTTGGAGAATTGCGTTCCGTTGACCAGCGGGGCGTAGGTGAGGCCGAAGGGATCTTTGATGGCCTGCTGCACGCCGATGACGTCGCACAGGGTGGGCAGCAGATCGTAGGCGCTGACCAGCCCCACCTGCATGATGGAGGGCGGAATGCGCTTCGAATAGCTCCAGATCAGCGGCGTATTGACCACTTCCTCGTACATGTTCGGCGGGTCGGAGGCATCGCCGCTGCCCCAAAGGCCGTGGCGGCCGAGCAGGGCGCCGCAGGTGGAGGCGAGCACCACCATGGTGTCGTTGAGCAGCCGCTTCTCGTACAGTTTGGTCAACAACTTGCCGATCTCGGCGTCGTGTGCGGTGACGGCGGCGGAGGCCTTGCGGAGGTTGGCCATGCGGGCGCCGAACATTTCCTTACCGCGCACGGCGTTGCGGGCGGGCGGATCGGCTGCCCATTCGTCGAATCGCTGATTCTCGTAGAGATCCAGGAACTCTCGCGGAACGCCGTCGTAGGGCGGTTCCAGGCCGCTGTAGAACACCGTCAGTCCGAAGGGCTTGCCCGCCGCCTGCCGGTCCAGGAACTTGACGGCGGCGCCGGTAGACTCGGAGAACGCCGGTCCGCCGACGGTCTGGCTGTTGTATCCATCCGCGGCGAGTGCCGGATCCAGCAAGCTGGCTGCGGGGGGTTCGTCCGCGGAGCGCGCCACTCGCCCGGTCAGGCAGACGTTGCGATTGGCGACGGCCGAAGGCACCGAGGCAAAGGCATTCACGAAGCGCGTGCCCGTCTGCGAGAGACGGTCGATATTGGGCGTGCGGACGTCTTTGTTGCCATAACAGCCGAGCATCCAGCACGGGAGTCCGTCCACCAGAATCAGCAGCAGATTCGGGCGGTCGATTTCGAGCTTCTTTTTTCTAGCGGCCAGCAGCGGCAGGGCTAAGCTGCCGAAGAAGAAATAGCGGCGTGAGAGGAGCATGTCTGAAATACAAGTATAAGCCGTTCGCCCGGCGGTCTGTCGCGGGACCGGCATGTGACAGGGGTCGAGAGCGCCGTCTCCCCGAAGTGTGTCGCACGCCGGGGGAGCGGCGGCGAAATCGGCGGGGGTTGTTGGCGGGCCGTCCGCCGTATTACAGTTGGGGGTGGGCCGATGAATCTCCCAAATTCGTTAACGCTCCTCCGGATCTTCTTCGTGCCGCTCTTGGTAGCCGCGCTGGTCCAGGAAAGTTTCGGATTCGATCTCTGGGGATTCCGCGTCACCCATGAATGGCTGGGGCTGGCGATCTTTCTTTGCGCCGCCGCTACCGACCTTCTGGATGGGTATCTCGCGCGCCGCTGGCGCCAGGTCACCACCATCGGTACGCTGCTCGACCCCATCGCCGACAAACTGCTGGTCTCCGCCGCGCTCATCTCCCTGGTGGAAGTGCGCGTGCTTCCGGCCTACATGGCGATCCTGATCATCAGCCGCGAATTCGCCGTCTCCGGCCTGCGCGCCATCGCCGCCGCCGAAGGCTATACCGTCAAGGCCAGCGACCTGGGAAAGACCAAAATGCTTTCGCAGGTAGTGGCCATCTCCTGCATGTTGATCAGCGTGGGCCACCGGCAGTTCCACACTGCCGGGATGGTGCTCATGTGGATCGTGGTGTTCTTCGCGGTTCTATCGGCAATGAGCTACTTCCGCAAGTTCTGGCGCAAAGTGGATGGACGCATCAAGAAGCGCCGCCGCAACGAATTGCTCCATCTGGAGCGCAAGCGCCAGCGGGCGCTGAGGCGTCACATGGGGTCGAGAGACGCCGGGGACTTGGGAGCCACGATTTCGAATCCGCCCGAAGTGAGCTGAACGTTGCGCACCTGCCCTTTGGGCCCCAGCGACCCGATGGGCTTCCCGTTCAGCAAAATCGTCACGCCGCCGGCATTCCCAATCAGCAAGAACACGGTGGCATTGGCGTCCACGACGCGGCTCTGGTTGGCCTCCAGCACACCGGAGAATAAGTATTTCCCGTCGCTCTTCACCGATATCCACACCGGTTCCTCGGCGGTCATTTGCACGCGTACCGCGGCATTCGGATTGAGCACGGGTTGCGGCATCAAAGGCGCTGCGCTGGCCGCCTCGGGGACCGACGTCGAGGCTGCCGGCGTGGGCATTGGCGTTGGCGTGGACTCCGGAACCGCCACCGCCGGGCGCACCGCGGCAATTGCCGGCGCGGATTGTTCGTGCGCCGCAACTGGACGGCGGGCGCGCGACCACCAGGCGTAAACGCCGGCGCATCCCAACATCGCGACCACAACCATCCCCAGCGCCGTTAATGGAGATTTCCAGGAAAGACTTCGCCCTCCAACCGCCTCCCAGTTATGCACGGGAGGCACCTGGATGGGTATGGCGGCCGGCGGCCGGACGGGTTCGGCATACCGGAACTCCTCAGGAACGGGTTCCAGCACTTGCTCCACGCGCTCGGCGATGGCTTCTTCGTCCAGCTCCAGATATCGGGCGTACTGCCGCACAAAGCTGCGCGAGAAGACGCCGCCGGGAAGCCGGTCGAATTGTTCGTCCTCGATCGCCGCCAACATGCGTGACGAGATCTTAAGGTGCTCCGAGATCTGCCTCAGTTCGAGATTGCGACGCAAGCGCTCCCGACGGAGGGTCTCGCCAATTGACGTCATACCGTAAATTTCCCGATGCTATGCCTATGATACAACGAAGAAATACTCCGAAACCATGCTCATGCACACGATCCGCGAGGTGAATCCTTCGTTTCGTGCGGCGTCGGCTGCATTTCAAGTACGCACAAGCCCATTTCGAGGGCATCGCGGGGTGGCACGCACGAGTGCCCGAGGCCCGCAAGATGCTTGTGTGGGGCAGGCTGGTGTCCTGCGGCCCGGCCCCAAGTGGGCACCCCGCACTCGAACTGCCGACCGGTAATCAAATGCCGACCAGGCCGAGTACCACTCGGCCGCAGGTTGCCAACCCAATGCCGCTCGTTTTTTCGGAAGAGGACTGAATCGTAGCATCGGCGGACGCCTTTAACCTGCCGTAGGTGCTTTGAGTTTACGTTTTT
>Ga0181529_10001936_pt1 | contig 25691 bp, 24 predicted proteins | sample PEATcosm2014_Bin_36_FD_119763 | JGI IMG/M metagenome (GOLD analysis project Ga0181529, IMG submission 119763) | Peatland microbial communities from MTU Mesocosm Facility, Houghton, MI, USA - PEATcosm2014_Bin10_30_metaG | ecosystem: Environmental > Terrestrial > Soil > Wetlands > Peat | place... | reverse complement strand
TTCCTTCTTCTTCATCGCCGCGCCGCGCCCGTTGGCCGCGTCCAGCAGCTCGTTGCCCAGCTTCTCGGTCATGCCCTTTTCGCCGCGGTTGCGGCCGTAAGTGATCAGCCAGCGGATGGCCAGCGAGGTGCGGCGATCGGGATTGACTTCGATCGGCACCTGGTAGTTGGCGCCGCCCACACGGCGGGTCTTGACCTCGAGCAGCGGCTTGCAGTTCTCGACCGCCTTCTTGAAGAGCTTCAGGGCATCGTCGCCGCCGCCCTTCTCTTCCAGGTTCTTCATCGCCGCATAGAAGATGTTCTGGGCGGTCGACTTCTTGCCGCCCCACATCATCGAGTTCACAAACTTGGTGACCAGCGTGGAACCGTAAACCGGGTCCGGCGCAACTTCCCGCTTCGCAATGTGCCCTTTTCTTGGCATACTCTTCTAGATCCTCGCGCTCTCGCGCTGCTTCCCGTACCCTAGTCCGGGTCCAAGCCATCCGTCCCGGAACCGATTACAGTGATCAGTTGTCAGTGGTCAGAGCCGGTCTTTACTGACCACTGACAACTGACAACTGAAAACTCGTCTTACTTCTTCTTGGCTGGCGCCGCGCCGCCCTTGGCGCGCTTGGCTCCATACTTCGAGCGGCTCTGCTTGCGGTTGGCCACGCCTACCGAATCCAGAGTGCCGCGCACCACGTGATAGCGCACGCCGGGCAAATCCTTCACACGGCCGCCGCGAATCAGCACAATCGAGTGCTCCTGCAGGTTGTGGCCGATGCCGGGGATGTAGGTGGTGACCTCAATCCCGTTGGTCAAGCGCACGCGAGCCACCTTGCGCAGGGCCGAATTCGGCTTCTTGGGCGTTTGTGTGTACACGCGGGTGCAAACACCGCGCCGTTGCGGCGAGGCCTGGAGGGCCGGCGATGCCGTCTTGTAACGGGGGGCCGTACGCCCCTTGCGGACAAGCTGATTAAAAGTAGGCAAACTGAAACTCCTTACCTCAAAAAACCCGCCAACTTGCGTTGGTCAATCCAAATTCACTAGCCGCGCGCAGACCCTTCGGGCTGTCTTGGCTTGCGACGGCAATCCTGCCGTGCACACGCACAAGAGCCCGTGCTTGCTGCTTCGCGTCTGTCTTCGTTCCAATCTCAGACGAGAACCAGGACGGTGGCCGGGCGTTTTCCCGCCTTCGGCGGGTAAAGCCAACTCCGTTTCGCCGGTTCCGGCCCGCATAGCCCTTCAAGGTGAAGAACGCGCGGGCGCCGATGCGATGTGCCCCTGCCCCCGCAAGAAGAGAGCGATTCTGGGGATCTGCCTGGCCGGTCAACTGGACTCAGCCTTGGGGACCAACCCGTTCCATTTGCTGCTTGACCGGGCTGCCCATCCACCTCGGCCGTTAAGACACACGGACAGAGGCGTTCTTGCGGAACCTTCTTACAATAGCAGAGGACGGGGTGGGCTGCAACAAAAAAAGCGCGCTGCGCACCCAATCTGGGCCACACAAGCCATAACGACGAAGTTCCGCCGCACGGATAAGGAATCAAGGTACAGTATAGCCCCCGCTGTTCTCCACGCCAGCCCAAGTCGAATTCAGCGATGGCTCACTCTGATATCCACTGCCGAACTGCCAAACCTCCGCCTCCCACTGCACCTTCGTTCCCGAGGTCGGAGTAGGCAGAAAACCCGTCAAGCCAGAGAGATCGGGGACCGTCATAGTCGTCGATCCGTTCTGGTAATTGGGTGTAGCGGCAACTTCGATTTCGTCGGTCCAAGTACTCCCGCCGGGAGTAAAGGCTGGCCAGTAAATTAGCCCTTGCATCTGGACGCCCGTCTTGCCGGAGAATCCTGTGTAGTCAAAACTGAAGGTGGGTAGTGCAGCGGGCGTCGGGCCTGCATAGGTCCAGGGCGCGGGAAAGGCAAAGGAGACCGCACCGCCGGAATTCTTCGTTCCAGCAAAAACCCCTAGGCTGGATCCGCTACCAGCATACGAACTTGCCTCGAATAAGTAAGAATCCCCGCTCTCCTGCGCACCCGCAGGCAGCGCGGAATATTGCGTCGTAACTCCGCTGGCAAATGGAACCCCTCCCACTCCACCCATCTCCAACGTTATATAAGTGCTTGGAATGGAAAACCCTGAAGGCACATTGTTGTACGTGATTGCTTCGGACCTGGTCTTGTCGGCCGCCCCAAAGACCACTGTATTGCCACCGTTCAAATTGCCAGGAACCGTCTGGTTGTCGAAGTTCTTTGCGGCAACTGGGCTCCAAGGAATCAGGCCATTGAACGCCAGCACCAGGACCCTGTCGTTCCCCGCCGGCTCCGGGAAGCTGACGTTCGCTATTGGACCGCTTGCGCCCTCCCAAAGAGAGGCATTGCTGTTCTGCGCGTCGATGTCGAAATGCACCACCCCCGGAATTGCGCTCGCATCCAGGCTAACTCCCAGGGTTCCAGTCTGGCCCGGCTCGGATGGACAGCCAAGACTGATCGAAGTTCCGTCTGCAATGCTCGCCTCCCACACTATCTCCTCTGACAAAAGCGGTTGGCTGGGACAGAGGAACGCCACGGCATAGTTGCTGGTCCCGCTGGGAATGGACAAATTCAGTGTGCCGGCGTTGAGCGTTTGCGCAGTAAAGACCCCGCTCCCGATCTTTGCAGCTACCAGGGGCGTGCTACCGATGCCGGTAAACGCGATGGTCACCGTTGTCGGGTTGCCACCGCCGCCGCCCGTGGTTCCCAAACCGGCACCAGAACCGCCGCCGCAACCGGCAATCAACAAGAGAACGAGTGCAGGAAAAGATAAGCGCAAGAAGGCATTCAACATGACAAGGCTCTCCCCAGAGCGGTGGGTCCTCAGAGTGTCTGCTATTGCAAGGCCCTCCGGAATGCCGCAGTCGCTACCGCGCGGACCGGATGCTCCCAGGTTTACGCGCGATGCGCTGCACAGAGAACTGGCCGTCCCAGATAAACGCGGGCGGGGTCAACGGATTCGGCCCCGCCCTGCGTATTATTTCCATTTCTAGTTGATCGATTGCAGCTTCCAGGCCCCGCCATCGAGCACAAAACTCGCCTGCTTCTTGGTGCTCAGCTTGTTGCCGGGGTTGTGCGCGATGCCCTGCAAGCCGTCTGGCACGCCATCCAGACTGATGGCTTCTGTAAACGAGGCTCCCTTGGTGCCCCCCACTTCGTCCGTGATCTCCTTGATATCCTTGGCTTTGAGATGATTGGCGACGGTCGTCGTCACCACCACAGTGAAGTTCTTGTCGTCCATGCCTTCCGGGCGCCACTGGATGACCTCGCCGCCACCTGCCAGCTTGAGCGCCTTCTTGCCGTCGGCGGTCAGGGTGTAGTCGGCCCAATACTTGTTGGGATAGATCTTGGTCAGATTCCAGAACTTGGCGGCGATTCCCTGCCCCATGCCCTGTTTGTCCACCGTGATGTTGATGGGGGCAGCCGGAGCTTGGTCATATTTGGCTTGGATCATGGCTAGCGCGTTAGCTTGCGTAAGGTCCGGCTTGCAACCGGTCAGCAAAAGGCCCACGCCCATGAGTGCAGCGGCCCCGAAAACCTTCAAATTGAGAGCGTTTTTCACTTTTCCTCCAACGTACATCGCGAGAACGGTTCGAATTGTCTCGACGCGTAATTTTTATCCAACTCTCTAGCCCTGTCAATCAAATTGAAAGTGACCCCGCGCACACATGGTCGATGGCTGTGTGCAAATCGGCAAATCCTTCCTCGAACGCTTGAAAACAATGCGCATATCCACATCGCTCGCCGCCATTCCTCAGCGCCCCGCTTGCCCGGCGATCCGCCCCAGGAGAAGCCCCAGGAACCCTTTCTCGTCCGATTGCAGGCAGACCTGGACATTGGGCTCGCCGGCCACCGGCCGGGTGAATCCCTTCTCGTCCACCTCAATGCGCATCGCAGTCATCGGACACAGTTCGGGGCGGACGGCATAGGCCACGGCCACCGGATCGAAGAGCGTGGGCGCGGGGGAATGGCCTTCGCTGCCCGCCATCCACTGGTGATAAAGCAGGGTCAACTGATCGGTGAGCGGGGAGCCATGGGCGAAGATCTGCTCCCGCTCCGGCGCCTCCAGGTGAATTTGTGTCGAGTCCAACGGCATCATATAGATCGGTACACCGGAGGCCAGCAGCGCCTTGAGGCCGGCCGGATCGCGGTCGATGTTCCACTCGGCATCGGGAGGCCGCCGCTCGCCCTTTTGGCCGTCATAGCCCCGATAAATGCTGCCGCCCATCATCACCACCCGCTTGAGTTTGCGGAAGGCCGCCGGGTCGCGCTCGATGGCCGCCTGAATGTTGAACAGCGGGCCAATGGCAATCAGCGTGATTTCTCCCGGATGCTCCTTCGCATTCCGAAGCAGGAAACCAACCCCATCGTAGCGGTCCTTCTTGCACACTTCGTATCTATCCTTTTCGGGTTGCGGAGTCGGCACTTGAGATTCAGAGGCCGACTGCAAAGCGCAGCGGACCATTAGCGACAGCTTCGGCTTTGCATACGCTGCCTGGGTAAATACGTTCGTATGCGGCGTTGGAACGCCGATGTCCACTGGAATATCGCTCCGCCCGACCTCAACTAAATACCGGTCCACCAGGTTCGCCCGCAACTCCGTATCCCCATACGCGGTGGTAATCCCGATCAGCTTCAGTTCCGGGCTGCGCAGCGCCAGCGCCAGCGCAAAGGCGTCGTCGATGTCGTCGCCAATATCCGTATCGAGAATCACCAAATCCGGCGTCGCCGCGGGCTGGCTGGCGGCTGCAAGCTGCTGTCCGCCAGCACCTTGCGTTACCGCAAACAGAACCGCCAAACCCGCCAGAGCAAGAAAAACACGCGCACTATTCATGCCCAACACTCTAAACCGTCCGCTCCCTGGTGCGCCGCAACTCTTATCTTCCGCAAGGATGATCGCGCGAAGACCGCCAACGAGCGCAATCGGCGCTTTGAAAGGGCACGGCTTCAGCCGTGCCGACTACGACGCTCAAAACATGTCGGCTTTAGCCGCGGAGGGATGCTCTTGAACGACTCATGGACCTTCCCTCCGGGGCTGAAGCCCTGGATTCTTCTGCGGCCTTGCGGCACGGCTAAAGCCATGCCCTTTCAAAGCGGCCATTCTTCGCGATTCTCGACCAACCTGCGTTTGCCCTGCATCTTCGGCAATCTTTAGCGCAAACTCACCCCGCATGCGTTAGCATCAAGCCACGTTTCATCGACTCCCCCTCAAGGAAACGTGCCCATGTCCGCTGGTTCGATTCTTCGCCGTTTGGCATCGCTGGCCCTGTTGGCCTGGGCGGCGGGTATGCCTGCGCAGTCCTTCGATCTGGACCGCGGCCGGGAGCCGGTCGTCTCGCTCGACGGCCCCTGGCGCTTCCATCCCGGCGATTCGCCCTTGGCCACTGGGTCACAAACTCCCCTGTGGGCCGCGGCCGGCTTCGACGACTCCGCCTGGCCGCTGCTCGATAGCGGCAAGTCCTGGGATACGCAGGGCTATCCGGCCATGAGCGGCTATGGATGGTACCGCTTCACGGTCGCGGTTCCGGCCGGCGCCAAACCCACCTCGCTGCTGCTCGCGCCCATCGTCACCGCCTTCGAAGTCTACGTGGACGGCAAGCGGGTGGGCGGGTCCGGCGAAATGCCTCCCACGCTGGTCCCCAGCACCAATATCAGCTACCACCTCTACCCGCTCACTGCGGCGGGAAGCCCCTCCGCCCGCACCCTGCAAGTAGCCATTCGCGTCTGGCACTCGCCCATCTGGGCCAGCTACGTGGGCGGAGGCCCGTTCCGTCCCGGTCACCTGGCCGGCGATCCCAAGCTGCTGGCCGGCGAGCAGCTCCACCAGCAACTGGCGCGCAATACCCTCTTCGTGGATAGCTACGCCTATAGCATCGCCGCCGGACTGGTCGGCTTTGCCATCCTTTGCCTGTTCCTCATCCGGCGCGCCGAGCGCGAGTACCTGTGGTTCGCCCTCATGCTCATCGCCCAGGCCGCCGACAACGCCCTGACCGTCGGCTGGCAGATCTACTCCTGGCCGCCGCAGGCCGTCTACGACCTGCTCGACGGGACCCTCTCCGCCATCACAATCTGCGCGGCGCTGTGCTTCTTTGCGCGCATTCTCCAGACCCGCGTCGGCGTGCTCGCCCGTGTCTGTCTCGCGCTGGCCGCTTTCAGCCCGCTGCCAGCCGTCTTTTACTGGCCCGGCTGGTTCTCCGCGCCCGCCTCCGCCGCCCTGCAACTGGTCTGCTCGTTGCCCGCCGTGGTGTGGATTCTCTGCGTGCTCCTCGACCGCACTTTGCGCGGCAATCTCTACGCCCGCGTGCTGCTGGTTCCGGCGGTTCTCGACCTGGGCTATTACCTGGCCGACAACCTGGCTATCGTGCTGGCTCAGGCGGGATGGACCCGGGTTCCGCGCGTGCTCGAAGTGCAGATTCCGCTGCCGCCCTTCACCATGCAGACCGGCATTCTGCTCCATCTGCTCTTCCTGCTGGCCATGATGGTCTTCCTCATCCTGCGCTTCACCCGCGCGCGGCGCGAGGAGATGCGGCTGGCCGGCGAGTTCGAGGCCGCCCGCCATGTGCAGCAGGTTTTGCTGCCCGACCAACAAGACCGGTGCCCCGGCTTCCAGGTCGAGTGCGTCTACCAGCCCGCCGACCAGGTGGGTGGCGACTTCTTTCAGCAGTTGAACGACGGCCAAGGCGGCTTGTTGATCGTCGTGGGCGACGTCAGCGGCAAGGGCCTGCCCGCCGCCATGATGGTTTCCGTCCTGATCGGCGCCATGCGCGCCGAGGCCGCGCACGGCATGGATCCGGCCACCATGTTGCGCTGCCTCAACGAACGCACCTTGGGCCGCTCCCAGGGCGGATTCACCACCTGCCTGGCCGCGCACATTACGGCGGAGGGCCACCTGACCCTGGCCAACGCCGGCCATCTGCCCCCCTATCTCAACGGGGAAGAGATCGACCTTCCCGGCTCGCTGCCCCTGGGCATTGTCTCCCCGGCGTTGTACGAGCTAACCGCATTGCGTCTCGCCCCCGGCGACCGGCTCACTTTTGTCTCCGACGGCGTGGTCGAGGCACAATCCAAATCCGGCGAACTCTTCGGCTTCGAGCGCACCCGCTGCCTCAGCCGCCTGCCCGCCGCGCACATCGCCCAGGCAGCCCGCGCTTTCGGCCAATCCGACGACATCACCGTGGTCACCGTCGAGTTTGCCGGCTAAAAGTCAGAAGGAGCCGAGCGATGGAGCCCGGCTGCGAAGCGCAACCTCTGAAGGAGACGACTTCCCCACCCCGCTTGCAAACCCCGCAAACGGAGTCGGATTCGCACTTTTCCACCGCCTCTGCGACGATTACAGCGATTTCGACTCAGCTCTGATAAGAAACAAGCCTCGATTAAGCTGCCAGCGGGGCGATGTGGAGATCGAATCCGAGGTTCCGTAGACGGTTGACGAGTCGCAGAACGTGCTTTGCTTTGGCGCGGTTGTCGAAGTAGTTCGCGCCGAGATCCTCGTAGAGCGTGCCGTTTTTGAGCATGTGGTAAGCGGCGCTGAGGATGGAGGCGGCAACCGCCCCGATGCCTTGTTGGCCCATGCCTTGAGCGGGTGCGCAGGTACTGGGCCTGAAGAGAACTTCCTTTGCTTTCCAGAAGCCGGAGGGTCAAGTGGCCTTTTCCTCAAGAAAAAGCCACCCTGAACGATCTCCAGATGGCAACATGTGAATCGAAGACGCTCTAACCCTGGGCCGCTCCACCACTGAAGCTCCGTGCCTCATCCTTGCGGGTTTTTCTGTCGCGAGGGTGGAAAAGCAGGTAGAATCTCGACCGGAGAAATATATATCCGCAATCCGACTTTCCGCCGATTCGTGGAGAACGGTGCCCGGCATAAGATGCAATGGTGAGTTTCAGGAAGCCCTCGCCGTTCTGCTCGTCCCTGCCTTTGCCGGCCGCATATCCGAATGCCACGGGCGGGAATGAAAACGTTTGCGCGGAAATCCCCTTGCTTACCGTTATCCCGCCTTGCCGGTTCCTGCTCTGCCCCTCTCCGGCCGCAAGGCAAACGCCCTGAAAGGCATTCAAGTCATGCGCCGTCTTCTTCTTTCCTCCTGCCTCTTCGCCGCCACTCTCGGCCTGACCGCGCAAACGCCGGACCAGCGCCTTGTCTTCGATTCGCTGGGTCCCAGTCCCGCGCCGCAGCCGGTCCCCACGCAGCTGGGCACAAATCGCGCGCCCAATGGCGCCACGCTGGCGGCCAATAGCCAGTTTTTGACCCGCGACGGCAAACCCTGGATCCCGGTGATGGGCGAATTCCACTTCTCCCGCTACCCAGAGGCTGGCTGGGAGGAAGAGATTCTCAAAATGAAGGCCAGCGGCGTCGATGTCATCGCTACCTACGTCTTCTGGATCCACCACGAAGAGGTCGAGGGGCAATTTGACTGGACCGGCCAGCGCGACCTGCGCAAGTTCGCCCTGCTCTGCGCCAAGCACGGCATGCTGCTCTATCCGCGCATCGGCCCCTGGGCGCATGGCGAAGCGCGCAACGGCGGCCTGCCCGACTGGGTCCTGCGCAAAAGCGCGGTGCGCGGCAACGATCCTGTCTATCTTGCCGAGGTCAGGAAGTTCTATGCGCAGATTGGCCTTCAGCTGCACGGCTTGATGTGGAAAGACGGCGGCCCGATTATTGGCATTCAGCTCGAAAACGAGTATTCCCTCCATGGCCCAGGACAGGGACGCGAACACCTGGCCGCTCTGAAACAGATGGCCCTCGAATCCGGCTTCGACGTCCCCCTCTACACCGTCACCGGCTGGGACGATGCAGTGGTCCCCGAGGATCTGGTTCTCCCCGTCTATGGCGGCTATCCCGATGCTCCCTGGGATGAGAGCACCGGCGTACTCCCAGCCGCCGAGGTCTACGCCTTCCGCTTCTCCAGCCGTGTCGCGGCCAACATGGGAGCCCTGGGCGGACCCAGAATCTCCAATCCCGCCCACGAAGCCGCTTTGCGCGCCACCGTCCCCTTCCTGACCGCTGAGGTGGGAGGTGGGATGGAGGACACCTACCATCGCCGTCCCATCGTCTCTGCAAACGATATCGCCGCCATCGTCCCCGTGTTTATCGGCTCCGGCGCCAACCTCCTGGGATACTACATGTACCAGGGCGGCACCAACCCCGACGGCAAGCTCTCCACCCTCCAGGAGTCGCAGCGCACCAATTATCCCAACGACCTGCCTACCAAAAGTTACGATTTCCAGGCCCCCCTGGGCGAGTTCGGCCAGATGAACCCGCAGTTGCGAAAGCTGAAGTCGATCCACTACTTTCTCAGCGACTTCGCGGCGGAACTGGCTCCGGCAGTGGCCGTAGCGCCGCGCCAGCAGCCCTCGAACCCTCAAGACCTTACGGTCCTGCGCGCCTCCGCCCGCCTCCATGGCGAACGCGGCTTCCTCTTCGTGAACAACTATGTCCGCGAGCGGCAGATGCCCGCGTGGCCCGTCACGCAATTCGAAATCAATGTTGCCGGCAAGAAGATGCTGGCGCCGGCAACGCCCTTCACCGTCCCCGCCAACAGCTACTTCATCTGGCCGGTCAACATGGATGTGGATGGGGTAAACCTTACCTATGCCACGGCCCAGCCCCTCCTGAAGACGAAAAAGGCTGGTGAAACCTACATCTTCTTCCAGGCCATTCCAGGCATCCCAGCGGAGTTCGCCTTTCCCGCCAACCGCCGCCCGGCAATTCATGCTATGCGCGGTACGCTCGCCAGCGACGGAAGCCTGCTGCGCATTCGGGACGTTGCGCCGGGACGCGGCGTCGCCATCGCCCTTCACGGCAAGAGCGGTATAACGCATCTGGTTCTGCTCAACGAGGAAGATGCCGGCAATTTGTGGCGCGTCTCCATCGGCGGAGAGGACCGGCTGGTGCTGACCGCCGCACAGCTCTTCAGCGACGGCAAGCAGCTCACCCTCCGCCAGATCGGCAACGCGAAATTTCCGGTCGCGCTGTTCCCCGCGCGGCCGCCGGCCGCCGGAAAGGAATCCATCGCCCAGGGCGTGGGCAAGCCCGACGGCATCTTCCAGAGCTTCGTCTGGAGCTTGCCGGAACGCAAGATCGCGCTAGAACTGACCCGAACCAGGCCGCTCGGCAAGGCCCCCGAGCCGCTGCTCGGCCCCAAGGCGCCTTTCCGGCAAACAGCGGTCGCCATGACCCCAGAAGAGTCCAGCTTCGCGCAAGCCGGCGAATGGCGCATCTCTCTGCCGCACGATGTGCTGAAGGGGCTCAGCGACATCTTTCTCGCCGTCCAATACCAGGGCGACGAGGCACGCTTGCTGGCCGGCGATCGCTTGCTTACCGACAACTTTTTCAATGGCGCAGAGTGGCGGATCGGCCTCAAGCGGTTCCTCTCTTCGCCCGCGGCCGAAGCCTTCACTTTGCAGGTGCTCCCGCTGCAGCAAAAAGCGCCCATCTTCTTTGAACCGGGTTTTGCCCCAAAGTTCGACAAGGACGGCCAAGCCGGCTCGTTGCAGTCGGTCGAGGCCCTCCCCGAGTACCAAATCGAGCTGTCTTTTCCAGACGCTGCCAGGTAGAAACTCCCATCCAGCCCGAGGGAGCCGGCCGCGAAGGGCTCCTTTGCAGGGAGCAGCGGGCTTCACAAGCCGCGGGAAAACTCATTTGGACGGCAGGCCGGGACGTAAGTATCCACTCGCGGAGCCGGTGGCTTTACGGTTGCTGGCCCTCAAAGGGGCCTGACCGCAACCGTTGAAAAGCAAAAAAGGAGAACGAAAGCAAAAGCCTGAGCCGGGGGATCTCCCACGGGTTTTGAATAAGACGCGGCTCGATCAAATTTGGAATCGTCAATTCCACGCCAATCCGGCCAGGCCGGCCGGCAATGCGGGCGAAGCCGGCACGGGCCATGCGCGATTTACGCGCGGCTCCCTTTCTCGCCAAAATGCTCTACGATAGCCGAATGAACGCTTCTTTCCGCGGCCGGCGCGTGGCCTTTTTCGGCGGCAGTTTCGATCCGCCCCACCTGGGCCACCTGGCCGTGGCGCGCGCGGCCCGCGCGGCTCTGGGCCTGGATGCCGTGCTCTTCGCGCCGGTCGGCGCGCAACCGCTGAAGCCGCTGGGAGCAACCGCCAGCTTCGATACTCGACTGGCAATGACCCGCCTGGCCATCGCTGGTGAGCCCGGCTTTGAGGTTTCGCTGGCCGACGCGCCCAAGTCCTCTGGCGAACCCAACTACACCCTGGAGACGCTGCTCACCTTGCATGCCGGGCTTCCGCCAGCAAGCATCCTGTTTTGCCTCATGGGCGCCGACTCCTTCATGGCGTTGCGCCACTGGCGCCGCGCGGCGGAGATTCCCTTCGTCGCCCCGTTGATCGTCGCCTCTCGCCCAGGCGAGCCGCTGGACGATCTGCGAGCCGCGTTGCCGCGGGGATTGACGATGGAAACCGCGCCCAGCCCAAACTCCTGCGCAGGCGGCGTCGAGATGCGCCGATGGGATCTCATCAACCAGGCAGGAGAGCGCACGCCCTTCTATCTTCTCCCTGGGCTCAATGTGGATGTCAGCGCTTCAGGAATTCGAAAGCAGGTGCGCGCAGAGCTGGGCAGCCCGGCCGCGGAGCACGAACTGCTTCCCCAATCCGTTGCCGACTACATTCGCACCCATGGCCTCTATCGTTGAGGCTTTTCGCGGCGCCCTCAACGGGAGAGCGATCTTTCCCTTTGGCTCGCCATCCAACTTCCAATTTCAGGCTAGAGCATTTTCGGAATTGGTGTAGACCGAAAGCACGTACTCAAGTGGCTTTTTTCCAAAGAAAAGGCCACCTTGCACGCCCTTCAAAAAGTCTACGTGTATTCCGAAAATGCTCTAGATCGCAGGTTCACGAGCAAAGTCGCCGTCGCAGGCCGTGCATGAGGTCTTAGGGCATAAGGATTAGCCCTTCTCCTGCTGCGCTATGGCCGAATGCGCCGAAACCGCCAGAGCAAGCGCCAACGTCCATTCAAATGGTCCCCGTTGCCGCATGTCGTCCTCCTACGCAATCACAGACCGAGTGGAAAAGAAGTCGTCCGTTTCTGAACCACCCGAACTTGCTCTTTCCCGCGCACCTCACGAGCGCGGGCCAGCCGAAGGCAGCTGGCCCCACCGCAGGCGGTCACGCCATGGCTTGCCGGCTCATGGGCTCGAACGTCAGTTGGTTCGAGGCGCGGTCCACGTCGATGCGTACATGGGAGCCGTGGAGGACTTCTCCGTTGAGGATCTTGATGGCCAGCGGGTCCTGAATCATGCGCTGCAAGGCGCGCTTCAGCGGACGCGCTCCATACGCGGCATCCGATCCGGCCGCCAGGATCAGCGTCCGCGCCGGCTCGGTAAGTTCAAGCGAAATCTGCCGCTCTTCCAGCAGCTTGCCCACCTCGGCCAGCCGCAGTTCGAGAATCTGCGCCATCTGCGCGTGGCCCAGCGGACGGAAGATTACCGTGTCGTCCACGCGGTTGAGGAACTCGGGGCGGAAGTGCTCGCGCAGCACTCGCATCACGGACTCGCGCGCCATGTCGAAATCGTGTTCGCTCTTGAGCGCCTCGCCGGCCAGGAACTGCGCACCCAGGTTCGAGGTCATGATGAGCACGGTGTTCTTGAAGTCCACCTTGCGGCCCTTGGAGTCGGTGAGGCGGCCGTCGTCCATCACCTGCAACAAGATGTTGAAGACATCGGGGTGCGCCTTCTCGATCTCGTCGAAGAGAATGACCGCGTAGGGGCGGCGATGCACTGCCTCGGTCAACTGGCCGCCCTCGTCGTATCCGACATATCCGGGAGGCGCGCCGATCAGCCTTGCCACGGCGTGCTTCTCCATGTACTCGCTCATGTCGATACGCACCATGGCCTGCTCGTCGTCGAAGAGGAACTCGGCCAGGGCGCGCGCGGTCTCCGTCTTTCCCACGCCTGTCGGTCCGAGAAAAATGAACGACCCAATGGGGCGGCGCGGATCGCTCAAGCCGGCGCGGGAGCGGCGAATGGCGTTGGCCACGATGGTCAGCGCCGCGTCCTGCCCGACCACCCGTTCCCTGAGACGCGCTTCCATCTGGACCAGCTTCTTGACTTCGCCTTCCAACATGCGGGAGACGGGAATGCCCGTCCACTTGCTGACGATGCCGGCGATGTCTTCCTCGTCCACCTCGTCCTTCAACATGCGCGCCACGCCCTGATTGCCATCCTGTTGCGCGCTCAGCTTGTTCATTTGCGCTTCGAGTTTCGGCAACTCGCCATACTGGATTTGTGCGGCGCGGTCGAGCATGCCCTTGCGCGTCTGCTCTTCGGCCTCAAAGCGCAGCGCCTCGATCTTCTTTTTGATGTCGGTGATGTGGCTGCTGGCCTCGCGCTCTTTTGTCCAGCGCGCCCGCAGAGCCGTGATCTGCTCGGTCAGTTGAGCCACTTCGCGTTCCACCTTGTTGCGGCGTTCGACGCTGTTGGCGTCGGTCTCGCGCTTGAGGGCGCTGAGTTCGATTTCGAGCGAGGTCTTCTCGCGCTCCAACTGATCGATCTCCGTGGGCACCGAGCCGATCTGAATGGCCAACGAGGCCGCGGCCTCGTCCACCAGGTCGATGGCCTTGTCGGGCAGGAAGCGGTCGCTGATGTAGCGGTGCGAGAGCGTGGCGGCGGCCACAATGGCCGCGTCCTTGATGCGCACGTTGTGATGCGCCTCGTATCTCTCTTTGAGTCCGCGCAGGATGGCGATGGTGTCTTCGACGTTGGGCTCGCCCACGTAGACGATCTGGAAACGCCGTTCGAGGGCCGCGTCCTTCTCGATGTATTTGCGGTATTCGTTAAGCGTGGTCGCGCCGATGGCCCGCAGCTCGCCGCGCGCCAACGCAGGCTTGAGCATGTTGCTGGCGTCGATGGCACCCTCGGCCGCGCCCGCGCCCACCAGCGTGTGCAGCTCGTCGATGAACAGAATGATCTCGCCGTTTGCTTCTTCGATTTCCTTGAGCACTGCCTTGAGCCGGTCTTCGAACTCGCCGCGATACTTGGCTCCGGCCAGCATCGAACCCAGGTCCATGGAAATGACGCGCTTGTTCTTGAGGCTCTCGGGCACGTCGCCCTTGAAGATGCGCTGCGCGAGACCCTCGACAATGGCCGTCTTGCCCACGCCTGGCTCGCCGATCAAGACTGGGTTGTTTTTGGTGCGGCGGCTGAGCACCTGGATGACGCGGCGAATCTCCTCGTCGCGGCCGATCACCGGGTCGAGCTTGCCGCGGCGGGCCAGCTCGGTCAGGTCCTTGGCGTATTTTTCGAGAGCCTGGAACTTGCCCTCGGGGTTCTGATCGGTGACGCGCTGCGTGCCGCGCACGGCGGTCAGCGCCTTGAGGATGGCCTCGTGGGTTGCGCCCAGCGAGACCAGCACATCGCGCGCCGGGTCGCCCTTCACGTGGGCCGCGCCCAACAAAAGATGCTCCGTCGAGACGTACTCGTCCTTGAAGTTCTGCGCCTCGACAAAGGCCTGGTCCAGGACCTTGGTGAGCATCTGGCCAACGCCAGGCTGGGCGGCGGCGCCGGCCACGCGGGGCAGCTTCTCTTCGATGGCGTGCAGATCGCTCTCCAGCCGCTCGGTGGGCACGCCGATCTTTTCGAGCACCGCGGGAATCACGCCCTCGCGGTCCTCGATGAGCGACAGCAGCAGGTGCACAGGCTGCAACTCGGGGTTACCCAGTTCCGCGGCCCGCGCTCCGGCCAGCTCCAACGCCTTTGCCGACTTGACGGTCAGCTTGTCCCAACGAATCGCCATGGTTTCCTCAGTGGTCAGATTACGGATGACAGATGACAGATGACAGATTACAGATTACAGATGACGGATGACAGATTACAGATGACAGGTCACAGATGGCAGCCCAGCGAGCTGCGGCTTGGCTGTCACCTATAATCTGTCATCTGTTCACTGCCTTACCGCGCGCCGACCAGCTCGCGCTCCCGATCTTCCACGTTGATCTTGATCTGCTTGGGCTGGGCTTCGGGCTTCTTGGCCAGCTCCAGTTTGAGCACACCGGCATTGTAGCTGGCGTGCACGTCCTCGGTATTCACGGTCGAGGGCAGAGTGAAGGCGCGATAGAAACTGCCGTAGCGGCGCTCGATGCGATGGAAGTTCTCTTCCTTCTCCTCCTTCTCGAATTTGCGCTCGCCCTTGACGGTCAGCGTGTTGTTCTCGACGCGGATGTCCAGGTCCTTCTGGTCGATACCCGGAACCTCCAGCTTGAGGGTGACCTTCTGCGCGTCCTCGTAGATATCGACGGCCGGCACAAAGCTGGCCGTGGTCAGCGGGTTCTCCGCCTCGTTCATATCGCGGAAGAGCGAGTTCATGCGGTTCTGCAAAGCCACAACTTCCCGGAACGGGTCCCAACGAGTGATTGCCATGGTATTTACCTCCTGATGTTTGGATGATCGGGCCAGGACCTGAGTCCATGCCGCTCAATCAATCTGATGTAAATATAGCACACAACAATCACTAAATGTGAGTGCGTTGCGCTCACATTTTTAAAAAATTTTCGTAACTTATTGATTTGTAAAGATATTTTTGATATGCAGCCCACCTGCGCAGGCGCCGAGATGGCCGCCTCCGGTCATTGCCGCCTTCCGCTCCACTCCAAATAGCTGCGGAACTCCGTCTGGCCGGCTTGACGCAGGGCGAATCTGCCGGTCATCACGCCCTCGGCCAGCTCATAGCTAAGGCGGAATTGCGGTCCCGGAGGCGCGGGATCGGAGAGAAAGACGGCAGTGTCCGGTCTGGGGGTGGTGACGGAGTAGCGAATAACGTGCCCTTCGTTGTCGAAGTAAATGGCTTGAAACGCTCCCGCGGGCCCTTCGGGATAGATGTAGAGCAGATCGCGATGCTGGCAGTCGAAGTCCCGCGGCCCTTTGCAGGAAGCGTCGCTGGAGTGGCGCGCCAGCAGGTGGCCTGCGAACTCCCATTGAAAGGAATAGGCGCCAGCAGTTTCCGCGCGCGCAGTGCCTCCGACGGTCCTGGCCTGCCAGAAACCAAGGAGGAAGCGCAGTCCGGCCCAGGGGTCGGGTTTGGCAGGGCTCTGAGCCCCTGAAAGTGAGCAAAGCAGCAGCGCGCATGCAAGAGAGAGTGCTTTGGAAGCCTTCATCGGGATCCTCCATGGTTCGGCTTGGCGCGGCGCCGGCGGGTTTGGGATCGCGGCGGCCAAACTTGCAGCCTGTTCATTTCTCATGCACAGAACGGTCTTCTACAATGGAGCGTACATGATTCCCTCCTCCGCCCTTCCGGTACACATCGACTGGCACTGGCTCTGGCTCACGGTGGCTTCCTTCCTGGCGGGGGTGCTGAATGCCGTGGCTGGCGGCGGCTCGTTTTTGTCTTTCCCGGCGATGATGGGCATGGGTATTCTGCCGATTCAAGCCAACGCCTCCAATACGGTTGCGCTATGGCCGGGCCAGCTCACCTCGATCGCCGCCTACCGCGACGATTTCCGCAGGAACATCCGCATGGTGCTGCCCATGGGCTTGGCGGGGTTGCTGGGCGGTACCGTTGGGGCGGTGATTCTGCTCATTACGCCGCAGTTGACTTTCCTCCACATGGTGCCCTGGCTGTTGCTGGCCGCCTCTTCCATCTTTGCTTTGAGCGGCCCGGTTTCGCGCTGGCTCGAGCGCCGCCGCGGTTCGATTGCCGGAGCAAGCCACGCCCCCCGCCGCCTGCCGGTTTTTGTGGCCACGATGGCGGTGTGCTTTTACATCGGCTACTTTGGAGCCGGCGCGGGCTTTCTGCTGATCACTGTCCTTTCCCTCTTTGGTTACCAGGACCTGCACGAGATCAACGCCCTCAAAGTCTCAACCACCACGCTGGCCAATGGCATCGCGGTCGTGATTTTTGCTGTCAGCGGCAAGGTGGTTTGGCCCTTCTGCCTGTTGGCCATGATTGTCTCGGCCATCGGCGGCTATTCCTCGGCCCGGCTTGCCAAGCGCGTGCCACAACCCGTGCTGCGCGGGCTGGTGGTCTTCATCGGCCTGTCGATGGCTGCCTGGTTCTTCTGGAGAAATCCATAAAACATGCTCGCGCATTGGATTACCGAATCAATCGGCTCGACGGCCGGTTTCTGCACCTGCATTTCCCTGATACCGCAGCTTCACGGCATCTGGCGGAGCAAGAGCGCACGCGACCTCTCCCTGGGCATGTTTTTGATCTTCGGCCTGGGCGTGCTGCTGTGGCTCACCTATGGCATCGAGATCCGCTCCGCGCCGGTGATCGTGGCCAATGCGGCTACGCTGGCGCTGGTCATTGCGATTCTGGCGCTCAAGCTGCGGTACGACGGGAAGGAAGGGAATAAGGGTCTGAAGGACTAAGGGACTAGGGACTGGAAGTGGTCTGCCTCAGGTGTCATTTGGCAGCGGTCGGGGAGCCCAGGTCCGCCCTGCGATGTTCTTTCCGAGCTCCTCAGTTCCTAGTCCCTTAGTCCCTCAGTCCCCAGTCCCCTGTCCCTTGTCCCTTGTCCCTGTAAACTGTCTTCATGAGCCACGAAGGCATCCGCATCACCAGCAAGGAACAGCAGGCCCGCGAAACCGAGGCCGACCGGCCGCTTCCCCGCATCTCCATCACCCCGGAAAAGGTGCGCGTGCTGCTCACCGAGGGCAAAGGCATGGAGATCGACTGGCTCGATGGCCACAAGAGCGCCTGGAGCTTTGCCTGGTTGCGCGAGGCCTGCCCCTGCGCCACCTGCATCGAAGAGCGGAAGGCGGAGGGCCGCAAGCCCGGCCAGCCCAAACCCAAGCCCGCCGCTTTGCTGCCCATGTACACCCCGCCCGCCAAGCCGGCCAGCGCCCATCCCGTGGGCCGCTACGCCATCCAGTTCAACTGGCAGGACGGCCACTCCGGCGGCATCTACTCGTTCGACTACCTGCGCCGCGTTTGCCAGTGCCCGGAATGCACCTTCAACGACGACGAGCCCAGCGGCGCGCCCAACTGACCCGAAACGAGGCAGATTGCCCGCAGATGCTCCTGGCCGGGCTTCCTTGACGCGCAGCGCGCTACGCGCTACAGTGCTGCCATGATTCAGTCGTTCCGGCATACGGGTCTGGAGCGTTTTTTCCTGACCGGCAGCAAGGCGGGCATTCAACCTTCGCACGCCGCCAAACTGCGCCGCCAGCTTACGCTTCTGAATACCGCCAAGAACGCGAATCGCATGAATGTACCCGGTTGGGATTTGCATCCGCTCAAAGGACAGCTCACCGATCATTGGGCCGTCAAAGTCGATGGAAACTGGCGCATGACCTTCACCTTTGAGAACGAGAATGCAATTCTCGTGGATTATCGGGACTACCACTGATCGGAGAGGAGTGTCGGCATGGCGATGACGATGTACAACCCGGCGCATCCGGGCGAGATTCTCCGCGAATATCTCGGCGCTGTGCAGGTGGGAGAGGCGGCCCGGCGGTTGCGTGTGGCGCGGTCCACGCTTTCACGGCTGCTGAACGGGCGGGCGTCGTTTACCGCGGCCATGGCGCTCAGGCTGGCCGATGCGTTCGGAACCGAACCTGGCATGTGGCTTGACTTGCAGCAGCAATACGACTTGTGGCACGCGGCCAAGCGCAAGCGGCCCAAGGTGGAGAAGTTTGACCGGGCGGCCTAACTTTGAAAGATCTCAAGGACAATGCCGGAAGAAAACGACACTTCGCAAAGCGTTGCGCAGGTTTGCTCTGGTAACCTGTGGGCGTGAGTCCGCGTCCTTATACAAGCAAGCAAATGGGCGACGCCAGTGAGGCGTTGGTGGTTTCCGAACTGACACTGGCTGGGGTTCCTGCCGCAAAGATGCCCGATAACTGGCCAAACTACGACGTTATCGCAGAGCCAGAGGGTGCTAACCATCCGCAACGAGTTTCAGTGAAGACACGGACATTCAGGCGTAGCGGAGACTCATATGTCGAATACCATATCAACGATAAGTTCGATTGGTTGGCAATCGTTGTACTCCCAAACGCCGTCGAGGGAGAAACTGAGCGCCGAGTTTTCCTTTTTCCCAAAGCTATTTCCGATACTCGCTTCCATCAAAGCAGGGACGGAGCCAAGTACCATGACTTTAGGAGCTTGCGGGTGGACAAGATGAAGGATGTCCTGCGGGAGTTCGAAAACAATTTTGGAATGTCCGGCATCGGAGTTTCCTCTTCAAACTGATCCCTCCACCACCACTCCTGCGGCCTCCACTGCATTGGCCGCCACCCGCAGCAGCGCCCGGTTATGCGCCTTCAGGAAGCCCGCTTCGACCGCCGTGTCGAGAAAGCGGAGCAGCCCGTCCCAAATGCCGGCTGCGTCGATGTGGATGCAGAGCTCATGCAAAGGTAAAGCTGCATGTTGATGGCAATCGCTCTGCGCCGCCACGCTCCCTAGCGACCAACCGCTGCGAGCGGGTAGCCCCGCCACAGGTACTCCAAAGCTTCCGGCAGGGTTTGCAGTTTCACCGCGTGGTCGGTGTGTCCGGCGTTGCGGGCGAAGACAAATTGATAGCGGTAACCTTTGGCTGCCAGCACCTTGGCCATGCGCTCGTTGGCCACAACCCAGTCGTGCATGTGGTCGTCCATGACATTGGGATTGAGCAAATCCCGGTCGCTCACTTCCATCCAGATGCGGAGCGGCTTGACAGGGGAATTGGGAATCAGATGCTCGTGAAACTCCCAGGCCCCGTGAGGAGAGTGCGGGTTGTGGGGCCACTGCTGGTTGACATACGTTCCCGAGTAAGTGAGAACGCGGTGGTATAGCTCGGGGTGGTACCAGGCCATGATGAGCGCGCAGGAGCCGCCGGAGCTTCCGCCCATGGTGGCCCGGCCCTCGGGATCGTGCGTGAGCCTTACATGGGCCTGCGCCTCGACCCGCGGCAGGACTTCCGTTTCCACGAATTCGGCATAGAGACCGGACATGGTGTCGTACTCCAGGCCGCGTTCGCTGCCCTGCGCGTCGCCGGAGCCATTGCCGATGGAGATGGCGACCAGCACGGGAACCCGGTGCTGGGCGATGAGGTTGTCGAGAGCCGTGAACAAAGCGCGATCGGGCCCGTCCGCGCCGACGATGAAGGGGGCAGCGGTGCCGGGAACGTACTGAGCGGGCACGTAAACCGCGACGTGGCGCTCATACGCGGCAGGGTGGCTGGTGGTCACGATCAGTTTTGCGGGGTCGGCGGGATCGACCGTGCCGAAGGTGCCGGGCTCGCGGGCGATGCCGGGATAAATCTTGCTGTCGGCCGAACGCAGGTTGAATTCGAAAACGGTGCCCTGCGGCACTCCGGGCTGCACCGTCATTTCCGGCGCGGGAATGTGCGTCGGGCCGAGGATGAAGTTGCCGTCGGCGTTGGCAGGAGCATTGACGCCGTCGGGCAACTCCTTAGCGTTCACAAAGCCGGCCGTATGGGGATCGCGGGTGGGCGGCGCCGGCCTTGGCGGGCGGGTGGCCGCGGGCGGAGGAGCAGACGGGGCAGTAGCCTGGGCGAAAGCCGGCGTTGCGGCGATCAGGCAAAGAAACGTTACGAGCCGGAACCAAGCCGGGGTACCGGAAAACTGGATCATTGCAGGCTCCTTGAGCTTCAAGCATTTTGATCGCGAGCAAGGGAACGACGCAAACCGCTCCCTTTTGAGCTACACGGCGAGCTTTGCGGTCAGGTTGGCAAGCATCCCGACTGCCTCATCCGCACCCGCCGCCACCCGCAGCAGCGCCCGGTTATGTGCCTTCAGGAAGCCCGCTTCGACCGCCGTGTCGAGAAAGCGGAGCAGACCGTCCCAATAGTTGGCGGTATTGATGAGGATGCAGGGTTTTTCGTGCAAGCCGAGTTGCGCCCAGGTGACCGCTTCCAACACTTCTTCGAGCGTTCCGTAGCCGCCCGGCAGCACCAGAAACGCCTCGGCCAGCTCGGCCATGCGCGCCTTGCGCTCGTGCATGGTGGGCACCAGCTCAAAGGTGCTCAGCCCCTCGTGAGCGATCTCGCGTACGGCCAGCACCTCGGGCAGCACGCCCACCATCGGCGCTCCGCCGGCCAGAGCCGCGTCGGCCACCGCGCCCATCAATCCGATATTCGCTCCGCCATAGACCAGCCCCAGCCCGGCGGCGGCAATCGCCCGGCCCAGCTCCGTGGCTTCGGCGAGAAATGCGGGGTTGTTTCCGAGAGCCGAGCCGCAGTAAACGGCCACGCGGCGAGCAGGCTGATTCAGACGTGTCATGGTGCTTTCAGGATAACGGCGCGGCGCGGGCTATTTCAGTTCCAGATAGCCCGAGGGTGTGAGGATGGCGATTCCGCGAAAGGGATTGAGCGCCAGCAGGTCGGCGTCGCCGGTGACAATCGCATCGGCGCGGCCATGCACGGCTACTTCGAGGAATTTGTCGTCGCGCGGGTCGCGGCAGGCGCGGATAGGAGTAGGAATTGGCACCAGTTCGGCTGCATCCCAGACATTGTCCAGGAAGGGGTCAAGCAAGTCAGGACGGATGAACCTAGCCAGCTTCGGCCTCCTGAGAACGACTCGCAGCTCATTCCAAGTTTCCGTGGAAACTAGCGTTGTGGCTTGCTCCCAGGCCATGAACACAGCTCGCCCCGGAACCGAGTCGGGGCGAATGAAGAAGCTTACGTATACATTCGTATCGACAACGACTCGGCGGATCATCCCTCGTCGGCCAGGAGTTGCTCAAGCAGCTCGTCCGTCATACCTTGCGATTCCGCATAGCGGCCGTTCTCCTCTGCAAGACGACGAAGTTCCTCGACCCGCAACTTGTGGATTCTCTTGTATTCCTCCGCCGAAACCAAAACGGCCACATCCCGATCATGACGCTGAATGCGAACCGGCCCGTGCTGTGCGGCGTCAAGAAGCGCCGCGAATCGTTGCTTGGCTTCGGTAGCAGAGATCTCGATCATGCAGGAATTCTACACCTGAAATAGACGAAATGATCAAAATAGTGATTTTGTCTATTTTGATCATTTAGGTCCCGCTTCCATACCCGTGCGTTTGCCCGCTAAACCTGGCTCACCTGCCCCCAAGCGCCCTAAACGGTACACTGGTCTAAGGACCCTTCCCACCTGGACTTGCCCCGTGCAGCAGCTCATTGCCAAACTGAATCCCGAACAGCGCGCTGCCGTCGAGGCGACCGAAGGCCCCTTGTTGATCCTGGCCGGCGCCGGCTCGGGCAAGACCCGCGTGATTACCAGCCGGATCGCCTGGCTGATCCGCGAAAAGGGCGTGGCGCCGGACTCGATCCTGGCGGTGACCTTTACCAACAAGGCCGCCAAGGAGATGGGCGAGCGCGTCGAGCGGCTGCTCGAGCACGGATCGCTGGCCAAGCCGATGATCGCCACCTTCCACTCGATGTGCGTCCGGATGCTGCGGCGGGACATCGAGGCGCTCAAGGTGGGCGGCGAGGGGCTGACCCGCTCCTTTGCCATCTACGACGAGAACGACCAGCAGGCTATCGTCAAGCAGGTGATGAAGCGGATGGGGCTGGACACCAAGCAGCTCACGCCGCGCACCGTGCTGGGCAAGATCTCCTGGGCCAAGAACCACATGGTCGATCCGCAGGAGTATTACCTCAGTTCGAAGGATCCCAACAGCGAGCGCGTGGCCCACATTTACCAGGGCTACAAGGCGGAGCTGCGCAAGAACAATGCCCTGGACTTCGACGACCTGCTGCTGGAAGCAGTGCGGCTGCTGAAGGTGTCGGGCGAGACGCGAGAGCGCTACCAGCGCCGTTATCGCTATCTGCTGGTGGACGAGTACCAGGACACCAACCGGCCCCAATACGAGCTGATGAAGCTGCTGGCAGGCGAGGCAAAGAACGTTTGCGCGGTGGGCGACGAGGACCAGAGCATCTACTCCTGGCGCGGGGCGGATATCCGCAACATTCTGGAGTTCGAGAAGGACTTTCCCAACGCCAAGATCGTCCGGCTGGAGCAGAACTACCGCTCGACGCAGATCATTTTGGAGGCCGCCGGAGCGGTGGTGGCCAATAATCTGCGCCGCAAGGGCAAGAAGCTTTGGACCGACCGCCAGGGCGGCTCGCAGATCGGCTATTACGAAGCTCCCGACGGCGAAAACGAGGCGTTGTTCATCGCCGACCGCATCCAGAAGTACCTGCGCGAGACCGGTGCCGAGGGGCAAGAGGCGCACTGCGCGGTACTCTACCGCACCAACTCCCAGTCGCGGCTGGTGGAGGAGTCGCTGCGCCGCTACAACATCCGCTACACCATGGTGGGCGGCTTCAGCTTTTACGAGCGCGCGGAGATCAAGGATCTGCTCGGCTACCTGCGCCTCATCCGCAACCCGCACGATTCGATGGCTCTGCAGCGGGTGATCAATACGCCGGCGCGCGGCATCGGCAAGACCACGCTGGAAACCCTGGAGCGGCTGGCGCTGGAGACCGGCCAATCCACCTGGGACGCGCTGGCCGCCGCGCTCAGGAACCGGCTGATCCCCACGCGGGCGCTGATGGCGCTGGAATCCTTCCGCCAGCTTATCTTGGACGCGCAGGCGATGATGGACCCCGACTTTGCCGGCAAGCTCTCGGCCGATGTGGCCGCGGGGGCGGAATCGGAAGACGCCGATACCGGTTTCGAATTTGGCGCGGTCTCTCCCGACTCGGCCAGCGCCGAATCGGCCACCAGCTTCAACTTCGGCAGCGAGGACGAGGATCAGCTCCCGTTGCTCGACGCCAGCAGCTTTTCGCCCTTCGCCGAGCAGAGCAAGCGTCCGTTCCTGGTGATGCCCAAGAATGCCGGGGCGCCAGCTGAGCCCGACCCAGATTTCGAGTCGGATGCGGAAGAGGTTGCGGAAGACGAACAGGGGCAAGGAAAAGCCTTTCGCGCTCCGGGCGACGCCGCCACGTTGCCGGAATTGATCAAGTTCCTCATCGACCGTACCGGCTACATCAAGGCGCTCGAAACCGAGGGCTCGCCGGAGGCCTTCAGCCGCATCGAAAACCTGAAGGAACTGGCCAATGCCGCGCACGACGCCGAAGTGCGTGGCGAAACTCTGGCGGAGTTCCTCGACCACGCTGCGCTGGCGTCCGATACCGATCAGTTCGACCCCGACGCCCGCGTTACGCTGATGACACTGCACGCCGCCAAGGGCCTGGAGTTTCCGCTGGTCTTTCTCGCCGGGCTGGAAGAGGGCCTGTTCCCGCACTCGCGGACGCTCAACAATCCCGAGGAGTTGGAGGAGGAGCGGCGGCTCTGCTATGTGGGCATGACCCGCGCCATGAACACGCTGATCCTGACCCGCGCGCACTACCGCCGCCGCTACGGCAACGACGCGCCCGAGGTGAGCATGCCCTCGCGCTTCCTGGAAGAGGTTCCCAGCCAGTTGGTCGAGAATCTGAGCGGACGCCCGCAGGCCTCGTCTTGGGCGACGCCCGGCTACCCCAAGAGTTATGGACGCCGGCCCGGCGCGGCCAGCGAGTTTGGCGATCGGCACTACAACTACGAAGACGAAAGCCAGGAGACCGACGCGGGCGCAAAAAACTCCCCGTCCAAGCCTTTTGTCGCTTCGTGGATGACGCCCAAGGCGCCTTCGGCCAGCCAGTCAGTCAATCCAAAGGGAGAGAGCGTGGCAGAAAAGCAAGAACCGGAAGCGCAGTCCATCGACAACATTGCCAGATTCTTCGGCGGCAAACCGGGACTGCTTAAGCCCGGCGCGCTACCTCGCCCGGCGAACGATCTGCCTGCTCCCGCGCGCGCAGTTCCTCTCAAGAAGGGGCAGCGCGTGCGCCACGCCAAGTACGGCGAGGGCACCGTGTTGATGCGCGAAGGCGACGGCGAAGACGCCAAGCTCACCGTCATGTTCCAACGCCACGGCATGAAGAAACTGATGGAGAAGTTCGCCAACCTGCAGAAGATGTAGCAGGGTGGCGAGTCTCGAAGGTCGTTTCGGAAAGGCGACCCTCAAAGAGGCATTCTTTTCAATCCCCGGTCCCCAAATGCGAGGGACCGGGGGCAACCGTCTTTGTCAGGGATGCGGCCGGTCTGTGCCCACTCCGCGATGCCCCTCCCCCCCCATATTTTGGGAATAAGATCCTTGGTTTCAATGGGATGCGGCAGGGGTATCGCGCTAAATTCTTCTTATCATTGAAGTTACCCGCAAAATCTTTTCAGCAAAGGGGTTAGTGGAGGTTTTTCTCGCTTGTAGAAACCAAACCACCCTGAATGCCTGGGCGGATTGCTCTCTGCCTGCACTGCGATCCGGAACCATTGTGCGGCAAAGGGGAGTAATTGTTTGCAAAGACTGCGTAAACTCCGTATAGACGACGATCAAGATGCGATCAGGACACCGGCCCTGCGGCGTTTCATGTTACCTGAACTGCTCTCTGGTATACCCGAGCACGACGGTTCTAGAAGGGGGGCTCTTCATCATTCCTCGCCAAATCGGCGAGGAAGACTATCTGCGAAGCGGCCATCCCGAGGACGTATTCTGAAATTTCGGCCGTCACATTTCCACCTGATGCGCCTCCGTGCGCTATCCCTTCTCCGCTGTTGCGAAAACCATACAGACCGCTGAATGTCTGCCCAATGGTTTTGGGTAACAGATTGCGCTCGATGTTGGTCGCCCAGCCAACGAAGTCCCCTAAGGTCTTAGAGCATTTTCCAAAATAGTGTAGACTTGCTTTGGCGAGACTCTGCGGCGGACAAAGACATGGGAAAACCCCTTGGCGATGATCTGCGCCGTAAATTTCTTTTCGCCTACGATCAAG
>Ga0181529_10001935_pt1 | contig 25709 bp, 18 predicted proteins | sample PEATcosm2014_Bin_36_FD_119763 | JGI IMG/M metagenome (GOLD analysis project Ga0181529, IMG submission 119763) | Peatland microbial communities from MTU Mesocosm Facility, Houghton, MI, USA - PEATcosm2014_Bin10_30_metaG | ecosystem: Environmental > Terrestrial > Soil > Wetlands > Peat | place... | reverse complement strand
TGCGGCGCGGTAAGGCCGCTGCGTTCAACCGCCGGATGCGGAAAACCGCACGTCCGGTGGTGTGGGAGGGTGACGGGGCGCAATCCCCGTCACTCGACCCGATTTGAAAACCTGCCCCACAAATTCTGCAGCATTCCCGATACTGGGAAAAGTAAGTAGCATTGGGATGAACCCCCCCCCGCATAAAACGGTGTGGGCCACCATTACTTACCCGCTACGGCGCGCACCGGATACAGAATCCGCACCGGGCCGAGCAAACCGGATTCCAGCAGCGGGTCGTCCTTCTTATAAAACTGCCAGGTGACAAACGTCGTGCGGCCGCCGGCGGGCTTCGGCTCGCCGTTCAAATACCAGTCCGGGACGCGCAGAATGCCGTGCTCGGCGCCGCTGCCGAACTGGTTCTCGGGCGGCAATTGCTCGTCGCCGATCAAGCGGTTGGGCCACAGATTGGTCACGCGGATTTCCAGCGCATTGGCGCCCGCGTGTACCGCTTCAGTCACGTCGATTCGATATGGCTCCTTCCAGAGAATGCCCAACTCCTTGCCGTTGATGCGCACCTTCGCGATCACCTCGACGCGGCCCAGGTCGAGCACTACGCGCTTTCCGCCGCCCAGCGCATCGCGGGGAATATTCAGATCGTGGGTGTACGCGGCCGTTCCCGAAAAGTACTTCACTGCGGGGTCCGCGTGCTTGTGCAGCGAGATCAACTCGGGCAACGTGACCGGCGGGCCGGCTGGAAACGCGACGTGCCACGGCCCCGTAAGTTCTACCGGATCGGCCACCTGGGCGTGCACCGAGGCGCCGTTCTCCAGCGCGTAGCGGCCCGTGCGCCACACCAGCGCCTCCACAGTATCATCGGGCCGCAGCGACCACTGGATGTCCGGCGGTCCCTCGGGCGCGGGCATCTTCGCCGACGCCAGTTCCAGAATCCGCTGGTCGGTGAGGGCTTCGCCGAACACCTCGGGCTTCGTCATATTGCCTTCGAAGTAGTAGACGAATCCCTGTGACGGAGGGGACGGATGACCGGAGGTGCGCAACAACGCGTCCAGTTGGTCGAAGTGGAAGACCGTCTCCGGCGCGGGCGGCGGCGCACCGGTGCCGGGATGCACAAGCTTCCCCGACGCCACTCCCTCGTGTACCAACTTGCCATTGAGGAACAACCGCGGACGGCCGTCGCGATACACCACCGCCAGATGCGTCCAACCCGAAACCGGCCCGTTCCACACCAGGACCGCCGGCGCGCCGGTGCTCGACCGCTCCACCACGTAGACCCCGTTGCGCCCGACGGCGATCCCGGTGGCGGTGTGCCCTTCGCCATACAGCGTATCGCCTTCGGGCGCGGGCACCACGTAATTCTTCCCGGTCTCGTCGATTCGTCCCGTCGCCGATTCGCGCGGCATTAGCCGCAGATCGATATCCGGTTTCGCCCAAACCGCGATGGTGAAATTGTTCGTGATGGTGAAGGCGCCCGGCAGGGCGGGGCGGTAGGGCAACACCGTCATCAGATGCTGCCGTGCGGCCCCGCGAAACACCACGAATACCGATTCCGCCGGCCCAAGATGGATCGGCACACCGACACGCCCGTCGCCGGTCGAGTAGATCGCCGGCCGCGCGATCTCGCCGGTCTCCGCATTCCAAAGCTCCGGCTGCAGCCCCGCCACGCGGAAGGTACACACCACGTCCTCATTGCGCCGCTGGCGGTTGGCGACGAAGTAGAGGTCGCCATCCGCCAGCTTCCGATGCAGCCACGACAGCGCACCATCGGGATTTCGGCTGGAGTATTCGAAATCCGGACGCACGCCGATCTCGCGCAGCACCGCCGCCAGCGAACCGGATAACATACGGCCGCGCAGTCGCTCGCCGATCTGGCGCACCTCCGCATCGGCGGCCGGATATCCGCGCAGCGTCGGCGAGAACTCCGGCACGGGCCCGGCGACTTTCGCCCCCGCGCCCACCAGATCGCTCAGCTTATGCGCCAGTTCCGGGGTCATGCCCTTCAGATCGCCCGGCAGCACCAGCACGCGGTAGCTGCCGCCGCCCGCCAGTTCGATGCGTCCGTCCCGCACCATCGCGCGGTGCAGCAGGACGTCGGCATCGACTAAGTCGTAGGTGTAACCCGCCGGCATCGCCGGAATCTCGAATTCCGCAATGTTGGGCGACTGCTCGCCCACGAAATACAGCACATCCGCCACGTAATTCCCCTGCCGCAGCAGGTACTGACTGCGCGTGAGGTACTCCACCCACGGCTTGCTTTGCTCGAACCAGGTGTTGTTGCGGTCGAAGAAAAAGCCCCACGGCCCCATCGCCATCCCCGGCGCCGCGTCGGGATGCGGCTGGTGCGCATAGCGGTGGAACACCATCTGGTTGAGGCCCAGCGAGAACATATAGTCGCCCAGAATCTTCAGCGAGTACGGATATTCCTGCCAGCGCGCGGTGGTTTCTTCGCCGGTGAACGACTCGGCGGCCACCACCGGCTTCCCGTAAATATGCGCTGCCGAGGAGACCATCTTCACCACGCGGTTGGGCGTCCACGGCGTGCGCTCCCAGAATTCGGTCATAGGCACGTCGGGGACGCCGCCCACCTGCAGTTCGTCGAAAGTCCCCGGCCCGTATCCTTCTATATAGAACTTGAGGCCGCGGCGCCGGCACAGTTCGCCCATCCAGCCGTAGTAATACTCGGCCATCAGGTCGGCCTGCGTGCGACGCACATCGAACAGGAAGCGCTCCGAAATGGCGCGGTCGCCCACAATGCGGCCGGTCATGGCCGGCAAATATCCGCGGATGTCGTAGCCGTTGCGCCGGCGGAACTCTTCGGGAAACTGCGCGGTCCAGTTCTGCATTCCCGCTTCGTAGCTGTCGATTTCGATGGCCGCGAAGCTCTTGACGGCGGCCGGACCCGCGGCGGCGATCACCTGGTCCACCACGTGGGTGAAATGAAACTCGGTGGCCTGGCGGCTCATCTTGTCGCACTCCAGCCCCTGCCCCGATTGCGACGCCGAAATGTTCTTCTGGCCGGTGGCCGTCTGCCCGATGCGCAGAATGGTCCACGACCCCGCGGGCGCGTCCCACTTCAGACGCCCTTCGGAATCCATCTGCGCCGTGACGTCGCGCACCTGCGCCGGGTCGATGGCGAACTCGCGCCCGCTTGCCGCCGGCGGCTGCATCTCGCGGCCGGCCCGATAGGCCAGGTTGCTCTTGAAGGTCCAATCCTCGATTCGCTCCCCGTGGTGCAGCGCCACATCCGCCAAGTCGCCCGCACCCGCGGAGACCAGCCGGAAGTATCGCGCACGTACGGCGGGGAAACTGAGGATGGCGGGAGGCTGAATGCCGTGGCGTCCGGGATTGGCGACTGACCCGACTCTACGGTACGTCACGCCATCGTCGGAAGCTTCCAGCGTGAGATTCGGGAAACGCCCCGTATGGCTTGGGAACACGGTGATGGCACGCGCCTCGAACGGCTGGGCGAATTCGAGCACCAGGGGATTCCGCGGATCCACGTGTGCCGGCTGGCCATGATGGTATGGGGCATCTTCGCCTTCGGGCACTCGAAACGCCAGCACGAACGCATCGCGATAGTAACCTTCGTTGGCGGCGGGCTGCGGTAGGGCAATGTCGATCCGCTTCGGCCCGGACACGGTGGTCTCGGTCCACACCAGTTGCTGCATGGAGCGCTCGGGCGTGATCCACGGTCCGCCGCTGGACGACCAGCCCGGCCCGTTGTGCATTCCGATTTCGAGGCCCAGCCGTTTGCCCTCGCGGACGGCGTGCCCCATCAGATCGCGCCAGGCCGGACTCAGATAGTCCACCGGCCCCTTGGGCAGGTAAGTCCCGCCATCGAAAATGAACGCGCCGCCCAACCCCACGCGTTTCATGGCTTCCAGATCGCGCGTGATGCCGTCGCGGGTGACGTGCCCATTCATCCAAAACCAGTAAGTCTGTGGACGCGCCGAGTCGGGCGGCTGGCGGAAACCCGATTCCAGTTGCCCGTAAGCGCACGAAGCGGCGAGCAGTAGAACCAGCCACGGAATCCACCGAGGCGACGGCGCAGGCGTGCGAGAGATGGGAGACATGGAACCTCGTCATCTCCGACTGTAGCGCGCTTGTGGCGTACGCACTCATGCGCAATGCCACTTGGTTTCCCCAGTGTCGAAAAAGCTGTCTCATGTGGGGCAGGTTGGCAACCTGCGGCCGAGTGGCACTCGGCCTGCCGACCAGCATGCAAATGCCGACCAGGCCGAGTACCACTCGGCCGCAGGATACCATCCTGCCCCACATAAGACGGCCACATTCCTTTGCCGCACTACCGGCGCCAATAGCCGCCGTAATAGTTGTGGCCGTAGTAGCGCGGCGCAACCCAGCGGGCGCCCGCGTATGCCGGACGCGCCCAATAGCCGCCGCGCCATGCGTAGCTGGGACCCGACGGAACCCAGTAACCGCCCACCCAGGCGTAGCCTGGACCGGGACACGGCGGAACATATGCAACCACGCGCGGGGCCGGCATCGGCGCATAATACATCGGCGCGGGAGCCACGTAGCCACCGTAGCCGACGCCGAATCTGGCGAAAACTCTCGGCCCGGCCACCAGTCCGCTTGCGCTTCCCGCCAGCAGCAAAAGTGTGAACAATTTGGTCTTCATTTTTTCCTCCAGGTGCCGCGTTCTCAATGCGCGGCAACGCCCTGTGATTTGCAACTTCGTTGCCACACGGAACGCATTGAAACCAAAGGCAGTGCCCGTTCCCGCATGGCTGCCGTGCACCGCCTCTGGTGGTTTTCGGCCAAGCCGAAAGGGGGAGCGCGGCTGCCAGCCGTTATAATCTCGGGATGGCCCGTTTGCTGATTCTCGCCGCGCTGATTTCCTGTCTCCACGCTCAGACCGGCGAGAACGTGCTGGTAGTCGTAAACCGCCGCGATCCGGTATCCGCACAAGTGGCCGACTATTACCGCCCGCGCCGCCTCGTCCCCGAACGGAACGTCTGCTATATCGATACCGCCGCCGACGAGGAGATCGTCTGGCGTACTTACGAGCGGGAGATCGAGCAACCGGTGGCCGACTGTCTGAAGAAGGCCGGTTTGACGGAGAAGGTCCTCTACATCGTGCTGACCCTGGGAGTGCCGCTGAAGGTGGATGGGATGGGCGGGTCGATCGAGGTGTCGGAACATTCCTCGGTGGATTCCGAGTTGGCATTGCTGTATTCCAAGATGAAGGGGGTCAAGTTCCAGCGGGCCGGAGTCGTCCCCAATCCTTTCTTCGGGAAGCGCGATACCCCATTCCGGCACCCGCTGTTTCCCATCTATCTGGTCACCCGCCTGGGCGCTAACGATTTCGCCGACGTGAAGGGCATGATCGACCGGTCGTTATATGCCCGCAACCGGGGCAGGTTCATCATCGACCTGGATTCGAACACTACCAATGAGGGCAACAACTGGCTGCGCAACGCCGCCATGCTGCTGCCGGCGGACCGGGTGATCCTCGACGAAACCGGCAAAGTGCTCTACGACCAGAGAGATGTCATCGGTTATGCCTCCTGGGGCTCGAACGACGGCAATCGCAAGCGGCGCTGGCTGGGCTTTCTGTGGCTGCCGGGAGCCATCGCCACCGAGTACGTCTCCACCAATGCGCGGACCCTGAAACGGCCGCCCCAGTTCTGGAACATCACGACGTTCCAGGACACCGAGCACTGGTTCGGCGGATCGCCGCAGGGCTTGAGCGCGGATATCATCCACGAGGGCGCCACCGGAGTTTCGGGCAACGTCTACGAGCCGTTTCTGGGAGCCTGCGCCAGGCCCGACCTGGTGTTACCGGCGTATTTCGAGGGGCGCAATCTGGCCGAAAGTTTCTACCTGGGATTGCAGTTCTTGAGCTGGCAAGGCGTGGTGCTGGGCGATCCGCTCCTCTCCATCGGAAGACCCGACCGCTGACCCGGCGTTCCCACCTGCCGGTCCGACGTTGTGGGGAAGGATAGTATCCCGCCCCAAAACGTCGAGCATTCCCACCGATGCGCTATACGGTTGAAGTTGACACGATTCATCCGGCCGAATGTGAGAACTAACCCACCGGTAACACCGTTACCGAACGGTTCGCATCCCCAAGTCCCGGTGCCCAACAGTGGCCTCCCCGGCTGTCCCGATCTCCTTCCGACCGTTCTTAACGGGTTAAGAACCTTTTACTTTATCGCTAAAAATGGTTGAATTAGCCGCACAGGGGTTGTGTCCGGATCTCCGGAGAACTGGAAAAGGATCGACGCGGTTGCATCAAGTCCCCCGTCGCTCGCGGGAATTCTTCGTGGGCGGACCCGGTCATCGAACACAATCTCCTGGGCGGTTGGCCCGGCCGGCGCACCGGCCGGATTGGAGACGGATATGACAATTCCCGAATTCCACCGGGAGGTGGACAAATGAACGCGACCCGTACCGCACTAGCATCGCCGCTCTTTCTGTGTTTGGTAACCACTGCAACGTTGTTTGCACAGACGCCGACGGCCACGGTCAACGGCACCGTGGTAGATCCCTCTGGGGGCTCCGTACCGGCCGCCAAAGTAACAGTCGTAAACCAGGAGACGAATGTCGTCAGCTCAAAAGACACGAGCGCGGACGGGACGTTTACCATCATCAACCTTCTGCCGGGCAATTATGTATTGTTCGTGGAGAAAACCGGCTTCAAGAAAGTCGCGCTACCGGTGTTCAAGCTGGATGTAAACCAGACATTCACCGAGAAGGTCACCATGGAAGTGGGCGCCTCGACGGAGACGATCACCGTCAATGCCGACTCGGTGGAAGTGATGGTTCAGCGGTCCACCACCGAACTGGGCACCACCATCGACGAACAAGCCATGCACGAACTGCCGCTCAACGGCCGAAATTTCACCGAGTTGCTGATTCTGCAGCCGGGAGTCAATCCGGTGAATACCGCACAGGGCGGCAATGGCATCGGGAGCGCCGACGGCGGCAACATCGGTATCCCCGGAGCCGTGGTCTACAGACCCTCGGTCAACGGCGCAGGCAACCGGTCGAATGCCTTCTACCTGGACGGAATCATCAACACCGACGACCGCGGCGGCGGCTGGGCGGTTCAGCCGATTGCGGATACTATTCAGGAATTCAAGGTGCAGTCGCATAATAACGATGCGCAGTACGGTAATGTACTGGGTTCCGTCGTCAACGTTGTGACTAAGTCGGGAACCAACCATTTCCACGGCTCCGGCTGGGAGTTCGCGCGCAGCCAGATCTTCGACGCTCGCAACCCGTTCACCGGCTTCTGCACATCGGCAAATTGTCCGTCGTTGGCAGCCAAGCTGGCCGGCGATGTGGCCGCGGGCACGCAGACCACGGCGGGTGCGTCGGCCATCCTTTCCGGCACGCCGGTATCGCCGCTCGGCTACTCGGAGAACATGTACGGCGGCACGTTCGGGGGACCGATCAAGCGCAACAAGACGTTCTTCTACTTTGGATATGAAGGCTGGCATTTTGCGCAGCCGCAGAACACCTTCGCCATGGTCCCGACGGCCCAGGAACTGGCGGGCGACTTTACCGGCACCGGGGGAACTCCCGAACTGGTCGGAACTCTCAATGCGGCCAGAACGGGAGTCATTCCGAACACCATCTACAACCCGTTCGCCGAATCGGGCGCGAACTCGGCGGTGCCATTCTATTGCGACGCCAGCGGAAACCCGTTGCCGCTGCTGAATCCCGGCGCGGCCTTCGGTCAGACGGGATACGGAATTCAAGGTTCCGGCGGGACCGCATGTAACAAGATTCCCAGCGGGCTCATCGATCAGAAGTTAGTCGCCGTGATCAAAGCTTATACGTCGAATTCGCAGAATTGCCTGTTCTCGCCCAATTACGCGCTTTCGGTGTTGTACAACTGCCTGGATGCGCGGAACAAAACGGACGTCGCCAACACTTTCGATTTTCGGATCGACCACCACTTCAGCGAAAAGAATACGGTGTTCGGCCGGGCCTATATGATGTGGGATACCGACACGGGAATCGTCGCCGGCACCACTTCCCTCTCGCCCAGCCCATACCATACGTGGAATATCGGCGGCGCCTGGGACCACATTTTCACCTCGAACCTTATCCTGGAAGTGCGCGGCGGCTTCAACGCCCGGCCGGTGGTGGTCAATCCGACCAATCCACAAGGCTCAACGCCCGAGACCAGCGCCGGCTTCTCGAACCTGGGCACAACGGCGGGCTTCTTTCTGAACGTAGGCGGCTATATCGGCTCCGCCAACAGCGGGATCGGGAATGTGGGGGCGCAACATCGCGCCAATCCCGAGAGCGACATCAGCGGCGCCATGACCTGGATCCGCGGGAAGCACACCATTCGTTTCGGCGGAGAGTACCTGTACGAGAACCGGCTGGAAACCAACCAATACGAGACGTTCACTTCGTCCGCGACACAGACTTGCCCTACGAATGCCTCGGGGCTCTTTGCCTGTCCCAACGCTTCGGGGAATGGACTGGCCTCCATGTTACTCGACCTTCCGTCCGGACTGACGGTGAATGTGCCGCAGTACGAAGAGATCCACGCCGCCATGCAGCCGTTCGGGTTCTTCGTCCAGGACGAATGGCATGTACGGCCGAACCTGACCATCAACGTGGGGCTGCGGTATGATTACGACCCAGCCGTCAAGTTACTCGTCAGCAACGGCGAAACGGTCAACGCCCTGGATCTTGAGGCTCAGCAATTCGTCATCGGATCGGCGCAAACCTCCGCGTACACTTCGGGTTGCGGCACGCCGCAATTGCCGCCCTGCATCCCGGGAGGACTGACCAGCGCCAACCCGGCATTTACCGTGACCGTCGGTGGCGTCACCTATAACACGCTCAACAACATCACGTTCTCGCCCAACAAGCAACCCACGCTACGCTCCATCGGCGACAATCTCGGACCGCGGCTGGGCATCGCCTGGGGATTCATGTCGAAGACCGTGCTGCGCGTGGGATACGGAATCTTCTACGACCCCATCGCCTATCGCAGCCAGAATGCGGAGAACACGCTCCAAGGTTCCATCTGGCCCTGGACGCGCGGCGTCTCCGACACGCTCAATACCGCCCCGATGGGGACGGCCGCAACTCCCACGGTCGCGCCCATCTGCAACAGCATCGCAAATTGCGGCCCCTATGGCGGGTACGGCACGTCTCAACTCACCGGTCTGGCGGGAAGCAATCCAGTGGTCGTGGCCCCCACGCCGTGGGGCTCCACATTCGGCGGCTACACCGATGCCCCGTCCTATTCGGATCCGCGATCCCAGCAGTGGAACGCCCAGATCGAGCGGCAATTGACTGCCTCCAGCATGGTTTCGGTCGGCTATGTAGGTAGCCACACCCAACGGCTGGAATGGTGCTGTAAAGCCAATTATCCGCAGGGTGGCCCGTTCTGCGAGCCCAACGCGGCCCAGGGATTCGCCTGTCCGGGCACGCCGCTGACCCAGGCGGCGATCACCGCCAAGGAGTATATGCCATTTGCGGCGCAGGGCTGGAATTACTCCGAATCCTGGGGATTTTCGACCTTTCATGCCCTGGAAGCTCAGTTCCAGAAACGCTTCTCCGGCGGGCTGCAAACTCTAGCGGCATTCACCTGGGAAAAATGCCTGGCGGATTCCAATGGCGACTATAACGCCGAGAACGGCTCCGAAGGCGCTCCCAATCAGTATTACTTCAACGGCCATCTGGCCAAGGGGTTCTGCACGTTTAACGTACCGATCGTATTCAACTGGAGCGTGGTTTACCAGTTACCGTTCGGACATGGAAAGAAACTGCTGAATCATGGAGTCGTGTCCCGAGTGCTCGGCAACTGGGAAACCAACTTCTCATTCCTGGCGCGCGAGGGCAACGCATTCAACCCGAGCTGGGGCGGCGCCAGTAACATCTGCGCATCGCCATCGGCGACCGGATGTGTACCGACCACGATCGCCGGTCTCGCCCCGCTCAGTACCGATCCGGCCAACCTTTCCGACGCCGCCGGCTCCATCACAGGTTACTCCCGGCCGAGCGTACTCCCTAACTGTCAGATCAAGGTACAGAACCAGAGTGTCTCTTCGTGGTACAACCCGGCCTGCTTCGTCAGCCCGTCGTCGCCGGCAGTCGGTCCGGGCTATGGATTCGGAGACACTCCGATCGGTTTCCTGCGTACCATGCGGTGGGTCAATCTCGACGTTTCGCTGGTGAAGGACATCGCGATCGGCGAAACCAAAAGGCTGCAGTTCCGCGCCGAAGCGTTCAACCTGGCCAATCACATGGTACTGGGAGCGCCCGGCACGTCGATTACACCGGCTTATTCGGGCGGTAACGTCACCTACGGTTCGGCGGGTGTGATCAGCAGCATCGCCAACACTCCGCGGGAACTGCAGCTCGCCATGAAGTTCCTGTTCTAAAGGCGGCCTCAATTCGCTCTGGCGGCCCTTGCCTGTCTGGCATGGGCCGCCCCACTTGGCGCCCAGCGCGCGACCGTGTCTCACGCCCGCCCGGCAACCTGGGAGCGGACGGACGCCACGGCTCTACCGGCCTCACGCGATCCGCTCGGCCGTGGGCGAGTAACCTCGTGCGATGGATTCCCGCAGCACCTGCCGCACCGTATCCATAACGACCTGTATCTCGCCGCCCCGCGCCACCGGGCCGTGCCCCGGCATCACCACGGCCGGGCGGAGCGCCTCCAGCCGGTCGATTGATTCGAGCCACACCCGCCAGTCGTCGGGCGTTCCCGCATCCAGGTTGGGAAGATACTCGCCGATGAGGCAGTCGCCCGTGAATAGGACTCGCTCCGCCGGCGCCCAGACCGAGAGGTTGGTCGGCGTATGCCCGGGTGTGAGCAGGATCTCCACCGTGCATCCGCCCAGATCCCACTCGATATCGGAGTGAATCTGGCAATTCGGATTCACCAGGCGGGTCCGATGAAAAAACGCGCTGGCTTCCCCACGCGCGCGGCGAGCCGCATTAGGGATGGCGCAGTTGAACTCCGCGATCTCCGCTTCAAACTCGCCGGCCGTCCGCGCAACGCCGGCGTGGCCCCACACGTCGATCCCCAGATCGCGAAAGAAGCCGTTTCCGCCGATGTGGTCGAAGTGCTTCTCCGTATCGACGACGCGCAGTTGGTTCCCGGGCCGCACCGCGGAGGCGTACCCATGAACGGTCTGCGCCGCCAGCGCGTTCCCGCCCGTATCCACCACTAACGTGACCTTGTCTCCCGAGACAAAGCCCGCGTTCACGCACCACGGCGCCGAATACCCGAGTCCGGTAACTGCATAACATCGAGCCGAGAGACGCATCCCCACAGTATCGCATCCGGTTGACTCGCCGAGACGCACTGTGGCGTGCGCACTCGTGCGCGCCGCGTCCCGACTCGTCGGGATGCATGGCGGCCCGTGCGGCACGTATGAGTACGTGCGCCACAACAGGAGGCGTGTGCTAGAGTGGCTCTCTATGTACGCAGCGTCCCCACGTCTTCCGAAGACCGGCCCATGCGCCTTCCTGGCCGGCATGTTCCTGCTTCCGCTAGCGCTCGGCGCCCAGGTGAAGTACGTCGAGCAACGCACCGCCAATGGTGTTTTGCAGGGCGCGGTAAGCCCCGATGGCCAGGTTCGCAGTTTCAAAGGGATTCCCTACGCCGCGCCGCCGGTGGGGCCGTTGCGCTGGAAACCGCCGCAGCCGGCCGCCGCCTGGACCGGTGTTCGCCAGGCCACCGGGTATGGCGCGCGCTGCATGCAAAACCCCGTCTTTCCCGACATGGTCTTTCACGACTCCGGGCCCAGCGAAGATTGCCTGTACCTGAACGTGTGGACGCCGGCCGCGCCCTCCCAACTGCGCCTGCCCGTGATGGTGTGGATCTATGGCGGAGGATTCGCCGCGGGGGCCACTTCCGAAGCGCGCCAGGACGGCGGCAACCTCTCGAAGAACGGCGTGATCGTGGTGTCGATGAATTATCGCCTGGGCATTTTCGGATTCTTCTCGCACCCGTCGCTGGCACGCGAATCGGGCCACGATGCGTCGGGAAACTATGGGCTGATGGACCAGGCCGCGGCGCTGCAGTGGGTCCACGACAACATCGCGGTCTTCGGCGGCGATCCCGGCAATGTCACCATATTCGGCGAGTCCGCTGGCTCGTTTTCGGTCAGCGCGCTGATGGCCTCGCCGCTCGCCCAGGGACTCTTCCGGCGAGCCATCGGCGAGAGCGGCGCCTTCTTCGGCGACACGCTGCGGTTGCATCCGCGCTCCGAAACGGAGAAAGCCGATGTGGCATTTGCGAAGTCCTCGATGGGAACCGATTCCATCGAGGCCCTGCGCGCCAAGCCCGCCGCGGAGATTCTCGAAGCCGCATCCAAGGCTCAGATCGTCAGGTTTAGCCCCAACATCGACGGGTACTTCCTGCCCGATAGCGTGGAGGCGATTTTCGCCGCCGGAAAACAGAGCCACGTACCGCTGCTGGCCGGATGGAACGCCGATGAAGGAAGGTACCATTCCATCTTTGAGAATGAGGTTCCGACGGCGGAGAGTTACCTGAAGCGTCTCCGCGAGCTTTACGGCGCGAATGCGGAGAACCTTCTGAAGCTCTATCCCGCGGCGACCGCGGCCCAGCTAAAGCGATCGGCGCAAGACCTTGCCGGCGACCGTTTCATAGCCCTCGGCACCTGGAAGTGGATGGAGACGCACTTGAAAACCGGGCAGGCCGCGGTCTTCCGCTACCAGTTCGACCAGACGCTCCCCTTGCCGGCCGGCTCCGCTCCCGATGCGGAAGCCGCGGCTCCCCATGCCGGCGAGATCGAGTTCGTGTTCCAGGCACTGCCTTCGAAGAATCTGCCGTGGCGGCCCGAGGACCGCAAGCTGTCCGAGTTGATGGGCGCCTACTGGTCCAACTTCGCCAAGACCGGCGACCCCAACGGCAACCGCCTGCCGCGCTGGCCGGCCTACACTGCGGACGGATACTCGCTGCTGCATCTCAGTGCCGAACCTCACGCCGCGCCCGACGACCACCGTCCGCGCTATCGATTCCTGGACGGGATCCACTAGCCGTTTGTGGATGGCATGCGAGAACGTGGCGTACGCTTTAGCGTGCCGCGTCCCGACTCATCGGGACGCCGGGCATCGCCAGGAGTGGCGATGCGGCACCGATGAGTGCATACGCCACAACTGCGCTACGCTCATAGAATCATGTCCATCCGTATTGTGACCGTGGACGCTTTCACGGACCGTCCCTTCGCCGGCAACCCCGCGGCGGTCTGCGTGCTCGCTGAACGCCGTACCGACCAGTGGATGCGCGACGTCGCGCGCGAGATGAACCTGTCGGAGACCGCCTTTCTGATACCCGGCGAAGAGGCCTTCCAACTTCGTTGGTTTACCCCCGCTGTGGAGGTGGATCTCTGCGGACACGCCACCGTGGCCAGCGCGCACGTGCTCTGGGAAGACGGCCACCTGCCAGCGGATCGCCAGGCCCGCTTCGACACGCGCAGTGGCCGCCTGCTGGCCGACCGCCGGGGCGACTGGATCGAGCTGGATTTCCCCGCCAAGATCGCCGCCGCCGCCGATCCGCCGCCGCACCTCCTGACGTCGCTCGGGCTGAAACAGGCCGTTTGGATCGGCAAGAACGCTTTCGACTATCTGGTGGAGGTGGATTCAGAAGAGACCCTCCGCGCCCTGCGGCCCAACCACGGCGAGTTGCGCAAGGTGCCGGTGCGCGGCGTGGTCGTGACGGCGCGATCCTCCAGCTCCCGCTTCGATTTCGTGTCCCGCTTCTTCGCCCCCGGCTCGGGAATCGACGAAGACCCCGTCACCGGCTCCGCCCACTGCGCGCTGGCGCCGTACTGGGCCGGCAAGCTGGGCAAGCGCGAGTTCACCGCGTTCCAGGCCTCGGCGCGCGGCGGCATCGTCCGCGTCCGCCTGGAAGGCGACCGTGTCATTATCGGCGGCCAGGCCGTCACCATCATGCGCGCGGAGTTGCAGTGGTAGCGTGATACACTCCCAAGATGCCGGAGAGACCCGAGCTGCGCGATGAACCACCGCCCTTTCTGGGCACCTGGCGGCGCGTGTACGCCGCGGTTCTGGTCTATCTCGTACTGATCATTCTGGCGGCGTACCTGTTCACCCGGGCGTATCGATGAGGCCACTCGACTGGATCGTCCTGGTCGCCACGTTGGTGTCCATCGTCCTCTACGGTCTCTACCGCGCGCGCGGCAGCAACACCGTGGACCGCTACCTGCTTGCCGGCCGCACCATGCCGTGGTACGCCATGGCGCTTTCCATCATGGCCACGCAGGCCAGCGCGGTCACCTTCATCTCCACCACCGGGCAGTCCTTCGTGGACGGCATGCGCTTCGTGCAGTTCTATTTCGGACTGCCCCTCGCCATGGTGGCCATCTGCGCCACGGTGGTTCCCATCTTCCACCGCACGCGGGTCTACACCGCGTACGAGTACCTGGAAGGCCGCTTCGACGGCAAGACGCGCGCGCTCGCCAGCATCATCTTTCTCTGCCAGCGCGGTCTCTCCGCCGGCCTCACCATCTACGCTCCGGCACTAGTGCTGTCGGTGATCATGGGGTGGCCGGAATCGCTGACCACGTCGATGATCGGCGCCGTGGTGGTGACTTACACCGTGATCGGCGGCATCAAGGCGGTGACCTGGTCGGACGTGCAGCAGATGGGCATCATCGTCCTCGGGCTGATCGCCGCGCTGGTGACCTGCCTCGTGCTGCTGCCGTCCCAGGTCTCGTTCTCCGACGTCGTGTACCTGGCGGGCGCGGCGGGACGGCTCAACGCCGTCACCACGCATTTCGACTGGCACGACCAGTTCAACCTGTGGAGCGGCCTGATCGGCGGCACGTTCCTGTTCCTCTCTTACTTCGGTTGCGACCAGTCGCAGGTGCAGCGCTACCTCACCGGCAGCTCCATTACGCAGAGCCGGCTGTCGCTGCTGTTCAACGCCGTGGCCAAGATCCCCATGCAGTTCTTCATCCTGTTCATCGGCGCCATGGTGTTCGTGTTCTACCTCTTCACGCCCGCGCCGATGCTCTTCCAGCGCGCCGAACTGCAGCGCATCGGCACGCGCAGCGAGTATCCCGCCGTTCAGGCGCGTTACGACCGGGCGCTCGACGCGCGGCGCACCGCGGCCCTGGCGCTGGTGGAAGCCCGCCACGCGGACGACCCCGCGGCGCAAGCGCGCCAGAAGGCCGCCTACCGTGCCGCGCAACGGGAGATCGATGGCGCGCGCGCCCAGGCGTCCCAACTGGTGGAACTGGCGGGCGGCGAGAAGGGCTTCCGCGACACCAACTACATTTTCCTGACGTTCGTCACCCGTTACCTGCCGGTGGGGTTGGTGGGACTGGTGATCGCCGTGATCTTCGCCGCCACCATGTCGGCCAGTTCGGGCGAGATCAACTCGCTGGCCACGGTGACAGTGGTGGATCTCTACCGCCGCCACTGGCGCCGCGACGCCAGCGACCATCATTACGTGAAGGCGTCGCGCTGGGCCACGCTTTTCTGGGGCGTGTACGCCGTGATCTTCGCCGGATGGGTCCACCGCCTGGGGGCGCTGATCGTGGCGGTGAATAAGGTGGGCTCGCTATTTTACGGCTCGCTGCTGGGGTGCTTCGTGCTGGCCCTGTTCTTCCGTAAAGTGGGCGGTACGGCGGCGTTCGTGGGAATGCTGGCAGGAGAAGCGGCGATTCTGGCGACGGCCTGTTTCACGGATGTGTCGTGGCTTTGGTACAACGTGATCGGCTGCGCCGTGGTGGTCGGGACGGCGCTGGTGGTTACGGCGTGGCGTCCAATTCGGTGACTGGGGATGAAACTCCGCATCGGAGTTTCGTTGCCTGTCACCGAATTGCCTGGTAGGCAAGTCCGCACCGCGAATGCCCTCATTCCCGTCCCAGTGTTCTCGCCCCGGCGGAGTGCTGCCGCTCGTGCCGTGTTAGAAATGCGGGTCGGAAAATGAGCCGGGGCCGGCAGGCACGGGGCCGGCAGGCACATTGAACGGCAGCGCCGGGTGTGCTACAAACAAAACGCATGGACAAGACCTTCCGTAAATACACCAGCCTCGACGAAATGAAGGCGGACGAATACCGGTACTGGCAGAGCCGCCCGGTGCACGAGCGGATGGACGCGGTGTCCGAACTCACCCTCGCCATGTACGCGACGAAGGGCGCGGCCCCGGATGTACACAGACTTCAAAGAACTCTTATCCGTGTTCAACGCCCACAGCGTTAGATACCTGATCGTGGGAGGCTACGCCGTATCGTTCCACGCACAGCCCCGCGCCACCAAAGACATCGACATTCTGATTAAGCCCGACGCCGGGAATGCGAAGGCGACCTACGCGGCGTTGACGGCATTTGGTGCGCCGCTTGAAGGACTCGCCCCGGAGGATTTCGCCGCGCGCGGCTCGTTCTTTCGTATGGGCCGCGAACCCGTTGCCGTGGATCTTCTTTCGGAGATTCCGGGCGTTGATTTTGATGCTGCATGGGAAAGGCGCGTGGACGGTGTCATCGATCCGGCGAGCGGCCTCTCGGCCCACTTTATTTCCGGGAACGACCTTATAGCCGCGAAGGTCGCGGCCGGGAGACCGCAGGATCTCGCGGATGTGGCCGCGATTCAAAAGGCGGCTGAGTGCAAACCGGTGCAAGGCGCGAGAAAATAACCACCGGAAACGAAACCGCGTATCCCTGGTAAGTAGCCGCGGAATATGCCGTTCGGCCTCTCGCCCTCCTCCGCTCGACGGCCTGGCTCACGGATGTCTCCTGGCTCTGGTACGACGTGATCGGCTGTGCCATGGTGGTCCGGGCGGCGTTGGTGGTTACGGCGACTGGGCCTTCGGAAGCCCGGTGAAGGGCCCCGGCCAGCGGGCTAACCCGCGCACGCAGGTGACCGCCGGTTGCGCGAGTCTGCGACTACGGGGCCGGGCGGAAACGCGGATGCCCAGACCCTGGGGCGTTTATGGGGAGTGATGCCGGCAAACACACGTTTGCCGATTTGCGCGGGAGGGAAAGCCTCGTGCCTTCGATCTCGGCACGCAAACGGCACCACCCGCATTGAAGAAAGCAGAGATTAGAGGAATGCCTGCTGACCATCACCGCGCGGGTTTCCGGACTTTTTGGCATTGGCCGAATGCACTCCGCACTGTGCATCCAGGTACAATCGAGAGCGGACGCTAAAAGGCGCTTGCGGCACCTGGGACGGGCCATCATTGTGGGAACTACTCTCTCAGGCACTGGGCGCCTAATAGCTGAGAGGTCGCAAGGAGACACAGATGTCGAGATCGCTTCTCCTGTCGGATACGACACCAGAACCGCGAACGCGCATCATGCGCGCCATTAAGAGTCAGGACACTTCGCCAGAACTGCTCGTGCGTCGCCTGGCGCACCGTTTGGGGTATCGGTTCCGAATCCAAGGGAGGAATTTGCCAGGCAAACCTGATCTCGTATTTCCGCGAAAGCGGAAGGTGATATTCGTACACGGCTGTTTCTGGCACAGCCACCAATGCTGTGGAGGACGAATCCCCAGCCGGAACACTGCCTATTGGAAGGAAAAGCTTGCCCGGACCGTACAGCGCGATAGCGCGGCTCTCACGGCGTTGACGGCGCTTGGTTGGAAGGCTAGAGTCTTTTGGGAATGCGAGCTGCAAAACCTCCAGTCGGTTGAACGTCGTCTGCGACAGTTCTTGCGATAAGGTGCCAGCCGAGAGCCCGTCAGAATGCCCAAAGAGAACGCGAGCAAGAAGCTGAATTTCGACGTAAGCACAGGCCTCAAGCGAGTGCTGGGCCGTGAGCTCATCACGGACGACGAGGTAGCGATCTTTGAGCTCGTTAAGAATTCCTTTGACGCGGAAGCGACCACGGTCAACCTCTTCTTCGGAAATACAAACGTCGTCGTGGCCGACAACGGCATAGGCATGTCCTACGATGACCTGATCAATAAATGGTTATTCGTAGGCTACTCCTCAAAGAGGACGAACGAGGCCGCGCAAGACTTTCGAGACATAGCGGCTGACCGACGAAACTATGCCGGAAGCAAGGGGATCGGCCGTTTTTCTTCCGACCGCCTGGGCAAGCAAATCGTCGTGCAGACGCGGGCCAAGGGTGAAAACGGCGTAGTTCACCACCTCCGCGTGGATTGGCAGAAATTTGAGAAAAACGACAGGCAACATTTTGAAACAGTGCCGGTGACCTATTCCACCACCCAAGCCTTCGAGATGCCCGATGAGTTGGCAAAATTTAAGGCGTCCCTGAAATATGGCACGGTGATTCAGATCGAAGAGTTGCGGCGCAAGTGGGATCGCAGCCGCATACTCGCCCTTAAGTCCTCTCTTGCGAAACTCATCAATCCATTCGGAGACAAAGCGGACAAATTCAAGATCATCATCACCGCCCCTGCGGAAGATGGGGGCGACAAGGACGTGAAGGCAGCCGCAAAGAAAGCTGGCGAAGAGCCTATTGAAGGCAGGATCGTGAATGGCCTCGTCGGCAATTTCATCTTTTCAACGCTGCGAGACAAAACAACATTCATCAATGTCCATATTGAGGACTCCAATATCTGTACTTCGCTCACAGACCGAGGAGAGCTTGTCTATAAGATTCGGGAGCCCAATCCGTACAAGCACCTCAAAGATTCCGGATTTAGCTGTGAGATGTACTACCTGAACCAGTCCGCGAAGATCACGTTCGCGCGACGGTTGGGGTTGCCGTCTATTCAATTCGGCTCACTCTTCTTGTTCAGAAACGGATTCCGCGTGTATCCAGTTGGCGAGGACAAGGACGATTGGTTTGGCTTCAACAGGCGAAAACAACAGGGGTACTCAAGGTTCCTTGGCACTCGTGAAATCATCGGCCGTGTGGATGTGTACGGTTCAGGCGAGGACTTTCAGGAAGCTTCAAGTCGTAACCAGGGCCTTATCGACACTCCGGCGGCTCAGCAACTGCGCGAGGCAGTTATGGAAAAATGCCTCAAGCGCCTTGAACGATATGTCGTGCCTGTTTCATGGGTGGACAAGGAAGACGCGAGAACGGATGATTTGTCGCGCCTGCTAACCGATCCAGGCCGTGCTCGGGTGTCCGCGGCCGTCGCCAACCTCGTGGACAACGAGGATGTGGAATTACTCGACTACAGCAAGCGGCTCATTGACCTGTTGAACGAAAGGTCTAGCGAGTTTGAAGAATCCCTTGTAAGCCTTCGCGCCATCGCGGAAAAAACAAATGACAAGGCATTTCTCAAGAAGCTGGATGTCGCGGAAAAGCGATTTGAAGAACTAAGGAAGTCGGAGGCTGAAGCGCGAGAGGTGGCAGACCGTGAGCGCGCGGCTGCCGAGGCCGCCATGCGACGCGCCGAATCCGCCGAAGCCGAGGCTGAAACGGAAAGACGCAGGTCTTTATTCTTGGAATCAGTCGTGACGGTCGATACGGCGACTATTCTTAACTTGCACCACCAAATCACTATCTACGCAGTCGATATTGCGCAGCAAATTGAAAACCTGTTATCGGGTACCGCTGGCCAAGAGAGTGTCCCAAGGGAGAAGCTCCTTAAGGCGATGGAGCAAATGGCCTTCCTGAACCGAAAGGTACTCGCGGTTACGCGATTTGCGGCGAAGGCGAACTTTAAGCTCGACTCAGAGAACATTGAAGCCGACTTCGCCGGGTTCATAACCGACTACATTACCCAGATAGCCAGGGTATTGGGCGGAAGTCGCCTGCGAATCAAGGTCGAGAACTCCCATCCAGGGTTGAACATGCGGTTTAACCCAATCGATGCCTCGATTATTGTGGACAATTTGATCAGTAATGCCAAACGCGCTCAGGCGTCGTCGATTAAGTTCGAACTAAGCAAACTGGACAAGAATGGGCTTCTTATGCGCGTGAGCGATAATGGGCGGGGCATATCGCGTGGCACCAATAAGGCACGAATCTTCGAGATGGGGTACACTACCACGAACGGTTCGGGCCTGGGCCTCTACCATGTCCGCCAGGTGCTGGGGGAAATGGGCGGAACTATTGAACTAGACGAAGACGGTGACGTTAAGGGGGCTGCATTTGTCGTTAAGTTGGTCGGGAGGAAACTATGAGGCTGGATTTCAATGTTCTGTGGATTGAAGACCAACCCGCCCATGTTGACGCACAGATCGAGAGAATTTCGCAGTTAATGAAGCAGGAAGGATTTCATTTTAGGCCTACCCTCTGTCGATCGATTGATGAGGTCCGACGGGCGATCTCAACCGATGTATTCGCGGACGAAGTGGACTTGGTGCTGGTCGATTGGGACCTGGGCAGCAATCTCCATGGAGAAGACGCGATTGAAGCGATACGGGAACAGGTGCGATATAAAGATGTAGTCTTCTACTCAGCCCAGAGAGCTCCTGACGAATTGAGACGTGCAGCGTTTGACAAAGAGTTGGAGGGTGTATATTGCACCAGCCGCGAGCAATTGGTCGAAGAGGTCATGGGAGTTTTTGAGTCGCTTGTGAAAAAGGTGTTGGATGTGGACCACACACGCGGGATTGTGATGGGCGCGACGAGCGATATCGATCAAATGGTCAGCGAGTGCCTTTCAGCGATATACGCCATGTCTGACGAATCGGGCAAAACGGAACTATTGGTCCAGGCGCAACAGTTTATAGAGGAGGAACTAGAAAGTCTATCAAAGCTGGCAGCGAAGATGCGGGCAGCCAGCCACTTCGATGAGCTTCACGACGCACGCTCGGTATTTACTGCGAACGACCGGCTGCGAATGCTTGCCAGGTCGATGAAAACGCAGCTCCTGGAACCTCACAAACAGTATAGAGGCTCTGTAACCGATTACTTAGAGAAGGTCGTGCCGAAGCGCAATACATTGGGTCACGTTGCGCGGGTCGAACGGGATGGTAAATACGTTCTCATTGATAGGAAAGGTAACGTGTTTGATTTGGAGACAACTCGAGGCCTCCGCCGGTTGATACTGGATCTACGCGCTGACTTTAGGGAGTTGCTGGCGGCCTTGAAAAGCGGGGCTGGCGGCTCCGTCGGCTCGTAGCCTCTCAGGCAAGAGCAACTCGGCCAGCATCTCACCAAATGCCCGAGCGACGAGCGGCGGAACTGCATTCGCTACTTGCGTAAAGCGCGGAACTTCCTTTCGGCGTAGGTGTCCCCCAGTCGTGTATTTTCCCTTGAACGCGAACCAGTCGGGGAAACTTTGCAGTCGCGCATTCTCTCGAACTGTCAAGGTGCGCGGTTCGCGGTAGTGAAGTAGGTCATCAGGCAGGCTCGTGATCGTTGGGGAGGGCCGGTCGGGGTCTAATACCCGCAATGCCTTTTTGCGGAGCCCAAACCGGGCGCGAACATCGTCACTGATCGTCGTGTTGAGGCGGCCCTCTGCGTGGCTAAGCTCGATGATTTCCTGGAAACGTTCAACAATCTCATCTGAATGCCGCGCCAAGCGGAGGTCGGTCGGCATATGCCCGCCAGCGCCCATTAGCTTTTGAAAGCGCGTCCTTGGGCTGGTGTATTTGATCTCCTCGAAGCCTGGCGTTTCGGTTGACGGCAGGGTCCCGCCGCGGTCCCGTTCAAGGTCTGAGATGGCAGCCCAGGATGATACCGGTGCCCTCAACCGTATTGAACGTAGGAACGAAGGGAGTCCAGCCTTGAGCAATTCGAATGGGTTACCGGCGTACAATCCGGGACGCAGAGCTAGAAGAAAATATCTTGTACGGAATTGGGGCACGCCGAATTTTGACAGGTCGAGCAGTTCCTCAAAGACGTCGTACTCCTCTGCTAATCTTTCGCGCAACTCCCGTGAGTAGTTCTTCACCCCGTCCTTCGAGGTGAAATCCATCGTGAAACCGCGGACGTTCTCGATCAGGACTACGCGTGGCCGGAGTGCGTCTACCAGTTTAAGGTACGAATTGAACAACCGGTTCCGGGGATCGTCGTGCTTTCTGTGCCCCGCACTCGAAAACCCTTGGCACGGTGGCCCACCAACCAGAACGTCTATCTTGCCGCTGAGGGACTCCAACCGCGCCTCATAGGTCTTAAGGAATTTCCTGATAGCAACGGGCTGCTTGGGAAGCCATCGTGGCCAGGAGAACCTGAACTCTGAGTCCTTCGAGAGCAAGTTGGCCTTGAGCGTCGCAAACGCGAACTTGTCATGCTCTATTGCGAATCGACCCTCCAGTCCCGCCTGCATCAGCCCCAGCGAGAGCCCGCCGCAGCCGGCGAAGGCGTCTACGAAAACGATCTTCTGTCGCTTGGCCTTAGGCATGGGTGTCTCGGAGTCTGGCGAAAGAATGCGCAAAAAAACGGCGTTGCGCCAGGGTAAATTTCATCCCAATAGAAGAATTCACGGCTGTCATCCTTCCGTGTCAACACTGAACCCAAATCTCTCAAGGACTCGGTAAGCATCTTGGGACGTAATCGCGATAGGCGGCAGTTTCGTGACGGCGGCGAGAACCTGCCTGATCGGATATCGCTTGCCGTTAATGAGCGTCGAATACTTTTGTATGCGCCCGGGTTCAAGGCCTTTGATTGCCTTAGCAAAGTCCTCGCTGCTTTTTTCGAAAGTTCGGCCCCTGAGGGTAAATGTGAGCGATGAGGACAAGAGCACCTCCAAGCCTCCACATAGTACAATTCTTCCTACACATCATCATACATTTTACAGCTCGAAGGTGGGGGGCGCACCACGGCGTAGCGCCCTCTGCGCTTCCCCGCGCGAACAATCCCTGATAGTGGATCTTTGGTCGTGGTGGGTCACGCAAGCAAGACAATGTTCAGGTTGTCGCCTGGTACGCTGCGAAGTGCCTAACGGAACGTTAGGGGATGGTGTCTCCTCGGCAGCGTTGTGTTGACCGCCGATCCGGATCTGACGCCGGTCGAGAGGCTTGAGGGCTGATCGGGGTTCAGTCCTCCATGGTGTCGCCAGATTTCAGTTCCTCAGGGATTAGGAACGCCAAGCCGGCATCGCGACCCGAACCAGCAGTAGGCTACTGGATGCGTCGGACGAACGATTCTGCCCCTGGCCTTCACATCCGGTAAAATAGCTGCCGGAAGGGGCTTCGTTTTTTCGCCAGGGCCTAAACGCACGGGCAAACCGACAACACTGCTCGGACAATTATGCGGTCACTCGCTGTCACTCGGCGCTCAGTCGATTGAAGTGGAGCGCAAAGATGGCTGCGAGTGGGTCTTCGCCACTCGAGGAAGCACAGGCATCGGGATCGCGGACTACCCAACCTCCAGCGCCGAGGGAAAGGAGTTGCGCAGAAAGCTCTATGCCGCCGCCAAAAAGCCCGTTCGCACCGTTATCGACGGACAGGGCTACATTCTCAAAGTCGGGGTGTTCCAGAGCTTTGACGAGGATGCGTTCACGGTAAGTATAGATCTGGCGCCGAAGCTCGACCCGTCGATTGCGCCGTCATTCACCGCAAAACAAGGTCAATACCTGGCCTTCATCCACAACTACACCAAGATCCACCGCCGTGCTCCCGCGGAGTTGGACCTGGAGCGCTACTTCCAGGCTTCCCCGCCGGCGATTCACGAAATGATCGGGACGCTGGAGCGAAACGGTCTTATCGAAAGAACCCCTGGGCGCGCCCGATCCATTCGCCTCCTCATACAGCCGGAGCATCTGCCGCGATTGGAATAGGGTTATCGATTCCTGTAGCGAACGGCCCAGCGCACGGGCAACTTGGCGGGTGATCATGTTACTCCCCACCAGCCGGCTTGTGGGCGTTGGCTCGCGGGGCTCTGGTCCGATCACGCCCCACTCGGAAACTGTTCGTATTCGGGCGCTACGAGCCAGAAGGCCCGATCCAGGAACCTGCACCCGGCCCCCCGGGAGCAGCCCCATCCTGCTCGAATGCCATGGGTCGATTCCATTTCGCGACTACCGCATTAGGGCGAGGTACAATCGATGGTCAGCCGGCGTCCTTACCTGACCAGCCAATACCATACGCGCACGGGTTCACGCCTCAAGCGCTGTCAGCAACGCCGCCAATATGGGATGAAGAGTGGGCGCGAACGGGTTTACGACCGTGACTCCACGCCACGTAAAGCCTTCCTGCAGATCTTCCGACAGAAGCAAGCGACACCCGGCCTCCGCCGACGCGGCCAGCACGACCGAGTCCCAGATCGTAAGGCCATGATCGGCGGCCAGATCCGTTGCATTGACGATCACGGCGGCGGACGTCTCGATCACCGGATACGCATCGCGCCAGCTCAGCACGGCTTCTCGCGCACGACTTGGGCGCCGCTTGGCTTTTCGAACAAGCACATTGAACAGTTCGCCCAACGTCTGAGCCGGTAGCATGATAGCCCCCGGCGGCAATCGCTGGATCAGTTTCAGCGCCTTGTCTCGCATGAGCGCTCCGTTGGCGGCTTCGGCGTAGACCAGGACGTTAGTGTCCAACGCGATCCTCATGGGGCGTCGTCATACAACTCGTCACGCGTCCAGCGGCCGGCGTTCACGACTCGTTCTTTACGGAGCCGGGTGAAAAGGGCGGAGCGCGCGCCTTCTGCGGCCAGGTCGTCCTCGACGACGGGGGAGACTTTTGCCACGGGCTTGCCGTGACTCGTCACGACCACGCTTTGGCCCTTCTTCACTGTCCGCAGGAGTTCCGAGAACCTCCGATTGGCGTCCGCGGCCGAGACTGCCTTATTCATGGTAGTAGTCTCCACAATGTAGTGACATTCACTACTATACCCCAAACCCCGGCGCCGGATTGGACGGCATCGGGCATTCCATGCCGGTAGTCAATCCAAGTTGACGCGTGGCCGACGCGTTGAAGTGCTGCCAGGCCACAACTCCCCAGACACGGGGTTCGGGGAAGTCTCCCTGGGTTAGTACCGATAAGCCGCTTTCGCACAGGCGATCGGCAGACGAGCGCCGGCAGGCCGAGTGCGGGGAGCCCCCTGCGCCGGGCCGCAGGATGCCATCCTGCCCCACACAACCAACCTACCCGCGCCGCCTCTTCTTCCACCATCGCCACACCAGCCATGCGGCTACCAGAATAGCCGCCGCGACGGTCGCCTCGACGGCGTAGTGATGGATGTTTCTCTCGACGGACCGCCAGCGGTCGCCCAGAAAGTAGCCCAGTCCCAGGAATGTGGACACCCATAGCACCGCGCCGCTATAGGCGAACAGCGCGAATTGCGGCGGCTCCAGCGCGCTCATCCCGGCGGCATAGGCCGTGAGATGGCGAACTCCGGGGACGAAGTATCCGAACGTCAGGCCCCAGTGGCCCCGGCGCCGGAACCAGTCGTGGGCTTTGTTGACGTGCGCTTCGGTGATGCGCACGTAGCGGCCGTAGCGATGAATCAGGCCCAGTCCGAAGGTCCGTCCCAGCCAGAAGCTGAGGCTGATGCCGCAGGCGCTTCCGGCCAGCGCGGTAGCGAACGAGAGCGGCAACGACAGCGTGCCCTTGAAAATCAGATACCCCGTGAACGTGAGCAGCGTCTCGTCCGGCACCGGCAGTCCCAGGATGCCGAACATCAGCATGCCGAAGATGGCCAGGTAGCCGTACTGCGAGATCCAGGCGAGAATCTGCTGTTCCAGGCTACACCACCACGCCCGTGAGCTCCACCAGCGTGCGCCCGCCGCCAATCACTACCAGGCCGCTCTCGGTGACGTGGTAGTTGCGCGTGTCGCGCTCCAGATCGTAGCCGATTTCGGCCCCCTCGGGAATGCGCACGTTCTTATCCAGAATCACCCGCCGCAGCTTGGCGTGTCTCCCGATGTCGCAGTTGTCCAGGATCACGCAGCGGTCCACTTCG
>Ga0181529_10001933_pt1 | contig 25742 bp, 28 predicted proteins | sample PEATcosm2014_Bin_36_FD_119763 | JGI IMG/M metagenome (GOLD analysis project Ga0181529, IMG submission 119763) | Peatland microbial communities from MTU Mesocosm Facility, Houghton, MI, USA - PEATcosm2014_Bin10_30_metaG | ecosystem: Environmental > Terrestrial > Soil > Wetlands > Peat | place... | reverse complement strand
ATCTGGATTTCGGCTGAGATTGGCAAAGGCCCGGGCCTAAAGGCCCAACATTTTGGTATCAATTTCAGAGGCCTGAAGGCCTCTGCTCCCTCCGATCTCGCAATCTACAACTGTAGTATTAGGGCGGCATGAGGAAGAAGGATTCACCGAAAGTCGGGCTGAGGGGCTTTCGAGACACGCCTGAAAATCTGTCCTCCGCGGCGACAGGATGAGCTATCCCTTTTCTCCGATTTGGGGGTAAAATCAGTCCATGAGCACACTCCCTTATTTTGATGCGAATACGTTGCCGCGCAGCCTCGTCGTTGACCCTCCCATGTCGGATACCGAGTTCGAGGCGTTCTGCCTCAAGAATGACAGCATTCAAATGGAGCGAACCAGCGAAGGAGTCATACAAATGAATCCACCGACAGGTAGGGAGACCGCTCGCGCTAACAGTGAAATCAACGGCCGGCTTTTTGCTTGGTGGAGCGAACACGAACATGGAGAGGTAGTGGCCGATTCCAGCGGAGGGTTCTATCTTCCCGATAACTCAATTCTGAGTCCGGATGCAGCTTACATCCTTCCGCAGACACAAAAGAAGATTACTCACGAAAGGCGCGGCGGATTTTACCCCGTAAGCCCCGATTTTGTCATCGAACTGCTATCGAAATCGGACAACCTGGCAAAGACTCAGGAAAAGATGGAGCGTTGGATCGCCAATGGCGTGCAGCTTGGCTGGTTGATCGACCCATATCGGAGGAAGATATTCATTTATCAGCCTGGAGTCGAGACGAGGATACTTATAGGCAAGCGACTCAAAGGGAGCGGTCCTATTGAAGGATTCACACTCGACCTCGCTAGAATATGGCGCTATTACGAAGGCTAGATGCTCCGTTGCACTTGCCATTTTTCAGGGCCGCCCAAACAGGGCGGCCCTTTTTTGATTTGTGCGCCCTGCAGGGCGCACAAATCAAGCATGAGGATTATTTAGCTTGCACAGGCGAACGGATGGCGATACTCTGGAGTCCAGAGGGGATTCTCGCATGGGCGAGGGTGTTCGGATGCTGACGGTGGGCGAGTTCTCACCCAGTTTGGCGAGGAAGCGCAATGCGCCGAGCAGTTGAGCCGACAGCGTTGGCCGGAGGGGTTTAGCTGCCGGCGTTGCGGCGGCGACACGCGCGGCTATATCGCCTCGCGGCGGGCGCATCCTTGACGATGGCAGGCGCGGGGGTGGGCGTCTTCGCCGCATCCACGGCCCACTGCGGGGCGGGCTGGGGCTTGTCTTTGGCGGCGGCTGGCAACGCGCCAGCCAACACCGACAAAGCGCCGGAGATAGCAAGAACCGGCAAAAGATCAAGACGCACTATCATCGGTAGACCTTTTCACGGCGAATTTGCATTCGTGAAATAAAGTGGAAGTTCAAGCGGCTATCGAGCCGGAGGAATAGTTGTTCGTTGCCTCATGGAAGTATATCGCGCGATGGAGCGAGCGGGATCGGGACGCTATGAGTTGCGAACGTCGCGGGCGGCGAGCATGGTTGAAATCCGCGCCAGGGGCAGGCCGACGACGTTGAAGTAACAGCCCTCGATGCGGGGAATCCAGCGGGCGGCGCGGCCCTGGATGGCATAGGCGCCGGCTTTGTCCATCGGCTCGCCGGTGGCGATGTAACTCTCGATTTCGTCGTCGGACAAAGCGAGGAAGCTGACTGTCGTTATCTCCGCCGCGGTTTCGTCGAGGCCGGCGGCAGCCAGGGCCACGCCGGTAACGACCCGATGGTCGCGGCCGGAGAGCAGGCGCAGCATACGAACGGCATCGGGGCGGTCTTTGGGCTTGCCGAGGATGTGGCCGTCGAGGGTGACAATTGTATCCGCGCCGAGGACAACGAGACTGGCGGAGGCCACTGGGACGGTCGAGAGGTGGGCAAAAACGGCCTGCGCCTTTTCGCGGGCCAGCCGTGTGACGTAGGCAATGGGGTCTTCATCCACGAGCGGCTCTTCTGGAATCCGCGCGGGATGGACTTGAAACGAAAATCCGGCCTGGGCGAGCAGTTCGCGGCGGCGCGGCGAGGCGGAGGCGAGTACAAGCATATCTTGATTATCGGATACCGCGGAGAGATTTCACGCATCGCCAATTTGCCTGGGGGGTGCTGTTGTGTCTGTCAGTAGCCGCGCCGCCGCCGAAAACAACCGCGGCCTGGACCCGCGGATGAAAAAAGCTCTACGATGGATGCTGCAAGCGCAAGCCGCGCGTTACCCAGGAATTTTTCAAATGATCCACGCGGATGAAATCGTCGCCCTTCAGGACACGCTCACCAGGGAATGGCACCGAGATTCGATTCAAGCCCGGGCGAATCTCGACGAAGATTCGCGGGCGAGTTCCGACGCCCGGTGGGATTGGCCGGGAGCTGTTGCGCGCCAGCATGGGGCCAACTTCGATCTCTGGCACATTGAGGACGCGGCCCGCGCGCCGAGCGCGACCGATGCGGAACTGGCCGCGGTGAAGCGCAAGGTGGACCTGACCAACCAGCGCCGCAACGACCTGGCCGAGGAGATGGATCGGATGCTGCTGGAATGGCTTGAAGCGCGCGGCTTGCCCGATCCCCAGGCGCCGCTGAACTCCGAGTCGCCCGGCCTGATGCTCGACCGGCTCTCGATTCTGGCGCTGAAGATCTATCACACCCGCGAAGAGACGGAGCGGATGGGCGCGCCTGTCGGCCACGCCGAGCGCAACCGAGACCGGCTTGCGATTCTGGAAGAACAGCGCGCGGAGCTGGCCGGATGCCTGGAATCGCTGTGGCTACAGACGCTTGCCGGAACGCGGCGATTCAAGCTATACCGGCAGTTGAAGATGTACAACGATCCGGCGCTCAACCCGGCCATCTACGGAAAGTCGGTTGGTCGTTGACCGAGACACCAAATGGCCTTCCGTCCGGCGACCAACCGCGGGTCGATTCAACTTCGATGCGCGATCCGGTTTTCCACGCCCTCCCCGGCTGGCCCGGTAAACTTGAAGAGATATGGCGCGCAGAATGATCGAACATTATGAAATTGTCCGCCGTCTTGGCGCCGGGGGCAGCGGCGTGGTTTATCTGGCCAACGATACGCTCCTTCAACGGCCGGTGGTGCTGAAAATTCTGCGCACCGGGCTTTTGTCGGCCGAGCAGATGCGCACCACCGTTCTGCGCGAGGCGCGGCTGGCCTCTGCCATCGAGCATCCCAACGTCTGCGCCATCTACGAGGTGGGCGAGAGCGGCGACGAGGGCTTCATCGTGATGCAGTACGTGCCCGGCCAGTCATTGGACCACCTGATTGCGCGCGGGCCGGCCAGCCTGCAACTGGTGCTTTCGGTGGGCATTCAGATCGCCGACGGCTTGCAGGCGGCGCACACGCTTGGCATCTTCCACCGCGACCTGAAGCCGCAGAACGTGATGCTCACCGACGGTGGCCTGGTGAAGATTCTGGACTTCGGGCTGGCGCGGCGGTTGAACCGGGAAGAGGCGAGTTTCGACCCATCGAAGCCGGAGTTATCCAAAGACGCTCCGGTCGCCGAAACATATACGGCGCGCGGCGGCACCATCCGCTACATGGCGCCGGAGCAGTTCGTCACCGGGCAGTCGAGCGTGCAGACGGACGTGTGGGCGCTGGGCGTGATTTTGTACGAATTGGCCAGCGGGCGGCATCCCTTTGCCTGGCCCGACGCCGAGGATTTTCAGGCCATCCGCGCCATTCAATTTTCCGACCCTGGCCACTTGAGCGAGATCGTGCCCGATATGGCGCCGGAGCTGAAGAGCGTCATCACCACCTGCCTGGAGAAGATTCCGGCGGCGCGCTACGCCTCGGCGGCCGAGGTGCGCGAGGCGCTGAAGACGATCATGAAGGCGCTCCGCATCGAGACCGGAATCATCCCGGGCGAAGCGGCTGCCAACTTGCCCACTTCCGGCATTGAGGCGGAGAAGCGGAATACCGGCTTTCTGTCGATGCTGGCCGAGCGCTTCCGCGAGTCGGCTGTGGACCGCGCGCCGCAGAATTCCCTGGTGGTGCTGCCGTTCGCCAATTTGGGAGCGACCGAAGTGGCGCCGCTCTATGGCTTTGCGCTGGCCGATGCCATCGCCGCGCGGCTGGCGCGGATTCCGGCCCTGGTGATCCGGCCGTCGAGCACTCTGATGCCGCTGGCGCAGGCGCAGATGGATCCCCTGGCGCTGGGCCAGAAGCTGCTGGTTTCCTTTGTGCTGGCGGGCAGCTTTCTGCGCTCCGAGGAGGGCTTCGATCTGAACTGGCAACTGCTCGACGTAGCCGCGCAGAGCGTTCGCTCGGGGGGAGCGATTCGCGTCGCCTCACTCGACCTGATTGCCGTGCAAACGGAGATTTCCAACGAGGTATTTGCCGCGCTGCACGGGCTTTCCGCGGGCGACCAGATCGACGCGCTGCGCCCCGCCGGCCCTCGCGATGCCTCGCTGCCGGGGCCGGTGAGCGAGGATTATTTGCAGGCCCGCGCGCTGTTGAGTTCCTTCATGGTGCGCACCGGCTCGCGCGCCGATCTGGACCGGGCGCACACGCTCTTTACCGGCATCACCGCCAAGGACCCGGAGTTTGCCGCCGGCTGGTGCGGGCTAGGCATCGCCGAGTTGCAGTATGTGCGCCACGGATTCGCCGGGCAGATTCACGTGATGCACGCCCGGCGCGCCTTCGATGAGGCGCTCCGGCTGGACCCAACCTCGACCGAGGCCAATCTCTACCGGATTTATATGCTGCTCTCGCGCGGCGAGAAGGAGTCGGCGCGGCACGGCATCGCCAACCTGCTGGCCTCGGCGGCCAACGACTGGAACGTTCACATGGTGGCCGGCATGGCGCTGCGCGGAGACGGCGTTTACGACGAGGCGCTCGCCGCGTTCAACCGCGCCCTCAAACTGAATCCCGGCAGCGCCCCGATCCTCTATAACCACCGCGCCCGCGTCTACCACTATCAGAATCAGATCGAGTTGGCCGGCGACGAGTTGGAGAAGGGCCTGGCGCTGGAGCCGCGCCACCCGCTCTTGCGCACCTCGGCGGGTTACCAGCAGATGCGGCTGGGCAATCTATACGCGGCCATCGAGATACTTGAGGGAGTTATCCGCGACGATCCCTCGCTGCGCATCGCCGTGCCCACGCTGGCTTTGTGCTATGTGCAGACGGGCGACCGCGCGCGCGCCGCCAAGCTGCTTGGGGATGAAACTCTGGCCGCCGCCGAGGCCGACAGCGAGATGGCATACAGGCTGGCGACTTACTTCGCCGTGGACGGCGATAACAGCGAGGCTCTGCACTGGCTGCGCCGGGCTATCTACCTGGGCAACGAGAATTATCCCTGGTTCCAGAAGAATCCGGCCTGGAACAACTTGCGGAGCAATGCCGATTTCGAGCGGATTCTCGACGACCTCAAGAGAGCCTTCCGCAAGAATCAGAAGACTTGGAAACGGCTGCTCGAACAGGTGCCGGCGGAGGGGGAATAGAGTAGGAGTATACTGGCGGGAGCGTCCGTTGAGGTGAACGATAACCTGACGAACCGCCGTTGCCATGCCTTTGCGGAAACGCCTGAAGGAAAGCAGTAACAACCTTGAACTATGGCCCGGCGTCCGTTTCCGGAAATTCGGACGCGGCCATCCACACCTTATTCTGCGTAGGAGATTGAACATGGGAGATACAGTTCTGCCCGTGGGGCGGTTTTCGCCTGCCCCTGGAATTTTTGTAGATCGTACCGAGAACTCCTTCAAGATCGCAGGCGCCATGGAATTGTTCGGTCCCGAGGCGAATAGCGCTCGGGCGCATTCTATCGAGCAATCCATCAACAACACCTGGACCAAAGGCTTTCCAGACGGCTACGCCGTTGCCTGCGACATCAAGGTCAGGTATCGTGACACGGCATCAAGCGCGGGAAAAGCCACCCAGATCGAGGCCCTTAATCAAGCGCCCGGCGTTCCATCGCACGTGGTCGAGTTTCCGGGCTTCGATCGAAGAATGACGTTGAACGCCACAGACACGGATGCGTTTACTTGGACCGCCACGCACGAGTTTGGGCATATATTGGGCTTGCAGGATCGCTATTCGGAATCGCTTTTCAGCAAGATTTCGGGAAGTTTCGGCGGAGCGCGGCAGACTACCGTCCAGCCTGGGTACGATGGCAATCTCATGGCAGTCGATCAAGGCGTTCTCGAAAAAAAGAACGTCGGCGATCTTGCCGCGGAAAACGCTCCCAGCCCATACTGGTTCAGTTATGTGCCTTCTGTGAGAGATTGGGTCAACGCGCATTCGACAATCGAGATCAACATACTTTCCACCGATAACAAGCTGAAGATGATTCATACCCTGATGAGTTCTTACTTCTCCGTCAACGACAATGTGGATGCGATTTGCCGGATTTGCTCCTCCGTGACGGATGCGAAAGAAGCTCGCGCGATCCAGAAAGGGGTGGATCTCACGACCTTTACCGATCTTGGCTGGCGCGCCCAAATCCGAGACAGTTTCTGCAAAATGCCGGGTGGATGGATCGGTGGGTAGCCCACCCGATCTCAGCCTTGACCGGCTCTAGTTTAGCGGGGTGAGTTTTCGGGAATCAAGATCCCGCTGTTGCGGGAAAAACTGTACCGGCGCGCCAATCTAGTAGAATGTACGTTGGCAATTCGCATCGCGAGGACGAAACCGATGGCAGTCTCGATCATGGCCGGAATTCCGGCGCTCAAGGAACTCAACGGCGATCTGCGGCGGCGGATGGACCAGGCCGTGGCCACCTTCCAGGCCAATCTTGCCTCCACGCGCACCGGCCGGGCCAGTGTGCATATGCTCGACCAGTTGAAGGCGGATTACTACGGCACCCCCACCCCCATCAGCCAGATGGCGCAGGTATCCACCCCCGAGGCGCAACTGATTCTCATCTCGCCGTACGACCCTTCGGCCCTGAAGGAGATCGAAAAGGCCCTGCGCGCCTCCGATCTCGGCCTCAACCCGCAGACCGACGGCAAGGTGATCCGCGTCCCCGTTCCTCCCATGACCGAGGAGCGCCGCCGCGAGGTCTGCAAGCATCTGAACAAGGTGCTCGAAGAGCACCGGACGGCCGTTCGCAACGTCCGCCGCGACGGCAACGACATCCTCAAGAAGCTCGCCAAGGACAAGCAGATTGGCGAGGACGAGGAGAAGCGCGCACTAGAAGAGGTCCAGAAGATGACCGACGAGGAGATTCGCCGCATGGAAGAGCTATCGCGCAAGAAGGAAGCGGAAGTCATGCAGGTGTGACGAGTCTGGCGCGCGACCTGTCACCGCGTCAAAGGAACGAAGAGGCGGCCCAGCCAATCGAGAAATTGTGCGCAGGCCGCCTCTATGTTTTGGAAGTGGCCTTCTTTGATAGCCAAGCCGATGTACTGCACGTCCGGCGGCTCTTGCCAAGCTATATAAGTTCGGATGATTGCCTTCGACAGATGGCTGTCGTGATAGGACGCAACCTTGTCGGTCTTTGCCTGCTTCACGACCGTTAATGTGTAGTCCTTTTCGCGATCGCCGAGCGCTTCCATCAGCAAGTCTTCAAGCATACCGAATGCCTTGTTATCCGGCATGAGCCACACTCCAATGCGCGGCAAGGCTTCTTTGGCTTTTCGTCCCGGCAGAGGGTCGGTTATAAGTCCTTCTTCGGGAAAGTCTTTGGGTAAATTATAACTCGCGCCGATCTTGCTCTTGATCTGCGTCCAACGCCTTTCTACCGCGTCTTTGGCGGTTGAACCTTCAATGTCGGTATCGAGAATCAAACCCAGAATTCTTGGTTGAGGACTGGGGTTGGCCAGTCGCCCGGAAAATTTCTTCAAAGCGCCATCGGCGCCTCCACATTCGGAGATTCCGAATGCCGGGTCCGCATCAAATTTGAGGCGCACAAGCTGGAGGACTGCATTGCTGTCGTTTCTGCCCTCGACAAGCAGAAGAGAATCGGAGTCTGGCGCACTTGGTTGCACTGGCGGAGTGGCCATAACTAGCGAACTTCCCCATTCACTTCAAGGGCATCCTCAACGTTGACAAGGGCAAGATTCACCGCGTAGATTTCGTCGCCTTCGCGCTCCAGCCGGTAGAGAGTCGCATCCTCGATGCCCAACTCCTTGCTTGCCGAAACGAAACCGCCAATGCAGTCCCGGCTGTGGGTGGTGGCGAAAATCTGGACTTCAAACTCCTTCGCAGCCTTGGCGAGGGCAGCCCAAAGTTCCCGCTGAACGCGCCAATGGAGGCCATTCTCGAATTCGTCGATAAGGAGGATGCCTTTGGATGCGGTAGACATCGCCAAGCCAATATGAAACATACGCCGAAGGCCGTCGCCCATGGATCGTAGCGGAATACGGCCTTCGCCTTCGATCTTAAGTAATGCAATGCGTTCCTTGAGCCTTCCTGCAACGAAATCTAAAGCCTCAATTCGGGAATCAATTACGCGCAACCAGCTAAGTACGCGCTCCTGCCCAGGGCCTTGAATAAGCGAATCCCATAGGGAAGCAGCCACCTCGTCGCTGAGACCGTTTGCGGGAACATGGGCGATTGCAGGTACGTCCTCATTGGCTTGTTTCTGAGCATGCAATCTCCACACACTCGGCAAAGCACTTCGCCGAGTGATCAAGGCAACTGACTTATTGCCTCGATACACTGCAAGCACTCGGGCCAATTCGCCGAATCCGATTTCCTCTTGTCCATCTCGTGCTATAGGTGAAACCGTTCGTGAGCCGTCCGTATTGATCATGATATCTCGCAATTGATCTTCCAAGCGGAGTGAGTCGCTGTCGCCAATCTGCTCAATCAATATCGAGGATTTAGCATCCGGATCACCCATTGGCCCATCTCGTCGAAACAGGTCAAATACCGGATGACGAAGGGATGTTCCTTGTTCATTCGATCCACCACGCGGCTCCCACGGCCGAATTTCGCCTTGAGAACGAAGCGATGCGATATACAAAATGTCAGTAATAGGGTTGTGGCTAGCGTATATGCCAACCGCCTCCAGTAAACAACTCTTCCCCGTATTGTTCTCTCCAAAGAACAAGTTCATTCGCCCCAGCTTGGGCAGCGTGAGGTCGCGGAAGAGCTTAAAACCGGCAATGTGCAGGGACTCGATCATGGGCGCATTCAGTCTATCGCGTTCCGGCGGCGATTCCAACCTGCGCCAGCACATCTTCGCCGGCGGCGGCGATGGTGGCGATCAGCATCGCGTCAAAGGAACGAAGAGGCGGCCCAGCCAATCGAGAAATTGCGCGCAAGCGGCCTCGATGATTTGGAAGCAGTCTTCTTCAATCTTGACATTCGGGTGCGGCTAGTCCGGTAACTCGTGCAACGCCCTATGCCTGCAATCGCTGTCTCCGTCGAGGTCTGGGGTGAACAAAGGCGATCTCGCCGGTCGCGGTAGGGACGTTCCGTAAGCCCCGCCCTGCCCGCAGATGCGCACGGACGGAATCGCCGCATCCAACTCAACTCCCGACAAATGTTGTAAGTGACGCCTTGAATCGCCTAACCGGGTAGGGATGCAGTACCCGGATACGTGCAATGATTGGTCGATGATCCGACTGAAACACCCGGAGGAGTTCGCCCATAGTGGACGCACCGACCGCAATCGCACGGGGGCGGAGCGATTGTGCTGGATGGTTCCCGACTACATTGCAGCTACAAAATCCGGGAGAACGACCGCGGCGTGATTCTGGAGCAACCGTGTCATTCTTGCCGCCATGCCCGCATACATCTGAGCGGCTCTGAAGGCATTGACTCGGACACCCTCGCTGGCCTGAGTGAACGCATACTGCGCCAAAGCCATCAATACGCAGACTCGAATCTGGATGGCGTCGCTGCGCAGCGTCGCCAGCAGCATCGGGTCCACGCCTTCCGAGTTCCGCGCCGCATATTCTGCCATCTCCTGCATCACTTGCGCGTTGCGGTAGATTACGCAGAGACCCCTGGGGCCTTCCAAACGCTGCCAAACGTCCTCGGTGGTTGCGTCAACCCCTTCTTTCCAAAGGAAACGATCGCTCAACTCCCGGGCGCTCCAGTCGAGCCGAAGCCGAGCCAGGAGCGATTGCCAAGTTTGGGCATTGCGGCGGCCCACCGCGCAACGCCAACGGACGAGGAGTATAGCGATACACGAAATCGTCGCAACTTGAAGGAGAAGCACAATCATAAACAATCCTCAGTCCGGGGTTGGTGACCGCGTTGACCGCCGGTGCTGCCCGCCGCATTTTCTAACAATCATTAGTAACACAAATCTCCGTGCGATGGATGTGAAATTTTTATCTTTTTGTGCAAATCCGTGAAAAAATCGTACCGACAGGTTCAGGATACCAAAGTAATAGGCCAAGGCAAACTGCCCCTCATGGCTCGGCGGCGAAGGGAAGACGCACGGATGCGAAAAAGGAAAGCGGCAGGTGCCACTGGAAATACAAACCGAATCCGGTAGACACATCCCCTGAATTTCAATTCCCGGAGTTCCGCAAAACTCCGGCTATTTGCGTTCTTGCGAATTGGAATTCGCCGAATCCCCCAATGCCATACGGGTGATTCTGGCGTTTCCCGCCAACGCCAACAGAAAATGCTCCATCTGCGGTGTGAATTCCCGCCGCTCGGCCTCTTGCTGGGAGAAGCAGAATACCCAATACAGAAGGGAACAGAGGTAACTGGCCACCACGACCTGATTCAGGTGGCGATACTGCGATGCCAACGAGAGGTGGAACCTCGCCATCGTCACGGCAAGGCTGACCAGCGAATAGAAACCGAGTCCGGTGGCGATTTGAAGCTCACGGTCCCGCCATCCAATCGAGAGCAACTGACTGCATCCAGCTAGCAGCAAGAAAAGCAGAACTCGGAGAATAGAGACGGTCTGGACCAGATGCACTAAGTTGCGCATAAGCGAAGACTGGCCGGCAATCTCCTGGATGCCGGAAAATGGCCAGATCGCGGCACCAACGACTGCGATCAAAACCGCCGGCAACCACAGGGCGCGACTCGACAGAGAGGCGCGAAGCGGACGAAGCACCGACCAGGCCAACTCGACCAGAACGCCGAGTTGCAAGGCTGCATCCACGACCGATTGGACCAAATAGGTCGTAAGATAGCTGGCGGGGAAAAAGCGAAGAATTGCATAATCCCCAGCATCACTCAGCAGTTCCCAGGCGCAGAAAGCGCAGAAGATAGGCAGCGTTTTCCACGCGCGCCGATAGAGGAGCAATCCAAGAACTAGAATCTCGGCCGCAATGCCGCCAATCCAGAGTGAATTGTCCAGACTCACCGGTCAAGCCCCACCTAAAACCTTCGATGCAATGGATTCAGTCTAGCACCGCATTTGTGCGAGAGCCTTACACCAATGCGGTTATACGTGTGTAGAACTGGCGTTTGCCGGCGGCCACGGCGAGACCATCGCAATCAGATCGTCGCTCACGCTGCTGGGCGGCCACGGCGAGACCATCGCAATCCTGTCGTCGCTCACGCTGCTGGGCGGCCACGGCGAGACCATCGCGATCCTGTCGTCGCTCACGCTGCTGGGCGGCCACGGCGAGACCATCGCAATCCTATCGTCGCTCACGCTGCTGGGCGGCCACGGCGAGACCATCGCAATCCTATCGTCGCTTGCGCTGCTGGGCGGCCACGGCGAGACCATCGCAATCCTATCGTCGCTTGCGCTGCTGGGCGGCCACGGCGAGACCATCGCAATCAGATCGGAGTTGGCATCGTTGGCTGGCACAAGCAATTGCGCGAGTGCCTGAGCTTCGCTGCCGGATGCGGGAGAAATGTGCGAAACCGTGGCGGCGGCGCAGCAGAGGAACAATACAAGTCCGGCGGCGAGAGAGGCGAAGCGGGTATTCAGCGAAGTGGAAGTCATGGTATTACACTCCTTTTGGGGTGAATTTGGAATTGCAGCGAGATACTAATCCAATATTCAAAGATTCGCCACCAAAAAGTAATCTTTTCTTTTTTATTTTTTTGTGATTTTTATTTGTCCGGGTCGGCCCCAAGCGGTCGCCGCAGGTGCCGCAGCCACGCGATTGGAGCGGTGTTTGGCGAGTAAGCTGTCTTGTTTGAATACATTGCGGGCGGATTTCAGAGCTCGTCCAGGGGCCGCTCATTCGGGGGAATTCGCGTCCTTGCGGGGAGGTTACCAATCTGGAAACTTTGGTGCCGTATGTCTTTCAGGGGAAGTCATTTAGAGTAACAACATCCACTACGGGAGGGTGCATTCAATGAACGATTTGAAATCCGGGGTGCAGCTTTCTTCCGCTCTCCCCGAACCGTCGGTCGCCCATCAGGAGGTGCGGTGCGCGGTTCGTTTCCCTCTTACTCTGCCAGTTGTGATTGCGACGGGCAAGGCGGAGTTTGCCGCACTTACTCGCAACGTCTCGGCCAGCGGTGTGCTTTTCGAGACGGAAAACCGGCTGAAAGCGGGCTTGGAGATCAGATTTTCCCTGCGGATGCCCGGTGCCGTTCTTGGTACAGCCCACGATGTTCTGGTCCATTGCCTGGGACGTGTGGTACGCTGCTCCATGAACCAAAGTAGGTTCCTGGCTGCCGCCACCATCGACGAATATCAATTTGCCGAGCAGTGACATTTACCAGGCAGTCGCACTTCGAGCAGCCGCAACCCAAACACGCTATGGACTTTTTGGACGATTCTCCCGAAGGCGATACTGTTGACGCACCGGTCAAGCCGGGGACGATACGCATCATTCTTGCCGATTCCCAAGCCATTTACCGGGTGGGGATTCGCAAGGTTTTTGCGCTCGAAGACGATCTTCGCGTGGTGGCGCAAGCCGATTCCATCGAAAATCTGCGCTCGGCCATAGAGCGTTTTCCCACCGACGTGGTGCTTCTGGAGGGCGGGTTGCTGATCGGCACCGCCAATGTGATTCCAGACATCCTGAAGGCGGCTCCCGATGTGAAGCTGATTGTCCAGGCCATCTCGTCGGATGAGAACCACACTGTCGAACTTTACCGCCGCGGTGTGCGCGGCATCGTATCCCGTTCCATCTCGCCCGACCTGCTGGTCCGCTGCGTCCGCAGAATCGCCGCCGGCGAAACCTGGATCGACAATCAATCGGTGAATTGGGTGATCGAGGCTTATCGCGCCCAGGCCGCCGCGCTGGTCAACCCCCGCACCCAGCCCAAGCTCTCGCCCAAGGAGATGTCCATCATCACCTGCATCACCCAGGGAAAGCGCAACAAGGAGATCGCCTTCCAGTTGGGCACCACGGAGCAAGTCATCAAAAACTATCTGCGCAAGATCTACGACAAGTTGGGCGTCTCGGACCGGCTCGAACTGGCGCTCTACTGCCTGCACAACAAGATCATTCAGACGGATGCGGACGAAGAGACCGTGGCGCAGAATGTGATCGGCCAGTAGCTCTCCGAGCCAAAACCTGCATTGCACTCCGCATTTGCGCGACGGCCAAAGCGTCTATACCTCTTTGCTTGCTCCTGGAAGCAACTCCCGTAGCGCATCGACGCAGCGCACGGTCGCTCCCGCCTGCCGGTCGAAGACCCGCCTCGCCCGTTCCCCCATTGCCGTGGCCGCCGCCGAGTCTTCCAGGAGGTCGATCATGGTTGCGGCCAATTCTTCCCTGGCGGCGATGCGCATCGCCCGATGCGCCAACAATTCATCTGCAATGGCGCGAAAGTTCGCGTAGTGCGGCCCCATGACGATGGGAACGCCGAACTGAGCCGGCTCCAGCGGGTTGTGCCCGCCTGCGGGAATCAGGCTGCCGCCCACGAAGGCGAGTGCCGCGAGCGAGTAAACCGAAGCCAGTTCGCCGATAGTATCGAGGAGCACGATTTGGCCGGGAGCGAGAAGCTGGAGCGAATCCACCAGGCCGGAAGGTGAATCAGTAGCCCGCCAATAGGAGCGCCTCTCCCACGGGAAGCCGGAGCGACCGAGCAAAGCAGCCACGGCCCCAAACCGCTCGGGATGCCGCACCGCCAGCACCATTGCCAACTGCGGATCGGCTTCGAGCAGGCGCGGCCAAGCCTCCAGCAGCGCGGCTTCCTCGCCCTCCAGCGTACTGCCCGCAACAATCAGGCGCAAGTCCGGCGCCAGCTCCTTCAATCGCCGGGCAGCATCGGATTCCAAAGGGACTCGCACGTCGAACTTCAGATTTCCAGCGACGGAAACCCGCTCCGGCTGGCAGCCGATGGCTTTTAGCCGGTTGGCATCGGTCTCGCTTTGGGCCAGAACGCGGCTAATCCGGCTGAGATACGGCCACCATAGCCAGCGCAACCGCCGATAGCGCGGCCAGGAGCGGTCGGAGATGCGCGCATTCGCCACCGCAACCGGAATCTTTCGCCGAAAGCAGCCGCTCAGCAGGTTGGGCCAGAACTCGGTCTCGGCCAGCACCAGGAGCTTTGGTTGAAGCGCGTTCAGATACGCCCGCACCGCCCAAGGAAGATCAAGCGGACAATAGAAAACCCGATTGGCACCGAAACGCTCTCGCGCCAAAGCCTGGCCGGTCCGCGTGGTGGTCGAGATCGCCAGCTTGTGATCCGGGAAGGCTCGATCCAACTCACAGACCAGCCGGCTCACGGCCAGCACCTCTCCCACCGAGACAGCATGGAGCCAGATGAGAGGGGGCTCCGCGCCCTGCGAACCTTGCGTTTGTGATCTTGGCAGGCCGCCATCCCGATTCAACCGCACCCATCCTAGCCGCTCCAGCAAGCCCTCGCGATATTTGTGCGTAGTGGCCATGCGAAAGAGCCACCACGGCGCGCCAGCCATCAGAACCAGCAGCAAAGCCAGATTGTAAAAAAACAGAATCATCCGCGACGGAATTTCCCTGTTTCCGGTCTAACCTTCAAATGATACAGTCGAGCACGATGAGGGTCTTTCGAGCAATTCCGCTCTTCCTGTCGCTGGCGCTTCCGGCCCTGGCCAGCGAACACTCCCCTCCGCCCGTACAACCGGCCACGGCCTTTGCGGCGGTTGAGGTCCACGACGATGAAAAGGTGGCCATTGCCGCCGAACCGTACGATACGCGCGAGAAAGGATCTATTTTTCGCGTCGATTACCTCAGCCACGGCGTGATGCCCGTCCGGCTGATCGTGACCAATAACAGCAACCGGCCGATCTCTCTGCGCGATGCGCGCATCCTCTTCCTCACCGCCGCGGGCGACAAGATTCAGGCCGCCGAGCCGGAAGACGTGGAGCGGCTTATGACACACAAGGAACGCGAGGGCAAGAAGATTCCCATGCCCGGCCCGCTGCCCCCCATCAAGATGAAGCCCAAGGCCAGCGACAAGGAAATCGAGCAGGACTTCGATGCCTTCGAGTACCAGGCCTTGGTTGTCGAGCCGCACACCACCCGCGCCGGCTTCCTGTTTTACGATGTTTCCGGTCTCGATAACCCGCTGCGGGGCGCCAAGCTGCATCTGCGCAAGCTGCGCAACGCTGACGGCAACGAACTGTTCTACTTCGAGATACCCTTCGACAAGTATCTCAAATCGAAGTCCAGCCAGATGAACTGACGATATTGCATATGATATGATTCTCTCGTGAGGCTGGTACTTGATACCTCCGTTTTGGTTGCTGCAATTCGCAGTCAGAAGGGTGCCTCCAGAGCCTTGGTCGAGGCTGCACTGGGCTTTCGGTTTCAGTTCTTGATCTCCAACCCGCTGGTTTTGGAATATGAAGCTGTCTTGACCCGTCGTGAGCATTTGCGGGCTTCTGGGCTTGGTATTTCTGAAGTTGGAGAATTTATTGACGTGATCTGCTCGGCAGGCATCGAAGTGCGCATGATGCGAAGCTGGCGGCCGCTGTTGTGCGACCCGGACGACGAAATGGTTCTGGAAACCGCGATCAACGGCGAGGCCGACGCAATCGTTACATTCAATGGAGCCGATTTTGCAGGCATACCGGAGCAATTCGCTTTAGAGGTCTTGACTCCTCGGGAGGCTCTGGAAAGGATGAAAATGAGATGAGAACAAGTAACTTCGCCTTGCGTCTGCAACCCACTCTGCTCGAAGCGGCTCGCAATGTGGCTGAATCGGAAGGGGTTGCCCTCAATCAGTTGATTAACACTGCCGTTGCGCAGATGATCGCTGCACACGGCGCCTCAAACTACATCGCTCTGCGTGCCAGACGGGCGAACCTCCCTCGGGCTCTGGAGATTCTGAAGAAAGCTGGAGCGGGCAACCCGCCCATGGAGGGGGACGAACTGCCGGAATCCTATCTTGCAGGAGTGGAAGGCATACAACGTGTTCAAGGCTCCAAACTTTATCAAGTTGTGCGAGAGTTCCGAGCGTTCAGGGACGGTGAGGATGGTGATGCGCTGGATGAAGTTCCGATGAGGCTCGGGTATTTCATTTGCACGTCACCCGAAGACGAATGGCGGGGCAGAATCTGGAGCGGACTTGAAACCGTGAAATTCAATTTCAGTCACTCGACACTACGCGCGCGCCTCAGAGACTTCGTAGATTGCACTGTACCCACGCCGCCCGCGTAGGGGTACGGCTGGCATCTCCAATCTCTATGGTGATCCGCCGTCTACTCGTAGTAAGTAGCCGTGCAGGCATCCGTCTCCCAGACGGTGCAATCCTTCACCCGCACCCGGCCTTCGGTCATGGCGGCAAGCTGCTGGTTGGTCAGGTCGTAGAAGTATTTGGCGATATTCTCGGCTGAAGGGTTAAGCACAATGAACGGCTCCAGATCGTTGAGCATCCGGTGGTCAATGCGCTCGATCGCCGGCCGCATCACCTGCTTGAGCAGCTTGAAGTCCAGCAACAGGCCTGCGGCGTCCAGCTCGGCCCCAGCCAGGGTCACGCGCACCTTGTAGTTGTGCCCGTGCGGGTTCTCGCACTTGCCCCGGTAGTTGCGAAGATAATGACCGGAGGAGAAACCGGCTTCCACTGTGACTTCATACATTGGTGTCCGTTCGGTCCTGGGGAATGCGTCCCACCATCCATTTTAGCGGCTGGAAGAGGGCTGCGCCGGGCCTTCAGCCGCGCAGTTCCGATTCTACGCGGGCGGGGCAAACCAAGCGCCTGCCATTCAAGATCGTACGCGGCAGATTCCGGTCTTGAACCGCGGTCGATGGGAAGCGCCTCGACCCGCTCCTGCCGCTCCCATGCACGATAAACTGCCCGGCTAGATCGCGGGAAAGGGGCGGCCTTTCATCGCCGCGCCGAAGGACGATCAACTTATCGCTTTGACCGAGCAAACGCCGCGCCTTTTCAAGACTGACGACTGAAACCTGGCATCGGTTTACAGATTTCCGATGATGCGCGTGGCAAACTCGCTGGTGCCCACCTTTGTAGCTCCGGCCGTTTGGCGCTCGAAGTCGTAAGTCACAAACTTCTGCTGGATGGTCTTTTCCATCGCCGCTTCGATGAGCTTGGCGGCTTCCTTCCAACCGATGAAATCGAGCAACATAACTCCCGATAGAATCACCGAGCCGGGATTGATTACATCCTTGTCGGCATACTTCGGCGCGGTGCCGTGGGTGGCCTCGAAGACGGCGTAACCGTCGCCTATGTTGGCTCCGGGAGCGATGCCTAGGCCGCCCACCTGCGCGGCGGCGGCATCGGAGATGTAATCGCCATTCAAATTAGTGGTAGCCAATACGCTATAGTCTTCGGGACGCAGGATGATCTGCTGGAAGATGGAGTCGGCGATGCGGTCGTTGATGAGCACCTTGCTCTTCCATGCGCCGTTGCCGTGGCTTTGGCCGATGGAATCGAACACGCCTTTGACCTCGGCGTAAAGCGCATCCCGATAACTCTGCGAAGCAAGCTCCAAGCCCGGTTCGATGAGCGCGGCGTTCTCTTCGATGGTGAGATTGGAATTGGCGTCGCGATTGCCGAGAATCCAGCTTTCACGCTCGGTGACGGTTTCGGTGCGAAACTCGTGGACGGCGACTTCGTAGCCCCATTCGCGGAAGGCGCCTTCGGTGAACTTCTGGATATTGCCCTTGTGAACCAGCGTTACGGTTTTGCGGCCGGATTCCAGCGCGTGGCGGATGGCATAGCGCACCAGTCGCTTGGTTGCGAAGATGGAGATGGGCTTGATGCCCACGCCGGAGTCGGTGCGCACTCGTTTCTTGGTCTTGGAGAGGATATCGTCGTTGAGGAACGAGATCAGCCGCGCGGCGTCCTCGCTGCCCTCTTTGAACTCGATGCCTGCATAAACGTCTTCCGTGTTCTCGCGGAAGATGACAATATCGAGCTTTTCGGGGCGCTTCACGGGGCTGGGAACGCCCTGATAATACTTGACCGGGCGAACGCAGGCGTAGAGGTCGAGTATCTGGCGCAGGGCCACGTTCAGCGAGCGGATGCCGCCGCCGATGGGCGTGGTCAGCGGTCCCTTGATGGAGACGCGCAGATCGCGAGCGGCGGCCACGGAGTCGTCGGGGAGCCAGACGCCGAACTGGCGAAATGCTTTTTCGCCCGCGAATATCTCAAACCAGCGAATCGCGCGCCTGCCGCCATAGGCTTTTTCTACCGCCGCATCGAAGACCCGCCGCGAGGCCTTCCAGATGTCGCGCCCGCTGCCGTCGCCCTCGATGAATGGAAGGATGGGACGGTCGGGAACCGCGAAGCTGCCGTCCTTGTAGTCGATGGGTTGTCCGTCCGTGGGAAGCGGCAGGCCGTTGTAGGAGATTTGCATGATAGGTGTGTCCCTTCTCAAATACAGTCAATCCAAAGGCTACCACCCGCAAACAATGGTGGCAATCGAAACTCCCGGAACGTCAATTGGCAGGCTCGCTCCGCGCGAGCCTCTAGGTTCAGCCCATCGGCAGTGCGGCATAACATTGCGGTCCGACTTGGACCGAATAACTCGCTCGGCGAGTTGGGTTACAATTCGGTGGACTGGCTTTCCACCAGCGCTTTGGCCTTGGCGATGAAATCGGCCAGAGACAGGGAACCTTGATCGCCTTTGGCGCGAGTGCGGACGCTGACGGCTTCCGCCGCTTCTTCCTTGTCGCCGAAGACAAGAATATATGGCGTTTTCCGGTTGGCGAAGTCACGAATTTTGCCGTTCATCTTCTCGTTGCGGTCGTCGATCTCCACGCGCAAGCCTGCTTGCTTCAACTCTTTCTCGACTTTCTTCGCGTAAGTATGGTGGCGCTCGCTGATAGGCACCAGTCCAACCTGCACGGGAGCCAGCCACAGCGGGAAGGCTCCGGCGTAGTGCTCGATGAGCACGCCGAAGAAGCGCTCGACGGAGCCGAAAAGGGCGCGATGGACCATTACCGGCTGATGGCGTTCGCCGTCTTCCCCGACGTATTCAAGTTCGAAGCGGGCGGGCAGATTGAAGTCGAACTGCACAGTGGACAACTGCCAAAGGCGGCCCAAAACATCGACTAACTTCACGTCTATCTTGGGTCCATAGAAGGCGGCTTCTCCGGGGATGGTTTTGTAAGCGATTCCTTTCCGGTCCAACGCTCTTTGAAGGCTGCCCACCGCAAGTGCCCAGTTATCGTCGGAGCCGGCGTAGTGGGCGCGGTCGTTCGGGTCCCAGGTGGATAACTCGACCTTGAACTCCGCAAAGCCGAAGGTCTTCAGCACCGCTTCGGCAAAGTCGATGCAGGCGACCACTTCGTCCTCGATCTGGGCGGGGGTGCAGAAGATATGCGCGTCGTCCTGGGTAAAGCCGCGCACACGCAAGAGGCCGTGCATGGTGCCGGAGCGTTCGTAGCGGTAGACGTTGCCCAACTCGGCATAGCGCACCGGCAAGTCGCGGTAACTCTTGGGCGAGTTCTTGTAAATCAGGATATGGAAGGGACAGTTCATCGGCTTCATGCGATAGCTTGCGTCGTCCAATTCCATGGGCGTGAACATATTGGCGGAGTAGAAGCCCTCGTGGCCGGAGGTCTGCCACAGGTTCACGCGGGCCACGTGCGGCGTGTATACCAATTGGTAACCTCGGCGCAGGCATTCGTCGCGCATCCAGTCTTCCATCGCCTTGCGGACCGCCGCGCCTTTGGGGTGAAAGAAGACCAGCCCAGGACCGGCCAGCTCCTGAATGCTGAAGAGGTCGAGTTGCTTGCCGAGCAGGCGATGGTCGCGCTTGGCCGCTTCTTCCAGGCGCGCGAAGTGCTCGTCGAGGGCTTTTTGCGTAAAGAAAGCCGTTCCGTGGATGCGCTGCAACTGCGGATTCTTCTCGTCGCCCAGCCAGTAGGCGCCGGCCAGGCTGGTGATCTTGATAGCCTTCACGCGGCCCGTCGAAGGAAGGTGCGGCCCGCGGCAAAAGTCCACAAACCGGCCGTTGCGATAGAAGCTGACCTGATCGCCGGGATGGGTAAACTTGGCCAAGAAGTGGGTCTTCATGAAATCGCCGCCGCGTTCGAAGGCTTCCAGGCTCTTGTCTCTCGGAGCGAATTCGCGGATGAAGGGCTCATCCCGCGCGACGATCTCGGCGATCTTGGTCTCAATCCGCGCCAGGTCCTCGGGCGTGAAGGGTTTATCGCGATAAAAGTCGTAGAAGAAGCCGGAGTCCGTAGCCGGACCGTGGCCCAGCTTGGTCTCCGGGAAAAGCTCAAGCACCGCCGTCGCCAGCACGTGCGCGGCGGAGTGGCGCAGCACCTTGAGCGCCTCGTGGTCCGTCTCCTTGATCAACTCCAGTTGGGTATCCGCAGCGATCGGAGCGGTCAGGTCCACCAGGCGCGGAGCGGAGGCATCTTCGGTGGCGTACATCGCATCTTCCGCCGAGTCGCCGTCGGAGGCTTTCGTGGTTGCGCCATCAACCGGGGTCAGCCGCGCGACCACGCAGACGGCGGCCAAGCGCGGCGAGATGGAGTGGGCAATTTCAAGCGGAGTGGTGCCGGCGGGCACTTCGCGGATGGCCCCATCGGGCAGGTGTACGGCAACGGTTTGCAAGCTCATGGTGGGTTCAGGTCTCTTCTCTCCGCGGGCAGATCGATCGCCGCGCAACACTCCAGAATAGTTGCCGCGGGCGCTTTGCGTCGAGCAGTCGTTGGGCCGTCAGTTTCCCAATTTGATTATTAGGATTGCTTTTAGGCATTCAAATTCAGATTTGCAATGCCAGTTTTGCAACCGAAATCGGATTGCTTGTCTATGTCCGCTGCTGCGGCCATTGAGTCGGAGAAGTTCCGTCGAAAGGCCCACTCCGCGCCGGGCGCGGCGGCGGAAGGAAAGGCACGGGAAAAACGCTCCGTGCATCGCTTCGCCGCCAAACACTTCGCTCCCTGCCGCAAGAATCGCTCGGACTCCTGCGCCAAATCGACCGCGGTGAGAAACGCCGGTTAAAGATGCCCTCCAAATTCGCCGATATATGTATAGGGGCAAGCTCGGAAGGGAGGGCTTATGAAGAGAATTCTCGTGGCAAACGATTCCAGAGGGTTGCGGAGCGGGGTCATCGGGAGGCTTGCCGCGCTTGCCTTATGCGTGACGCTGGCCATGGCCCTCAGGGCGGCCGAAGAGCGCGCTGTCAAAACCCGCATTCCGCCTATCTATCCGGAGATCGCCAAGCGCATGAAGATCACCGGAGTGGTGGTGGTCGAGGCTATCGTGAATGCCGATGGAAAGGTGATCGACGTGAAAGCCGTCAGCGGCCCCCACGCGCTAGCGCAAGCCGCCATGGATGCCGTCCAAAAATGGAAGTTCGTGCCCGCCGCCGCCGTCTCCACGGTCGACGTGGAGATAAACTTCGCCCTTGCCGAATAGCCTGTCGTCTCGCGCACTGTTGCCGTTTTCGGAGCTATGCGCAGCGCCAACGGCGCGCGAACGCCATCCGCGCAGTTCCAGATGTCCCAGTTCAGCTTCCGCCGCCGTGTGCAAGCCCACCGCTTTACAGCCGGTCAACTTCCCGCGTGAGCCGCAGCAAGCGGGAAATGAGCGGGACTTTCCTTCCCGGTCTCACCTTTTGCGTTTTTGCTGCGTGGAGAGGGAGGAGAGTTTGTACAGATCCTCCGCTGCGCGCAGCTTGTCGATCGGGGAAATCTCGAATTTCAGCGGGATACGCAACATGGTCACGCGGCCCCCAATGCTCAGCGTGATGTCGCGGTTGTTGTCGACGATGCGCTGAATTGCCATGGTGATGACCCGCTCCGTGGCCGGGGTGGGGAGAATGGCCAGCAGTGAGGAGTCGTTCCAATAGTAGACCGTGTCCTCGCTGCGCAGGCTGCGGGTGAGAAACGCGGAGACGGCCATCATGCTGTCGTATACAGCCTCTTCGCCAAACCGTTCGTTGATCATGCCCAGGCAGCAGAGCTGAAAGTGAACGATGAAGCCGCGCTCTCCCTGATCCAGAATGGTTTTGAGCTGCGCCACAGCCGCATCGACGCTGTGCAATCCAGCCGCATTGTTGTTGTCCGGCGTAGGCGCCTCGGACTCTCTCGCGAGCGGAGCGTTCGAGCCTGCCGAAGAATTGGCCCGGTTGAGACGAAGAAAGTCGTCGAGCAGGATGGTAAAGGCGTGAATCTCCGCGCTGCTGAGCAGGGTTGTGGCACTTTGCGCCAGCGGTGCGGCATCGGCCGAGGTAGGGGCAACGCCGCTCCTGGCGAACAACTCCAGCAGCAATTTCGTGACCAGCCTCCGCCACGCGGCGAGCCGTTCACGAAGAGCGTTCTCGGTGCATTTGTGGTACTGGCCGAACTCCTCGAGAACCTGCCTGAGCAGCTCCAGATCGCCGCTACCGATAGGGGGACTGGAAAGCTGCGGGGCCAACCTGCTCACGTTGGCGTAAAAGGTCTTGTAGGCCGAGGAATCGACCTCCGGGACATTCTTCGCGGCTTGCTCCAACAACCGCGGCAGGCTCCATTCGGCGCCCGAACTCTCCCGCGCCTCGTTTGCCGAAGGGCACTCGTCGCACACGCCTGCCGTTTCAAGCCGGTTCATCAAGCACACCCCTGGCTCAATATCGGCAGAACCGCGAAAAACTTAATCGGAGGAAGCGGGCAAATCCGCAATGCGAACTTCCAGCCCGCGATATCAATGGGTGTGAAGGCCCCCCCACAATTGAACGAAACCGATCGGGCCGGCAACTCAGGCCCTGATCGAACGCCGACTACTTCAGCTTGAGTTCCGTCTCGAATTCCTTGCGCGTATCCCATGAACTGACGGTTTTGACGGCGCTCTTCTTGCCGTTCCTTTCCGCCCACAGCTCATGGTCTTCTGCCATATTCACCTGCGCGAATCGGAAGCGGCCCTTTTCGTCGGAGGTGTAGCTGCGAATCGACTTGGACTTCAAGTCCCTGAGAAAGACCGTGGCTCCCGCCACCGGAGTGGAGGCCGCATCCACCACGCTTCCACTCACGGCGCGCTGGCCCAGATTCTGCGCCTGAGCGACCGACGGCGCAAAGAACCCTCGCCCCAACGTCGTTTGCGGCGCCATACCCGCCGCCAGTGCGCCAAACGCCACCGCGGTCCGTAAACTCCAGCGGCTCAGCCTCAATCGTCCTCCTCTTCCTCATCGACCAAATCTTCGTCGTCCTCGTCCAGATCGTCGTCCACTCGCGTCAACTCCAGCGGCTCGACGCCGACCACTTCGTACTCGGTTCCGCACTCCGCGCAAGCGACCACGTCGCCTTCTTCGACTTCGTCCACTTCGAAGTCGAGATCGTTGTCGCATTCAGGGCAGCTCGGCATGGCAGCCTCCTCGCTTTCTTTCAGGAACAATGCGTGAAATTAGGTGACGACGCCTTGCGGCGCGACTCCGCTATTCTTGGGCAAATGCCGGACCCAGGTCAAGAGGCAAAAGCCGGACGGGAACCCAAACTCCCACTATGCAGCATACCCCAGAAAAATCCGGCAATGGACGCGCGGCTTGGGAGCCGAGCGCGCTCCCGCAACGGAACTGGCTCGGAATCCGCACAACCGCGTCGCGGTGGCCTGCGGCCCCCAAGCCAATCCATGACAGCTTTCCACTCCAAGGTTTACCCTGAGAATGACCATGCCCAGGTTCGGCTCCATTCCCTTCGCCTTCCCCGAGTTCCGCGGCGCCACCCGCCGCCTGGTGCTCTGGAACCTCGCCGCCTATTTTCTGCTGCTGCTCGCAAACTTGACGTTTCGGGAAGGGGCCGTAGAAGCCGTGAACGCCCTCGGCTTCGCTCCGGCCGACTTCCTGCGCGGCGACCTATGGCAGCCGTTCACTTACAGCCTGGTCCATCTCTCGCTCTGGGGAACGCTCTTCGAACTGCTTTCGCTGTGGTTCTTGGCCGGGTTTCTCGATACCTATCATGCCTCTCAGTGGATCGTCGGACTCTATGCCGCCTCCGTGCTCGGCACGGCGGTTGCCGCCACCGCCATCTATGCCCTCAGCCCCACCCTGGGGCTTTCCGTCGAGTTGCCGCCCCTCACCGGTTGCTTCGGCGGCATCTTCGGCCTGCTGGCGGCCATCGGCACACTCTACGGCGATGTGCAGTTCATGCTCTTTCCCCTTCCCATGGGCATCAAGGCTCGCTATCTGGTGGCGATCTACGCCCTGATCGCGTTTGCCATGCTCTTCGGGCCGCAACGGATGTACGCCTTTGCGCAATTGGGCGGGGCGCTGGCCGGCCTGCTGTACATTCGTCTTGCGCCACGCCGCGGACTCTCCGTTTCCTTCAGCGAAAAGTGGTACGCCGCGCGCAACCGCTACTACCGATGGAAGCGCCGCCGCGCCGCCCGCAAATTCGAGGTCTATATGCGCTCCCAGGGGCGCGGCATACGCTACGACGGCAACGGACGCCAGATCGACGACGACCCCAACGACAAGAGCCGTTGGAACTGAAGCGGCGCTGATTCCTCCCTTGCCGCCCAGCTCGTGCGATCCTGAAGAAGCCATGAAACTCATCCTCGCCCTTCTCGCCGTCGTTCTTGTCGCCGCCTCCCTGTATGCCGACTGGCTGTGGCGCGGGTGGATGGCAGCCCGCCGCCGCGAACGCGAATAAGTCCCCATTTTTTCCACTTTCAGCAGTTACAATGACATCTAGGGAGCCGTCCAACCGTCATGCCTCGCTTCGTTCGCCTCGTCCATCTCGCCCCCGTCCGTCCTTGCGGCGTCAACCTCTTGCCGATTCTCGCGGCCACAGCGCTTCTCGTCGCGGCCGCGGCTTCTCACGCCCAGTTCGGTCCCTCTGGAACCCAGGGGAAAGACACCTCCGCGCTTCACCCGCCCGCCGGCGCCCGCGTGGCCATCGTCGAGTTTGCCGACCTGGAGTGCCCCGCCTGCGCCAAAGAGAACCCGCTCCTCAAAGCGGCCGCGGCCCAATACAAGATTCCCTGGGTTCGCCACGATTTCCTCATCCCCGGGCACGTCTGGAGCAAAGACGCCGCGCTCAATGCCCGCTGGTTCGACGCCAACAAAGGCAAGGCGGTCGGCGACGAATACCGCGATCAGGTCTTCGCCAACCAGGCCTCGATCTACAGTGTCATCGCCCTTCGCCAGTTCACGGAGAAGTTCGCGCAGAGCCACGGAGCCGCGCTGCCCTTTGCCATCGACCCGCAAGGCAAGCTGATTGCCGGCATCAACGCGGACGGCGACCTGGGCAAACGCTTGGGCCTCAACCACACCCCCACCGTTTACATCGTCGCCGTCAACGGCAAAGGCGCTCCCGTCACCGAGGTGGAGCACCCCGACGAGGACCTCTACAGGATCATCGAGCAGGCCCTCGCCGACACCGCCGCGCCCGCCTCTGCCAAGAAATCGACGAAGAAGACTGCCGGCAACTAAATCTATATTCATCTTATTTTTTCAACCGCGGCGATTATCCGCCGGTCTGAATCCGCACCAGCGCCGGCGCCGCCGCCCCCTGCCCGCCGGGCGAGACCGTCCTTGTCTGCGGCGCGCGCCAGTGGTCGATGTGGCTGATT
>Ga0181529_10001932_pt1 | contig 25744 bp, 20 predicted proteins | sample PEATcosm2014_Bin_36_FD_119763 | JGI IMG/M metagenome (GOLD analysis project Ga0181529, IMG submission 119763) | Peatland microbial communities from MTU Mesocosm Facility, Houghton, MI, USA - PEATcosm2014_Bin10_30_metaG | ecosystem: Environmental > Terrestrial > Soil > Wetlands > Peat | place... | reverse complement strand
TCATCGCGAGCGACAGCGAAGCGATCCAGACGAAGCCGCAGCCGCAATCCCCAAGTCTGGATCGCTTCGCTTTGCTCGCGATGACAGTCGGAATGTCGTCAACCTAACGACAACTTGCTCTAGGCGCCAACTCTCGAACCGTGCACGCTCTTTGACCGCTTTCGAGCAGGTAACCTCGGGGTTGCAGCGACCGGTAAGGGCGCAAGGCCGGCCGTTTGATTGTGGCCGGAGCTGGCCGACCGGGGACTGGCGGGTTTGGGCAATCGATATGTTAAAGCGGCCATTGGCTCCGCGTGGCGTGTCGGCGGCACTCGACCTTCGCAGGCCAACGATATCCGAAGTCTGGATGATGCGAATTTGGGCCCATCATGCGTTCAGCAGGCCGTCGTCGCCATCAAATAGAGCTTCGAGCAGCTTGCGCTCCCTGCCGACGATCAATTCGAGGAACTCGCGGGCGTCGCCCATTCTTATGAAGGCTTTGTAACCCCGGTGTAGAAAGTCTTGCAGTTCACTGAGGCCCGCCAACTGCGCGGGCTTGCGCATCAGCGACAATGTCGTCCCGACGAAGGGTTTGTGGACGAGGCGATCGAGCGACTGACCGAGGCTCTCAATCAGGTCGATCTGCCGTTCGCGGTCGGCGCGCCGATCGGCCTGGCGATATGTGGCCCCGTAAGTCGCCGCCGAAAGACCGTTGGCTTTGGTTCCCAGCGCGGCCGCCGTGGCGAAATCGAGATCCTCCGACAGGGCTTCCAACTCGATCGCCTCCGCCACGATCTCGAGGCCGGCGGCGGGTAGAACCCGTTTCATCGTCGGCACGACCCGCCTGACGTTGGCGTCGAGTTTACTGAGGTCTTCGGCGCCATAGATGTCGGTCAGAAAGAAGGAAGCGGCCAGCCCCATGCGCGGGTTCGCCAACAGATCGGCGTGCGTGCGTGCGAGCCGCACGGCCTGCCAAGCGCGCAAACGTTGCCGCGCCGCATCGAGTCGAGGCTCATTGGCTGCGGTCTCCCGCAAGGCGGCAATGCGGTCGAGATGGCGCGACAGCCGCTCAATGATGTCCTCTGGATCATCCATGAACGCTTGCCTGCGCTTGACGCGCGCCGCACCCCAGGCGTCGAGCGCGCCGGTTCGATCTAAGCGGAAGCCGACACGCCCAGTTCGACGCGAACGCCATCAAATCACTCCAAATCCGGCGCCTGTCCAGCGCGGTAACTGAAGAGCCTTGGGGCCCTTTACTTTCCTTCCTCTTTATAACCACTATGATCAGTTCGATCGCGGTCTTTTTCGAGCAAAGACGGTGGCGCACAGCGAACGCATGGACTCGGTGGACGTCACCTGGCTGCGCATGGATCGGCCAGCCAATCTGATGATTATTGTCGGCGTGCTGATCCTCGCCGGGCCAGTGGACGTCAACCGGCTGGAGGCGACGCTCGCCGAGCGAATTCTTGCTTACGGCCGCTTCCGCAAACGCGTCGAGACTCACGCGGACAGCTTCCACTGGTGCGACGATCCGCATTTCGACGTCGCGCACCACATCAAGCGGACGCGCCTTCCGGGCGGAGCCGGCAAGGCCGAGTTGCAACGCTTCGTGGCCGAACTTGCGGGGCGACCGCTCGACCGCGCGCACCCGCTCTGGGAATTCCATATTGTCGAGGACTACGAGGGCGGCGCCGCTGTCGTGATGCGGATTCATCACGCTGTCGGCGACGGAATCGCACTTGTCAAAGTCCTGTTGTCGCTGACCGACGATCGCGCCGAAGCGCCGATGGGGAGGCCAAAGCACAACGTTCACAAGGGAACGCGGGCCAGCTCCACATTGGCGGATGCTTTCGGATTGGCGAGGCGACTGGTTGGCGGCGGATTGCAGGTGTCCGACGAAGCCTTGAAGGCCGCGCTCGATATCGCGGCGCATCCAAGCCGGGCGGCCGACTACCTTCGCCACGGCTCTGGAGTGGCGGCCGAACTCGCCTATCTGCTCTTTATGCCCACCGACACGCCCACCCGCCTCAAGGGCGTGCCGCTTGGCGACAAGCGCGTCGCCTGGGCCGATCCCATTCCGCTCCCCGAGGTCAAGGCGGTGAGCCGGACGCTCGGCTGCTCGGTGAACGATATGTTGCTCGCGGCGATCGCCGGAGCGATCAAAGGATATCTTGAGGAGAAAGGCGACAACACTGACGGCGTTGAAGTGAGGGCGTTGGTGCCGATCAATCTCCGTCCGCCTGGCAGCGGCGAAGAGCTGGGAAATCGGTTTGGCATCATCGCCGTCGAATTGCCGGTTGGATTCGAAAGCCCGATCGAACGTCTTCGCGAAGTGCGGCGCCGTATGGAGGTTCTGAAAACGTCGTATGAGCCGAAGGTGACCCTCGGGCTGTTCGCCGGACTCGGCTATACGCCGCAGATCGTACAGGATAAATTGTTCGATCTCCTGCTGAGCCGCGCGACCGCCGTGATGACGAACGTGCCCGGACCGCAGCAACCGCTCTACCTTGCCGGTTCGAAATTGAAGCAGATGATGTTCTGGGTGCCCCAGTCCGGCAACATTGGGATGGGCGTGTCGATTCTGTCGTTCAATGGCGAAGTTCATTTTGGCCTGATCACCGACGCCGCCCTCACACCCGATCCGGAAGCGATCATCGCGCGGTTCGCCCCGGAATTTGAACGCTTGCTGTATTTGGCGCTGTTGGGGCCATGGGGCGAAGCCCCTGCGCCTGACAACGCGGCGAAGCCGATTGCTCGGAGCCGACGAAAGCGGACGACGCGCAAGCCGGGCGCAACCAAGCGTCTGCGCACACGCGCCTAGTCAATCTTCGAGTTCGGACTTTGCCAGCTCGACGTCGAGCCGCTGCATGGCGTCGACCGCCAGACATTTCGCCGCCTCCTTGTACAGACTCGTGGCGCGCGCGAGTTCGGCCTTGCCGAACATCATGGCGAGCCCATTGGCGTATTCGATATGGGCGATCGCGGATTGGGGATCCAGCCTGAGCGCGGTCTCGAAATGCTTGACTGCTTCTTCCTGGCTCGCCCCGTATGTCAGGCCGCCCAGCAGCGCGCCGACCTTGTTGAGGATCTCAGCATGAAAGGATCCCAGTGCGATATGCGCGTCGGCGTGGCGCGGCTCAAGGCGGATCGCCTGGTCCAAGCTGGCCCGGACTTTGCCGCCCAGCCCCTGCGCCAACGCCTTCACGACCGAAATCCCCTGGCTGTATCGGCCGAGCGCCTGCGCATGAAAATACCAAGCGTTGACGATTGAACTGGCGCGCGCAAAGACAAACTCGGCCCGTTGGGCGGAATCGAGGAACAGGGCCAGCCTGGCGGATTCGTTGGTCTCGAGATAAGTGGCGTAAATGTTGGCCGCCTTGTTTGCGACGCTGTAACCGAGCGGCCCGACGGCGAGCCCGAGTTCGACAGCTTGGCCGAAATCGCCACGGTGGTAAGCGCGCCAAGCGTCCTGGAGCTTGGCCGCGGCCTGTTCGAGCGATCCAGAGGGCGCGAAGTCCTGGCGCCTGTCGATCAAAGTCTTCAAGTCGCCCAGCGCCGGAAACGGTTCACGATCGCCGTTGTGCAGCCGCGACCAATGCTCCCTCAGGCGCATCCCTGAATAATCATAGGCCTTGTCCGGATACGGGAACGGCCTCCAGCGCGTCTTTGGCATCCTGCGCCCTCAACTGGCCTGCTGGTCCCGTTTCAGAGCCGCATGGGTCATCAATAGGCGTTCGAGACGGTCGAGCGTCTCATCAAGCTTGGCTGTCGTGTGACCGAACGCGTCAGGTTGGCGGCGATTTTTCCGGTGGCCTCGGACCAACAGCGTTCGATGTTCGTCGGCCAGCGCTTCGTCGTCGATCGTAACGCCGTGACGGCCGAGCGCTTCACCGAGCTCCGAATGGCGGCGACGCAAATCCTCGCGCGTTCTCTGATAGGCGTGCTCGCACAGCCGGCGGCGGTCCGAATAGCTGAACACGTTGGTGAAGAACATCTCGAAGTCGTCGCGTTCCGGCTCGAAAAGCAAGACGTCCGCGTCCGGAAACTGCGCGCGATAGCGCTCCATGCCGACGCGCATGCGCGAGTGGATCAGGGTGCGAAACGTCTGCGACATGATCGAAGGCAGGCCGCCGTGGACGATGGAGTCCTCGTTCCGACGACCGCGTTCGGCCGCCAACCGCGCGTCGAACGGCACCAGCGGATTGATGCAGATCAGCAGCTTCGCCCCTGCGCGCAGCGCCACCGAGGCGTGGAGCGTCTTCGTCAACGCGCCGTCCACATAGAAACGGCCGTTGATTTCGACCGGCGGAAAGAGGCCGGGCAACGCCGCGCTCGCCTGAACCGCACGCGCGATCGGCACGTCGTCCCAGCCGTCGGCGCCAAACGGCACCGAGGCGCCCGTGTCGATGTCGGTCGCCACCAGAAACAGCTTGTGCCTGAGCTGGCGAAAATCATTGGTCCGCTTTGAACCCGACAGCAACTGAGTGAGGTAATCGCCGACCCCGGCGTTGTCGAAGACGCCGGTGGGCAGCGCATGCGCAAGCCGGCTGAAGGACTCGAAGAAACCGGCCGAACCGCCAGGCTCAAGATACTGGCGCGCGGCGAAGGCCAGCAAGCCAGGGAGCGAGGCGAGCCGGTAGACGTACTCGCCGAGAGCCGGGCGCAGCAGCAGGTCAGGCTCGAACGGATCGTCGGCGGCGTCGCTCTCGATGAACATCCGGTGCATCGATTTCGGCGACAACCCGTTCGCCAACCCCGCAGCAATAAAGGCGCCCGAACTCACGCCCACGTAGACGCCGCAACTGGTCAGATCGAGGCCTTGCAGCGTTTCCCCCAACGCCAGAAGCGCGCCGATCTCATAAATGGCGCCCAGCGGTCCGCCCCCCGCCAGAGCGACGCCTCGAATGGGATGGGTCGCCACCTTCGTCCCCTCTCGGGCTCAAATTCCAACCCGCTCACACGCCCGTTTCGGGCGCGACCCAACCTCGGTCAATCCGCAATCCTTGCTTTGTGCTTCACATGTGCTTGCTTGTCTCGTGCGCGCGTCCCTTAGGCGCCACTCCCGGCTCTTCCATCGTTTCCGACAGCTTCTTCGTAACGGCGGTCAGCTCGGCGACGCGGTGGGAGAGCGTATCGAGATCTTTCCGGGTGGGAACGCTGAGGGTGTGAAGCACTTTACCCACACGATCCTCGAATACCTTCTCGATCTCAGTCCAGGATAGTTTATCCCACGATTTGGAAGCCCGCGCCTTTATGTCGTCGTAGGCTTCGCCCGCCGATTTCTTCGCCTGCTTTTGGACTTCCTCGCCCTCCTCGACGAGTCCGTTGAAGAACTTCGTTCCTTCCTTTTGCGCCTTGGCGAAAGCGCCCAGCCCAGCGAGCCAGATCTGGTTGGCCGAATCCCGAATCCCCGCGATCAGCTGCCCGTTCTCGCTGCTGTCGCCCGCCAGTTCCTTGAGTTTCCCTGACATCCTAACTTCTCCTGTCTCTAGTGGACATTCGCTGCTTAGGAACGTTCTTAGGAACAGTAATTATAGCTCGCTCGCGGCTCTTTGTCTTGATTGCCGTCAACGGCGGTCAATGAAACTAATGTATGCTTTTTCAGTCATCAGCCCAGCCGGACGTCACTTCCGGTCCGGCGGCGCGCAACGAGCAATATCTGGCGACGCATCGATTTCGGAGCGCCGAATATGAATTACTTCGTCACGGGCGCCAGTGGATTTATCGGCAAGCGCCTCGTGAAGACGCTGCTGGCGCGACCGAACGCCACCGTCTACTTTCTCATGCGCAACGCAACCGCGGATCGCGTTGAAAGCCTGCGCCGCTACTGGGGAACGAAAGCGCTGCAGGCAATCCCGATCGTCGGCGACCTGACGAAGTCCGGACTTGGCGTAGCGGACGAAGACCTGCAAGCGCTCGAAGGCGCCATCGATCACGTGTTCCATCTCGGGGCGATCTACGCGATCGACGCCGACCCAGAATTGGAAATGACCATCAATATCGAAGGCACTCGCAATACGCTGCGATTCGCCGAGCAAATTCACACCAAGCGCTTTCACCACATCAGTTCGATCGCGGCCGCCGGGCTTTACGAAGGCGTATTCCGCGAGGACATGTTCGACGAAGCCGAGAATCTGGATCACCCGTATTTCGCCAGCAAGCACGAATCCGAGAAGATCGTCCGCAACGAATGCAAACTGCCGTGGCGCATCTATCGACCTGGCGTCGTGGTCGGGGATTCCCGCGACGGCGAGATGGATAAGATCGACGGGCCGTATTACTTTTTCAAGCTGATCCAGAAGATGCGCAAGCTCCTGCCGCCTTGGGCGCCGAGCATCGGACTGGAAGGCGGCCGGATCAATTTGGTTCCGGTCGATTTCGTCGCCCGCGCGCTCGATCATCTGGCCCATTTGGAGGGGCAGGATGGTCGCTGCTTCCACCTTACCGACCCACACCCGCGCCGGGTCGGCGACATTCTCAACATCTTTGCGCGCGCGGCCCATGCGCCGAGCACGACGATTCGGGTCAACGCCGCGCTTCTCAACCTTGTTCCGCGCGGCGTCGCGCGCGGCCTCATGGCGCTCACGCCAATCCAGCGCATCCGCAAGGCGATCATGAGCGACCTTGCGCTGCCCGACGGTATTCTCGCGTTCGTCAATTATCCCACGCGGTTCGACTGTCGTGACGCAGAACGCTTACTCAAGCCTGCCGGGATCGTCGTGCCGCCGCTGGAGGATTACGCTTGGCGTCTATGGGACTATTGGGAGCGCACCCTCGACCCGGATCTCTTTGTCGACAGGACGTTGCGCGGACGAGTCGCCGGCCGTGTCGTGCTGATCACCGGCGGCTCTTCGGGCATTGGTCTCGCCGCGGCGTTGAAGCTCGCCGCCGCCGACGGCGTCGTCATCATCGCGGCGCGCGACCCAGTGAAGCTTGAAACCGCGCAACGGGAGGCCAAACGCCGCGGCCTTTCGCTTGTCGCCAAGGTCGCCGATATCACCGAGCCGTCCCAGTGCGACGCGCTCGTCAAATGGATAGCGGCGGAGCATGGCGGCGTCGATATCCTGATCAACAACGCGGGCCGATCGATTCGGCGCGGCATCGAAAACTCGTTCGATCGCCTGCACGATTTCGAACGCATGATGCAGATCAACTATTTCGGCGCCCTGCGGCTGACCCTGGCTGTGCTGCCCGGAATGACCAAGAAGAAGAGCGGCCATGTGATCAACATTTCCTCAATCGGCACGCTCACGAACGCGCCGAGGTTTTCCGCTTATCTCGCGTCGAAGGCCGCGCTCGAAGCCTGGACCCGCTGCGCCGCTTCCGAATTCCTCGACGTGGGGGTCGAGTTCACCACGATCAACATGCCGCTGGTGCGCACCGCGATGATCGCTCCGACGAGGTTCTATGAACAGGTGCCGGCGCTCAGCCCCGAAGAGGCTGCGGATTTTGTCATCGACGCCGTCGTGCGCCGGCCCGCGCGCATCGCGACGCGCCTCGGCCTGTTCGGCGAGATCGTTCAAGCAGTTGCGCCGCGCATCGGCCAGATCGTCATGAACACCAGTTTCCGAATGTTCCCGGACTCCGCCGCTGCCCGTGGCGAGGCCCCGGGAACGGAGCGCGCGACAGCCGACCAGTCCGCTTTCGCCCAGTTGCTGCGCGGCATTCATTTGTGAAGCGCGGCGGCGGGGCCTAGACCTGACGTGGGCGGCGCCGATTGGGGCTTCCTGTTTCAGCGCGCATGAGTTCGGCGTCCACGCACGCGAGAACCGTCGGCGAAAACACCATCGCCATGTGGCCGAGTCGCTTCAGGGCGATCTCCCGCGCGTCGCCGAGGCGGCTGGCGTCTGGAGGGTCGATGATCTCGTCGTCGACGCTCCACAGGTTGGCGATCGGGATAGGCGGCGGCTCAGCGTTCAAGCTTTGCAGCCATTCGCTATTCGGCTCCATTTCACGCGCGTTGCGGCCAAGCCCGAGCCGGGCGATCCGTGTGCCGTGGTGTGGAGCGGCGAGCGTCACCAATCCGGCGACCCGAGCTGCGCCGTGCCGGCGAAGGTAGGCGCGCGACGCCAGGGCGCCCATGCTGTGCGTCACCAACACCACCCTCTCGGCGCCGGTCTCGGCCAACAGCGTCTCGATGCGTTCGCCGAGTTGCGCCCCAAGGCGCTCAATGCCGGCGAGGGGAGGCTCGAGATTGATGGTCGCCACCAGATGTTGGCGAGCGCGCAGGCGCCGCCGCAGCCACCACCATAAGCCGCGATTGCACAGATATCCGTGAACCAGCAGAACGGGGAAGCGCCCGGGGACGAGCGGACCCACGGCCTCGGCGCCCATCCACCAGCGTTCGAAAGGTTGAATGACCGTGAAGGCGGCGAACAACGCCAGTGTCTCGATCACGGCGCAACGCCAAGTACGGGCGGCGCCGGCGGGCGGCGTCGCCGCATAGAGCCGCGCCACGGCGTAGAGGGCGGCGGCGACGCCGAGATTCAAAAGAACGGTAGCCGCGCAGGCGCCCAGGATGGTGACAAGCGTAAGGTGGCCTGGGAACAGAGAGGCTACCGCGAACAGCAGAACAATCGCTTCGACGACGATCGCGCCGCGCAACCAACGCGAGACCATCCCGACGCCTTCCCTCCACGTCCCGCCAACAATTCGGACCACCGGCGCGCGGCGGCGCAAAGAACTAACCGCCCACGGCGGCTACGAAAACTCAGCGCCGCCTTGCAGGTTTGTGACTCACGTCAAGACCGCGCGCGAGATTACTGCTATATTGCGGTAAAGAGAACAGACGGGTTGCGTTACGGGCAAACGTCTATGAAGCGGATATGGCTTCAGAGATATCCCCCGGGGGTTCCGCCTGACATCGACGTCGGGGCCTATCGCAGCATCGGCGCTCTATTCGAAATGAGCGCCGTGAAGTTCGGTTCGCGCGCCGCCTTCATCAACATGGGAACCGCGATCAGCTACGCCGAGTTGGAGCGTCTGACGCGCTGCTTCGCCGCCTATTTGCAAGGCGTGCTGAAGTTGCCCAGAGGCGCGCGCATTGCGCTGATGATGCCGAACGTCTTGCAGTATCCCATCGCGATGCTTGGCGCACTGCGGGCCGGCTGCACAGTGGTGAATTGCAATCCGCTCTACACCGCAAGAGAGTTGAAACATCAACTTCAAGATTCCGGCGCGCAAGTTGTCGTCGTCATTGAAAACTTCGCGTCAGTGGTGGAGCAGGTCGTCGCCGCAACCCATGTCGAGCACATCGTCGTCACCGGATTGGGCGACATGCTCGTCTTCCCGAAGGGGTCAACGATCAATTTCGTCGTCAGGCATGTCAAGAAGCTCGTGCCGGCGTGGCGTCTACCTCAGGCGGTTTCCTTCAAGACCGCACTGCAACTTGGCGCAAAGGCGCCGTTCGAACGCGTTGACGTCGGCCCGGACGAGCTTGCCTTCCTGCAGTACACCGGCGGAACAACGGGGACGCCCAAGGGCGCAATGCTCAGTCACGGCAATATCGTCGCCAACGTTGAGCAGGGCCACGCGATGCTTCGTCCATTGCTCGAGGAGGGGCGCGAAGTCGTCGTTACCGCGCTGCCTCTCTATCATATCTTCGCCTTGACCGCGAACTGCCTGACGTTCCTGAAGATCGGCGCGACGGACGTGCTGATCACGAATCCGCGCGACATCCCCGGCTTCGTCAAACAACTCGCCCGTTGCCGGTTCTCGGTCATCACCGGCGTGAATACGCTTTTCAAAGCGCTTCTGAACAGCCCCGATTTCGCCAAACTCGATTTCTCGCCGCTGCGCATCGCGGTGGCGGGCGGAATGGCCGTCCAGAGAACCGTCGCTGAAAAGTGGAGGCAAACGACCGGCAAGGCGTTGATCGAGGCCTACGGTCTCTCCGAAGCGTCTCCCGGCGTGGCGATGAACCCGCTTGATCTGGCCGACTATAACGGCTCGATCGGCTTGCCGATCCCCTCCACCGAGATTGCAATCCGTAACGACGACGGGGGCGATCTTGGCGTCGACGAGGTCGGGGAACTTTGCGTTCGCGGCCCCCAGGTCATGAAGGGCTACTGGAACGATCCGACCGCGACCGCCAAGGTGATGATGGCCGACGGGTTCATGCGCACCGGCGATATCGCAGTCATCGACGCGGCGGGGTTCGTTCGGATTGTCGATCGCAAGAAGGACATCATCATCGTCTCAGGGTTCAAGGTGTACCCGCTCGAAGTCGAAGAGGTCATGTCGATGTGCCCCGGCGTCCTGGAGGCCGCGGCATTCGCTGTCCCCGACGCGGAATCGGGTCATGCGGTCAAGGTCGCCGTCGTCAGGAAGGATCCGACCTTGACCGCCCAGGATTTGATCGCGCACTGTCGGAAGCACCTGACCGGATACAAGGTCCCGCGGCACGTCGAGTTCCGCGACGAGTTGCCCAAGTCGCCGATCGGCAAGGTTCTGCGTCGCGCGCTCGTTGAAAACGTCGACGAGGCGCCTGAAACCTCAAGGCGCTCTTGAGCGCGCCGGGCCAACTTACCGCCGTGACTATTGGGGCGTCCGCAAGCGTGCTTTGCGCTCTTCATTGTGCGGACGTCTGTGTTTCAGCGCCAAATGGAGTCCGCGACGAACCCGATCCAGCGTTTAGACGCAATATTGAAATCGCGCGCATTGGCGGGGGGGATCAGCTCCACGCGCTGGCGCCACCGAGTGGAACATTTCAATTGTCTTTTACGCCGATCGGCATTGGGGCCCCTGGTCGCTGCACAAGACTGGCCTTACGCGGTCAAGCGCAGATGGGGAACCGCTTCGGTCTCGTTGTCGACGCCTGCTTGACCGCCACCAATGGCGATGGTGAGCGGCATCGCTGCGCTAGCGATGATCGAGAATTGCGCCGACCGGCCGACCAACGTCACCCGCAGCGCCGACAAGGGTTATCGCGCCGGGGCGTAGACGAAACGCGCGAGGTCATCCGCCATATTTTCGATTGCAGCTTGAGGCAGAGTCTGTGCGCTTGAGCACGACTGACCGCGGCGCCGCCGAGTTCGATTCGTGAAGCAAGGTTGCAATGACCAAGGCGACACGCGTTTCTTCTTCTCAGCTTCGCGGGTACAGTATGCTGGCCTTCCACGTCGGCGCTGGGCTGGTTGGACTGGTCGAATCCATGCACCACAGTATTGCCCGAGCGCCAAGCGTTCTCGGCCCCCCGTTGCGCCAGCCAATGAGTGGCGTTTCAGGGCTTGTCTATCGCTGCGTGCGAGGTGCAATCGGGCTTACAGGAACGGGAGTTGACGCCGTCTTGGCGCGGCTGAGTCCCCTCATCGGCGATGCAGGTCCCTCCGCGGGCCAGGCCGCAGTGATCGCTGCGCTAAATGGCGTCGTGGGCGATCATTTGGTCGCGACGGGCAATCCGCTGGCGATTCCCATGCGTCTGCGCCATCAGGGGCAATACTTGCAGTTAGAAACCGAGAGTCTCTCGGCGATCGTTCAGAAGCCGAGCGCTCGATTAGTGGTGCTGGTCCACGGCCTGTGCCTGAGCGACCAGAACTGGAATCGGAATGGGCATGATCACGGCGTCGCCCTTGAGCGGGACCTTGGCTACACGCCGATATATCTACACTACAACACTGGGCTGCATATTTCCGACAATGGACGCGAATTCGCGCAGACGCTCGACGCCCTGGTTGCGAAGTGGCCGGCGCCGGTTGAGGAACTGGCCATCATCGGGCACAGCATGGGCGGGCTTGTCGCGCGTAGCGCGTATCACTACGGCAGCGCCGCAGGACATGACTGGACGCGGCGTCTCAAGAAACTGATCTTCCTTGGCGCGCCGCACCACGGCGCCCCGCTTGAGCGCGGCGGCCAATGGTTCAACCTCGCGCTGGGAAAACTGCCGTACACCGTGGCCTTTTCGCAGCTTGGCAGGATTCGGAGCGCCGGAATCACCGACCTTCGCCACGGCAGTCTGCTTGAAAGCGATTGGCAGGGACGAGACCGCTTCGAACACGTGGGCGACACGCGCGAGCCCGTGCCTCTTCCGCAAGGCGTGGAATGCTTCGCGATCGCAGCAACGACCGGCAAGCGGGTCGGCGACTTTTATGATCGCGTTCTTGGCGACGGGATCGTGCCCTTGAACAGCGCGCTTGGAGTCCATAAGGACCCCAAGTTCACTTTGTCATTTCCGGCAGACCATCGATTGGTCAACTATGAAACGAACCATATCGGATTGCTCGATCGGCAAGACGTATATCAGCAGATCAAGCTATGGCTTGGCCCAGCCTGCGGTTCACGCTAAGTAATGTTGTGAAACATACATATTGAGCGGCCATGAAATATTGGCCATGTCAAGCCGTTTTTCCCTTTTCTTGTGCGGGGGCGTCTCGTATTTCATTCGCCCGTGAAGAACCCTGAGAGTCCCGGATTGGCGGCGTTTCCGACCGCCTTGCGAATGACGACCTCACCTAACCCATCAACTCCGTGTATCTGAAATACACCCCTCCGCAGATCCGGCCGATAGCGGCAAATTGCATGGCGAATGGATCCTTTGCACGGGTTTGCCCAAGAGCAACCCGGCGTGGCGCCTAGAGGCCGTGCACGGGAGACATCTGCCGCGTCTGCTTTCGAGAACCAACCAATTGACTGGAGCCGACAGCACGGCCCTCCTTCTGAGGTTCGTCGCATGCAGCATTCGCTGAGGACGCCGACATCGGCACTCGGCGTCGAGCGCAGATGCGCTTACGCTTCGGCGGCGAGTGGACCAGACGATCTGCGCCGACACCCGAATCGGCCCCAAGATTCCATGCGCGTGCGCGCCTGTCCGCACGCGTCTATTTGATGAATATTTAACGGAATGCCAGAAGTTCCGGCTAAGTCACTGATTTTATGGCGCACCCGACAGGATTCGAACCTGTGGCCTCTGCCTTCGGAGGGCAGCGCTCTATCCAGCTGAGCTACGGGTGCAGGCGCGGCGACGCGCCGCTCCTGATTAGACGATTTTCCCCGAATTGAAAATGGCGGGCCGAACCGGCTCAGGCGGCGAGCGGCGCGACGCGGTCCGGGGCGAAATATTCGAGGTAGCGCGGCCCGATCTCGGCCACCGGCATCACCGCGAACACGTCGGTTGCGCCGAAGTCGGCGTCGACCACCGCTTGCGGTCCAAACTTCGCCCCCAGGCGCCAATAGCCCTTGATTAACGGCGGCAGCGCGCGCAGGGCGGCGCGCGCGTCGAGCGGCGCGGCGGACGTCGGCCCGAGGTCGGCGGCCCGGCCCTCGACCGCGTCGACGTCCCACAGCGGATCGCCGCCGCCCGCCGCGCGCAGGAACCTGAGCGCCGCCGCGTGCGTGGTCGGCTCGGCACCGGGGAAACTCGCGCAGCCGAAGATCGCGTCGGCGCGGTGATGGCGCGCGTAGGCCCAGATGCCGCGCCACATCAGTTCGATCGCGCGTTTGTTGGAGCGGTAGGCGGGCGCGACGCAGGCGCGGCCGAGCTCGAGCAGCCGTTCGCCGGGATGGCGCGCGATGAGCGAGGCGACGTCGAACTCACCGGCGCTGTAGAAGCCGAAATTCGCCGCCGCGACGTCGTCGCGCAGCAGCCGGCAGGCGCCGGCCACGGTCGGCTTGCCGTCGATCCGCACCACGGAATTGTCGACGATGACCAGGTGGTCGCAGACGCGGTCGAAGCGGCAGACGTCACGGCGGATAAGGCGCGCGGTTGCGTCGGGTTTGGCGCCGCCTTCCTCGAAGAACACGCGATAGCGCAGCTTTTGCGCGCGCCGGATTTCCGCCTTCGTTGTCGCCAAGCGGACGTCGAGTTCGCCGATCGCAGCGAGCGTCTTGGGCAGGCCCATCAGGTCGCGCGCTTGACGACGGCGGAACGCTGGCCGGCCAGGCGCCGCGCCAGCCAAGGTCGCCAAGCTCATCGAACAGCCCCCCGATTCGAACCCCTCGAATCGCCGTCAGATCATTCTTATCGCACGGATTTATGACAGGCGGACACGCGCCGAGGCTGGCCGTCGCGCCTCGATCAGGCCTTCGATCGTCGCTTCGAGCCGCCCGACCTCGACCGGCTTGGCGAGGAACGCGTCAAATCCCGCCGCGGTCGCGGCGGCGGCGTCCTCGATCGTGGCGCTGGCGGTCAGCGCGACGATCGCGGCGCGCGGCGCCTTCGCTTCGGCTTCGGCGCTGCGGATCCGCCGCGCCGCCTCCAAACCATCGACGCCTGGCATCTTGATGTCCATCAGCACGACATCGAAACGCGGCGTCGCCCCGCGCGACGCGGCGAGGGCGAGACGCGAGGCCTGTTCGCCGTCGCGCGCGCGTTCGACCTCGAAGCCAAGACGGCGCAGCGCTTTCTGCGCGATGAGGGCGTTGATGTCGTTGTCCTCGGCGAGCAGCGCGCGCTTCGCTCGGCCGCGGCGGGCGGGCGGAGCGGCGGTTGGCGGCGCCGCGGCCGCGGCCGGCGCGAATTCGCTGGCGAGCCGCTCGTACAGCGAACGCGCGCGAACCGGCTTGATCAGCCAGCCGTCGAAACCGCTGAGCGACACCGGGCCGAAGGCGCGCCGTTCAAACGGCGAGAACAACACCAGCGCCTTCGGCGCGCCGGCGGCGCGCGCGGCGTGGGCGAGACGGTTGGTCGATTCGACCCCGAGCGCGCAATCGACGATGACGAGGTCGGGGCGGTCGCCGCTCGCTAGCGCGGTGAGACCCTCGTCGAGCCCGTCGGCGCGCACGACGGTCACGCCCGCTTCGACCAGTCGGGCGGCGATCGCCGGCGCCTCGAACGGCGAATTGGCGACGATCAGCGCGCGCCGGCCGACGAGCGCCTTCGGCGCTGGTTCGTCCAGTGCGTTCTCCGCCGCCGGCAGCGCGACCGTAAAGGCGAAGATGGAGCCGCCGCCGGGATTGTCGGCCAGCGTCAGTTCGCCGCCCATCAAGGCGACGATGCGCTTGGCGATGGCGAGGCCGAGCCCGGTGCCCTCGTAATGGCGCGCGTTGGAGCCGTCGCCTTGCTCGAAATCCTCGAAGATCGCGGCGCGCCGATCGAGCGGCACGCCAGGGCCGGTGTCCTTGACCTGGAATCGCACCCGCCCGTCCTCGGCAAGCGACAACTCGACGCCGACCCCGCCGCGCTCGGTGAACTTCACCGCATTGCCGGCGAGGTTGGTCAGCGCTTGGCGCAGCCGCAGGCCGTCGCCGACGACGATGCGCGGCGCGCCGGCGGCGATCGAAGCGGAAATCTCCAGCCCTTTGCCTTGCGCCTGCGGCGCCAGCAGTTCGACGACGCTTTCGACCAGCTTCTTCAGGTCGAAGGTTTCGCTGACGAGTTCGAACCGACCCGCCTCGATCTTGGAGAAATCGAGGATCTCGTCGATCAGGCCGGCGAGCGCGCTGCCGGAGCCGCGAATCGCCTCGACGTAGCTGGCGTGCTCGGGATCGAGCCGCGCGTCGCGCAACAAGTCGGCCATGCCGAGGATGCCGGCCAACGGGGTGCGAATCTCGTGGCTCATCGTCGCCAGGAATCGCGATTTGGCTTCGCTCGCCGCTTCGGCGCGCTCGCGCGCGGCCGACGCCTCCTTCAGCCGCCAGACCTCGTCGCGCAGGCGCTCGGTCTCCGCTTCCGCCCGCGCGCCGCGGGATTCGGCCCGACGACGCGCCCCCGCGATCGCCGCGGCGAGCGCCAGCGTCAGCGCCAACAGCGGACCGGCCTCGATAGCCAGCACGCGCAGATCGAATTGCGCGGCGTTCGTCAGAGCGTCGATCATCAGATTTCCCGGCCCGCCGATCCTCGAGGATTCGGCCAGGCGAACGATGACAGGACGCAGTTGAGAAAACCTTGCGCGACGGCCCCGCATTCGAGCGACCGACGCTAGGACGGCGCCGATTACGCTGCGGCGGCGGCGCGTTCCTGCGGGCCGCGATAGCTCAACGCCTCGGCGAGATGCGGGCGCTCGACTGAGACCGCGCCGTCAAGGTCGGCGAGCGTGCGCGCCAGCTTGAGCACGCGGTGGTAACCGCGCGCCGAGAGGCGCATGCGCTCGGCCGCGTCGCGCAACAGCGACAGCGCTGCAGCGTCCGGCGCGGCGACCGTCTCGACCACGTTGGCCGGCGCTGCAGCGTTACAGGCGACGCCCTCGAGCCCGAGCGCGCGGTAACGCTCCGCCTGGATCGTCCGCGCCGCCGCGACTCGCTCGGCGATTTCGGCCGAGCCTTCGCGCGGCGGCGGTTGAAGGAGATCGGCGGCCGCGACCGCGGGCACGTCGATGGTCAAATCGAAGCGGTCGAGCAACGGCCCTGACAACCGCGCCTGGTACTGCGCGACGCAGCGCGCATTGGGGCCGCGGCGGCAGGAATAGCCGGGCTCGTCGGCGTGGCCGCAACGGCACGGGTTCATCGCCGCCACCAACTGGAAACGGGCGGGGTAGACGATGCGGTGGTTGGCGCGGGCGATCGCCACCTCGCCGGATTCGAGTGGCTGGCGCAGGCTGTCGAGCGCCTGCGGATTGAACTCGGGCAGTTCGTCGAGAAACAGCACGCCGTGATGGGCGAGCGAGATCTCGCCCGGCCGCGCGTGGACGCCGCCGCCCACCAGCGCCGCCATCGACGCCGAATGGTGCGGAGCGCGGAACGGCCGGCGATCGGTCAACGCGCCGCCAGCGAGCTCGCCGGCGACCGAATGGACCATCGACACTTCGAGCAGTTCGCGTGGCCTGAGCGGCGGCAGAATCGACGGTAGCCTTTGCGCCAGCATCGATTTGCCGGCTCCCGGGGCGCCGCACATCAGCAGGTTGTGGCCGCCGGCGGCGGCGACCTCAAGCGCCCGCTTGGCGCTCTCCTGGCCCTTGATGTCGGCGAGGTCGGGTTGCGGCCCGCCCGCTGCGCGCAAACGCGGCGTTGGTCGCGCGAGGATCTGCGCACCCTTGAAATGGTTAGCGAGCTGGATCAACGAGCGCGGCGCAAGGATGTCGAGCTCAGCCGAGGCCCAGGCCGCCTCCGGGCCGCAGGCGGCGGGGCAGACGAGGCCGAGGCCGCGGGTGTTGGCGGCGATCGCCGCCGGCAGCACGCCGGCGACGGGGCTGATTGTGCCGTCGAGCGCGAGCTCGCCGATCACGGCGTAACCGTCGAGCGCGTCGGCGGGGATCGCGCCGATCGCCGCCATCACGGCGAGCGCGACCGGCAGGTCGTAGTGGCTGCCCTCCTTGGGCAGGTCGGCGGGAGCGAGGTTGACCGTGATGCGACGCGCCGGCAGCGCCAAGCCAGAGGCGACCAGCGCGGCGCGCACCCGCTCGCGCGATTCGGCGACCGCCTTGTCGCCAAGGCCGACGATGGTGAAGGCGACAGCGCCGTTGGCGACCTGGACCTGGACATCGACCGGGCGCGCCTCAACGCCTTCGAACGCCACTGTGGCTACGCGCGCGACCATGTCGCCCCTCGCCAGGCCGCGACGGCGGCCGGTGAGCCGGAACATATGCAGAACAGCGAAGCGATGGCAAGAGAGGCCGCCGGCTCCACAAGCGTCACTCGGCGCGTTCTTTGACGGCGGCGAGGATCGGCCCGGTCCCAGCCGCCTGCACCAGCACGGCGTCGACGAGCCGCGGATCGGTCTTGGCCGGCAGGTCGAATCGTTCGGGCTCGCCGCGCCAGCGGCCGATGAGGATGAGGTCGACGACGATATGTGTGTGGGGCAGCAGGCGTCCGGCGTTCTCGCCGCGTTTGACGGCGACCTCGCGCGGCGCCGGATCGTAACGCGCGAGCCAAACTTCGGCTCCGCCGGGGGGCGCTTCGCCGCCGCCGATCGCCGCCTGTCCCGCCTCGATCGACAGATCGGGGCCGCCCGCGCCGCGATCCTCGCGCTGGACCAGCGTTTGCAACTCGGCCGCGTCGGCGCCAGTGACGTCGGCGCGGCCGTTGACGATCGTCTGCGGCGTGTAGACTTCGCCGTGACCGAGCGCGTGGGCGTAGGCCCACTGGCGTGCGGTAAACGCTGGCTTGGCGAACGTGTCCTTCCAGCCGAGCGAGTCCCAATAGTCGACGGCGAAATTGAGCGCCAGCGCGTCGTCGCGCGCCGCCCAGGCGAAGAGATTGGCGTTGGCGGGCGGGCACGACGAACAACCCTGGCTCTGAAACAATTCGATCACCAGCGGATGGCGCGCGTCGGCCGCGCCGGCGGGAACGGCGGCGAGCGCCAGGGACATCGCCATGGCGGCGCGAGAAAGGGAAGAAGCGCGCAATCGAACCTCCTTACGTCGTCGGATGCGACGTCGATCCTCCCTTTTCGCGGGCGCTCAGGTCCTCGTTACGCGGCTCCGCGTCCGCAATGCTATATCCGGCCCGACTGACGCCGCTGCGCATGTGACGCAGCGCATTCAAGCGAGAGGGCGTTCGGCGATGATGACAGCGCGGATTGTCGCAGCGGGCGTCGAGGATGTCGCCGACATCCTCGGCTTCATCCGCGACCTGGCGAAATTCGAGAAACTCGAGCACGAGGTCGCGGCGACGGAGCAAGGCCTGCGCGACAGCCTGTTCGGACCGCGCCGATACGCCGAGGTTGTTTTCGTCGAGGCGGACGGCGAGCGGGTCGGCTTCGCCATCTTCTTCCACAACTATTCGACATTCCTCGGTCGGCCGGGCCTGTACCTCGAGGATCTTTACGTCCGTCCGGAGAAGCGGGGCCTCGGCTACGGCAAGCTGCTGTTCCGTCATTTGGCCGACCTCGCCGTCGCGCGCGGTTGCGGTCGCCTGGAATGGTGGGTGCTCGATTGGAACCGGGGCGCGATCGACTTCTACCGCTCGCTCGGCGCCGAGCCGATGTCCGACTGGACCGTTTATCGGCTTTCCGGCGAAGCGTTGCAGCGTCTGGCGTCGCCGGCGGCGGCAGACTGAAGGCCGATTGGCGCGAACCCATTTTTTCGCGCCGCCTCGCTGTGCTAAGCAGCGCCTCGACTGACCCGGAGTTGGCGTGCGAAATGGCCCGCACCGATTTCACCACGCCGCGCTTGTGCCTCGATTGCGACCTCAGCGAAGGCGCGACGGCGGCGCTGTCGCTCGATGAGGCCAATTACCTGCTCAATGTGCTGAGACTGACGCGCGGAGCGCGGGTGCTGGCGTTCAACGGCCGCGACGGCGAGTTCGCCGCGACGATCGGCGCGGCGGCGCGCAAGTCGGCGACGCTGACGATCGGCGAGCGCATCCGAGAGCAGGAATTTCCGCCTGACGTCGACTATTTGTTCGCGCCGCTGAAGCACGCGCGGCTCGACTATATGGCGCAGAAGGCGGTCGAGATGGGCGCGCGCCGCCTGCAGCCGGTCATCACCCGCCGCACGCAGGCGAGCCGCGTCAATCTCGCCCGCCTCGCCGCCAATGCGCGTGAGGCGGCGGAGCAATGCGGCGTTATCTGGTTGTCGGAAGTGTCGCCGGAGCGGCGGCTCGAAGAGGTCCTCGCCGCTTGGCCGGCCGAGCGGTTGTTGGTCTTCTGCGACGAAGACGCGCCGCTCGCCAATCCGATCGCTAGCCTGGCGACGGAAGAGGCCGGCGCCGGCGTGTCGCTGCTGATCGGACCCGAAGGCGGATTTGAAGAGAGCGAGCGACGGGCGATCGCGCGGCTGCCGCGGGTGCTGCGCTTGAGCCTGGGTCCGCGCGTATTGCGCGCCGACACCGCCGCAGTGGCGGCGCTGGCGTTGATTCAAAGTCGGTTCGGCGATTGGCGATGACATTGTGGAGCGGCGCGCGGCGCGCCTTCATGCCGCCACGTTATCGCAGCACTTTGCCGACTTCGATTCGGGTGGGCGCCATGAATTCGTCAGCTCAGCGCGCGGTGCTAGGCGCGACATTTTCTTTTTTCGCCTGCCTTGTGGCGGCGGAGGCGCGCGCCGGCGATTCCGCCGCGCCGATCGCGCCCTCGAACGCGCGCTGCCGTTCCCATGGCGAAGGTTTTTTCGGCGTCGCCGGGTCGGACGCCTGCATTCGCATCAGCGGCTATATTGACGCCGGGGCGGACTTCTCGACGTCGCGCGGCGGACGCGACGCACTGCTGCCGGGCAATCCCGGGTTGAGGCCCGGCGCCGCGGCTGCGCTTGACACCCGCTTCGACACGTCAGCGGGGCCGGCCCGCGTCTATATCGAGATCGGCCGCCCGCGCTTCGCGCCCTGAAAGATCGGCGGCGCTCGCCGGAGGCGCTTCAGCCCATGTTCGGTCTTGGCCCAATGGTAAGGCCGGATCGCCAGATCGAACAGCGCCGCCCAGGTCGCAACGCAGATCATCGCGTAATAGAGCGGCAAGGTCGCAAGGATCCTTGGGCGCACGGCGATGCGTCGGCGGCGCATCGCGGTCAGGCCGGGAATCGTCATCGTCATCAGGCCGCTGAGGGCGAGCATATAGATGGCAAGATCGCCCATGATCTGCCAGACGGTCGCCACGCCGAGCTGACCCGAGGCGGCGCGCCACGCCGCGGCGAAGAACAGCGGCGGCCCGAATAGGCCGCCAAGCGTCGAGCCGCCGAACAGCGCCAGCGCGGCGAGCGCGTGCGAGCGCCCAAGCGCGCGGGCGAAGCGCAACGGCCGCCGGCTGTGAACGATCAGCGTCTGCATCCATCCCTTCTGCCAGCGCACGCGCTGGCGGAACCAGGCGGTGAGCGCGGCCGGCGCTTCCTCGGCTGTCGACGACGCGAGCGCGCCGACGCGGGCGCCGGCGAAAGCGAGCCGCATGCCGAGATCGGCGTCCTCTGTGACATTCCAGGCGTCCCAGGCGCCGACGCACCTCAGCGTCCTGACGCGGAAATGGTTGGAGGTGCCGCCGAGCGGAATCGGCAGATCGAGTGCGGCGAGACCAGGGTTGATCAAGTCGAACAGCGTCGCGTATTCGATCGCGAACATCGCGCTGATCCAAGAATCGGCGGCGTTGTCGATCGTCAGCGCCGCCTGCAGGCAGTGGACGGTCGGGTCGGCGGCAAAGCGCGCAGCGGCGAGCCGAAGCTGGTCGGAGTCGGGCTCGTCCTCGGCGTCATAGACGACGACCAGCGCGCCGCGCGCCGCCGGCAGCGCGACATTGAGCGCGCGCGGCTTGGTCGCCGGGCGGCCAGGCGGAGCGACGACGACGTCGTAGCGCGCCGGCAGGTCGAGCGACTCGAGCGCCCTGCGCGTGGCCTCGTCGTCGCGTTCGACAACCAGCTTGATGTCGAGCTTGCCGCGCGGATAGTCGAGCGCGTCGAGCCTGCGCACCAGCTTGGCGACCATCCGCGCCTCGCCGCGCAACGGCGCGATGATCGTGTAGATCGGCAGTTCAGCGTCGTCGAGCGGCCGCGACGGCGACTCGGCGTCGGCCGCGGCGACCGCCAGATTGCGCAACACGATCGCCGCGGCGAAGAGCGACCACAAAGCGGCCGACAGAATCAGGGCGAAGCCGTCCGGCGCGACCGTCTCCGCCGCCATTGCGACGACGGCGAAGAGGGCGAATGCGACGTATTGGCCGCGGCTCACGCCGGAGCGCGCGCACAACGTCGGGTCGCGCCGCGCCAGCGCGTCCGCCGCCGCTGCGGCGATGCGCGCGCCAGCCTGGGCGCGCACTTTGCCGCTCAACATGCGCGGCGAGGCGATCGACAGACCGGAGGGCAGCGCGCCCGCTTCGGCTCGGTCGAGAAGATAGCGGATCGCCACCGCGCGCGGCGCGGCGATGACGCGCAAGCCGGCTCGGTTTGGCGCCAGCGGAGCGACGCCGCAGGCGATCGCCGGGTCGGCTTCGACCGATTGCGCGACCGGGATCTCGCCGCGGTAGTAGGGTAGCCGCAGATGGCGGGCGAGCGCGCGATAATAGGCGTCTTCGCCGATCAGGCCTTCGCCAAGCAGGGCTTGCTCGGCCGAGACGCTGTCGCGCCGTGCGGCCGACTCGGCTTGCCGCAACGCGTCTGGAGCGCATTCTTGCGCGGCGAGGAAGGCGATTTCCGGCGCGAATTCGCCGTCGACGCGCGTTCCCGGCCATGCGAGCTTGACTCGCGCGCCGGTCGCGCGACCGCCAAATGGGTCGCTTCGCGGCCAGCCCAACCCGCTGGCGGCCGCTTGCATCGGGAAATCGGCCACGCTACCAACTCGCGCAACGCACGCCGCACGACGATTGCGCGCGTCGAGTTCGCCCCCCAAGGCGCTCGCGACGCTCGTGTCCAAAGGATTTGATCGAAACTGACAGGAATATTCCATGTCGGCCGCGCGTTATTTGACGTTTTGCGTGACGCTGGCCGTCAGCGTCGCCGCGGCGGCCGCCGATCGTCTTCCAGCGCCAAGCTTCTGGGACCCCAACCTGCATCTCGAGCGGCCGGACCTTTCAGCGCTGCGCGCGATCCGCTTCCTCACCGACGACGACTATCCGCCGCTCAATTTCGCCCTCGCTGACGGCTCGCTGGTCGGCTTCAATGTCGAAATCGCCCGGGCGATCTGCGAGGAGCTGCATATCGGCTGCACCATTCAGGCGCGCCGTTGGGATACGCTGGTCGATTCGCTCGAAACCGGCAAAGGCGACGCGGTGATCGCCTCGATCGCCGCCAACGCCGCGACGCGCGCGCGCATCGATTTCACCCAGCCCTACTACAAGACCCCGGCGCGGTTCGCCGTGCGCAAAGACTCGCCGCTCGCCGACACGACGCCGACGACGCTGGCGGGCAAGACGGTCGGCGTCGTCGCCGGCTCGGCGCATCAGTCGTTTCTCGCCACCTTCTTCGCCGCCGCAACCGGCAAGCCCTATCCCAATTTCGCCGCGCTGCACGAAGCGCTGCGCAAGGGCGAGGTCGACGCCGTCTTCGCCGATGGCCTGACCCTGGCGGTGTGGCTGGCGGGTCAGGAATCGGCCGACTGCTGCATCTTCAAGGGCGGCCCTTACGCCGAGAGCCGCTACTTCGGCGAGGGCGTCGGCATCGCCGTGCGCAAGGAAGACGTCGATTTGCGCCGCGCGATGGACTGGGCGCTCGCCCGCCTCTCCGCCCGCGGCGTCTACGCGGAGATCTACACCAAGTACTTTCCGGTGGGGTTCTACTAGGTCTGGGGCGGCCAGGCGCGCCGACCGAACCGGCCAAAGCCGGCGCCATTCTCCGGCGCGCGCGTTCGTTTTCAAGAGCTTGCAGGACAAATCTCCGCCGTCGCGCCGCGCGGCAGGCGTTCTTGAACGGGCGGTCCAAGCCCCATCGCCGCGCCCGAAACTTTATAACAGATATAATATGTTATATGCCGACTCAGCGAGCCGAACGTTGTCTTACGCAATCGCCGCTCAGAACCGGGTGACGACGGACACGCCAACCGACGGAAACCTATCCATGGCCATCAGCGCGTCGATCGATTGTTCGAGGCTGATGCGTTCGCCGATCAGCCGCTCAGGCCGAAGCTTGCCGGACTCCACCATCTCTAGCATCGCGCCGTAGCGGTGCGCCTGCATGCCGTGGCTGCCGAGCAATTCGAGTTCGTTGGCGATGACCCGGCTCATCGGAATCGGCGGCGCGCTGTGGTCGCCCAGCAGTAACCCGACCTGAATGTGCTTGCCGCGCTTCCTCAGGCAGCTCACCGAATTGAAGCAGGTCGTCGGCGCCCCAAGCGCGTCGATCGACACGTGCGCGCCGCCTCGCGTCGCCTCGATCACCGCCTCGGCGACATCGGCGACGGCATTGGCGTTGATCGTCGCGACGGCGCCCAATTCACGCGCCAGGGCGAGCTTGTCGTCGGCAATGTCGACGCCAATCACATTGGCGCCGACGGCGTTGGCGATCATCACGGCGGAAAGCCCGACGCCGCCGCAGCCGTGAACCGCGACCCATTGCCCGGCGCTCGTCTTGCCCTGGTCGACGATGGCGCGAAACGACGTCGCGAACCGGCAGCCCAGGCTCGCCGCGGTGTCGAATGCGAGGCTTTCCGGCAGCGCGACGAGGTTGAGATCGGCCCGGTGGATCGCGACGAATTCGGCGAACGACCCCCAATGGGTGAAGCCAGGCTGGAACTGGTGGTCGCAAACCTGTTGATGTCCGGCCTGACACTGAGGGCATTCGCCGCAGCCGCAGACGAAGGGAACCGTGACGCGATCGCCCGGCTTCCATTTGCGGACATCCCGGCCGACGGCCTCGACGACGCCGGCCAGTTCATGACCCGGCACGTGGGGCAGCGTGATGTCCTTGTCGTGTCCGACCCAGCCGTGCCAGTCGCTGCGGCACACGCCGGTCGCCTGAACGCGCACCACGACGCCATGCGTTTCGGGCGTCGGGTCGGGCGCGTTCGTCAACTTCGGCCGCTGCGAAAACGCTTCATAGAGAACGGCTCTCATCGCGGCATCCTTTGGCGCGCCGACAATCGCGCCATCCTAAACCCGCCGGAAAGCGTCGACCCTCCTCGTCGTTCGAGAGGCGCCATCGTCCTTCGACTCGCCTGCTTTCGCAAGCGACTCAGGGCCGTTACGCTCGATGAACGCTCAACGCGAGCGGCGCCTCAGCTCTTCTTCGGCTCGACGTGGCCGCCGAAGCCCTTGCGCATCGCCGAGATGATCTTCTCGGCGAAGGAGTGCTCCTGCCGCGAGCGGAAACGCGTGTAGAGCGCGGTCGACAGCACCTGGGCCGGCACCGCCTCGTCGATCGCCGCCTGCAACGTCCAGCGACCTTCGCCCGAATCCTCGACATAGCCGGAAAAGGATTCAAGGTTCTCTTCGCGCGCCAGCGCGATCGAGGTGAGGTCGAGCAGCCACGACGAGACGACGCTGCCGCGCCGCCACACTTCGGCGATGTCGGCGACGTCGAGGGTGAAGCGATGGTCGGCGTCGACGGTCGGCGCGTCGGCGTTGCGCAGGATGTCGAAACCTTCGGCGTAGGCCTGCATTAGGCCGTATTCGACGCCGTTGTGCACCATCTTGACGAAATGGCCGGCGCCGCATGGGCCGGCGTAGAGATAACCTTCCTCGACTCGCGAATCGCGCGCTTCGCGGTCCGGCGTCGGCGGGATCTCGCCGCGGCCGGGCGCGAGCGTCTTGAAGATCGGGTCGAGCCGTTCGAACGTCTCGCGCCGGCCGCCGATCATCATGCAAAAGCCGCGCTCGAGCCCCCACACGCCGCCGCTGACGCCGACGTCGACATAGTCGACGCCGTCGGCGGCGAGCGATTTGCCGCGCCTCACGTCGTCGCGCCAGAACGAATTGCCGCCGTCGATGATGCAGTCGCCGCGCTTGAGCAGCGGCCGCAGCAGCTCGATTGTCGATTCGGTGGCGGCGCCGGCGGGCAGCATGATCCAGACCGTGCGCGGAGCGGCGAGCGCGCCGACCATCGCCGCAATCGATTCGGCCGGCGTCGCGCCGTCGGCCGCCAGCGCCTTGCCCGGCGCCGGATCGCGATCGTAGACGACGCAGGCGTGCCCGGCGCGCGTCAGGCGGCGAACGATATTGGCGCCCATTCGCCCCAAACCGATGACGCCGAGCTGCATGGATGGCCTCCTAATTTTCGTTGTCCGAGCGCGTCAGTCCTTGGCGCGCTCGACATAGGCGCCGTCTTCCGTCTGGATGACGACCCGGGTTCCGGCGCTGATATGCGGCGGCACCATGACGCGCGCGCCGTTGGACAGCTTAGCCGGCTTATATGACGAAGAAGCGGTCTGGCCCTTCATCGCCGGCTCGGTCTCGACGATTTCCAGCGTCACGCGCGGCGGCAACTGGATGCCGACCGGAATCTCGTTGAAGATCGACAGGATGACTTTCATCCCCTCCTGCAACCATTGCTTCTGGTCGCCGATGACGTCTTCCGGCACCTGGATCTGGTCGTAGGTCTCGGCGTTC
>Ga0181529_10001931_pt1 | contig 25750 bp, 18 predicted proteins | sample PEATcosm2014_Bin_36_FD_119763 | JGI IMG/M metagenome (GOLD analysis project Ga0181529, IMG submission 119763) | Peatland microbial communities from MTU Mesocosm Facility, Houghton, MI, USA - PEATcosm2014_Bin10_30_metaG | ecosystem: Environmental > Terrestrial > Soil > Wetlands > Peat | place... | reverse complement strand
GATTCCCTTGCCGTTAACGGCTACTGCGAGCTTATCGGCGCGGTAGTGGTATGCTGCCGCTCCGAATCCGGCTGCGAAACTGAGAATAAGGACCGCTGCGGTCGCGATAAGGAACTTCTTGCGGATGCTGCGGACCTCTTTGGAAGTCCGCTGGCTATCCTCTTCGAACTCCTGGTCGATGGTCGTCTGCCACTGTGTCCAGTACTCGTCGTGCTCGGAGTCGGCATCGACGACCGGCTGCTCCACAAAATGCCCGGCTGCAGCGGCTTCGCCGGCGAGGCGCTTGGCGCGCTCTTCCCGCCTGCACTGCTCGGCAAGCTTGAAGCGTGCGACCTCCTGGCGAAGGCGGTCGACCTGGGTCTTCCACCTCTGAATCTCTTCGGACGCCGCCTGATCGGAGGCGGTATGCACGGGCTCAGGCGCTGCCGGCTGCGGTGCGGGACGCCTGGATCTGGGGCGCGCCGGTTCCTCCGGCACCCCCTCGATCTCGTGGAGCGCCTTCGGCTCGTGCTTCTTCTCCTCATGCTCGGGAGGAGCAATCGCCGCCTTAGCCGCCCACTTGTCCCAGAAGTCCGCCAACTCCTCCTCGCCGACCTCTTCCTCTGGCGGAGCGTCGCCGATTTCGGGGGACGATGCGGCATCGGGCTCTGCCGTCTCATTCGGGCTTCCAGGATGCCTCGGCGCCCTGGGGCCGGACAGCTTCGACCAGATGCCGCCGCGCTGCCGCCCGTTGCGCTGCTCGGTCGTTGCTTCCTCATTCTCCTGGGGGGTCTCGCCCTGGATACCCTCCTCGCGCCAGCGCTCTTCGCGGTTCGCCTGCCATTCGGACCAGAAGTCGGCGTTCGCGTTCAGGCTGTCGATCGTACTGCTGGCCGCCTTTCTGGCGGCGCGCTGGTCTCGCTCAGCCTCCGGAGCTCCATCGGTTCCGTCCTGATCCTCCGGCATCGCATCGAGGGGCTGCGAGCCGTTCCTGGAGCGGCTATCCTTTGTTTCCTGGTCTAAAGCGCTCATGACTGGTCCATTTATCCTAGTTAGATATCCCGTAAGGGAAGAAGTGATCTGGCCAACCGCAAGGCGAGGGCCGATGCGGCCCCCATCACGCGTGCGGCTGGGAACCTGAGTCCTGCTGCAGTTCCGTTAGCGCGGGCTGTACGTCGCGCGCAAATGAGCGTGCCACGTCGCGCGCTTGAGTCAGGTCCGGGTCGCCGAATGCCACAATTCGAACGAACAGCCGAGTAGGACTCTGTCCGGACATGAGACGCGCACCGAACGTCGTCCAGCCCGGCTGGTCTTTGTCGACAACATACCAGTACAACAGCATGCACTGTCTGCCGGAGTGATCCTGCAGCTCCAGCTCCGTGGCTGTCAACGCGCCGACGGGCTGCTGGCGCGACGCCAACTGGCTCCAGCCCTGCGCAGACATACAGTAGGTCGGCGGGTGATAATCGCTCGCCTTCGGCGATGTCTCGAGCGTGAGCTCGACGACGTGTCCGGACTGATCGCGATAGACGCGGGTCAGCATCGTCGCCGAAGGAAGATACTTCGCAACGGTCGGATCCGTGGGCTCATCCTGGTCGTTGGTCCACGTGCCGATCGTTCTCGGCAGCTTGCCGACCGCTACGGTCGCCACCTTGTGGGGCGTGACGCGCGGGACGGTCCGATCGACTACGGTGAATGCCAGGATCAGCGCGGCGGCGATCACTCCAAATAGCGCACCTTTTTGCATCCCAACACCTTTCCGGCAAACAAGAGCAGCACGATGCAGAGCAGCAGGACACAGGCCTCCGACGGATCGTGGAACCTGTGAACGCCGGGCTCGCCCCAAACGGCGCCGGCCAGCATCATCACGGTGACGCGCAGGATATTGGCCAGGATAGCGATCGGCGCGCCGAGGGCGACGAGCAGCACCTGCCGCCACAGCGGAATAGCGAACAGGGCGCCGTAGAAGCAGGCGAACACCATAAGAGAAACGGACTTCTTGAACCCGCTGCACTGCTCGGCGACCTCGACCGTTACCTTCGGCATGCGGACGTAGAAGCCGTCTTCGACAAAATCCACGCCAAGCGCCCGCACGATCCCGGTCGCCGCTTTCGTGGAGATCGTCTGGATGGGCAGGCTGATCGGCTGCACGATCCATCTGGGCAGCGGCGCGGCGAAAACGAGAAAGAAGATCGGGAAGGCCAGGATGCGCGCGATCCGGTTGCCGAATACCAGCAGCGTCACGCCGAAGAGCACGGGCACGAGCGAGACAGTGGCGAAAAGGTTAAGCCGCGTGAGCCAGGCGAGCGACTCCAGGCAAAGGCCGAGCACGAGCGGGATGAATCCGAGCACAGATGGGCTGCCCGTGGCAGCGGCAAGCTCCTTGCGCTTCCACCAGAGCAGCAGTCCGCTGAGCAGCGGAATGAAGGCGCCATGTGCAGAATACTCGTCGGTCTGCCAGAGATGAGCGGTTTCGGCGAAGACCGGCGCGTAAAGCACGACAAGCGCCGAGAGCAACAGCGCAAGGGGCCAGCGGCTCTCGGGCAGACGAGGCTTAAGGCTTTCGCGAACGGCTTCGCCGGCGCGATTCGCGACCATAGCAATTCCCCCAGCAACACGAGATGACGAATTCTCGGCCATTTCGTCGCTATGGGCACACCGCAATAATACCGGAATCCTGGAAAAATGCCGGGGTACCCGAGCCCGAAGAGCATGCCTGCAGGTCTACGGGGCAATGGGTCGGCAAACCGGCCGTCGCGCCGCACGGTTTGTTCCGGCAGACAGTCAGTACGGCTCTTGTGCGATTCCGGGAAAGGCAAGGTTGTGCGGCGCTGCTCGGCGCCGCTATCTTCCTGGAGGGTGGATCGCCCGGTGGGTTCGGCATCGTCGCGGGATCGTCGGCGAGGAATTCTGGGAGGGAAGACGGCGCGCTATGCGGTAGCGGCCATCGCTGAAGGGTTTATCCTATGCCGGCCGGCGTTCTGCGCTGACCGCGGCGGCCGGCGGATGTCGATCGGTCGGATGCGGAGGAGGCTCCGGGCGGGCGCGCTCCGGACAGCTCTTTCGCGCCTCGCCGGCGCTCGGCGCGCTGCAACGTGCGCCCAAGGCGAACAGCGGCGTTCAGCGCGCTGCGCGTGCGGTCCCCTCTCGGAAGCTCCGCCGCCCGGGCAAGGGTCCAGAAGTGGGTGCCTGCCGGACAGGCCTCCACAACCCAGACGCTGCCTTCCACGTCCACGACCAGGGCGTAGGTGAGACCGGGCGGGACCTCCCACTTCCGGATCACGCGCGCTACAATGGGCCTTCCATCGTTGGAGTTCATGGCCTTCGCGCTCTGCCCATTCGGGCTGCCGGATCGTAAGGATGCGGCCGAGCCAGGTCGAGCCGCTCGTAAGGCGATCCCGGCAAAATCACCTGCAACCTAACGATCGGCATCTTCGTTTGCAATCGTTAGGTTTAACGACTGCGCGGTAGCCGTTGTTCCTGCCGACGGCGCACCGGCCCTGGTTTCGGCGTCCCGGCGCAAAAGCGCGCCCGCTCTGTGCACAAGCCGGAGGCTCTGCACGGCGCGGGCGCGCTCTTATCTGTCCTCTATGTAATCCGGGTTAACGGACCCCGGTAACCGGCGGCGTGCGGCCCAATCCGGGGGCCACGTGCCGCGAAACGTTTGTCTGCGTCGAATCGTCCTGCGTGGTCTGTGCCGGGACCAGCAGCAACCGGGCGACCAGCACAACGCATGCAGTGAGCACCACGACGAGGATCGTCGCGATCTGGAGCATGCGGATCGTCTGCCGGCGCGTCTCCTCGTCCCGGGCAGCCTCCTCAGCTCTTGCCGCCTTTCGCTCGGCTCGCCGGCCCGAGGCCCAGTTCTGCCAGTAGTCCTGATCGATGTTGCCGCCCACGACCATGCGTTCGCCGTCGTCCGTGAGGCGCACCTCGACGGTGACGCCTCGAGGACGCCGGGCGTCGTTCCGATCCTCCTCCGTCGGCGTTGCGACGGCAGGCTGTATCGGCTCTCCGGGCTGGTCGACCGCAGGTTTCGATCCCCGCTGGCGCGCCGCGGTCTTCCCGGGCTTTGCCTCTTGCGACGGCGTATCCGTCGCGGTCGTGCCTGCTGACCCGGACGATGGACCGGAGGCCTGGCGGTCTCGGCGCAGGCTTGCCTCGATCTGTGCGTTCATGGCAGCCCAGCGGTTCCAGTAGTCCTGATGCTCGTCCGCATTGACGCGTTCGGCGCCAACTCGGACGGAGTTGTCGGGGACTATTGCCGGATCGTCGCCGGTCTGGAGGGAGGGAGGCCACGGGCCGGTGTGAACCGATTCGGCCGGCTCATCCGGCTCATCGCCGCGCTCAATCGCCCTGTGCCTTCTACGCTGGCGCCGGTTAGCGCGCCACTCTGCCCAAAACTCTGCGTTCGTCTCGCCCGGGTCTACGAATGTCTCTTTTTGCGCCGCTGCGTCCCTGGTGACGGTCTCCGCAGCGTTCACCTGACCCTCGGACAACGGCTCTGGTGCGCTCATTGGATTGCTTTTGCCCTTACCGAAAAACGCGCTGATTGCGTGCGCAGCCGCGCAGCTGGCGCCGTGAATCCCGGCTCCGATGTGCGACCGCCCGAACCGACGCAGGCAGCGACCATTGAATCTCTATTACGGCGCCATGTCGAATATGCCCATCAGTCCTTGTTTTATGAGGAGAGACCGGCGTTCGGACAGGCGCTTGCCAAGTAATTTTCGGCGGTCGAGCCTTACGCCGGGTATCTGCATAAATACCTGAATCAGCGAATAGTAACAGGGAAGCGAGAGGTCGGCCAGATCGCAGCGCGCGCCTGGCGGCGGCTGGAACGGCGCGTTAATGACGCAATTGGAGTACACTAAGGGCGCGCGTCGCAGAATCGGGCGGCACTCGCCGACGGCCGGCCGACCATCCAGCGTTGGTGGCGGACGGAGGAGGAGTGAGTCGAAGCGCCCGTCAGGCAAGGTATCCGCTGCATGGCATTAGTCGATCTGTCTCGTCTCGTCGACCAGATCCCGGGGTTTCCGCAGCTCGCGCAATCGCTTCATGCGGACGGCGAGCCGGCAGCCGCGCTAATTGAAGGACTGGCCGGGCCCGCGAAGGGATTTGCCCTTGCGCGGCTATTTGCATTGGTTGGCCGCCCGCTACTTGTGGTCACCTACCAGCAGGAGCAGGCACAGCGCCTGTGGGACGACCTTGTAAGGTACGGTGTGCCCGGCCACCGCGTGGCCGTCATTCCCGCGTCGCAGAGCCTGCACCTCGAAGGCGATATCACGGATCACCGTGTGATCGGCGAGCGGATCGGCGCCCTCAAGCTGCTTGCCGACTCCGAACCGTGCGTCGTCATCGGCACACCGGAGGCTGTGCTCCAGCGAACATCCCCGCCGGCCGATCTGCTGCCCCACTTCTTCACGCTCGAAGCAGAAAGCGCGGTCGACTTCGACCGGGTTCTCGACCGCCTGGTCGACATGGCCTACGAGCCGGCGAACACGGTCACGCGGCCCGGCGAGTTCAGCCGGCGCGGCGGCATACTGGACGTCTATCCGAGCACGGCGGAGGCGCCTGTCCGGATCGAGCTCTTCGGCGACGAGATCGAGAGCATCCGGCCGTTCGACGTCGCGACTCAGCGCAGCGTGGGCCGGAATGCATTTGTAGAGATCGCGCCTGCGCGCGAGATCCGGCTTACGGAGGCGCGCATTGCGCCGGCGCTGGCCGAGCTGAAGGCGGTCCTCGACGCGCGCAAGAGCGCATTCATGAGCCTGCCTCCGCGTGAGGCGCGCGAGGCGATGCAGCGCGTGACGGACGTTTACGAGTCGGTCGTCGCCAGGCTGCAGCAGCAGGAGTACTTCGACGGGCTGGAGCAGCACCTGCCGTTTCTCGTGCCGGAGAATGTGTGCGCGCTGGACTACCTGGGGCCGGAAGGCGTGGTCATCCTGGACGAGCCGGGCCAGGTGAAGGACCACTGGGACCGGATTCTGAGCGACGTGAACTTCGCGCTGGAGCGCCAGTGGGAGCGCGGCGAAATCCTCGGACAGGCGCCCAACGTGTGCGATTGGGCTCCTCAATGCACCGCATCGCGGCGCATTCTACGCTTATCCTCTCACTGATCGGCCGCGAGACGGAGGGATTCGACGTAAAGCGGCGGATAACCGTCAACTCCGCGCCGATGGAGAGCTATCGCGGCCGCCTCAGCTCGCTCGCGGACGAGATCGGCGTCTGGCTTGCGAACGACTGCACGGTGCTGCTCACCTCGGACCAGCCCCAGCGCCTGCGCGAGATCTGCGCCGAGCTCGACCTTCCCGCCAAATCGCGCGACGCGGCCGTTGCGGTCGTTCCCGGCCTCTATGTGCAGGAGGGACGACTGCGCGCCGGCTTCAAGATCGCGGACATCCACCTCTATCTTCTTACCGATGCCGAGCTGTTCGGCAGCGCGCGGCCAGTGGTGCCCAGGCGCAGGATCGCGGGAGGAGTTGCCATCTCCTCGGTCCTGGACCTGCGCGATAACGACTTCGTCGTCCACATCCATCACGGCATCGGACTCTACCGGGGCCTCGTGCAGCGCACCGTCGAGGGAAATCTGAAGGACTATCTGCTCGTCGAGTACCAGGGCGGCGACAGGCTCTTCGTGCCGGCGGACCAGATCGACCGAATCCAGAGATACGTAGGCGCGGACGGGTCGCCGCCGCAGGTCAACAAGATCGGCGGCAGCGAGTGGCAGCGGACGACGCGGCGCGTTAGGGAGCAGGCGCGAGAGATGGCGGGCGAGCTGATACAGCTCTATGCCGCGCGACACGCCGCGCGCAGGCAAACGTTCGGCGCCGATACGAGCTGGCAGGTAGAGATGGAGGAGGCGTTTCCGTTCGAGGAGACGCCGGACCAGCTTCGCGCCATCAACGACGTGAAGGCCGATCTCGAAACGGACAAACCGATGGACCGGCTCATCTGCGGCGACGTCGGCTTCGGCAAGACGGAGGTAGCGATACGGGCGGCGTTCAAGGTCGTGACGGCCGGCAAGCAGGTGGCCGTACTCTGCCCGACCACGGTGCTCGCCGCTCAGCATCTGGCCACGTTCAGCGAGCGGCTTGCCGCTTACCCTATCCGCGTCGAGCTGCTGAGCCGGTTCCGAACGCGTCCAGAGCAGTTGAAGACCGTGAGCGACCTGAAGAGCGGCGCCGTGGACATCGTGATCGCAACCCACCGCCTGCTCTCGAAAGACGTGGAGTTCAGCAAGCTGGGCCTCGTGATCGTGGACGAGGAGCAGCGCTTCGGGGTGGCGCACAAGGAGCGCCTGAAGCAGCTCCGCAAGACGGTGGACGTCCTGACGCTCACGGCGACGCCGATACCGCGCACGCTCTCGATGGCGCTTTCCGGTTTGCGCGATATGAGCGTGATCGAGGATCCGCCGGAGGGCCGCATCCCCGTCCTGACGTTCGTGCGCGAATACGACGACAACCTCATCCGCGACGCGATCCTGCGCGAGCTTGAGCGTGACGGGCAGGTTTACTTCGTGCACAACCGCGTCGAGAGCATCTACCACGTGGCGCACCACATTCGGCGGCTCGTACCGGACGTGCGGATCGAGGTGGGACACGGTCAGATGTCCGAGGTCGAGCTCGAGCGCGTGATGATGGACTTCTATCATCACGAATACGACGTGCTCTGCTGTACGACGATCATCGAGAACGGGCTGGACATACCGAACTGCAACACGATTATCGTGGACAACTCGGACCACATGGGCCTCGCGCAACTCTATCAGCTTCGCGGCCGGGTCGGGCGTTCGACGCAGCAGGCATACGCCTATCTCTTCTTCAGGAAGCACAAGCAGCTTCTGGAGGCAGCCGAGCGGCGTCTGGCGGCCATACGCGAGTTCTCCGCTCTCGGGAGCGGCTACAAGGTGGCCATGCGCGACCTTGAGATACGCGGCGCCGGCAACCTGCTTGGAGCGGAGCAGCACGGCGCGATGGTAAGCGTCGGATTCGACCTCTACTGCCAGCTTCTGGCGCAGGCGGTGCAGGAGCTGAAGGGCGAGGACGTGACGGAGGACATCCTTCCCTCCGTGGACCTGCCGGTCGCGGCGCACATTCCGGCGGAGTATATCCCGGGCGAGGCGGAGCGGATCTACTTCTACAAGCGGATGAGCGGCGTGCGGTCCCTGTCGGACATCGAGACCCTGCAGGCCGAGCTGGAGGATCGATTCGGGGATCCTCCGCGCCCGGTGTGGGACGCGCTTGGCGTGTTGCGCTTGCGTTTACGCTGCAAAGAAATAGGAATCGCTAGCGTCCGCAGCGAGAATCTGGCGGTCTCGATCCGGTTTGCGCCCCACGTTCGCCTGACGCAGGAGGCCATCAAGCTGCTCACCTTTGCGTTCAAAGGGCACCGATTTACGGCAGACGGCGTGATCGTTCCGCTTTCCGGACCGAAGGTGATGCCTCAGGTGGAGGAGATGGTTTCCGTGCTGGAGCGGGCCATTGCCTTCGCTCAAAACGGCCGAGGAGCCAGGTCGGGCGAGGGTGCCCGACCTTCCGGCGCCGTCGCCCGCGCGCGCTCCATGCGGCGGTAATCCGCGCGATCCGGCCTCTTAGCGCGGCTCGCTTGCCTTCACGTCCCCTCTCGATGACCTTGCGCCTGCCCGCATCTCACCCAGCCGCAGCGGAAGCCGCGGCGGCATCCCCGACCGATCGATCCCCTATTTCTTCGCAATTCGCATATGCTGGCCGAGGTTTACGTCAGGATGAACGTATATGCAGTTGTGGCGATTATGCTTGCAGTGGCAAAAGTCCGCGCGCAACGCTCCGTCGCCCCATTACGCCCGAGAGCCTGCGGCGTCCACGGGCTTCCGGGCGGGCATATTTTCGCATAGGAGGTTTCGTTTTCACGATCCAGGGTAAGGATTCGAACGAATCGGCCGTAGATTATAGAGGCGAGTGCGCGAACCCGCAAACAACACTCGCCGCGCCGTTCGGTCAGAACGACCGGACTGCGCATGAAGCGCCCGGCCGGATAGACCGGCAGCGCTCCCCGGAATAGGAGGAAGAAAAGGGGATGGCAGACATAATCTTGAGAGAGGCGCCTTCAGGGCTCGGCAGCGAGACGGCGCGGCGTCTCCTGCACACCATGCTGCTCATAAGGCGGTTCGAGGAGTCCGGCGATAAGTACTATCGCGCCGGAAAGATAGGCGGCTACGTTCACTATTGCATCGGCCAGGAGGCGGTCGTCGCCGGCCTGGTTCCGCTGCTTATAGAGGGCGACACCATGATCGCCTCGTACCGCGATCACGGCAACGCGCTGGCGCTCGGCTCCGATCCGCGCAGTGTGATGGCCGAGCTGTTCGGTAGATCCACCGGCACTTCGGGAGGCAAGGGCGGCTCCATGCACATCTTCGACGTCGCCCGCGGGTTTCTGGGCGGTTACGGCATTGTCGGAGGCAGCGTTCCGCTCTCCGTCGGCGCAGCGTTCGCGCTCAAGTACCGAAATCAGCCCAATCTCCACATCACCTTCTTCGGCGACGGCGCGATGCAGCAGGGCGCCGTGCACGAGGCGATGAACATGGCCGGCCTCTACAGGGTCCCCTGTCTCTTCGTGCTCGAAAACAACGGCTATGCGATGGGAACTTCGGTAGCGCGCCACTCTTCGCAGCCGGATTTCGTAAAGCGCGTGAGCAACGCCTACAACATCCCCTGCGAGAGCGTCGACGGCATGGACGTTATGGCCGTCCGCGACGCCGGCATGCGCGTCATGGATCGGATCCGCGACACGGGCGAACCCTACTTTCTGGAGGCGATCACGTACCGCTTCGTGGGACATGGGTATGCGGACAACGCGCAGCAGCAGCGCTTCTACCGGTCCGAAGAGGAGATCGCGCGCTGGAGAGAGCGGGATCCGATCGCCATGTTCACCAGGCACGTCCTGTCGAACGGCCTGCTCTCGCAGGCGGACGTCGACGAGATGGATTCGGAGTGCCGCGCGGTCGTGCTCGACGCCGCCGAATTCGCTGACCGGAGCCCGATGCCGGCGCCGGACAGCCTGCTTGAAAACGTGCTGTTCAACGCGTAGAGTTATTCGATTATATTCAGGAGAGATACCGTGGCTGTGATGCGATACGGCGAAGCGCTCAGGATGGCGATGGCCGAAGAGATGGAGCGCGATCCGAACGTGTTTATCTGTGGCGAGGAGGTCGCGCAGTATCAGGGAACGTTCAGGGTTACGGAGGGCCTGGCGTACCGGTTCCGGGAATCCAATCACGGCATGCGCGTGCTGGATACGCCGATTAGCGAGGCGGGCATCGTCGGGCTGGCGACCGGCGCGGCGATGGCGGGCCTGCGTCCCGTGGCGGAGTTCATGACCTGGTCGTTTGCGCTTGTGGCGATGGACCAGATCATCAATCACGCGGCGAAGATCCACTACATGAGCGGCGGCGAGGTGAAGGTGCCGATCGTTCTGCGCGGCCCGGCGGGGTCCGGGAACCAGCTCTCTGCGCAGCACTCGCAGAGCCTCGAGTCGTGGTACGCTCACGTTCCCGGCCTCAAAGTGGCGCTTCCCAGCACGCCCGCCGACGCCAAGGGCATGCTGAAGACGGCCATTCGGGACGATAATCCGGTGATATTCATGGAGCACGCGGGGCTCTATGCGCAGCGGGGCGAGGTGCCGGAGGACCCGGAGTTCCTGGTGCCGTTCGGCGTGGCGGCCGTGAGGCGCGCCGGCTCGGACGTGACGATCGCAACCTATTCGCACACGGTTCCGGTCTGCCTGGCCGCTGCGGACCGTCTGGCGGAGGAGACGGGCATCCAGTGCGAGGTCATCGACATCCGCACGCTCGTGCCTCTGGATCTCGACACGATCCTGGCATCGGTGCGCAAGACTCACCGTGCCGTGATCGTGCACGAGGATTGGACAAGCGTGGGATTCGGCGCGGAGCTGGCAGGCCGGATCTATGAGAACGCATTCGACGATCTGGACGCCCCGATCGAGCGCGTGGGAGGGCAGTTCGCCCCGACGCCGTACGCCAGGAACCTGGAGCGAGCGGCCATACCGCACGACGAGGACGTGCTTGCGGCCGTGAGGCGCGTGGCGGCCTGATCCATCGAGGGGATCTCATCTCTCCGGCCCCTTCTCTCAATTCCAGGAGAGAGGGTGGCCGGCATGACGGCGGGCGGGCTTGCAGGCTTACGGGTTGCGTTCGGCGAAGTTTTGCCGGGAGAGCCGGATACCGGGCATGGGGCCCGTTGCGCTGGAGCTCGATTCCGCCGATCTCAGGGAGATTCTAACGTGGAAGTGCGCATGCCCAAAATGGGCGACGGCATGGAAGAAGGGAAGATCACCACCTGGCTTAAGCGGGAGGGCGACGCCGTCCGCGAGGGTGAGTCGATCGCCGAGGTGGAAACGGACAAGGCGAACGTAGAGATTCCGGCCGAGGAATCCGGATTCCTGACGCGAATCCTAGTGGCGGAGGGGCAGACGGCGCCGGTAGGCGGCGTTATTGCGCAGATCGGCAACGCGGATAGTGCGACGGCGAAGCCAGCAGAGGCGCGTCCGGCCGGGTCGCGCGACGAGACTGCGCCTCCGATCGATATTCCGAGGATGCCCGCGGAGGATGCCGCATCCGGCCCGGAGGCGGAGCGGATGAAGGCGTCGCCGCTCGCGCGCAAGATGGCAGCGGAGCTCGGAATCGACCTTGCGCGCGTCGAGGGCACGGGCCCCGGCGGACGGATTGTCGAGCGCGACGTGAACAGCTTCCGCGACGCGCACGCAGGCGCGCGGCCCGCCGCCAGGCGCGAGATCCCCTCGCGCGCCGGCAAGAAACCGGCAGAAGAGGCGCCCGCCGCGGCCGGACGCGAGATAACGCCGACGCGGATGCGCTCCGCGATCGCAAGGCGCACGGCGGAGAGCTTTCAGACTGCGCCGCACTTCTACGTTACGATGGCGATCGACATGGACGGCGCGCTTGAGCTTCTGAAGCAGATCAACGCGGATGCGGACGACGCGAAGATCACGGTGAACGACCTGCTCGTAAAGGCCTGCGCGCTCGCGCTCGGCGCGGTACCGCAGGTAAACGCCACCTGGACCGACGAGGGAAGCATCCGGCTATTCCCGGAGGCGCACGTCGGCATCGCGGTAGGCATCGAAGACGGCGTCGTGATTCCCGTGCTGCGCAATTGCGAGAGTAAGTCGCTGCGCCGGATCTCGGTCGAGGCGCGCGAGCTTATCAAGCGCGCGCGAGGCGGCCAGCTCAAGCCTGAGGAGTTTAGCGGGGGAACGTTCAGCATCTCCAATCTGGGCATGATGGGCGTCGAGGAGTTTACGGCGATCATCAATCCGCCTGAGGCCGCGATCCTGGCCGTCGGCGGAATAGCGCGAGAGGCCGTCTATCCCGACGAGTCGGACGTGCCCGACATCCGATCCCGGGTGCGCGTCACGCTCTCTTCCGACCATCGCGTGCTGGACGGCGTCACGTCGGCGCGGTTCCTGAGGCAGGTCAAGCGCAATCTGGAGCGTCCCTTGTCGCTTCTCTCCTGACGGCTCAACTTGAATTACCGAGGACTGCGATGAATCAGGTCGATGCGATTCTGGAGCAGGCGATGAAGCTCCAGCTTGTAGCGCAATACGAGCGCGCGGAGCCCCTTTACCGCCGCGCCGTCCAGCTTGGCCCCAGAGATGCGCGCGCTCACTGCCTTCTTGGCGGATTGCTCTTCAAACTCGGCAGATACGACGAGGCTTCGGCCGCGCTACGCAAGGCGTGCAGGCTGGCGCCCGGTTACGCCGAAGCGCACATGATCCTTGGCAACACGCTCTTTACCCACGGCCACTGGAGGGAGGCAGAGGAGGTCTACCTCCGCGCGCTGGAGCTCAACCCCGAATCCGTGCCTATGATGAACAACCTGGCCGCCACGCTGCAGCACCGCAAGAAGTACGGCGATGCGGAGGCGCTATGCCGGCGAGCCATCGGGCTGGAGCCGAACAACGCGGAGACGCACAGCAACTTATCATACATATTGCACATGGCGAACCGGTTTTTGGAATCGGAGGAGGAGGCCAGAAAGGCGCTCGATCTCGACCCGGTTCACGCCGAGGCGTGCAACAACCTTGCCGTCGCGCTCTGCGGGCAGAACCGGAACGACGAGGCCGAGATCTACTGCCGCAAGGCGCTGGAGCTCAACCCGAACCTCTGGCAGGCTCATGTAGGCCTGAGCAACATCATGAAGAAGACGCGCCGCACCGCCATCTCGGTCGAGGCGGCGCGCAGAGCGGTTGAGATTCAGCCCGACAACGTCTTCACGCAGGACATGCTGGGTCTGGCGCTGCTCGAAACAGACGCCATTGAAGAGGCTGAACAGTGCTTCCGCCGCGCGCTCGACATGGATCCCGAGGAGGGAACGATCTGGTCGCACGTGGCGTCCGCGCTCCGCCAGCAGGCCCGGTTCGAAGAGGCTGTGCCGTACGACAGGAAGGCATTGGAGCTGAAGACGGACGAGGACATCTTGCGCTTCAACTTCAGCCTGGATCTGCTTGCGCTGGGCCAGCTCGAAGAGGGTTGGAAGTACTACGAATTCCGGGAGGCGATGGTAGGCCTTGCGCATCGCTACAAGAAGCCCAGGTGGAGCGGTGAGCCGGGGCGCGGCAGCACGCTGCTCGTTCACGTGGAGCAGGGACTCGGCGATACGCTTCAGTTTCTCAGGTTCCTGCCGCTCGTCAAAGCGCGGTTTCTCGGCCGGGTCGTGCTGGAGTGCCAATCGGAGATGGTCGCGCTGCTCTCAGGCATCGCAGGTGTGGACGAGCTTATCGAGCGTCCTCGCGATCTGGGCCCGCCCCCCGTCGATCACGACGTGCAGATCAGTCAGATGAGCCTGCCGGCGGTGCTGGGCATCGGCATGGCGGGGATACCTGAGACAAGCCCAAAGTTGAATGTGCCGAAGGACCGCGTAGAGAAGTGGCGCCAGCGATTTGCGTCCCACCAGGAGTTGAAGGTAGGCATCCGTTGGGCAGGCAACGTGGAGTTCCTCCAGGACTTCAGGCGTTCCGTGCATTTGAGAGAGCTCGCGCCGCTCGCGGGAACACCGGGCGTTCAGCTCTTCAGCCTGCAGATGGACGCGGCCGCCCGGCAGCTTGACAACCCTCCAGACGGCCTCAGCGCCATAGACTTATCGAGCGAGCTGCACGATCTTCAGGATACGGCCGCTGCTCTGATGAACCTGGATCTGTTGATCAGCACAGACACGTCCGTTCCGCATCTTGCCGGCGTGCTGGGTCGCCCCACGTGGATCGCGCTGCCGATCTCGCCGGACTGGCGCTGGGTGATGGGCGGCAAAGATCGTCCAATATGGTATCCGTCCGTCAGGATGTTCCGCCGCAGCCGGTCATCGGACTGGAGATCCGTATTCGAACAGGTCGCCTGCGAGCTGCGCAAGGTCGCCGAGGCGCACTCCAGAGGAGAATGGCCGGCGGAAGACCCCGGGTAGAAGGTCTTCGGCCGGCCGCCTAGAAGCTGTTCAAAGCACCGTATTCCGCCGCGAAGGCGGGCGAGCTACGCCGAACCGGGCGGGCTGCCCGTGCCTCCAACGCCGGCGGAGCGCCTCTTTCGTCTGCGCATCGCCATTCCGCTCAGACCCAGGAAGCCCGGCGCGAACACCGCGAGCGCGGAGGGTCCGGGAATCGCCGTGAGGGTCCACGAGGTGAACTCGATGTTGTGGGACGGGAAGCTCACGTTGACGCAGCCGAAAGTGGAGAGGTTGACGCAGCCGGAAAGCCCCACGTTGACCACGGCCGGGTCATTCGACGTACCCGTATCCGAGAGAATGATCGTGTCCACTTTGCGCGAGGGTGGGCTGATGGGTCCGCCTATGAAGGAGACGTTCGGGTTCGATACCGTGACCGATCCGGTGAGGTTAATGCCGCTCGCGCTGACGCTGATCGGAACGGACGTGGTAGGTCCGGTGGCCGTGAGCTGGAACGAGTTGGATGTGTACTCCACGTCGTTCCTGTTGAATGAGCCTTTCGCCGAGAGCGACGGCAATTGAATCCCGTCGAACGCGGGCAGAGGCACCGTACCGGTGAGAGACTGGTCGGTCGACACGCCGTTGTTGCTCAGAATGAAGCCGGCGCCGCTGCCGACGCTGAGCGTGACTGTCCCTGTGAGATTGGTGCTGAACGAGGCTAGCGTGACGCCGGCTTCGACGACTGCAGCGGAAACAGAAACTTGATACGAAACGATGCCGGTCATCCTGAGTGGCTGACCGCCCAGATCCTCATAAAGCTGCGCCTCTGCGTTGCTTCCCGCGGTGATCAGCAATGCGGCCGCGCCCAGGAAGCTGAATGCGCGCGTCTTTTTCATAATAAGTTCGTCCCCCTTCCAGGTATTGCCAGGAACGTCCACACGGTTTGATCCGGTCGCTCCAGTTATATCAGGCGGTCACGCTGGGCCACGCGAGCGCCCGAAGGCGGAGCTTAAGCCGCCTAGCGCACAGGCAAACGGTATGCAAAGGGCGTGTAACACGAGCCGTTGCCGAGGATGCAGCCGGCAACCGTGAGGTTCCAGGACGCTTGTGGGCGCACGTGAGGCCGGAATCGAGGCTGCAACAACTCCACGAGTTCGGTCGCATACTGCCGTAATCGGCGTCATTCGGAATGATACGGCCAGGCTATTTCGCTCGGTATAGCGGATCGATCGGACACACCGTCGAGATCGGAAACAACCGGAGGCGCACGTATGGCCGGCGCGTGCCGCGTCTCTCCGAACCGGTACGCGCCCATATCGCACATAGCCGACGAGCACCGTCCGGCGGCTGAGCGTTTTCGTCCGGACCTGCCCAAACGGCAGCGGCCAACGCCCCGGCGCGGAGTCTCCTGCGAGCGGCAAGTTCGCGATTGTCGTCTCGATTCCCCTTATTGCAAGAATCGTGCCAATCTCGTATTCTTGCTGGAATTTGTCCGCCGCTTTTCGATCCGTCCGGCCCGACGCAGGATTTCGATCGCAGGCGGGTACGAAGCCGCACTCTTGCTGAGGCAAGCTGCCAGCCGAAGATAACTAGCCGATCAGCCGTTGCCCGCGGCCGGCTCGAAGGAATTGCCGCCCGGACGGGTGTATTGTTGAGTGACGAGTGGAGTGGTTGGCGGCGAGAAGCAGGTATGGAAGAGACGACAGACATACGGACGGATTGGGACGAGGGCGAGCGGCGATTTGCCGCCGGCGATCTTGCCGGCGCGCTAGAGTGCTACGCCCGAATCGTCGAGAGGCAGCCGACGATCGAGGCTCTGCAGAGGGTCGCCTCGATCTACGTCGCGTCGGGCAATCCGGACGCGGCCATGCAGCTCTGGCAGCAGGTGCTTGCCGCGCAGCCCGCCTCCGCGCAGGCCGCATTCGAGTTGGGCCGTCTTCGGCTCGAGCACAACCTTCCGACGGCGGCGGCGGCGAGCTTCAAGCACGTGCTCCAACTGGCCCCGGACCTGGCGGAGGCCCACTACGGCCTTGCCACGGCCTACGCGCAGCAGAATCGCTGGGAGCGCGCCGAAGCCAGCGCCCGAAACGCGCTTGCGATCGATCCGGGCTACACGGACGCCATGATGGTGCTCTCCCATGCGCAAAGGCATCAGGGGCGTGCGGACGATGCCGTCGCGACTCTCAGGGCGGCGGCGGACGCGGCGCCCGCGAGAGCCGACATCCGATCAGACCTGGGCCAGCTCCTCCTCTCGACAGGCGACGAGGAGAGCGCCGCGGCGGAATTTGCCGCGGCTCTCGGCGCGGACCCGGGCCATGCGGGCGCGGCCTACCGGCTGGGCGCCATCCGACTGCGGCAATCGCTGTTCGACGAGGCTGCCGAGCTGCTCCTGACGGCGCACCGCAGCCGTCCGGACGACGTCGAGGGCAGGCGTCGCCTGGCGCAGGCGCTCCTGGGTGCAGAGCGCTACTCCGAGGCAGTAGAGCACTATCGCGCGCTGGACGAGTTCTTCGGCCGGGATGTGGATGCGCTAACGGAGTTCGCCACCGCTCTGACCGGCGCTCAGGAGTACGAGGAGGCCGAGGAGGTGTGCGAGCGCGGGCTGCGGATCGACCCCAACAACGCGGCCGTTACGCGCGTTAAGGGCCAGGTCTACTTCTACACGGCACGCTATGCGGCTACTGAGGCGCTCTTCCAGCGCCTGCCCGGCTCTCTCCTGCCGCCCGGTTACTTCGATTCGCTGCTGCCGCTGCTACGGGCATCCATCGGCCTGCCCGGCGATCTGATCGAGTGCGGTGTCTACAAGGGCGGCGCCACCGTGGAGTTCGCGCGGGTAATCGAGGGAACCGGAAAGGTGATCCACGCGTGCGACACGTACGCGGGCATGCCGGATCCCACGGAGCACGACAATTACCACAGGAAGGGCGATTTCGCGGACACCAGCCTGGTGAGCTGCACGACTCGCTGGGAAGTGGAGGGCGTGCGCGACCGCATCGTGCCGCATAAGGGCCTGTTTCAGGATACGCTGCCGTCGATGGGCGATAACCGCTACTGCTTCGCCTTCCTGGATTCGGACTTCTACGTCTCGCAGATGCAGGCGATTGAGCACGTGTATCCGCGGATGGCGAAGGGCGGATGGGTCATCGTAGACGATTACGGCTGGAAGCACTGCGACGGCTGCAAGGTGGCACTGGACGAGTTCCTGGCCGACAAGCCGGAGCGGGACCATTTCAAGTGCATTCTGGGAGCGCTATGGGGCTTCAAGAAGATGTAAAAATTTTGGGTACAGTATCGCGAGAATCCAGATTGTCAGTCTGGATTGGCATGAAACTTGCAGGGGGAGTCTACGCTGGTCGAAGTCGCATCATGGCGTGGCCGCCGTTCATTCTGGCATTGCGTGAACGGTTGTACACGCCAATACTGCCCTGCGACGAGTCGGCCCATCATGGCAGCGCCGCGCAGGCGTTCAGGCCAATGGATTGGTGCTCCTGCCGGTTTGGCCAAACCACATCAGAGGCTCGTTGTTCGTCAACCGCGCTGTCCGAGCCGTGTTGTCGGAAGGAGGGACGAAAAAGTCATCTTATTCCCGCCTGCTGGCCCCCGGGCCGCATTGCGCGTGATGGTGTCTCTCCCTTGCGCAATACGCGGCAGAGCAGTTCCGGCGGTTGGCTGAAGCAATGGCCCGCAAAGAGACCAGGCTGCGTTACCCATAACCTTCCGGCTACGGGGTCGAGCCTTGTCGGCGCGATTCTTGCGACTGTGCGTGTACGCGGGCTGTGTTGCTCTTCGGAGCGCACGCTGAAACCGGCGCAGTATCGGTTTGCCATCGCTAACCCTCTTGGTTGGGTGCCCGCACGCCCCAACAAAGAGGGTCAGCGTGCGTTTGGGCCGCTTACGGCTGAGCTCTATGCCTGGAGCGGGACATCAACTCTCAAGCCCTTCCCCACGCGCGCCCTCGAACCCGACCGGGCGGAAGGCCGGAAAGCCGCCTCATGAATCAGGCCCAGACAATCATCAATCAGGCGCTCGACCTGCATCGCAGGGGCGAGCTCGCCCGAGCCGCATCGCTCTACCGACAGGCGATTGCGAAGCAGCCGCGCAACGCGGAAGCGCATCATCTGCTAGGGTGCTTGCTTGTCCATGCCGGTGACGCGAAGGCCGCCGTCGCCAGCCTGTCCAGGGCAGCCGCGCTCGATCCCGGCTTTGCCGACGCGCACATCATCCTCGGCAACACCTACCTGAGCCTGGAGGAGTGGCGCAAGGCGGAGCTGTCGCTGCGCCGGGCGCTGGAGCTTGAACCCGACTTCGTCGGCGCCATGAACAACCTGAGCGTGGCGCTGCAGCGGCAGGGCAAGCTGGACGAGGCCGAAGCGCTCTGCCGCAAGGCGCTGGCGCTGGAGCCCGATCAGGCAGAAATCCACAGCAATCTCTCGTACGTGCTGTACCGGCTCAGGCGCTTTGCGGAGGCCGAGACGCATGCGCGAATGGCGATCGATCTGGATCCGAATCATGCAGTAGCATGCAACAACCTCGCGCTTATCCTCGTCGAGTGCGGCGCCTACGATGAGGCGGAGATCTGGTGCCGTAAGGCAATCGAGATCCAGCCTGCGCTTGTTCAGGCGCACGAAGGCCTGAGCAACATTCTGCGCGTCACGCATAATTACGGCATCTCTGAAGAGGCTGCTCGCCGGGCTGTCGAGCTTCGGCCCGACGCGGCAAGCGCCCACGACGCGCTGGGGGCGGCGCTCTTTGAGCAGGACAGGCTCGACGAGGCCGAGGCGTCGTTTCGGGATGCGACTCGACTGGATCCGTCGCAGCCGGCCTATCTATTGCACCTCGCTTCGGCGCTGCGCGTCCAGGGCCGGCTTACGGAGGCGATAGAGATCGGGCGCCGGGCCGTGGATGGCAATCCGGATCCGGAGGCGGAGCTCCTTCTCGGCATCGACCTGCTCACGGCCGGCAGCTATGAGGAGGGATGGCGCCTTTACGAGCGCAGAGTGAGCCGGCTGTCGCCGCGCCGGTTCGATAGGCCCGCATGGACTGGTGAGCCGCTAGGAGGCCGCACGCTGCTGGTGTATGCGGAGCAGGGGATTGGCGATACGCTGCAATTCGCCCGCTTCCTGCCTCATCTGAAACGGCATGCCGGAGCGCGCATCCTGTTCGAGTGCCAGTATGCGCTCGCGCCGCTGCTCTCTACTATCGAGGGCGCTGACGCCGTCATAGAGCGAAGCGTAGACCTTTCGCAGCCGGATGCGGAGTTCGACGCGCGGGTAAGCCTGCTCTCCGTGCCGCTCATGCTGGGCACACGGCTGGAGACGATTCCGCCGCCGACGCTCCGGATGAACGTGCCCGAAGAGGCTGTCGCCCGGTGGCGGGAGCGGATGGCGGGATTCGAAGGGCTCAAGGTCGGCCTGAGATGGATCGGGAATCCGGCCAACCCGCACAACCGCCTGCGCTCGGCCAGGCTCGAAGATCTGGCGCCGTTGGCCGGCGTGGAGGGGGTCCGATTCTACAGCGTGCAGACGGACGCGCCCGCGCGCGAGGCCGACAACCCGCCGGCGGGCATGGACATCGTCGACCTGAGCGGTGAGCTGACGAGCTTCCAGGAAACGGCCGCCGTTCTGGCTAACCTGGATCTGTTAATCACTATAGACACGTCCGTGGCGCACCTGGCGGGCGCAATGGGCGCGCCGGTCTGGCTGCTGCTGCCGACCGCGCCGGAATGGCGGTGGTTGGTCGACCGCGAAGACTGCCCGTGGTATCCAGGCACGCGGCTGTTCCGCCAGAAGACTATCGGAGATTGGAACGGAGTCGCCCGGCGCGCGGCAGACGCGCTCCGCGGACTTGCGGGAGAAAGAGATTAGGACGGATGGCCGACATATCGAACAATTCGAGCGAGGTTGAGGGCATGCTTGAACAGGCCGTCGAGCTGCACCGTACAGGAGATCTGCAGCGGGCGGAACCGCTCTACCGAAAGGTGCTGGAGCAAGATCCGCGTAACGTCATGGCGCTGCACATGCTCGGCTGTCTTTACATCCACGCCGGGCAGCCGAGAAGCGCAATCGATCCGCTCCGCCGCGCCATCAAGCTCCAGCCGGATTTTAACGATGCGCACATCGTGCTGGGCAATCTCTATCTCAACCTGGAGCAGTTCGATTCGGCCGTCCGGCATCTGAAGCGCGCGGCGGAGCTCGAGCCCGACTTCGTGCCCGTGCTCGTCAACCTCGGAGGCGCCCTGGACAAGACCAAGCGCCACGAAGAGGCGGAAGAGTACCTGCTCCACGCGCTGGAAGTTGAGCCGAACAACCCCTGGGCGCACAGCGCGCTCGGGCTCGCGCTCGTCTCCCTCGGCCGCGCGGGCGAGGCGGAGATGCACTGTCGCAGGGCGATCGACATCGATCCCAACTTCGCTCCCGGAATGACCAACCTTGCTCTGGCTCTTGTCGCGCAGCAGAAGCCAACGGACGCTGAGGCCCACTGCCGCCGCGCAATTGAGATCGATCCCGAGATGATGGACGCGAGAGAGACGCTCGCCATGTGTCTGCGGGACGAAGGACGCTACGACGAGGCGCTCGAACAGATCGTATCCTGTATCGAGCGCTCGCCCGGCCGAGCCACCAGCATAGATCTCCTCGCCAGCATACTGCTCGAAACCGCGCGCTTCGACGACCTGGTCAAATGGATGAACCGGTTGATGGAGCTGGCGCCGAAAGAGTTCTGGGGGCCCATGTATTCCAACCTCGCCATGGCCCACAGCGGCCTCGGCCAGATGGAGCTTGCTGTTGCCGCCCACCGCAAGGCCTGCGAGATCTGGGACGAGGACTCGGTACCGCGATTCAATCTCGCGCTCTGTCTGCTCTCGATGGGCGAGCTGAAGGAGGGCTTCCAGCTCTACGAAAAGCGCGCGGGCCTGGCCTCCAGCGTAAAGCGATTCCTGGAGCCGGAATGGGACGGAAGCCCGATCCCCGGCAAGAGGCTGGTTGTGCACGTGGAGCAGGGGTTGGGCGACACGCTGCAATATGCGCGATTCCTTCCCATGATCAAGGAGCGCTCACAGGCGCACGTCATCTTCGAGTGCCAGCCCGAGCTGATGGATATCATGGGCAGGTGCAAGGGACACGACGAGATCATCGAAAGGGCGATGGACTTTCGCGCTCCGGACGTAGAACTAGACCAGCGCATCAGCCTGATGAGCGTGGGCAAGCTCTTCCTCCCGGACCTCGAGTCCATCCCGACCGAGCTGCCCTACATATTCCCTCTCGAGGACAAGGTGCAGGCGTGGCGCAAGCGGCTCGGCGACGGACCGGAGTTGAAGGTCGGCCTGCGCTGGGCGGGCAATCCGGTTTTCGGCGGAGACCGCATCCGGTCGACGCACATCCGCGAGATGGCGCCTCTGGCCAACCTGCCGGGCGTAAAATTCTTCAGTCTTCAGAAGGACAGGGCTGCGGAGCAGATTCCCTTTGCGCCGGAGGGGCTTGTGATCGAGGACTTCACGGACGAGCTGGAGACGCTGGACGACACAGCGGGTCTGATGTGCGCGCTCGACCTCGTAATATCGACCTGCACGTCGGTCGTTCACCTGAGCGGCGCGCTCGGCAGGCCGACGTGGGTCCTGCTCTCCGCCACGCCGGACTGGCGCTGGCTCCTGGACCGCGACGACTCGCCGTGGTACCCCGGCATCATGAAGCTGTTCCGCCAGCGCCAACTGATGAGCTGGCACGAGCCAGTGTCACAGATCCGCGCCGAGCTTGAGAAGCTGGTGGGCAAATGAGCGCAGGCAGATCGACCTCGGACGAGAGCGCCGGGGAGCGCAGCGAGCAGACGGGCGCAGCGAGCGCCGGCCGCACACCCGCACAAGAGGCGCAGGAGCTGGCTGAACAGGGCGTTGCGCGCTTCAGTTCGGGGCAGGAGGCAGAGGCGCAGCGGCTCTTCTCACGCGCGCTTCAGATGGATTCGAATAACTTCACCGCGCTCTACATGCTCGGAAATATCTACGCCACCCTGCTGCTGCGCGACGACGAGGGGCTCGAGCTGTTGAAGCGAGCGGTCACGATCTGCCCCGACAGAGCCGACGCGCATTACAGCGTGGGCGTGTTGGCGGGAAAGAAGGGCGACCTATCGGGCGCGATCTCTTCGCTGCAGCGCGCCCTCGAGCTGAAACCCGACCTTGTTCCGGCGCTCCAATCGCTGGCCGCCTTTGCCGTCAAATCATCGCGCATCGAGGACGCGATCCACGCGTGGAGGCGCCTGGACGAGCTTGGCGCCGCCGACGGATCCAACTACCGCAACCTCGCCGCGGCGCTCGAGCAGCTCGACTGGACCGACGAGGCGATTGAGACTTACCGGAAGGCCATCGCACTTCTGCCGCGGGACACGGACCTCTGCCTGCACCTGGCGTGGCTGCTGAAGACGAAGGGCCGTCAGGAGGAGGCGCTGAGTATCTTGCAGAGGGCGACCGAGACCGCCCCGGAGGACGGTGCGGTGCTGGAGACGCTGGCCCAGGCATATTATGACGCCGGCCGCGTTGAAGAGGCCGCCTCGACTGCGGAGCGCTCCGTAGCGGCGAACCCGAAGTCGAAGACCGCGCTCGAGCGGCTTGTCCAGCTCTCAGTCGTCGCGGGCAGAACGGAGTTCGCGGAGGCAGAGCTTCGCCGGCGCTCCGCGGCCGGCTCCGGCACTGAGGATCGGTCCGCATGGCATCTCGTCCATCTGCTCGAATTCTGCGGCCGCTACGAAGAGGCGCTTGCCACCATCGAAGACTTCCTTGAGCGCGATCCGCGCAATATCGAACAGCGCTTCCTGCTCTGGAACCTGCATCTTGCGCTTGGCGAATATGAGCGGGGCTTCCGCGACTACAACTGGTTCATGGGTCAGGGCAGGTACCACGGGCGGTTTTTCAATCTTCCAAGCTGGAACGGCAAGCCCGTTCCGGGCAAGACCATATTGCTCTTCGCGGAGCACGACATGGCCGCGGCCATCCAGTTCGCGCGCTACATCCCGCTCGTGAAGCAGACGTCTCTGGCCAGAATCGTCGTGGAGTGCCAGGAAGAGCTCATGCCCGTGATGCGGCTGATCGACGGAGTAACCTACGTTGTGGCTCGGCCGAAGCCCAATCAACCGGATCCGCAGGCCGACGCACAGATCGGACTGATGAGCCTGCCGCGCTTCTATCCGACGACGGTGTCTTCGATTCCGGGTCCGATGCCCTACATCGCCGCCCCGTCCTACACGGTCCGCAAGGCGAGCGAGCTGGTACGGGACGCTGCCGGGCTGAAGGCGGGATTCTGCTGGACGGCCGACTCCGACATGGAGAATGCAGCTCTAAGATCCTGCAAGCTCGCAGACCTGAAACCCCTGCTCACCACGCCCGGCACAGCGCCATGCTCGTTGCAGACGGTGGATGCGGCCGAGCTTGCCGACGTGGAATTGAGTATGATCGATATGTCGGCGCGCATTGCGGATGCGGCCGACTTCCTGGGCGTCATCGCCGTGATGGACGTCGTCATCACGATCGATTGCGCCATCGCGCATCTTGCCGGCGCGATGGGCAAGCCGGTCTGGCTCCTGCTGCCGATCATGCCGCCATGGGCGTGGTCCATCGGCCGCACCGATTCGCCGTGGTACGCCTCCGCGCGGCTATTCCGGCAGCGTGTAGCGGGCGATTGGACGGCGCCGATAGCGGAAGCTGCAGAGGCGCTGCGCGCCCTTGCGGCCGATCGGCTTGCCTGACGACGCACCTCGATATCTCCGGATCGGATCGGGACCGTCCATCTCCGCAGTAAGTCGCCCCCCTCGCCTGCGCCTCAAACCGCGCCTGCGCTCCTCCTGGCCGGCGCCGGCGCCTCCTCTGATCGCCCGTCCGTCGCGCTCTTCAGGCGGTCGCTCAAAATCTTTATAGAATCTTTGGGCGTTGCCCGCCAAATACACCAAGATGGCACAGTTCTTGCAAGGAGAACAATTGCATGAATCGAGCCGACACGGTGCTAGAGCAGTGACCGTGGATCGGAGGGCGGAACAGCCGCCACGAGGATCTCGCCGGTTTTCATGTGAACGCGTGCGGGCGTGCGCTTGGATGCCGGTCTTCGCAGGAAGCCAGTTATCGAAGGAAGGTCTGCAGTGCCGTGGCGCCCTTACGGGGCGCGTCATGAACTAAAGGAGGCAGTTTAGTAATGAATAAGAAGGTCACGGTCGGCGCTGTCGGCGCTGCCGCCATGTTGGCCGCCGGAGCTCAGTCCGCGCACGCACAGGTTTACAAAGATCTGCGCGGAGCTCTGATGGGGTTCACAGGCACAGCATACGTCAACACGACCGTATCGGCGCTTGGTGGTGTGATCAGCACCGCCATCGCCACGTCCCTGACGCTAGGTCCTGGCGGCTCGGCTCCCGGACAGCTCGTCACGTTCAACAGCAGCGGTCCGGCAAACGACTCGGATCTGACGGGTCTCTTCCCGCTTCCGATCATCAAGATCACGAGCGGCATCTCGCTGACGCTGCCGACGCTCACGCTGTCGGGCAACTTCAACGAGAACACGGGCGCCTTCAACATGAAGGCCTTTGCGTCCACCGGCTCTACGCCGCCTATTCCGGTCAGTCTCTCCGGCATCAACCTGACGCTGACGGCGACGTACACGAACCCGAGCGCCACATTCGTCGGCGCAGCGGTTCCCGGCTCGGGTGTTACCGACCAGCTCAGCATCACCAACAGCGGTATGACCGCGTCGGTCTGGATCAACCCGTACGTCAACAGCAGTCTGGGTCAGGTATCGCTGAACAACCTTCAGCTCTACTTCACTTCCTGGACGCTGACGGCCGTTCCCGGTCCGGACTCGCTTGCGGTGTTCCTGCCCGGCATGATCGGCGGCCTGGCGCTTCTGCGCCGACGCCGGCGAAGCGATCGCAAGTAATCGCACAACACTATGGTCGCCGGTTCCGTTACGCGGAGCTAGCCGGCATCTACGACCAGATGAGAGAAGGGGCGCCGAAAGGCGCCCCTTCTTATTGCGTGGCGAGCCGGCGTCGCGATCCGATCGAGGCCGGCTGTATTGGCGGGCGGCGGAATGAATTCCTCCGCTGTGGGCCTTCGGCCGGCTGTCCTTCGGTCACAGATGCGCCGGTTCTCGTCGGCCGGTACTGTTAGAGTAAACTCCATAAGTCGGCGCATCTCTGTGTGAAGTCCGGGTGGCACTGGTTGGCGCGACGGCGGGATGCGGACGGCGATCGGACCGTGGATTGCGGGGCGCGCCCGCGTCGGTTGTCGCGCGCATCGCAGGGGTTGACACAGCGGCGGGCCAGGGCGCGATCACCAGCGGCGACGCGGGCCTCCGAGCCTG
>Ga0181529_10001930_pt1 | contig 25751 bp, 19 predicted proteins | sample PEATcosm2014_Bin_36_FD_119763 | JGI IMG/M metagenome (GOLD analysis project Ga0181529, IMG submission 119763) | Peatland microbial communities from MTU Mesocosm Facility, Houghton, MI, USA - PEATcosm2014_Bin10_30_metaG | ecosystem: Environmental > Terrestrial > Soil > Wetlands > Peat | place... | reverse complement strand
CTCAGACCGGCCATGATCTCTACCAGGCCATCCGAAAGGCTCTACCTCATCTCTTCTCGGAAAACGCCACAGCTTGGTTCAGAACCTGTCAGAACCGGGTACAGCTATCATGATATTGCTCTAAGGCGAATTACTTATTCCGCCCGCGCCAGCCGCTTGGGCCTCAAGAGGCGCAGATAGATATAAACAATCAACTGCAAAGTAAGCGCCCCCGTGCAATCCAGCAGTACATCCCAGGGCGAGCCGGTGCGGTTGGGCAGATAACTCTGGTGCAGCTCATCCAAACTGGCGACCAGGGACGTTCCCAGCAGGGCAAGAAAGGTGTCCTCGAGAAAATGAGATTGCGGCAGAGTCATCCACCAGGCGCGCAGCCATGCCACGCCGATGAACCCGTAGCCGAAAAAGTGCCCGGACTTGCGGATCATGAAATGAATCACGTTCCAGCGGGCGTTCGAAACGGGTCCGAAGATGGCCTCCCAAATCAGGCGCAGCGGATGGCTGGTGTGGTCGGAGCCTAACCACTCCGTTGATTCCAGCATAATGATGCCGACGCCGATCGCCACAGGAAGCCAGGCGCTCAACCAGAACTTGAAGTCGCCCTTGCTATTCGACATGATAGTTGGGCGCCTCTCGTGTGATGATCACGTCATGCACATGGCTCTCGCGCAGGCCGGCGCCGCTGATACGCACAAATTGCGCTTTCTCCTGCAGCTCCGCGATGTTGCGGCAGCCCAGATAGCCCATGCCGGAGCGCAACCCTCCGACTAACTGGAAGACCATCGACTCAAGCGGCCCGCGGTAAGGCACGCGCCCCTCGATGCCTTCGGGAACAAACTTGGCCAGCCGGTTCTGGCTGGCGCGCTCGCGCTGCACCACACCCTCGCTGCCCAACTCCGCGCTAGCCAGGTCGGCAGTGCTCTGGAAGTAGCGCTCACCTGAACCCTGGCTCATCGCGGTCAGCGAACCCATGCCGCGATAGCTTTTGAAGCTGCGCCCCTGATAAAGAATGGTCTCGCCGGGGCTTTCGTCCACGCCGGCAAAGAGCGAGCCGATCATCACTGAACTGGCCCCGGCGGCAATCGCCTTGGTGATCTCGCCCGAATACTTGATGCCGCCATCGGCAATCACCGGAATCCCGTGTTCGCGCGCGGCGCGCGCCGCCTCGGAGATCGCTGTAATCTGCGGCATTCCCGCGCCAGTGACCATCCGTGTGGTGCAAATCGAGCCTGGACCGATGCCAACCTTGATCGCGTCGGCTCCGGCATCGATCAGCGCCAAGGCGCCCTCATAGGTGGCCACGTTGCCGGCCATCAGGCCAACATTGGGGAAGGCCTTCTTCACCTCGCGCACCGCCTCCAGCACTCGCGAAGAGTGCCCGTGCGCCGAGTCGATGGCCAGCACGTCCACGCGCGCCCGCACCAGCTCCGCCGCCCGCTCCAGAAAATCGCCCGTTGCCCCGATGGCGCCGCCCACCCGCAACCGGCCCTTTTCGTCCTTGCTGGCGTTGGGGTATTTCAACTTTTTCTGAATGTCTTTTACCGTAATAAGGCCCTTGAGGTTGTACTGATCGTCCACCACCAGCAGCTTTTCCACGCGATGCTGGTGCAGAATCTGCTCGGCTTCCTCGAGCGTTGTGCCCACCGGAACCGTAATCAGATGCTCCTTGGTCATCACGTCGCCGACCGGTACATCCGTGCGCGTCTCAAAGCGCAGATCGCGGTTGGTCAAGATGCCCACCAGCCGTTTTCCCTGCGTGACCGGCACGCCGGAAATCTTGTAGCGCCGCATCACTTCGAGAGCGTCGCCGATCATCTGATCCGGGCCGATGGTCACCGGGTCCACGATCATCCCGCTCTCCGACCGTTTCACCTTGTCAATCTCACCTGCCTGGTCAACGATGGTCAGATTGCGGTGCACAATGCCGATGCCGCCCTGCTGCGCCATGGCGATGGCCATCCGCGACTCGGTCACTGTGTCCATGGCCGAGGAAAGAAGCGGCGTATTCAACACAATCTCACGGGTTAACTGGGTCTGCGTGCTCACCTGCACAGGCACAACTTCGCTGTAAGCGGGCACCAGCAACACGTCATCAAACGTAAGAGCTTCGGTCAAGTTTTTGGTTAGCATCCTGCTCCGAACGCCTGGCGAACCAGGGATTCCAATCCCCGGAGCGGCAGGCGCTTCACTCCATTGTAACGGAGGAGGCGAGGGAGACCCGCCGAGCCGCCGTTTCCGGCGCAAGTCTCTGCCAGGATAATTTTCAACTTTTTCTGATACGTTCTGCTCTCTTTCTTCACTATCTATATCGAGAGGCCTATAGGAACCAGACCGCCGGCACAAGGGTCTTTCAGAATGGTCACGCTTTTCTGAGTCTGGATGGCTCTTTCGCCGTTGAAGCGCCGGAGATCCGGATTTCCAGGCTCAAGAGCCAGAATCCAGGCTTTCTCGTTCTAGTGACGCATCTTGCTCCCGCTTCTCGCACTCTCTGATGAGGAGCATTCAGGAATCAGAACGCCGTCAAGCGAGGGAATCGAAACTTCTTTATCTACACGAACAAGGTTCTATTGGAAGGAAAGCGCAATGAAGATGGGGATGAGTCAGGTTGATTTTGCGATTCTGCTGCCGGCCTTTGCTGCTGCGTGGAATCTAACCGGCGGACAATCAATGTTCGCCGCCCAGAAGGATTCTGGACGCGTCTATCTCAGTCCGGATGGCCTCTTCGTCGTAGAAGCGCCTTTCGGCTGGGAACTACACAAGCAGGAAGGTTCAAATGAAGTCACGTTCCTGAGCGGTCAGGTCAGCGTCAGTGTGGCGGCTGCCGAGACCGAAGCCGGCGACACGGTTGACCAGTTTCTCGAAGTCAACAAGTCCCTGGTGCGCCATATGTGCCCCGCCGCGGAGGTGTGGGCGGAGGGCAAGGCCACGGTTGCCGGCGCCTCCGGCGCCTATTTCACCATGTTCTGTCCGGGTCCGCGCACGCGCACGATCGTCCGGGTATCAGCCGCGCTCAGCCACAAGAAACTATTTATCTTCAAAATCGCTGCCCCGAGCGCGGAATTATACGCTGTACAAGCCACCATCGATAGCATGGCGCATAGCTTCAGAGAGTGTGACAGATTGCCGCAAGGCAGAAAACCGCGCCAACGAGCCAATTGAACAGGAAAAGGCACGATCACTTGTGAGTTGATCGAACATCGCCTGCACACGATAAAAATCATTCGCGAATTTAAGCAGCGGTTGCGTATCCCATGCCTGCCAGAACGCCCCGCATATAGGCAAAGCTGCCGATCACGCCTGGCATCGGATCGTCAGCATGAATCTCATATTCGAGATCGACAAAACCCTGATAGCGAATCGCAACAAGGGCTTGAAATATTTCGCGAACCGGCATGATTCCTTCACCCACCGCAACCTGGCTTTCCTTGTTTTGAAAATCCGTCAAATCCTTCATGTGCATATTGAACAGGCGCGGCCCCGCTTCGTGAATGGCCTTGACTACGTCCGTGCCGGCGCGCACCGTGTGGCCAACATCGATGCAGCAGCCAATGCGTGAATCGGTATTCTTGATTGACTTCAGCACATCCAGCGGCGAAGGCCATAACTTATCCTCCGGACCGTGATTGTGGATGGCGATACGAATGTCATACTCTTTGACAAACTTTTCGATGCGGGGAAGAGTCTCGGGTGTGGGGTCGCCGGCGACAATCACGGAAATGCCGGCCCGCTTGCAGTACTCAAACTTGCTGCGTATGTCGGCGTCTTCGCCGCTTCGAAAGTAGATGGCACCGGCAGCGTGGAGTTTGATGTTAGCTGCCGCATAGTCTTTCAGCGCGATCGCCTCTTGCTCCGCATCGGATGGAAGATGATCTTTGACGTCCTTGACATTCAAATCGCTGAGGTTGAGTTGCTTCATGTAGCCAATCATCTGCGCGCGGCTGTAATTACGAAATGTATAGCTGGCCAGTCCTAACTTGACCGGCAATGGTTTTCCAGATACCGGCGACGGCTCAGCCAGGGAAGGGATCGCGTTAGAAGCAGAGCTGGCTAAAGCAATCAGCGTACCGGATTGAATGAAACCGCGTCGTGAGAGAAAGTGTTTCATAAGCAGGTAGACTCCTTGTGTACATCTGAAAGCTGTTGCTTGTTCAATACTTCTCAGAATCGGCCGCCGCAGACTTGCGTCTTTCACAGATGGGGCGCCCAGCCATTCTCGTATTCGCGCTCCCACATCTTCATTGCCTGTGAATCGTTCAGGATCTTTCCGTTAGAGGTGTCAAGTTGAAGCTCCCGGTTCACCTCCCAGGCGATGTTAGAAAGTTGCAGCATGGTGACGGCGACATTGCCAATTGAGACAGGAGCGTTGAGCCTCTCTCCCTTGCGAATCGCCGCGATGAAATTAGCAAAGTGCGCATCTGTCATGGAGTCGCGACCGATAACATCGGAGGAAGAAGCTGCTTTTCCAGTCTTAAATTCGCTTATTTTAACTCCGTTAAGATCGTAAATCTCGTAGCCCTCGCGATCCACAACCACAGAGCCCGTGGTTCCCATGATGGCGGAGCCGCGATCGCGTCCGTAGTACTTCATTCCCTGGCAGCATTTGCACTCCCAAACGATCATCTTGTCCTCGTATTCGTAGCTTGTGACAAGGGTGTCGTAAAACTCCCAATCATCCTTGAAGTGGTATCGGCCGCCCGAGGATGTAATTCGGCGCGGATAATCGGCGTCCAACGCCCAGCGGCAGACATCAACTTCATGCGTGCCGTTGTTCAGGGTCTCACCGGTTCCATAAAGTTTGAACCAGTGCCAGTTATACGGATGATAACTGTTCTTATAGGGCCTGCGCGGCGCCGGTCCCTGCCATAGCTCCCAATCAAGCTGCGGGGGCACAGCCGTCTGCTTGCCAATTCCAATCGACTTTCTTGTGTTGCTATACCATGCCTTCGCGAAGTATGCCCTGCCGATCAAGCCATTGTGTATCTTATCGACAATCTCGATGGTGTGCGGGGATGAACGCTGCTGCGTGCCCATCTGCACGAGTTTTCCGTATTTCCGCTGAGCCTCGACGAGCAACGCGCCCTCGGCGGGATTGTGACTGCACGGCTTTTCAACGTAAACGTGCTTGCCAGCCTGCAAGCCGGCGATGGCCATGGGAGCGTGCCAGTGGTCGGGCGTGGCGATGGTGATCGCGTCCACGTTCTTCTGCTGGAGGATGCGGCGAAAATCCGTGACGCATGCGGGAGAATAGCCTAACTCCCGTTCGGATTCCCCGGAAAACTTCTTCAGAATGTCGCTGTCAACGTCGCAAAGATGCGAGACCCGGGCCGAATCCTTGTTTGCCTTGAGCGAGGCAAGGTGCGCATAGCCTCGCCCGTTGAGGCCGATCACCGCAAAGTTGAGGCGATCGTTCGAGCCAAGAATCTGGCCATAGCTCTTGGCGGTTGATGCAACCGCCAGTCCGGCAGTTCCAATTGCAAGCGTATCGAGAAATTCACGTCGAGTTACCATTTATTCTCCATCTGAACATCAAGGTCCGGGACGATCTTGTTGGTTGCGACCGAGTAATCGAACCTGCGTGATTCTACGAATTGGCAGGCCACCCTGGCAAGCGGCGTCCGGCCAGGGACCCGCAATTCGCCCCTCGTCTGTTAAAGTGAGGAGTAGGCCCCAGGCTCGAAACCTCTCTGCGAGAGGGCTTTGCGCAAACCAGCGGGGACTCAACGACAACCCTCATGCCCCACGAACTGCCCAAAGCCTACGACCCCGCCGCGATTGAAGATCACTGGGCCGAATACTGGGTGCGCGAGAAGCTCTTCGCGCAGCCGACGCCCGATCCGGGTGCCCCGCGCGATGCGAACCAAGGCCCGGACGGCCAGTCCTTTACCATCCTGCTGCCGCCGCCCAACGTGACCGGCAATCTGCACATGGGCCACATGTTCGAGCATACGGAGAGCGACATTCTGATTCGCTGGCGGCGTATGCGCGGCGATGCGGTTCTGTGGGTTCCGGGGACGGACCACGCCGGTATCGCGACGCAGATGCTGGTGGAGCGCCAGATTGCGAGCGAAGGCGTCACGCGACAACAGATGGGCCGCGAGGTCTTCGTCGAGCGGGTGTGGCAATGGCGGCAGCACTACGGCGGCGCAATCCTCGGCCAGATGAAGCGTCTGGGCGCGTCGGTTGATTGGTCGCGTGAATACTTCACGATGGACGAGAAGTTATCGGTTGCGGTGCGTGAAGCTTTTGTCCGCTTACATGAGCAGAATCTAATTTATCGCGGCGCCTACATTGTGAACTGGTGTCCACGCTGCCAAACAGCGATAAGTGACCTGGAAGTTGTTCACGAGGAACAAAAAGGACACTTATGGGAGATACGTTACCCGGTTATTAGTAAAGATGGGAAGGATAGTGGCGAGTTTATTACGGTAGCAACCACGCGCCCTGAGACGATGCTCGGCGATGTAGCTGTTGCCATTCATCCTAAGATGAGCGCTACGTATACCTACACGGAAAGAAACTTCGACTGCCGCTGCTCAGCCGTGAACTTCCTATCATCCTTGATGAATGGGTCAGCCGCGACTTCGGGACCGGCGCGGTCAAGGTAACTCCGGCGCATGACCCGAATGACTTCGCTCTCGGCGAGCGCCATCATCTGCCTTCGATCAACGTGATGGATGCGGAAGGCCGCATTAACGCCGAAGGCGGCGCGTATGTCGGCCTCGATCGTTACGCCGCGCGCAAACGTATCGTCGCTGACCTCGAAGTGCAGGGCCTATTGGCAGGCATCAAGGACCACACGAACAACGTGGGCCATTGCGACCGCTGCAAGACGGTCGTCGAGCCGCGCCTCTCGACGCAGTGGTTCATCAAAATTCAGCCGCTGGCGGAAAAGGCGATTGCGGCGGTGAAGCCAGATGCCCAGGGCAACAAAGCGATTCGCATCGTTCCCGATCAGTATGAGAAGGTCTATCTGGAATGGATGGATAACATCCACGACTGGTGCATCTCGCGGCAGCTCTGGTGGGGTCATCGCATCCCCGCATGGCATTGCTCCGCCTGTTATAAGATCACCGTAGCCCGCGTCGATCCGGCCGTCTGTGCCCATTGCGGCTCAGAAAAGATCACGCAGGAGACCGACGTTCTCGACACCTGGTTCTCGTCGGGCCTGCTACCGGTTTCCGTCTTCGGCTGGCCTAACATCACGGACGAAAATCGTGGGGACTTTGATGCATTCTATCCCACGAGTTTATTAGTTACCGGCTTCGACATTCTTTTCTTCTGGGTCGCGCGCATGATCATGTTCGGCTGCTGGTTCGCCGCCGACGTACCGATGCCCGACGGCAGCCCGCGTTCGCTGGCGGATTCCGTTCCATTCCGCGAAGTTTATATTCACGCCTTGATCCGCGACGCCAATCGCGAAAAAATGTCCAAGACCAAGGGCAACGTCGTTGATCCGATCGAGATAGTGAAGCAGTATGGGACTGACGCGGTGCGCTTCACGCTGGCTTCTATGGCCTCGCCCGGCACCGACATCGCCTTCAACGTAGCCCGCACCGAAGGCTATCGCGCCTTCGCGAACAAGATATGGAACGCCGCGCGCTTCCTCTTCATGAATCTGGACCGCGCCGCTGAGATCGGCATTGTGGTTGATCGAGAAACGCTGGGAGCAATCCCGGTGGTGGGAAGAGAAACCCCGGATATAGCTCGATGGGTGTGGGCGGAGTTTCATCAGACCGCGCGGAAGGTTAATGAGTCGCTCGAAAATTACCGCTATGACGATGCGGCTAATGCCGTCTATCAGTTCTTCTGGAGCATCTTCTGCGACCGGTCTCTGGAGATTGCCAAGGTGCGGCTGGACTTCTCCGTGACCGCGGATCGCGCCAGGACGAAGGCCGCTCTGACCAATCTGATGCAAATCTTTGAAGCGACCTTGCGGTTGCTCTCACCTTTTATGCCCTTTATTACTGAAGAGCTTTGGCACGCCGTCTACGACGGCAATCCGGCGGCTAAGTCGATTGCTCTGTTGAGTTTTCCTTTGGTCACAGCGAAGCATTATGACCTGGTAGTGGGCAGGGCGTACGACGACGGTGTGATGGAGCGTCTAAAGTTATTCTGGGAACTGATCGGCGATGTGCTCGGCAAGCGCAAGGAGATTGGAGTACCGGAGAAGGAGCCTGCGCCGATTGTCGTTCATGCCGTTCCCATGGCACGCAGAGCCTTCACGGAGAATCTTGATGTTATCAGCAAGTTGGCGCGCGTTTCGGCTATTGAATTTTCCGATATCGATCTTGTTGGTCCCGATGTCTTTCGCAATCTCAGTTACTACTCGGGAAGAATCGTCTACGAGCGCACCATCGACGTTGCCGCCGAGCGAGAGTGTCTTGCGAAAGAGATTGCAAAGTATGAGAAAGGTCTAATCTCCGCTGAGCGGCAACTGGGCAATGCGAGCTTTTTGGCTAAGGCTCCGGCGCAGGTGGTGGAGGGGTTGAAGAAACAAGAGGCCGAAACGCGGTTGCTGCTGGAAAAAGCTCGCACGGCGTTAGATAATCTGAACAAAGGAAGATAAGCCATGTCTTGCGACTGTGCTCAATGCCGGCAACATTATCGGACGCTGGGAATCGCGTACGGAATACCCTCGGAATCAGAGGTTGAAGAAGCCTATCACGAATCAGTGAAGCAGTGGCATCCCGATCTCTATGAGAACTACGCCAGCCTGCGCGCGGATGCGGAAGAACATTTCAAGCAAATCCAAATCGCCTGGCGGGAGCTCAAGGCGCACACTGGAGCTGCTGTGGATACGCCGGCGGAGAGCGCCCCCGCGGCAAGAACTCCAGTGGACAGAAGCCCTGTGGACAGCGTTTTCACCCCGCCCCGGAGCGTCCAGGAGGCGCCGGCACTCTCGTTTGACGGCGTGCCAGGCTGCCTAGTCGCCTCGCAATTCACCGAGCAGATCAAGCAGATGATCGCCGACCACCTGGGAAGGCTTGGCTCGGCGCTTGCGATTGTTGACCTCGCCGGTGCACGAACGTTTGCCGGCTACTCTCAATTCTTTCTCCTGGCTGCCAGTGGAATCATGGCGCGCGATGCCCGCAACATTGTCTCCGTGCTCTGGTATAAAGACCTGGGAGAGATCACTCTGATTGATCGGCGCAAGCAGGGCAAACCCGGCTTGTGGCAAAAACTCGTTGAAGGAAATTCCGGCGACAAGCCAGAGAGTTCGCTGCAAATCTATCGAAGCAATGGAACGCAGTTTATTTCCATTGGCCCTCAAGTTGATGAACGCGCCAAGCGGATCATTTATAACTTTCTCTTGAGCAAGAAGGATCAAGCGCAACTCTGAAACGCGCAAGGGAATCATGGATTGGAAAAGCAGCAGTATCGACGCATTGCTGGAGCGGGCGCTGATTGAAGATCAGGCAGCCGGCGACACCACGACCAATCTCACCATCGACCCCGGCCTGCGCGCCTCCGCCTCCATCGTCGCGCGGCAGGAAATGGTGGTCAGCGGCCTGGGATCGGTGCCTCGCTGCCTGGAGATCTTCGCCCGTCTCGACAAGCGCGCCCCGGCGCAGACCCGCTTTGAGGTCATCAGCCATCCAGAGATCTTCGACGGCGTGCGCGTGCATGATGGCCAGGTATTGGCCGTCATCCGCCACAACGCCCGTGCGCTGCTGAGTTGCGAGCGTGTGATTCTGAACCTGATGCAGCACCTGAGCGGCATCGCCACGCTGACGCGGCAGTTTGTGGACGCCATTGACGGTACCGGCGTTCGCGTCCTCGATACGCGCAAGACGGTTCCAGGTTTGCGAACGCTGGAAAAATACGCCGTCCTCTGCGGCGGTGGAACCAATCACCGCCTCGATCTGGCCAGCAGCATTCTCATCAAGAACAACCACATCTCGCTGGGGGGGGGACTGCCCGTGGTGCTCAAGCAGGCGCTCGAACGGCGCGAAAAGGGCCAGCGCGTACAGGTGGAGGCGCGCAGCGAGCAGGAGCTTGAAGAAGCGCTTCAATACGGCGCCGAGGCGATTCTGCTGGACAACATGACGCCCAAGGAAGTGAAGAAGTCGGTGGAACGGATCAGAAAGGCAACAAGAGGAGAGGCCGGGAACGGCATTCCGATCGAGGCCTCGGGCGGCATCGTTCTCGACAACATTCGCGCCTACGCCGAAACGGGGGTGGACTTCATAAGCGTGGGCGCACTTACTCACTCGGCCAAGGCAGCGAACATCTCCATGCGCATCGCCGCGGAAACGGCTTAGCCGTGTACGATCTTGCGGCGCTCGACTTCGTGCTTGCAGGAACTGTCTTTGCGGGCAAGCTGCATTATTCACCACAGACTGACTCAACAAACACCGATGCGCAGGCTGCCGCGCGCGGCGGGGCGCCGCATGGATCGGTCTACTTTACCGAGCAGCAACTGGCCGGCCGCGGGCGCGGCGACCATGCCTGGGATTCGGTTGCTCGTGAAGGACTTTACGTAAGCGTGCTGCTGCGTCCGCAGCTTCCCGCCGTTCGTCTGCCGCTGCTTCCGCTGGCCGTGGGACTGGCAGTCGCCGAGGCGATTCGTACCGCTGCGTGCTTGACCGTCGATTTGCGCTGGCCCAACGACTTGCTTATCGGTCCCAAGAAGGTTGGCGGCATCCTGGTCGAGTCGAAGACTTCGGGCGGCTCGGTTGATTTTGTGGTGGCCGGTGTGGGCATCAATGTTCATCAGAGGACCTTCGCTCTTGATTTGGCGACACCCGCTACTTCACTCGATTTGGAGGCAGGCAGGAGAGTATCTCGCCAGGATTTACTCGTTTTCCTGCTAGAATCGCTGGAGCGAGAAGCGCTTGGGTTGGCCGATCCGGCGGCGGGATCAACGATTCCAACGCGCGTCGAAGAGGCGTCAACCTGGATTCGAGGGCGAAGGGTTGAAGTGCATGGCCCGCAGGCTTGTACGGGCGTTACAACCGGGCTCGACGAACATGGATTCTTGCGAGTACAGACTGCGGATGGGATGGTCACGGTGCAGACAGGCGGGATTCGAGCCGTAGAGATAAGCTGAGAAAGACTATGCTGCTTGCTATCGATGTGGGCAATACGAATACGGTGCTGGGGCTATTCCGGCTTGAGGGCGAGAAGCCCGAGTTGGCGGCGCACTGGCGCGTTACCACGCACCGCTCGCAGACCGCAGACGAGTATGGCGTGCTGTTCGTCAATCTCTTTGAAATGAATGGCTTTTCCACCAGTCACGCGCACCATATCATCATCTCCTCTGTGGTGCCGCCGGTGGAGGGGACGCTGCGCGAGGTCTGTGAGACCTACTTCCACACGCAGCCGCTCTTTGTTGAGCCGGGAATCAAGACGGGAATGCCGATCCTGCAAGAGACTCCGGCGGACCTGGGCGCGGACCGGTTAGTGAATGCCGTCGCCGCCTTCGAGCGCTACGGCGGGCCGTGTATCGTGGTGGACTTCGGCACGGCGACGACCTTCGACGTGATCTCGGCCAAGGGCGAGTACCTGGGCGGAGCGATTGCGCCCGGTCTGGGCCTCAGCGCCGAGGCGCTCTTCTCCCGCGCCGCGCGGCTCTCTCGTGTGGACATCAAGCGCCCCGCCAAGGTTATCGGCGCCAACACCGTCACCCACCTACAGAGCGGGCTCTACTTCGGCTACATCGGACTGGTGGACGGCATCCTGGAGCGCATCATCGCCGAATTGGGCGCGCCGGCGCGGGTCATCGCCACCGGCGGCCTGGCGCGGCAGATCGCGGAGGACTCGCGCTTCATCGCCGAGATCGACGACATGCTCACCCTTGATGGCCTGCTGATCCTCTTCGAGCGTAACCGCATCGCCAAGCCGCGCAGCCGGCCGCATTGAGGCTACGCCCGTGCTGAACTACTTCAACTACTTCACCGAGATCGAAGAGCGCTTCCAGCAGCGGCGCGGGGTGCTCCTGTTGCTCTCGACACTGGACTGGGCGCTGATCGAGACCTGGCGAGAGGCCGGCATTCCGCTGGAAGCAGTGTTGCGCGGCATCGACGCGGCCTTCGACAAGTACGAAGCGCGGCAAAAGCGCGGCCGGATGCGGCGCGTGAACGGTTTGGCCTGGTGCGCGCAGGCGGTGATGGTCGCCGCCGAGGAGCTGCGCGAGGCCGCCGCCGGCACGGCTCCCGGTGCAACTAATGTCGCACGCGAATCGGGATTTGAAGAAGGGCGTGTGGCCGCGCACCTGGAAGCCGCCTCCGCCGCGTTGGACGCGGCTAGTGTGGCCACTGAAGCCTGCGCTGCAACCGCCGCCCGGCTGCGCCAACTGGCCGCCGATACGCGCGCCGCCGTGACGGACGAAAGCGCCGTAGTACACAATAGCGTCGCGGCTCATGATTTGGAGGCGCTCGAACGCAACCTCACCGTGCTCGAAGAGAAGCTCTTTGCCGCTTTGACGGCGGCGGCACCGGAAGAGTTGCTGGTGGGACTCAAAGAGCACGCGGCGCGTGAGCTGGCGCCCTATCGCAGCCGCATGGGCGCCGTGCAACTGCGCCAGGTGGAGCGCCAGTTTGTCCAGAAACAGTTGCTGGTGCATTACAACTTGCCCCGCCTCAGCCTCTTTTATATGAGCCAACAATGACGCCCAGAAAACAAATCACCATGCAGCGCCGAGCCAAACAGGCCGCGAAGAGGCTTTCTGCCGGGAGGGGGAAGTCCGGGAAGCAGTCCTCCGGAGCGAAGGCACACGTTGATTCAGCTGGCGTTACACGTGGGGTGATACCCTCGTCTCCCCCAAAATTGCTGCTCGTCGAAATCGAGAAGCCGATCTACGGCGGCGCATTTCTGGCTCGGCTGGAAGGTAAGGCCGTTTTTGTGCCGCTAGCGTTGCCCGGAGAGCAGGCGCGCGTGCGCATTACTCAGAGCAAGTCCGGCTATGCGCCCGCCGAGGCTGAGGAGATTGTCCGTGCCGCGCCGGAGCGCGTTGCGCCCGCCTGCCCGCACTTCGGCGCTTGCGGCGGCTGTCATTATCAGCACACTGGCTACGCAATTCAACTGGCCTTCAAACAGGCAATTCTGCGCGAGACGCTGGAGCGAGGCGGCGTCCGAACGCCGGAAGAGATTGCTATTCTCTCCGGCGAGCCGTGGCGCTATCGCAATCGTATCCGTCTGGCCTTCGATGCGGCCGGGAAGCTGGGCTATCGCGGCCGACGCTCTCACGCAGTGGTTCCCATGCGCGAGTGCCCCATTGCCGCGCCGTTGCTGGTCGAGGCCGCGCAGGCATTTGCTCAGGTTGCGCGCGGCTTTGCCCCCTTGTTGCGCCCCATGGAGATTGCGCTCTTCTGCAACCCTGATGAAACCGCATTGCTGGCGACTGTCTTCACCACAAGCCCGCCCAAGCTGCGCTTCGACGAAGTGGCGCTGGCGCTCCACGAGCGAATCCCTTCGCTCACCGGCGCGGAGTTGGTCATCGAGGAAGGTTCCGGTCTTCAGCCGCGCACCATCGCGCAATGGGGCGCGGCATCGCTCGACTACCATGCGGACGGCTTCGACTATCGCGTGGACCATGGCGCTTTCTTTCAGGTCAACCGCTGGCTGGTGGATGCGCTCGTTGAACGGGTCACCGCCGATCATAGCGGCAAGCTGGCCTGGGACCTTTTTACCGGCGTGGGCCTCTTTGCTCGGCAGTTCGCGGCGCGTTTTGATCGCGTGGTGGCCGTCGAGTCTGCCCCTTCGGCAACGGCGGCACTGGAGGAAAACCTTCGCGGCACACCCGGCATGGCCATCCATGCGGAAACCCTGGCCTTCCTATGTAGCAATCGCACGGGCGAACGCCCCGGCCTGATCGCCGTGGACCCGCCGCGCACAGGCCTGGGCGCAAAGAGCTGCGCGCTGCTTGCCGAGATCGCCGCCCCCACGGTCGTATACGTCTCCTGCGACCCTGCCACGCTGGCCCGCGACCTGCGCGTATTAATAGCCTCCGGCTACCAAATCCAGTCCATCACCCTCGCCGACCTCTTTCCGCAGACTTTTCACCTGGAAACAGTGGTCCAGTTGCGTCGCTCCTGATAGGCTTGAGGGCCAGAACAGCTTTTTCTGCATTTAAGAGCAATGCAATCCGAATCACCCAACTCCGTGCAAGCCATTGGTGCTCCTGTCGCGCTGGGAGCGGTCCCGCTCTTTTATGCGGCGTGGCTCTTTGCCGTGGGGATTGCGGTTGCGCAGGCACTCTATCTGCGGCCAAGCCTGGTGCTCATTGCGCTGGCGCTGGTGGCTGTGTTATGCGGCGTGGCGGCCTTCCGCGCGCAGCGCATTGCCTGGCTGCCGCTGGCTGTGATGTGGCTTCTACTGGGCGCATGGTGCGCGGAGATGGAGCCGCACCCGGCGCCCGCGTCCGCGCTGGCGGCGCTCTCCGACGGCCTGCTGCGCACCGTCGAAGGCACGGTCGTCGATGCCGGTCCGGTCCGCGGCGAGATCGAACAGAACCTGGACGAGCCTACCGCAGCCCAACGCCCCGCCCAACGGATCGACTTGCGCGTCTCCAGCCTGGAGGCGGTCACCGACACCGAGGACACGCAGGCGCCGGTCGAAGGCGGCGTGCGGCTGACCGTTCACTGGCCGCAAAACCCATCAGGTCCGTCAGGCCAACAGCTCTTCCAGTGCGGTGAACGCGTGCGGGCCGTGGTTCGGCTGCTGCCGCCCGAGGTCTATCACGATCCCGGCGTATGGAGCCGCAGGGACTTCCTGCTCGAACAGGGCATTACCTCCACGGCGACGGTGAGCATCGACCGGGTAGAACGGCTGGGAAAGGCTCCCGGCCTCTACATCGGCTGCCGAGTGAGCGGCTTGCAGCGGGCCACGAGCGCCCGCCTGCTGGCCCTGCCGACAGCCATGCGCCGCCTGCCCGCTCCATTGCGCCTCTCCCAGGACGACGCCATCATGCTGGCCGCGATGGTCACCGGCGACCGCACCTTCCTCACCCACCCGTTGCGTGTAGGCTTTGAGCGTACCGGCTCGTTTCATATGCTGGTGGTTTCGGGTTTTCACCTGGCCATCGTCGCCGGCTGCATCTTCTGGGTCGCAAAGCGGCTCCGTCTGCCGCGCGTCCCGGCCACGCTGCTCACGATTCTGGCCTCCTTCGCCTACGCGCTCTTCACCGGCTTCGCCACGCCGGTCGAGCGCTCGCTCTGGATGGTCACCCTCTACCTGCTTGGCCGTCTCCTCAACCGCGAGCGCAACGCCCTGAACACCATTGGCTTTGCCGCGCTCTGCCTTCTGGCTTACAGTCCACGCAGCCTCTTCGACGCCAGCTTCCAGATGACGCTGCTGGCGGTTGTCGCCATCGGCGGGGTCGCCATGCCGCTGCTCCAGAGCACGATTCACCCTTACCTGACAGCCACATGCGACCTGCGTCTGATTGCTCTGGACGCCAAACTTGCCCCGCTTCTGGCGCAATTTCGCGTGTTTCTGCGCATGATTGCTGCTGGGCTGAAGAAGGCGGCGGGCGGGCGATTGGCCGGTCTCATTGCCTGGCGGCTCTTTCCCTGGACGGTTCGCCTGTTTCTTCGCTGCGTCGAATTGCTGGTCGTCTCCTGCGTGGTGGAGCTGGCCATGGCACTGCCCATGGCTCTCTACTTCCATCGCATCACTGTCTTCGCCCTGCCGGTCAATGTATTCATCCTGCCGCTGCTGCTCATCTTGATGCCGGCCGCGCTCATTACTTTGCTGGCACTCGTGGTCTGGTCCCCAACCGCCGTTCTTCCGGCGATGATCGTGGCTGTCTTTCTTCACATCGGCATTGGTCTGGTGCGGCTCTTTGGTTCAATGGCGTGGGGCGACCTCCGCATTCCCGCGCCGCTGCATTGGCAATCGCTCACCTTCTGCGTATTGCTCGCGGCGGCCATTGTGATGGCCCGCCTGGCCGTTTCGTCAGGATTGCACTGGCCGCGACGCGTCGTATGGGCCGCCCTGGTCTGCGCAGCTTTGGCCGCCGTAGTGCCACGTCCGGTTGACCATCCGCGCGACGCATTGCTTATGGAGGCCATAGACGTAGGCCAGGGCGATTCCTTGCTATTGATTACGCCCGACGGCAAAACCCTGCTCATTGATGGCGGCGGCTTTGGCGGCGGCCCGCATCAGGCGCCTCAGGACTATGACATTGGCGAGGAGGTCGTTTCGGAGGTTCTGTGGTCGCGTGGCCTTCGCCGCCTCGATGTAGTCGCCCTCACGCACGCTCACTCCGACCACCTGGGTGGCTTGCCCGCCGTGCTGCGCAACTTCCATCCCGCCGAGCTTTGGGTGGGCAACAATCCCCGCTTCGGGGCCTACAACGCGCTGCTCGACGAGGCTGTTGCCCTTCACGTCCGAGTCCGGTCGTTGCGCGCCGGCGACGTCTTCTCCTTCGGCCCGACCCAGGTCAGCGTACTGGCGCCCTTCCGCGACTATCAGCCCGGACCGGAACCCACCAACAACGACTCGCTGGTGCTGCACGTCGCCTACGGAGCTACATCTGTTCTGTTGGAGGGCGACGCCGAAGCGCCCATCGAGCAGGCGATGCTGGCAGAACCCGGACTGGCCAGCACACTGCTGAAGGTCGGCCATCACGGCAGCATCACCTCGACGCGCCCCGAGTTCCTGGCCCGCGTAGCGCCGCAGTGGGCCGTCATCTCCTGCGGCCTGCACAACCGCTACGGTCATCCCCGCACGGAAGTACTGCAAGCACTGCAAGCCGCCAAGGTCCGCACCTTCAGCACCGACATCAACGGCGCGGTCTGCTTCCGCCTTGACGGCAAGACCACCACGGCGGATTATGGCCGCGGCTGGCGGCCTGAGCCGTAATAACCGGTGCGATTTTGTCCGCATGAGAATTCCCCCAGACTCGAAGGATCGCTTCCGTTTACCCCGTCTGTCAATTCCATACAGTCTTTCGCCGTCTATATGGCATATAATCCATCCGAGAAACTATTCGGCTGTCTGATGCCTTGTACGGGCATCTGCCGCCGAGGAGGCTGCCATGTTGAAGCCGTTGTTATTCGTCGCTACCGTTGTATTATTCGGGATTACCGCCGCGTCAGCTCCCGGCCCCGAGCCGCAGAAAGCTGCCCCCGCTTCGACCTCCGACCAAAAGAATCCGGCCAAGTCTAGCGAAAAATCACAAGCGCGCACGAAGGAGATTTATGGGGTGGATTGCGCGATCTGCCATGGGGAGAATGGGGATGGGAAAACAGATTTGGCCAAAGACTTGGGACTGACGCTCGGCGATTGGACCGATCCCAAGACGCTGGCCGGCAAGCCGGACCAGGAGCTGTTCGATGCCATCCGTAACGGCAAAGGCAAGATGCCTCCCGAGGCCGTGGGCCGGGCCAAGGACGACGAAGTGCGGAACCTTATCCTCTACATTCGCGGCCTGGCCAAGCTGCAACCGGCCGTGCCCGCGCCAGCTGCTACGCCCGCGCCAGCACCTGTGCCAACACCTGCGCCAGCTGATTCGCCAGTGCCCTCAACAACGCAGACGCCCCCCGCGAACAACTAGACTCTATCGCGGGTGGCCTGGATTGCCGGCGGCGGCGAATGGAGTTTTTCCGGTTCACGATGTTCTTCGATGAGGTCCGCGCGAGCTTTCTGTCTCTGTTCGCCGGCCTTCAAATGAGCATCAAGAATCGGGGCCGCGGAGCAGGCTGCTAGAACCTCATTCTTAACCCAAACTGGAACTGCCGCTCGCGGTAGAAGTTGGTAGCGTTGATGTTCAGCGGCTGCCCGAAGGCTGTGGAGTTAGCCTTCAGCCCGGTGAGGAAGTTCAGCGTGGGAAGCGTGCCATCCGTGCTGCCGGGTTCGAGATAATAGCCGGTCGTTTCCAGCTCGGTTACGTTCTGATGATTGAGAAGGTTGAAGCTCTCAGCCAGCAGCTCCAACTGCCGCATCTTGCCCAGTTCGAAGCGCTTGCCCAGCCGCAGATCGGCCTTCCAGGTTCCCGGATAGCGGTAGGTGTTGCGGCCGATGTTATAGACGATGTTATCGTTGCCCACGCCGTAGACCCGGTTGTCGCCGCCCGAGCCGTTCATGCCCGGGCCCAGTCCCACGATGGCCGCGCCATTGACAAATTCCTCGGCCAGCGAGCCCGAGGTGCGCATGGTGTAGGGCAATCCGCTGCGGGCTTGCAGGATGCCTGACAGCATCCAGCCGTTGCCATACTTCCCGGCCTTGTCACGCAATTTCCACGGCGTCTCATAGACGGCCATCGCGCCGAAGGAGTGGCGTATGTCCAGGTTGCTGACGCCATACTCCAGTCCGATGTCAGACGGGTCCAGCACGTCGTTGCCCGCCAGCTGCAAACTCTCGTTGGGGTTCCAGTCCATTGCGTGCGCGTAAGTGTAATGGGCGTGCAGGCTCAGCCCCCGCTGGCCATAGCGTTCGACCTTGAGCATCCCTGCCTCATAAGCTGAGTTGGCCCGGCTTTCGATTTGGGTGATCTGCTGGTAATCTGGGTTGAGCCGCCCACACTGGCCAGCAAGATTCAATTGCGAGCTACTGGGACAATCCGCCGAAGGCCAGGAAGCGTAGAAGGGAACCGTAATCTGCGTGGCCTTGATGGGTCCGGCGCCGGTTGCGTCTTCCACGGCATAGGTGATCTTCCCCGGATTGACAGCGGGATCGAAGTTCGTATCGATGGAGATGGGCAGCCGGCGGCCCAGGCTTACCATCGAGCTGGCGGTCACCTCCACGTGGCCGGACAAAGTCTCTTCGACGGCGGCAACGGCCTGATTCACCTCAGGATTGCGAAAGATCCCCGCGAACTCCACTGCGCCCGGCTTGATGACGCTGCCCGGCACACCGGCCAACACGTAAGGAAACGGCGGAGCGCCGCCGCCGTAGTTTGGCAGATCGTCGGTAGGCCGCATGAAGAAGCTAAGGTCTCCGTTGAGCGAGCCGGTCTGGGTCAGCGCGGTTTCCAACGTAGAATTCTCCGTGCGGCCATAGTAGATTCCGTAGCCAAAGCGGAAGACGGGCCAGTGCTTTTTGCCGGTTTCAACGGCCAGGCCTAGCCGCGGGCTCCAGTTGTTGCCTAACGCGGGCAACTTTTCCGTCAGTGGAAGCTCAGGGTTCCTGAGCGCGGTGAGCGATGGCGGCTTCTGCTCCCGTTCCCAGCGCAGGCCGACGGAGAGAACCACCAGTTTGTTCGCTTGCCACTGGGTAGTTGCGTACCCCGCCCAGTCGTTGGCACTCAAATGCCAATCGGTGGGGCCCATGGTCTGCGAGTAGTACGAATAGCAGGGCAGGTTGCCCAGTCCGCGCAGCCCACCCCCTGAGTCTCGCCACACCTTGCCCGTCTCGTCGCAGCTGTGCTGGTTGTAGGGGTCGAGTGCATCGCTCAGCCCAAACTTTTCGAAGACCAGTGCGTCGGAGATGAAGTTTTCCACGTTGGAGTAGGTATATGTACCCGTCTGGTTGCGCAGCAGGCTGATTTCGTCGGTATTATGATCTACCTCGAAGCCGGCCCTCACCAGCAGGTTGCCGCGAATCCAGTCCAGCGACTCCTGCCCATGGTAGAGGTGTTCGTCTGGATAGCTGCCTTGACCGAAGCGCGACGGGTTGCCCATGGTGAAGCCGTAGCGATTGTCTACAACGATCTCCGGCAACTGGCCGTACACATTTCCAGTGAGGAAGGTCTTTTCAAAGTCGGAGGGATTCGAAGGCCGCGCTTCCAGGATGGTCCGTCCGGCCGAGGCCTGGGTTTCGGCCAGCAGGTTAGGAGTCAGGAAAGCTTCCCAGCGGCTCAGCAACCACTCTTCGCGGGCTTCGCTCGACCCGAAGCTGTGGTTGCCATAGTTTTCCGAGACGCGGGTCAGCCCTCCGCCCGGCGAGTTCCAATCTGCGCCGATGCCCTCCAGTGTGAATCGATCGCGCTCAGTCGCCTGCCAGTCGAGCCGCCCGAAGCCGGTCCACTGCGTAGCCGTGCGCGGAGCGGGACCGAGCAACCCGTCGAGAGGCAAGCCTGATGGGCAGTTAGGGTTTGATCCACCCAATGCGCCGTTATGTCCTCCCAATGCCTCCAACATGCAGGAGTATTGCGTCAGCGCCTGGGGCAAATTGTTGTCGCAGTTGGCTGACAGGCCCGGCACCGTATATCCCAGGCGTGCGCCCAGCGCTTCGAGCTCGCAGTTGCTGGGCTGGGCAAAGAACCCGGCTTCTACGCTACACTGGCCGTTGGCGTTGTAAGTCGCGCAAAGGTAGGGATGTTTCACCGTAGCCAGTCCCGGATTGTTGCGCTGATAGCCATCCAGGGCTGCAAACCAGAAGAGCTTGTCGCGACGGATGCGGCTGCCCACGCCGATGCCCCAGGTCGTCTCGTGGTCCGGTGGGGTGTAGGACTCCGGCGTAAAAACCGGGACGGTGCCTAACGGCCAGGTTGTGGTGGCCAGCGTGGTTTCCTGCATCCACTGGGTAAAAGGGTTTTGCGCGCCCCAACTGTTCTGGCGATTAAAGAGAAGTCCCTGTCCATGCAGCTCATTGGCGCCGCGCTGGGTCTGCACATTCATGCGCCCGGCCACGGCCCGGGCTTCCGCGGCCTCCACGTTGCCGGCCACCGTCTGCAACGCGCGGATCGCCGCCTCGCTCACGGCAATTCCGTGCCCTCCGGCTCCCACCTGCGCCATTCCGGCCGGTCCGGCCCCGCCTTGCCCCAACGGTCCCTGCCCAGAGGAACCCTGTCCCGATCCATTGGTCGGGCCAAAGGCCAGGTTCATGCCCACTCCATCCACTGCAATCTCGGTCGGCTGCAGGCCCGCGCCCCGCAGCGAGATTTGCGCCTGACCTCCAGCCGGGGTCACGGATGTGGGCGTATTGTCCAGTACAAAATCCTGCCAGCGCCGCCCGCTCACGGGCAGCGCCTGCAACTCAGCGGCGTTCATCGTTGTGCTCACCGCTGGCGAGACCGGACCGCTCTGCTGAGTGGCTACCGGAACCGGCTTGGGCGGAGGCGACGCGGGTGTCCCTGCTCTCGCTTCTGAAACCTGGGTACGATTCGCGGCTGTGAGCGCCGAAGTCGAAGCCACGGTTGCCGGTTGCGTGGAATTCTGTAGGCTTCGTCCGCTCAGGGCCACCGTCTGTATAGGCTCGGTGGCGAGCGTGGCGTTCAAAGGGAGAGTTGTGGTCTGAGGAATCTCCGAGCTTATCCTCCGAGCTCTCAAGGGAAGCAGCAGCAACGGCTCGGTGGCTAGAGCAGTGTCACTCAACGGCAGCATCTCCGGCTCAAGAACTGGCCGGTTGATTCGAGGCCGAGCTTCGACCTTGGGTGGTTCTTCGTCGTGCATCGCCGTCAGGATGGGGCTGGGCGCAAGCGGTGCAAACTCCATCGCCGTCTGCACCCGCGCTTCGTGGCCGGCGTTCACCACGATGCCCTCCAACTGGCCTTGTCCTAGTTGAGGGCTTTCGGCCTCCAGCGTGTACTCGCCTGGCGCCAGTCCGCTGAACCGGTAAACCCCGTTTTTTGCGGTGATTGTACGCGCTGTCTCCGCGCCGGTGGCCTGGTTGCGTAGTACAACCGTGACGCCTCCCAGTGGTTTCGAGTGCAGGTCGGTTAGTTTGCCGGCGAGCGATCCGGACGATGTGCTATGGGAGTTCTTGGCTTCTTTGTCCAATTGGGCAAAACCCAACGTTCCCGTACCGATGAGGAGCACGGCTACTGCCAGCGTCTTCGTCCAATCGCACCCTATCCCTGCCATCGAGTCCCTTGCTCGCGGCAGACTCTGGGAAAGCTGCTCAACGCTTCTGCTTCGGCCCGCTCTCGCGGCAGGTCCGGGTGGGGCAGAACCCTCTGGCCGTTCTAATTACCCCAACAGTTACATTGCAAAAGATTCTAAGCCCTTCTCCGGTAAAATGAAAAGATGGCATCTATTCTCCAGGGCTGATCGTGTGCCCTAGGCGCAACTGGCAACTAACACTTATCCCTGACAACTGGTCCTCCATGTTCATCGACGAAGCAAGAATTCGCGTCAAAGCCGGCGACGGCGGCAACGGCTGCATGGCCTTTCGCCGGGAGAAGTTCGTTCCCCGCGGCGGACCAAGTGGAGGTGACGGCGGCCGCGGTGGGGACGTCATCATGGTCAGCTCGCAGCGCCACAACACGCTGATCCATTTTCGTTATAATCCCGAGCACAAAGGCCAGCGCGGCGAACACGGCATGGGCTCCAACTGCTCCGGCCTCGACGGCCACTCGGTCATTCTGCAAGTCCCTGTCGGCACATCCCTTTACGACCAGGAGACCGGCGAGCTGATCCACGACTTCCAGGAGCCCGACGAGCAGGTTGTCATCGCCAAGGGCGGACGCGGCGGGCGCGGCAATCAGCACTTTGCCACCAGCACTCACCAGGCTCCTCGCGAGCACGAACTGGGCCGCGCCGGAGAGGAGCGCCATTACCGGCTGGAGTTGAAGCTGCTGGCCGACGTCGGCCTGGTTGGCTATCCCAACGCCGGCAAATCGACGCTCATCTCCCGGATCACCGCCGCGCGTCCCAAGATTGCCGATTACCCCTTCACCACCCTCGAACCCAATCTCGGCGTCGTCACCGTCGGCGAGGAACCGGAGCAGGAGTCCTTCGTTGTTGCCGATATGCCAGGACTCATTGAAGGCGCGCACCTTGGTTCAGGGCTGGGAATACAATTTCTACGGCACATTGAGCGCACAAAAATTCTAGTCCACCTGGTTGACGTTTCGGACGCGTCGGGACGGCCCGATCCGGTGGAGGATTTCAAGGTCATCAATCAAGAGCTAGCCAGCTTTACCAGTACCGCTATCTATAAGGAATATAATGCATTTGCGGACGATGAAGAGGCGAAAGACGAGCACCCTCTGGCCCATAAGACCATGATCGTCTGCGCCACCAAGATCGACTCCGCCAACCCAGAGAAACTGAAGAAACTGGCCGCTCATGTGAAGCGCCGCAAGCTGGAGTTTCACGCCATCTCCGCCGTCACCGGCCAGGGAATCGAAGAGCTGAAGTGGTTGCTGGCAAGGCACTTACGGCCCGTAGGAGCCTGAGGAAGCCTTCAGCGCCCGTTGCGCCCTGATTGGCGCTTTTGCGCGCGCCAGCGCAGGCCCAGCCAGGCCAGATAGCCCAACTGAATCGCCCAGGTGACGGCGTATGCGGCAATCAAAAACTGATGGTCGAGAATCGCTCTTTGATTCATTTTTCTCCGTTTTTCGTACAGGAAACCTGTACGGATTGAGGGGGTTTACTCTGCGTCAAGAGCCGCTTGTGCATCGCGAGCGGCCAATCTCTGCTGCTGCCGCTCGACATGGTAGCGCAGAACGAGGATCAGCAGGCCCCATGCCAGCCAGGCCAGCATATTCCACAACAATGCGTGCACCATTACCGGGTCCATCCCGGAGTCCTCGCTGCCTCCAAAGACAGGCGCGGGATGCTGCGTGCGCCACCATCGGTTGGACATATAGACAATGGGCACGTCGAGAGCACCGAAGATGCCCAGAACGGCGGCCAGTGTTTGGACTTGCGGGCCGGCGGCAAAGCGGCGCAGCAACAGGTAGCTGACGTAGATGAGCCAGAGGACGAGGGTGGTGGTCAGGCGGGCATCCCAGGTCCACCAGATGCCCCAGGCCCGGCGGCCCCAGAGCGGCCCGGTGGTCAACACAACGGAACAAAATACGACGCCGACCTCTGCGCCGGCCAGCGCCCAGGCATCAGAAGCCTGCGCCCACTCCGGGCGGTTTCGGCGGCAGGCAAGGTAGCCGATGGAGCCAGCCAGGCTGACCGCGAAGAAGAGAAAGGCGACTGATGCTGAGGGCACATGGTAGAAGATGATGCGAAAGATATCGCCCTGCATGGCGTCCAGCGGGGCGACGTAGATTGCCTGGTAAAAGCCCCAGGCCAGCAGGGCGACGGTGAGGACAGCGTAGAGGCCGATGGCAATTTTCTTCATGGGGAATCCTGGGTAACGATTCCAGTGTACGACGGCGCTGCCGGGACAGGCTCGACCGAGGGGTGTAGGCGCGGCGGCGGAGCAGCCGAAGCGGGGCGAACTTTTACAATCCGTTTCACATCGCGACGGAAGGGTGGGGCATGAAGGCTTGCAACCTCAACCCCGCAACTCCGCCAGCGGTGCTTCCTCACCGGCTTTATGCCACAATTTTTCCATCTGCTCCAGCGAGCGGCCTTTGGTCTCCGGCACAAATCTCCACATAAACAAGGCGGCCAGAATGCCCATCACACCGTAAATCCAATAGGCGAAGCCATGGCTGAAATGCCGCACCAGATAGGGATTGTCATCCAGGATGGGGAAGGTCCAACTGACCATTAAATTGGCGATCCACTGCGCCGCCACGGCCACGGCCATGGCCTTGCCGCGAATCTTATTGGGGAAGATCTCACTGAGGAGCACCCAGGTGACAGGCCCCCAGGAGACAGCAAAACCGGCGGTGTAGACCAGCATGGCCACCAGCGCGATCATGCCATGGCCGCCCAGCCAAAAGTTTGCGCCCAACGTGATCATGCTTACCGCCATCACCAGCGCTCCGATGATCATCAGCGGCTTGCGGCCAAAGTGATCCACGCTCAGAACTGCGACTACGGTGAAAACAAGGTTGACCGTGCCCACAATAATCGTTTGCATCAGCGAGGCATTGGTGGACATGCCCATGCCTTTGAAAATATCCGTCGCATAGTAGAGCACGACGTTGATGCCGACGAATTGCTGGAAGACCGACAACGTGATGCCGATGAAAATCAGCAGCGCGCCGTAGGAAAACAGATTGCCGGAGTGATGCTCGGCTAGCGAGGCGCGGATTTCGGAAAGTTCCTGTTCGCGCTCTTCCGGCGTCACCAGTTTGGACAGCACCGCGCGCGCGCCGCTTTCGTTTCCCTTCAGCATCAGGAAACGCGGGGTCTCGGGCACAAAAAACAGCAGCAGCAGAAAGAGGGCCGCGGGAATGGTGCCGGAGAGGAACATATAGCGCCAGCCGATGGTGTTGAGCCAGGCGTCGCCGCTGCCCGATTTGGAAATTCCGAAGTTGACGAAGTAGATCACCAGCATGCCGAAGATGATGGCGAACTGGTTCCACGCCACCAGATTTCCCCGGACCTTGGGCGGCGCGATCTCGGCGATATACATAGGCGACAGCATGGAGGCCAATCCCACTCCCATGCCGCCAAGGATGCGATAAAAAACGAAAAAGCCCATGTAACCTGGTCCGCCGTGGCCGATGGGGGCAAAAGGAAACTCCGGCGCGGAAGCGCCCAGGGCCGAGAGCAGGAAAAGCACGGCGGCAATGACCAACCCGCGTTTGCGGCCAATGTGGGTGCTCACCCAGCCGCCCATCAGCCCGCCGATGATGCAACCGATCAGCGCGCTGGAAACCACAAAACCGAGCAGCGAATTCGCGGCGTTGGCCTGGGCGGGGTTGGCCAGATCCGCAAATCGCGGATCGATGAAATAAGCCTTCAGGCTGCTCACCGCGCCGTTAATTACAGCCGTGTCATATCCAAAAAGCAATCCCCCCAGCGTAGCGATGAGGGTCAGCATAACGACGTACGGATTCAATTTCGACATAAAGCTCCTGAAAAAACCGTGTGAACTGAAAGCCGTGCTCTTTCAAACATCGTTTGAGACGGCCGCGCTAACGGCGGGGACGTCCGCGATCGCCCGAGCTGCGTCCGCGATCGCCGAAGGAGCGCGGCTTGACGGGCGGTGCGACGGGCAGGCTGGTTTTGCCCGCCGGGTAGACAGCGAGAAAGCGATCGGGGCCTTCGCCATTGCTGGCCGTCTCGACGCCT
>Ga0181529_10001929_pt1 | contig 25766 bp, 16 predicted proteins | sample PEATcosm2014_Bin_36_FD_119763 | JGI IMG/M metagenome (GOLD analysis project Ga0181529, IMG submission 119763) | Peatland microbial communities from MTU Mesocosm Facility, Houghton, MI, USA - PEATcosm2014_Bin10_30_metaG | ecosystem: Environmental > Terrestrial > Soil > Wetlands > Peat | place... | reverse complement strand
CGGCGTGGCGACCTATTCGAGCGGTTCGGGCACGAACACGCTGACCTTCACTTATACGGTGGCGGCGTCGAACACGGACGTCGCCTCGCTGGCGGCGTCGAGCGTGAACCTGAACGGCGCGACGATCGCCAACGGGGCCGGGACAGCCGCAAGCCTGTCGTTGAGCGGCGTCTCGCAGAGCGGCCCGCAGATCGTGAATGGGGTCGTGCTCAGCGGCGGACGGGTCAGCGCCTCCAGCGAAAACATGTACATTTCGGTCAACGTCACGGAATTCATCGCCGGGTCTGCGGACACGGTTTACGCGAATTCGGGCGGCGACACGATAACGATCGGCGGCAATGGCCGGGCCGGCAACCCCGACTTGGTCTATGCTCAGCATGACACGCTGACTGTGGAAGCGTCCTCGAACATTGAGGTTTTCGGTTCGAACGACACCATAACCATGGGAGCCTCTTCAAACCTCAGCGTCACCGGCAGCAACGACACCGTGATCCTCAGCTCGGGAGACAGCTTATGGTTCAGCGGCGCGACCAGCAGCGAGATCGTCGTCGGCAAGGGCGTCGGGGCGACGATCGAAAACTTCCTTCCGGCAGCCAATGATGTGATCGATCTGATCAACGGCGCCGGCGGCTATAGGTCGGCCGCGGCGGTCGTGAGCGCGTTGACCAGCGACGGCGCCGGCGGCGCCGAGCTGAAGTTCGGGGCAACTTCGATCCATTTCATAGGCGTGGCGCCGTCCGCCCTGACAGCCCAAAACTTCAAGATCGGTTGACCGCTGGGAGGCGTTTGGCGGTGTGACGCGCAGGGCTCGAGCGACGGCCGGGGTCGCAGCGCGGCCTCGAGCCGTCTCTCAGCTTCCTTGGCGGGTCTGCCCGCGGCCTTGGCGGTTGGGGCGATCGATCGCGCCGCGAAGTCCCGATTGGGCAAGCGCAGGGGCGCCGGCGCGGCGGGCCGATTGACTTCGAGACACATCAGGCATGGCCGTTGGAGCCAGCGGCGCGTTCCGAGGATGTGACCCTCTTGCAGAGGGAATCGGTCAGCAGGTTTCCGCGTCTAAGGCCCGAACCCGTTCTCAGCGCCGCCGTGCTCCAAGGACAGGCGCGGTCGCTTTAGATCGGGCGGTTGGAGGGGCCGTCACTGCCCGTCGATCTTCTCGCCAAACCGCGACGTGTTGGCCGCCGCAGGGATAGGCGCGGCGCGCGGCAACCGAACGCGGCTGTCGGCATTGCGCCGGCCGCGGCGTCGCCGAGGATTCGGGCGCTGACGTCGTCGAACAGAGCGCCTTAAGGCGCAATTCAGGAAAACTGTTGACAAATTGGGACGTGCAGGGCCGACAATCGTCAGTTCAGCCCGCGGCGCCTGGGCTCGCCGATCGCATACGCCGGAAGCGTCCGAGCGGGGGGGCGTAAACCAAGCCAAAGAGTTGTCGCGAAGATGCCTGGAAATGATTGGTTGACGGTAGTAAGAATCATTCAGGTGAAGGGAATTCGCGCCTTAGTCGTGATAAGGCGCGCACATCTGCAAACTCACGCGAACGAAGTTACAAGTGCGCCAGGCCGTTTGACTGAATCGAGGCCGGATTGTGGACTATAGTCGAGATACGGTGAAAGACTGGGCGGGGAATAGCCAATTTAGGGCGCTGCGCGCCGACTTGGCGCGCTTCCGCGTGCATGGATATAGCGGTTGGGGATCCGAGGGGTTCTGGGCGCTGGCGATTTATCGCTTGCAGAGGTCGGTGCTTGCGATCGGCAACAAATATGTGCGCGCGGTTCCGGCGTTGTTGCTATCTGTGCTTAGAAAGGTCTTCGTCATTGCGACAGGGGTCGATCTGAATCCGCTCTGCGAGATCGGTCCGGGATTGCTGATCCCGCACGGGGCGCAAATTAGGATCATCCAATACACCAAAATCGGCGCGGACTGCACCATTGGCCACCTCAGCACGATCGGCGCTGGCGCAATTCCGGGGCACGCGACGATTGAAGATCACGTATATATTTCCTGTCATGTCTGCATTCTCGGACCCGTCGAAATAGGCGAGGGAGCGACGATCGCCGCCAGTTCGCTCATTATCTCCAACGTCCCCGCTGGACATACGGCGATCGGCGTTCCCGCGAAAATCCTGCCGATGGCCAAAGACAGGGGTTTCGGCTACAGCAACATGCCGATGCACAAGAACGTCGATCCGGCGCGCGTCGAAGAGTGACGCGCGCCACTCGCGGTTTCTCGCCTTCTTCGGCGTAAGCCAGCCGGCGTCGGGCGCCGGGCTTTCCCATTTCGAAATGCGGGACGCGTTGATCCCGAACGCCTTGGCGACGGGGTGGATCATGTCGCCGCTCCCGGCGCGCGCCAGCGCGCAACCGCAATGATCCAGCGAATTCGGCCAAGCTGTCCTCGCCGGCTCGGACCCGCGGCGTAGAGTTTGAATCAGAGCTCGGTCGGTTCGCGGGCTCCCATTCCCTCAAAGGCTTCGCGTTCTGCGGGCGTCCGTCGACGTCGGCCTCACAGCGGCACGAGAGAGGGGGCTCATGGCGCCGGCAACGCCGCGGCCGCGAAAAGGTCCTTGAGCTTCGCGGCCTCCTTGAGACTGTCGTGGCGACGCAGCACGCTTTCGCGGCCCGCGGCGCCCATGGCGGCGAGCGCCGCCGTCGGCGTCTCCACCACCGCGCGAATGGCGAGCGCCAGCGCCGCCTCGTCGCCCGCGGGCGCGAGCCAGCCTGTCTTGCCAGGTTCGACAAGTTCAGGAATGCCGGCGACATAGGTCGAGATGACGGGGCGGCCGAGCGCCATCGCTTCCATGATCACGACAGGCAGGTTTTCCGCGAAGCTCGGCAGGATGAGCGCGCGCGCGTTGGAGATTTCCTGTTTCACGCGGTCGCCCGACGCCCAGCCGAGAAGCGTGACCGAGTCCTCGAGCTTGGCGGCGCGAATGGCCTCTTCAATTCGCTGGCGCATAGGCCCGTCGCCGAGCAACGTGACCTTGACCGACAAGCCTTCGTCGCGCAACCGCCGCACCGCGCCCACCAGCACCAGTTGGGCCTTTTCGATGCTGAGCCGCCCGACGCAGGTGAACTGCGGCTCTCGCGGAAGCGGCGGCGGGGCCGCCGCGAGGAACTTGGCGTCGAGGCCGCAATGAACCAGCTTGATCTTCGGCCAGAGATCGGGCCGCGACCATCGCATCAATTGACTGCGTCCAAACAGACTGACGCAGACCGCGAATTCCGACATTTCGAGCTTCGCTTGGAGATGCAGCCACTGCGCCTTCTCGAACTCTTCGGGGCCGTGCGCGGTGAAACTGAAGGGAAGGCCGGAGAGTTGTTTGACCAGCATGGCGATCGCCGCCGAATTGGTGCCGAAGTGCGCGTGGAGATGCTGAACGCGATCCCGTCGAGCCCAACTCGCAAGAACCGCCGCTTCGGCGAGATAGGCGATATGCAGCACAACGCCGCGGTCAGATCGCCAGCCGATGCGGACGGATGTGCGCAGCGCCGCGAAAAAGGCGAATGGGCGAGTGAAAAGGAAATGGAGGACGCATCTTGCGAAGACCAGGGCGCCCGAGGCGACGACGAAATTCGTCCGCTCTTTCTCGAGAACGTCCTCGGGGTCGACGAATGACGCCGACCCCGGCCGCAGCGCGTATCTGACGACCTCGACTCCGAGTCGCTCGAGAGCGCCTATTTCCCTACGAATGAAAGTGTGGCTTGCGGCAGGGTAACCATTGACGAAATATCCGACTCGGAGCGCGGTGTTTGACAAGTCGCTCATCCCCCGATTCGGGTCGGCCCTGGCCGCCCTTTGTATTCGATAATCACCGCCGGCTGGCGGAAGATGCGACGCCATGCGTATTTGGCCATGCCGAGGCATTCAGCCGGCTTGGCGAGGGTCGTCAGCGCCGCGTAGATCCAGGAGAAACGCTCGGCGGGGCCGCGTCGGAGCGCCAGACGCGAGACCTGAAGGCCGTAGACGAAAACGCCGAGCAAGGCGAATCTGTTGGCCATCGCTGCGGCGACGATGACAAGGGGAAGCATCCCGCCCCATGCCGCCGCACGGATGGCGTTGGTCTTCCAGATCGCGAATCTCGATTTGCGGTGAAGCCAGACGACCTCCGCGTACGCATGGCCGCAGCGTACGGAGCGCGCCCACCATTGCGAGAAATGCATAATCGCGGCGTCGTGACCGGTCATCTCTGCGTCCAGCCGCCAGATCTTCCAGCCTCGCTCGCGCAGCCGCAGACAAAGTTCCGGCTCTTCCCCGGCGATCAGCTGCGCTCGGTAACCGCCGACAGCCCCGAACGCATCCGCGCGAACCAGCGCGTCGCCGCCGCAGGCGTCGGTTTCACCGATTGGAGTGTCCCACTCGATGTCGCATAGCGCATTGTAAACCGAAGCAGTCGGATGGCGTTCGCGTCGTCGCCCGCAGACGACGGCGACATCGGGGCGCGACGCGAGAAAGGCGCGGGCCTTGGCAAACCAGTCGCGCGCGAAAACGCAGTCTCCGTCGACAAATTGGATAAACTGAATATCGGGATTCCTGATCTTCAACGCTGCATAGCCGGCGTTGCGAGCGCGCGCGGCGGTGAATGGAGCGCTCAGATCGAGGTTAACAACCGACGCGCCGCGACTGGCCGCAGCTTGTGGGCTGCCGTCGGTCGAGCCGGAATCGACGTAAACGACCTCGCACCCGATCGCGTCGAAGGACTCGAAGCATGCGATGAGCCTCGCCCCTTCATTGCGACCGATGATGACGACGCCAATTCTGTCTGCAGACATTAAAGGTCGAACCCGCTATCTCTCGAAGCCTTAGCCGAATGCATATTCATATTGTAGAGACCGTCTGCGACAAGGGCTAATGCAGCGGCTCCCTTCAGCGTCCGCCTTACGAACAGCCGGTTTCGTCGTCCGCGATCACCTCAGGTCTGCTGGCGAAGCGGGCGTTCAATCTGTTCCTCAGTTACTCTCCGTGTTTCTCGGCTGGCCCGAAATCTCATGAGATCACATGAGGTTGTCCTGGCGCGGTTACAGAGAGGCCGGCGCGGCTGAATGCGTTGGAATCGTTCTATCTAGACTTTCGATTGTGTTGTAAAGTGACTTTATTCAGGTTTCATGGCAGGAAAATTGCTGGTTATCCGGGCGTATATCGGGGCGGGGCCATGCGACGAGGGACGCTGTTCGTTCACGGCGGTTTTGCTTGCGATCCGGCGGCGAAGACACCGCCTCCACTAACTTATCAATGCGTTGCTTATGAGATTGACGGCGCCGGTTCCGGGCAGGCGCTGGCGGCGGCCAATCGGCTCCGCCGGCGCAGAGCGGCGGAGTAATCCGATGGCGCTCCGGATCGAGACCCCCCGGCCGCAATCCGTCGCGCACTTTCGAAAGCGGCGCGGCGAACGCGGCCGGATCCTGCGGATCGCGCTCGTCAACAACATGCCGGACGCGGCGCTGACGACGACCGAGCGCCAGTTCGCCAGCCTGATAGCGGCGGCGAGCGGCGATTTGGACGTGCGGCTCGAACTCGTCGCGCTGGAAAGCCTGCCGCGCGAGGCGGGCGTACGCGAGGCGATGCGGGGACGCTACGGCGCGCCCGGCGATCTCTTCGCCGCGGCTCCCGACGCATTGATTGTCACGGGCGCCGAACCGCGGGCGCCCGACCTGACCGACGAGCCCTACTGGCGGGAGCTTTCGGCTCTGATCGACTGGGCGCGCGGCGGAGTGGCGTCGGCGGTCTATTCGTGCCTGGCCGCGCATGCGGCGGTACGACGCCACGACGGCATCGCGCGCCGCCCGAGGGTGGGCAAGCTGTCGGGCGTCTTCGCGTCCGAGATCGTCGCGGCGCATGAATTGACGCATGGCCTCGACGCTGCGTTGACCCCGCATTCGCGCTACAACGATCTCGCAGAAAGCGACCTCGCCGCCCACGGTTACCGCATCCTTTCGCGCTCGCGCGAGGCGGGCGTCGAAATGTTCGTCAAGGACGGGGCGACGCTCGAGATCTATTGGCAAGGGCACCCCGAATATGACGCCGACTCGCTGGCGCGCGAGTACCGGCGAGACCTATTGCGGTTCCTCCGCGGCGAGAGCGCCCGCCCGCCCGCCGTGCCGGAGAACTACCTGTCGGACGAAAAACGCGCGCGGCTCGAGGAGCGAATCGCAGCGTTGCGCGGAGCTGCAGAGGAACTGGCGGTCGCGCTGCAACCGGAGGATTTCGCTCCCGCTCGCGCGCTCTGGCGCGCGAGCGCGCAGCGGCTGATGGGCAATTGGCTCGCTGCGGTCGCACGGCGCAAGACGTTAGTCGCCGACGCGCGACACGGATCGCCCGCCGAGCCAACGCGCTTTGCCGGCTGACAGGGACCGAGACGGCCGGGACCCAGCGCGGACGAGACGGTTCGCGCGACGGCGGCGATGGGGCGCGCTCCTTGCGGGCCCGAACTTGCGCCTCGCGACAGGCGGACGCGATCCCTGGCCGGCGAAGGCGAAGGCGAAGCGGGTCGGGCCGGCCCCAACGCGCTTCGCTTGCGCCGCCGAAGGCTTGGACCGCTGCGCGATCGCGGTCCTTCCGCCACGGATATCCTCAAACCAACCCCTGACGCGTCCCTCGACCCTGACCGCTACGACCGCGTCGTCGCCAGGGAGATCAGATCGTAAAAGGAAGCAAGACTTAGCGGCGAGCCTCGTCCCGTAAGCATCGCGCGCCGGCGTGCGCGTTAAGCATACGCACACTTGGACGCCTGGCAAATTCTCCGAAGCCGACTCGTTTGCGCCACGTGCGTCAAAACGTTACGTCGCCGTCTCGGACTTGGTGCATAGAGGGTTTGCAGCCGGACAAGAACAGGCTGATGACGAGAATTGGCAGGTGAGGTTGTATCCAATCTTCCGAGGGGGTACTGAAACGTCGAGGCTACGATCACCGCGTTATTGCGGCAGTTTACGGCGGAGGTTTGCGGCCTTCGCTCGAACGCCATATAGGCGCCTGTATCTTCAGGTTTTGGTGTCTGTGTGGGGGCTGGCGTCCTTCTTGCTACGGTGCTTGCTCTCGGGAACTGGTGACCGCCAACATGATGCTAGAACTCAAAAATCAACCCACTTCGCTTGAGCCGCTGCGGCTGCGGGAAGAGAACGAATTGGGAAAGATGGGCGACGCCGCGCGGTTGTTCGTCTATCGCCGCTACACGATCATTCTCTTCGTCGCCGTAAGCGTCATCGTCGCCGGCTTCGCCTACTTGAAGGTTGCGCGCCCCATGTTTACGGCGGCGGCGACGATCGATATCGTCAATCGCGAAGGCGGCTTCCTGCAGCAGCAGGCGACGCTGGCGCAAGCGCCCATCGACTTGCAGCGTGAGATATTGGCGGCCAAATCGACGGCCGTCGCCGAGCGCGTCGTCAGGAAGTTGCGGTTGCAAGAGGACCCCGAGTTCACCGAAGGCGGTCTCACTTCAAAACTGCGAACGTTGTGGTCAGAGGCCGCGGACAACACCGAGTCGTCGCGGCTCAGATCCGCCATTGTCGCCGTGCAGGCCAAAACGCGCGTCACCGGCGTCGGATCGTCGATTGAGATCGCCTTCACCAGCCCGGAAGCGACCAGGGCGGCCGATATCGCCAACGCACTCGCCGACTCGTTTATCGAAACCAAGAACGACGCCGACGCCGATATCCGCAAGAAGGCCAACGACTGGCTGATCGACCAGTCCAACGACTTCCGCAAACACGCCGAAGACGCTGAAGCGACGGTCGCCGAATTCACCAGAGCCAACAACCTGCTTACCGTCGATGGCAAGCTTTTCGATCAGCAGCGGCTGCAGGACGTCAACACGCGGATTTCCGCCGCCAAAGATAAAATGATCGACGCGCAGTACAAATTCGACAAAATTTCCGACAGCGTCGCGAATATGAACACCCGCGACGTTCTCGACGTCACGTCGACGCCGGAGATCCTCAATGATCCGGCCATCGCGAAATTGCGCCAGAGTTATATGGACACCGCGAACGAGATTGACGCGATCCGGAAGAATTTCGGCAAGGACTCGCAAAAGCTACGGGATGTCCTGGCGAGCGTCAAAGCCGAGATCCTCTCGGAACTGCCGCGCCTTCAGGAAGCCGCCCGCAACGACTATCAATTGGCGTTGAAGCGCTATGACGAACTTGTCGCCGAGCAGAAGACGGACGCTCAGGCGTCGCAACGCGCAGGGTCCCTGGAAGCGGAGTTGAAGAAGCTCCAGGGGACCGCCCAAAACTACCGGACGCTTTATGAGAACTTCCTGGAACATTCCGCAGGTTCGATCCAGGAGGTTTCGTTCCCGGTTCGGGCTGCGCAGGTTTCGGAGCGGGCGAGCGCGCCGCTAGAGAAGAGCTGGCCGAAGACCGCCATCGTGCTTGCGCTCGCCTGTCTCGGCGGTCTCGGTTTGGGCGTCGGCGCCGGACTGCTGCGCGACTTCAGCGATCGCACTTATCGCACCGGCGCCCAGTTTGAGGCGGCGACGCAATTGAAGTGCATAGGTTTGATCCCGCGGAGCCAGATTTCCAGGGCGGCGGTGCGTAGATCTTCATTGCCGGCGGATGCGTTGGCGAGGCTGGCGAGCCTGCGGCGCGTTCCCGTCTGGTGGAAGGCCAAGGTCAGTCCGAATTCGCGTTTCGTATCAGAACTGGTTTCGGTCGTCCTGGCTCTGCGAAGCTACAGCATCACACATGGGGCGCACGTGATCGGGATGACGTCGGCGTTGCCGGGCGAAGGCAAGTCGACACTCACGGCGTCGCTCGGGGTGTTGATGGCGCAGTCGGGGTACCGGGTGGCGATCGTTGACCTCGACTTTCACATCGGGACCCTGACCGAATTCCTCGCGCCGCCAGGCGTGCCCGGCCTTCTCGATGTGCTGTCCGGAACTTGCGCGCTCGAGGACATCATGATCGACGATTCACACCTCGACCTGACTATCGTGCCCGGCGGTTCGAGCGCGGACGCCTCGCGGCCAGGCGAAATGGCGCGGTCGACCAAGCTCAGGGAGTGCATCGCGCGGCTGCGCCAGAGCTACGACTACGTCCTGATTGATCTGCCGCCGCTGATCCCGGTCGCCGACGTGCGCGCGACGTCGGAGTTCATCGAAGGCTACGTGTTGACCGTCGAATGGGCGAAGACCAACGGCGCGCTGGCGGTGCGCGCTCTGGACTCCTGCCGGGAGATTCGCGACAAATTCGTCGGCGGCATCCTCAACAAGATCAATTTCAAGACGCTGTCGAAATACGATTCGATCGCGTCTCTGTATTACATGAAGCCGGAATTTGCGCGTTACCGTGACCAGGACTGAGGCCGGGTCGGGATGCGGAAAGGGGGCGTGCGCGGGGCGCCAAATGAGCTTGAACTGCGAGCCGGCGAGCGACGAAGCGCCGCGGTCGCTAAGTCTCCCCGGGTCCGAGCTGTCGGCGACGACGACGGGTTGGCCGCCCGCGCGCGCCGTATAGCCCGTTATCGCGTTGCAGACCTCAATCCTGTCCTGCGCGCGGCAAGCCCAACGGCGAAGAGAGGCGAGGCTCATAATCGGCGAAGCGTGCGGCGGCTTGAGCTCGAATTGGGGCAGGCTCCGCGCGCGAACGAAAACGGCGGCGTGCTCGCGCCGACGGCGGAGACGGGAGCCGCCACATCTTCCATACCGCCGCCGACCGCGCTGGCGACGATGGCGTTGACGCCATTGTGCGCTACGGGCGCCCTAAATAGGCCTGGGCGTCGGGCGTTTGAGGCCGCGGCGCCGCTCGCAACGCCGTTTTCATGCAACCTGACGGAGGTGTGGAGGGCGGCTGGCCGGCAAAGGCCCGGTGAGTCGTATTTGTCGCCGCTTGAAGGAGCCAGACGGGTCTTCGACAGTACGAACCGGTCGGCGAGTCGCGATTCGGCGATGTTCTGTTCACGCCGACCAATTGCTGCGGTTCGCCAATGTTCGCGTCGCTTCGGATCGATTTCGATGCGCCGCGCGTCGCGCTTTTGCAAAGGAGGCGATTGGCGGCCTACTGGCGGGCGCACGTCTTTTGACTCGCTGCCGGCGCTGGAATTCAATCAGAGAAGACGGGCGGCGCCGTCGCATGCGTCCGACGGGGTCGGTTGGGGAAGGTCGAATGATTTTGGCAGCTCTGGCGCGAGGCTCCGCCTCCGTGAGGCGAGGGGGCCGTGGCGGCGCAGAATAGAGCCGACGGACCCCGTGACGCCTTGAGTTGAGATTGGAGTGTGGGCCGAAGCGCGCTTGCCGCGACGCTCGGCCACGCGGGTCAAGAAATTCCGGCTTCGCCCGCCGGCTGGGGCCGCCGGGGGGCGGAGGAAAGTCTCACGGCGTTTTGCCGCCGAATGTATGGGGATATGCCCGGGCGAGGCGGCTCCGCCAGTGGGTCATCCGGGCCGACCTGGGGGCGGCGGGCGGGCGCAGTCGCGTTCAAAGCGCGAAGTGGAGGGGGCTGGATGAGAATTCTGATCGCGTTGCCGGGGCTGCATAAATTCAACCGCGGGGCCGAGCTTGCGTTTATCGCCGTCGCCGAGGAACTCGTCCGCCGCGGCGAAGATGTGACCTTGATCGGCTCGGGGCCGCCGCGCGACGGCGCCGCGTACCGCTATCTCCGCGCGAGAAGCGTGAACAGGGACCATTTTGAGCGCTGCCCGCAAATTCCGGTGCTGCGCAACGAGTATTGCTACGAGGAACTAACGTTTCTGCCCGAACTGCTGCTCAAGTACCGACCGAGCGCCTACGATATCACCGTGACGTGCAGCTATCCTTTCACCAATTGGGCGTTGCGAAGGCCGACCCTGGCTGCGAAACGGCCGCGACACGTGTTTGTCACGCACAACGGGGATTGGCCGCCCTATGTCCAGCAGTCCGCGGAGAGGCAATCCGAGTATCGCTACTTCGATTGCGACGGCCTGATCTGCATAAACCCGGATTTCTTCCAACGGAACGCGAACGGGTGGAATTGCCGTCTCATTCCCAACGGCGTGGATCTCCGCCGTTTTCGCCCCGGCGCGGCGAGCCGCGCCGCTTTCGGCTTGCCAGAGGACCGGATGATCGTCCTGATGGTAAGCGCGCTGATCGCCAACAAACGCATCGAGGTCGGCGTCGAGGCCGTCAGCCGCATCCCCAACGCCCATCTGGTGGTCGCCGGCGATGGGCCGCTGCGCGACTCCATCGCTTCGCTGGCTTCGCGGCTTCTGCCCGGACGGTTCACGCGCTTGACGGCGCCGCCGGATCGGATGCCTGCGCTCTATCAGTCCGCCGACGTCTTCATGCAATGTTCGAAAGACGAACCTTTCCCGCTGGTGTTCCTGGAGGCCATGGCCTGCGGCCTGCCTATCGTTGCGCACGAGACGCCGCGGGTGCATTGGTTCCTCGGCGACGATGAGTTTCTCGCCGACATGGACGATCCGGCCGCAGCGGCTCGAGCGATCGAGACGGCCAGTTCCCAGGCCGCGGCCGGCCGCGAAAGGCGGCTCGAGCGCGCGGCGGGCTATTCTTGGGCGAAGGTCGCCGAAATGTATGCCGATTTCTTCCGTGAGCTCCTCCGTTAGGGTCGATGCGCAATCGGACGCGTGACGCTGCGCGCGCCGCGTAACTCGGGTCGCCGTGGATCGTCATGAAACTCGTCATGAAACTTAGACGGGGCAGGGCGACCATTCTCTCTCGTTTCCGCGCAAGTCCGCGGGGTCGTCGAATCCAAATCGATCCGACACGGAACGGGCGGGGCCAGGATTGCGAGCGCGCGTGCGCTTCGCCATGCTGAGAGAGGCGTCGGGGCGGCGTTCATCATCGCGCGGGTTCCGATCGCGGCTTGGTTGAACGTCGTTGCGCCGCGAGAACGCTTGGGTCAATCTCAACTCTTGATCGGGGTTCATCGGACTTTGCTTTGGCGAAGTGGAGGCGAGGGCTGCGCGCATGCAAGCCAATAGGGGTCATTCTGTCGTCCGCTTCAGCCAGCGGCACGATCGCGGCTGTGCGCTGCCTGGGAGCCTGCGGCTACGACGTCGGCGTATTGTTCAGTTCGTTCCTTTCGGCCTCGGCTTGGTCGCGCTATGCAAAGAGCAAGCACGCCGTGCCTCGCGAAAACGATCCGGCGCGGTTTCTCGATCGCCTCATGCAGATCGGCGCGGCCCGCCCGGGGCAGATCCTATTGCCGACTTCTGACGAGACCGCGTGGCTCTATTCTGAGAACGCGGACATTCTCACGCAGCGTTTCTGTGTCTACCAGCCGCCGATCGAAACAATTCGACGCATCCTTGACAAGGCCGAACTCGCCGCGGCGGCGACGAGGGTGTCGATCGCCGTTCCGCCGACCTGGGATCCCGCGAAGATTCCGGACTTGCCGCAATTGGCGGCGACGCTGCCCTATCCGATCCTCATCAAGCCGCGCACCCATGTTCATCGCGTCGGCAACGACAAAGGTGTGGTCGTTCAATCCCAAGAACAATTGATGCATGCGCTGCCCGCGTTCATCGACCGGGAAATCCGGTCCGCGGCGGACGGGCCGCTGTTGGCCGAGGCTCGCACGCCTTTGCTGCAGAAGTTCATTGGCGGCGGATCGGGCGCGGTGTCGATCACCGGATTCCTCGATCGAAGCGGCGAGTTGTTCGTCACGCGAAGGGGCGCGAAGGTCTTTCAGCGGTTGCGCGACACGGGGGTGGGCGTTTGTTTCGAGTCCCTGCCGGCCGACGTCGAACTCTCCGATGCGGTGCGAAGACTCTGCCGCGAACTTGGCTACTTCGGCGTTTTCGAGGTTGAGTTCATCTGGTCGGACGGGCGATGGGCGCTGATCGACTTCAATCCGCGATTGTACAATCAGGTCGGCATGGACATTCGCCGCGCGATGCCGCTGCCCTTGTTCGCCTGCCTCGACGCAATGGGCGAAGCCGGCGCGCTGCGAGAAGCCGTCGAGCGAGCGAAAGCCTACGACGAACGCCAATCTGCGGCAATTTATGATGGGTTTACGCTCAGAGCGATCCTCCTCGCTCAGAGCCTGAGGGGCGGCCTGTCATCCGCCGAACGTGAATATTGGAGAGATTGGATGAGACTGCACGCCGATGACGCTGTCGATTTCGTCGCCGACCGCGCCGATTGGGCCCCGGGGATCGTCCACGCGTTTTCGGAGACCTACCTCGGGTTGAAAGCGATCCCGCGCTTCCTCGGGTCGACGCGGCGCGTTTCCGCCGCCGCGCGCCGCGCCGCCAAGAGGCCGTCGTGAGCCGCGGCGATGTCGTGATTATCGGCGCCGGGCCCTATGGCCTGTCGTTGGCGGCTCACCTCGCCGCGCGCGGGATTCGGCATCGGATATTCGGCCGCCCGATGGAGTTTTGGGCGCAAATCGCCGACGCCGGCGGCGAGAGAAATCTGAAGTCCTTTTGCTTCGGCACCAACATCTCGACCCCGACGCCCGGCTTCACGTTCGCCGACTACAACGCGCCTCGCGGATTGGAGACGTTCGAGCCGTGCTCGATCGCGAATTTCGTCGAGTACGGCCAGTGGTTTCAACAGACGCAGGCGCCATGGGTCGAACCGGTCGACGTCGCCGGCGTGGAACGAAGCGCGGGCGGTTTCGCGGTCACGCTGCAAAACGGCGAAGCTCTCGCCGCCGGCAGCGTCGTGGTGGCGACGGGATTGGCCCGCTACGCCGAAATCCCCTCGGTCCTCGCCGCCCTGCCGTCCAACTTGGTGACGCACACTTCGAAGATCGACGCCTTCCAGGCGTTCAATGGGCGGAGCGTCGCAGTCGTCGGCGGCGGTCAATCGGCTCTGGAGGCGGCGGCGCTGCTGCGCGAGGTCGGCGCGCAGGCGCAATTGATCGCGCGCGAGGACGTCATCGGGTGGCAGACCCGCATTGCGCCGCGGCGCTCGCTCTGGCGCAAGCTGCGTTCGCCGATTTCGGGGCTCGGGACCGGGCCGAAGGCCTGGGGGCTGGTCCACTTTCCCGGTCTCCCCCACCGATTGCCAGATCGCTGGCGAACCGAGTTCGTCAAGACCCACTTGCCCCCCGAAGGGGCATGGTGGCTGCGCTCTCGAGTCGAGGGCAAGATTCCGATCCATGCTGGCGTCGCCGTAATGGCGGCTCGTCCCGGCGCGGACGGCGTCGAACTCGTCCTGCGGCGGAAGAAGGACGGGGGCGAAAGCAAGCTCTTCGTGCAGCATGTCGTCGCCGGAACCGGCTATATCGTCGACGTCGATCGCCTCGGGTTTCTCTCCGCCGACCTGCGGCGAACGATCGCGCGGCTCGAACGGGCGCCGAAACTGAACGCGACATTCGAATCCTCGGCGCCGGGCTTGTTCTTTATCGGTCCCGCCTCGGCGATGAGTTTCGGCCCGATGTTCCGTTTTGTCGTCGGCGCGGAATATGCCGCACAGACAATTTGCAGGAGCCTTGCGTGAACCACTCGGAGCGCGCTCTCGCGTTTCCATTGGCGATTTTCCCCGGCGCGGGGGGCGGCGCCCCAAATCTCTCCGCTTTCACCGCCTCGGATGCCGACCTCAGTCGATTGTCGATGATCCGCTATCCGGGATGGACGCGTTACCTCTTGGCGGACTTCAGCGCTGACGCGCTGATCCGCGAACTGGCTTCGGAGGTTGCAAGTCGCGCGCCCTCGGGTCCGATCGGCCTCATTGGCGTCTCGCTCGGCGGACATTTTGGCTACGCTGTCGCGCTGCAATTGCAAGCGATGGGTCGCGAGGTCGCAGGACTGTGCGCGGTCGATTCGTTTATGGTCACGACCGCCGCGGCGACGCCGGGTTGGGGCCGGCGTCATTTCGTCCGGGCGCTGGGCTATCTGCGTCAAGGCTCGTTCGAGCGGCTATCGGCCTTCGCACGTTTGCTGTTCTGGCGGGCGCTGATGCGGCTGGCCGGCGGTCGCGCGCCCGCGCTGCTGCGGCGATTCCAAAACTCGAGCCGGTTGCGCGCCGCCCTCGCGCGATATCCGACTTTCGAGCTGGAGTTGAGCATGCGGCTGCTGATGCGGGAAGTCGCGCCCTGGCTGGCGGCGCTCGATCGCGATCCGCCGCCTTTGGCGATTCCCTGCGCATTTCTGCGGACAGGTCGCAACGCGGGGGACGATCCCAAATGGCGTCGGCGCTGTCCGAACGTCGAGATCGTCGAAATACCCGGCGACCACGAGACACTGTTCGATCCAGGCAATATCGAAGCGTTCCGCGAGGCTTTCCTCAGCGCCACGCGCGACTGGCGCTGACGATCGCGCGTGGCGCTGAGGAAAGCCTCGCGGTCAACTCCGCGCGCCGCTTCGCGCTGGTCCGATTGAGACGTTTGCGATAACCTTGAAAAAGGTTCACGAGCCGAGGACCGATGTTCGCCGCCGTCCGACTCGAACAGAGCGCCAGCCGTCGCAGCCGCGCCGCGATCGCGTCGCGCCGCCTCACCGAGTGGGTGGACGCGTGAAGTGGGGCGTGGTTGCACTCATCGTCCTTTCAATCGCGCCGCTTTCGCAATGGCTGCGACGGCGACCGGAGAAGGTCGCCTGGGTCTGCTTCGCGCTCGGGTTGTTGCCGTTCATAACGGAATACCTGCATCTTTTCATGGCGACAGTCTCATGGCCTTCGTGGGCTGGCTATAGCACGGGAATCGAGATAACACTGGAGGATCTGCTCGCAGTCCTGGTTTTCGTAAGCATCCGTAACAAGAACTCGAGAATACCATTTTTGCTGCCGATGGCGTTGTACCTAGCAGCGACGCTGATCGCCTCGGTCGGCGCAATGTACACGACCGCAGCACTATTTTATTGTTGGCAGTTGTTGAGAATATTCTTCATTTACATTGCCGTATTCACTGCGGTGAGTGCGGATTTCACGGCCGCCCGGGCATTGTTGATCGGCATGGCCTGCGGCGAGCTGGTGGAGCTGGGCATCGCGTCTTGGCAGCGGGTGGGGTTGGGGATGCTGCAAGCGCACGGAACCATGGAGAGCCAGAACGAGCTCGGCCTCGTTTCCCACTTCGTCATGTTCCCGTTTTTCGCCATCCTGCTGGGCGGCCGTCGTGGATGGCTTCCTGGGATCGTCGTGCTCGCCGGGCTTGTCGTCGAAACCCTGACGACTTCGCGCGGCACCGTGATGCTCGGCGTCGCCGGACTGGCGCTGACGTATGCGCTGTCGTCAATGTCGAAATGGAGTTCCCGGAAGGCGCTGGTCGCGCTCGCCGGGCTGGCGATTCTTGCGGCGGCCGTGCCGTTCGCGCTCGCTTCCTTCGAGCAGCGCTTTTCGGGGTCCGGCGGCGACCCCGGGTTGGCCGAGGACTCCGAGCGGATCGCGTACAAGACGGCCGCGGCGATGATGTTCGAAGACTTTCCCGGCGGGGTCGGGCCCAATCACTTCACCGTCATCGCGAATGCCGGCGGGTATTACATAAGGGCTGGCGAGGCGCCCTATTCTAGCGGCCTGGCCGGCCGCGTTCACAACGTTTATTGGCTTGTGCTGGCGGAGAGCGGAATCCTCGGACTCGTAACATATCTGGGTTTCCTGCTGTTCCCCTTGGTTATGGCGCTGCGGTACGGCGTCGGCGGTCAGCGTGAATCCAGCCGCGATTTGCTTCTGGGTCTAGGGGTAACCTTGATTATAGTATATATCCACTCTTGGGAGGAGTGGGTTCCAATTACTTACACCATGCAGAATCTTCTCGCGATCAACTTTGGTCTGGTTGCGGCGCTTGCGGCGAAATATCGAGTGCCGCGGGCGTCAGCCATCGTGTTGTCGCCGATCATCCGCCTGCCGCCGATTTAGGCCCGCGTTCGCCCGCTGCGGTCGGGCGACGGCGTTTCCAGGCCTGGTTTCACGACGCCGGGCGCCGCGACGCCGATGGTCGTCGTCGCGCTGAACCTCTGACGTTCGTCACAGTGCGGTGACGACCGCAAGGGCGTCAGGGCGCACGCCCGTCTCGGAGGGCGTCGAAATCCCCACTCAACCCGCTTCCTCGTCGCGGCGCGACAAATCCACGACGAAGCGCAGCCACGCCAGCAATCGCGCCGCGAGCCCGACGCCGACGAGGATCGCAAATGGGACATAGGCGATCAGATAGGCGAGATCGGCGCGAACCGGCCGCTTGGCGAAATCCAACAGGAAGGCGAAGGCGATGTATGTCATCGCGAGGCTGCGAAACCTCGATAGCGCGGGGCGCGAGAACAGCGCGCTCAACGCCGGAATCGACAACAAAGTCAGCAGCAATGTCAGGAGCGCGCCGAACCCGAAGATGACGAAGACCCGCAGCGCGGGGATTGAGCCGCGCATGATGAGCCAGGCGACCAGGGCGAGATGCACGCTTAGCGCGGCGGCGAAGGCGAGGCCGAGTTCGCGGGCGCGCGCTCGAACGGACAAGAAGCCGGGAACGCCGAGCGAAGCGAGCGCGCCGCCGGCGTAAGCCAGCCAGAAGGGCGCGAACGCGACCCGCGCCGATGCGGCGATCGCCGCGCGCAGGCCGCCGCCGCCCTCGCCGAGGACGATCAGCGCGACGAGCGCCGCCGCGACCGTGGCGACGAACGCCGCGCTCATCGGGATCCAAACGTTCGCTTGACGTCGCATCATTCGTTTCGGGCAAATTGTCGTTTCATCGCCGCGCCAACCGCCGCGCAGGGGGAAGCGCGTCGCCGCGCCTGCGGCTCGGCGGGGCCGAGCGCGAAATCTCGGGGCGACCGCCTATCCAAGCCCCTTCGCTCGCCGCCCGTCAATCGCGTGCGGCCGCGGGAGCGCCGGGCGGCGGGCGCGCTGACGCTCTCCGACCGCTCGTCAGCAGCGAACGCCTTTCAACGGTGCCGGCGCTGATCGCACGGCCGCAAAAGTCCTCGCCGCGGCAACGGCGGACGCGCTCAACGTTTCGCAGATTCTGCTCGGCGTGGACGCAATTGCGATGGAGATCGTGCGTTCCGGTGGTTAACGCGCCGGTCGTTCGCATGTCGGAAATTGCCGCGCAGCGTTGGCGGTGTGTTTCAACTTGGCGCAAGTTTTGACCCCGAAGAACCGTGAAGAGACACTCAGCCTGTCCTGTAAGCAGATCAGAAACGACATTGTTGTCCATCGCGCTCGACGCGTATGTGGCCGCCGTCGTGTTGAGCTTAGACCTGCCGTTGCGCTTTCACGAGCGCCGTGTAACGTAATTGACATATAATTGAATTTAATCTTCAATCAGATTGACGGAGCTTGCTTCAGTTAAAAAGCGAATTGGATAGGTGCGATTTCGGAATGAAAGTTGCATTCGCCGATCGTTGACCGCGCCCCTGGATTCCTTGTTCTTTTCCAACCGAGCGAGGATTGACATGACGCCTGCAAAGCTGGACGAACGCATGGTCACGGTTCGAAACCTCATCGATCACATGGGGGCCTTGAAACCGAACGACGCGTTTCTCGTCAGTCCGGAAACCGGGCGCTCGCTGACGTTCAGCGATCTTGCGCGGCGCGCGCGCGCGCTGAGCGTGCGTTTTTCGCGCGACGGTCTGACGCGCGGCGACAAGATCGCCTTCATGTTGAACAACGGGCTCGATGCGGCGACGCTGTTTCTGGGCTCGATGTACGGCGGTTTTGTCATCGTCCCGATCAACGTCCGCGCCGGCGTTTCGCAAATCGCGTTCACGCTTGTCCACAGCGACGCCAAGGTGGTGTTCGTCGGCGGCGAACACCAATCGCTGCTCGACCAGGCGCTGGCGGAGAGCGGCTGTTCGATTGCGGTTGTCAGGGTCGATCCCGAGATCGGCGTCGTCGGCGATGCGGCGGCTGCGGACTCGCCGCCATTGAACCCTGTCGCGCCCGAAGACCCCGCCATGCTGATGTACACGTCGGGCAGCACCGGACGCCCCAAGGGCGCCGTCCATACTCATCGCTCCGTGCTGGCGCATGGCCGCAATTCGATCGCCGCCCACAAATTGACGGAGGCGGATCGCTCGCTGCTCGTGCTGCCGCTCTATCACATCAACGGCGAATGCGTGACGCTGGTGCCGACGCTGATGAGCGGCGGATCCGTGGTCGCGCCGCACGGCTTTCTTGTCAGCGAGTTCTGGAACTGGCTCGACGAGCACCGTTGCACCTGGTCGGCGATCGTGCCGACGATCGTCTCGCAGCTCCTCGACTGGGAGGATCCGAAGGCCGACACACGGGGACCGGCCTTTGCGCGCATCCGCTTCCTGCGGACATCCTCGGCGCCGCTGTCGCCGGCGCTGCATCGTGAGTTTCTCGACAAGTTCAAGTTGCCGCTGATCCAGGCGATGGGCTCGAGCGAGGGCGGCAACGTGTTTTCCAATCCGGTTCCTCCCGGGATGAACAAGATCGGCTCGCCCGGCCTTTCCTGGGGTTTCGAGACGCGGATCGTCGATCCCGAAGGCCGCGACCTTCCTGCGGGAGAGCCCGGCGAAGTGCTGTTCCGCGGCGACGCGATGATGCAGGGCTATTACAAGGACCCTGAGGGAACCGCCGCCGTTTTGGACAGCGACGGCTGGCTGCACACCGGCGATCTCGCCTATCGCGACGAGGGCGGCTACTTCTTCATCGTCGGCCGCTCGAAGGAGCTCATCATCAAGAGCGGCATGAACATCGCGCCGAAGCAGATCGACGAGGTTCTCGAGCAATTTCCTGCAGTGTCGGAGGCGGCGGCGGTCGGCGTTCCCGATCGCCATGTCGGCGAGGATGTGGCGGCCTTCGCGGTGCTGCGGAAGGGGGCCGCCTGCGACGAACGCGAGCTGCTGGCTTTCTGTGAAAGCCGGCTCGGACCGTTCAAGACCCCAACCCGGATTTTTTTCGTGACGGATCTGCCCAAGGGACCGTCGGGCAAGGTGCAACGGCTGAAGCTAGTGGAAACGGCCGCGGCGCTGATGTCCTCGGGCCCCTCCGACTACCAGGAGGGAGGAGCGACGCCGGGACCGCTCGCCGACGCCGCAGCGACCCCGATCGAGCAGATGATCGCGCAGATCTGGGAAGAACTGCTGGGCGTACGCGACGTCGACGTCGACGCCAATTTCTTTTCGCTCGGCGGCCATTCGTTGATGGCGATCCAATGCCTGTCGCTGCTGAGACAGCAGCTTCGCACCGCGCTTTCCCTTTCCGATTTCTTCGACAACGCGTCGATCCGGCAGCTCGCCGCCCTGGCGCAGCGCCGGCTCCGCCCGAAGGGGGCCGCGCCGGCCGAAGCGGGTTCGGGCCGGGAGATCGATTTGCTGACCGGACTTGGTCCGCCTGTCGACGAGGAGGCCATCCCGCGACGCAATCCCGCCCAAGGGCTGGCGCTCAGCCCCGGTCAACGCCGCATCTGGTTCATGGCGCAGCTCGAGCCGGGGGAGCCGGTTTACAACGAATCCGACGCGGTGCGCCTGCGCGGCGCTCTCGATGTCGATTGCTTGGAGGCGGCGCTCAACGCCGTGGTCGCCCGGCATGAGGCGTTGCGCACGATTTACCCGCTCGCCGGCGACGAGCCGGCGCCGGTTGTGCTCGACGTCTGGCGGCCGCCGCTGAAGATGATCGACCTCGGCTCGAAGCCGGCGGCGCAACGCGAAGCCGAACTCGAGCGTCTGCTGGTCAGTGAGCCGCGCGAGCCCTACCGACTGGCGAGCGAGCCCGGCCTGCGCGTGACGCTGGTGCGCCTGGGCGAGGCCGACCATGCGCTGATCGTCATGATGCACCACATCGTCTGCGATTTCGCCTCGACGGGCATATTGTGGCGGGAGCTGTCGGCGCATTACAGCGCCGGTCTCCGCGGCAAGACGGCTGAATTGCCAACTCTGCCGCTGCAATACGGCGACTACGCCGATTGGCAGAACCGGGTCGACGTCCAGCGGAACTGGGAGGCCGATCTCGACTACTGGAAGCGAAAGCTTGAAGGCGCGCCCGCGCTTCTCGACCTTCCCACCGATTGGCCGCGCCCGCCGAATTTCACGTTTCACGGCGCGCGCAGGCGGTTCCTGGTCGAGCCGGAGGAAACTGCGGCCTTGCGAGATTTCGCGCGCAAGCGGCGGATCAGCCTCTTCAACGTTTTCGCCGCTGCGGTCAACGTGCTGCTCTATCGTTACACCGGCCAGGAGGACGTCATCCTCGGTATCCCGTTGTCGCAGCGCGACCGCCCCGAGCTGCAGTCGGTCTTCGGCTTCTTCCTGCACACCCATGTGTTGAGGACGCAGGTTTCGGCCGACATGCCGTTCACTGAACTGCTGGCTGAGGTTCAGAGGGGAACGCTCGATCTCTATGCGCATCGCTCGCCGCCTTTCGACGAGGTGGTGCGCGTGGCGCGACCAGGACGGAGCGCCAGTTACACCTCGCTGATGCAGGTGATGCTGAATTGGCGGGACAAGGAGCAGTTGCTCTCGTCGATCGGGATGGAGGGGCTCGATGTCGAGTGCCTCGTCAGCGAGGCCGCGACCGCCAAGTTCGACTTGACCTTCGTCCTCACCGACGCCGGCGACGTTTTCTGGGTCGACGTCGAATACTGTACGGATCTGTTCGAAGAGGCGCGCATCGAGCGAATGATTGGCCATCTGAAGACGATTTTGGCAGGAGTCACGGCTAACCCCGAGCAGGCTGTCTGCGAGGCGCCGATGCTGACCCTGGCCGAGCGCCGGCAATTGTTGATGGAATCGGGCGTAGCGGCGAGCGTTTGACGGATGGACATGATGATCGACGAGTTGTTTGCCTTGCAGGCCGCGCGGTCGCCGGACGCGGTCGCCGTCTCGTTCGAGGGCGACCGCCTGACCTATCGCGAACTCGAGGCGGCCGTCGACCGGCTGGCGGCCGACTTGCGCGGCGCCGGGGTGGGACCGGGCGCGCTGGTCGCGCTGTTTCTCGACCGCTCTCTCGATCTGGTCGTCGCGATGCTCGGCGCGCTCAGGGCGGGGGGCGCTTATGTGCCGCTCGATCCGACCCATCCCGGCGCGCGGCTCGCCTACATTCTTGAGGACGCCAAGCCGCGCGTTCTGCTGACCCGGCCCGGCGGCCCGTCGGCGCCGCCTGCTTTCTCCGGCGAGACGATCGCGGTCGACGCCAAGGCGGCGTCGGCCGCGCCTGCGCCCGGCGCCGCGCCGCCGCCCCCGCCCCGCGGCGTCAACGATCTAGCCTACGTGATCTACACTTCGGGATCGACCGGCGCGCCCAAGGGCGTGGCGGTGGAGCATCGTTCCGTCGTAAATATGCTCCAGTCAATGCTGACGCGCCCGGGGCTCGGCGCCGCCGACGTCCTGGTCGCGATCACGACGCCGACGTTCGACATTTCGGTGCTCGAGATCTTCTTGCCGCTGATTTGCGGCGCACGCGTCGTCGTCGCCTCCGACGCCGTCGCGCGCGACGGCGTGGCGCTCGCCGCGCTGATCGAGAGCGTCGGGGCCACGGTGTTGCAGGCGACGCCGAGCGGCCTGCGCATGTTGATCGACTCCGGGTGGCGCGGCGCCGCCGGGCTCAAGATCCTTTGTGGCGGCGAAGCCTGGCCGGAGCAGCTCGCGGCTGAGCTGCTCGAGCGCTGCGGCTCGCTGTGGAACATGTACGGACCGACGGAAACCACGGTCTGGTCGGCGGTCGCCAAGATCGAGGTCGGCCAACCGGTGCGCATCGGACGTCCGATCGCCAACACCGCGCTCTATGTGCTCGACGGGGGTCGTCAACTGCTTCCCGTCGGCGTGACGGGCGAACTTTATATCGGCGGCGCGGGACTGGCGCGCGGCTATTTCAATCGCGACGAACTCACCCGCGAGCGATTTGTGCGCGATCCCTATTCGCAGACCCCGGGAGCGAAGATGTATCGCACCGGAGACCTCGTGCGCCGGCACGCCGATGGGAGGCTCGAATTCTTTGGCCGCACGGATCATCAGGTGAAGATTCGCGGGCATCGGGTGGAGCTCGGGGAAATCGAGGCCAAGCTGGCTGGCCGTCCAGGCGTTCAACAGGCGGTGGTCGTCGCGCGCGACGAGGCGTCCGGAGGAGTGGGTCTCGTCGCCTACTACATTCCCGCTCCGGAGGGCGCGCCTTCCGTCGACGATCTCAGGCGCACGCTTCAGGAGGCGCTGCCGGCCTACATGGTTCCCGCAGCTTTCGTGGCGATGGGCGCCTTCCCGCTCACGCCGAGCGGAAAAGTCGACAGAAAGGCCATGCCCGCGCCGGTCGCCAAGGCCGCCCAGGGGGGCGCGTTTGTGCAGCCGCACGGCGAGGTCGAGGAAGTCATTGCGCAGATATGGGGCGAATTGCTTGGGTCCGATCGGATTGGCGCGAATGACAATTTCTTTGACTTCGGTGGGCATTCCTTGATGGCGGCCCGCTTCATCAGCAGAGTGAACAAGGCGTTCGGAGCCAAACTGGGAATTAGCTCGATATTCCGCTTTCCGACGGTAAGCCTACTTGGCGCCGAAGTGAACCGCGTCGCCGAAATCCGCGCTGAGAACTCGCATATGGTGCAACTGCAAAAGGGTCGGGGCGCCCCTCCGATCTATTTTATCAGAGCAGGCACTTTGGAGCAGAAGATCGCCAGTCTCATTGGCGAAGGCTACAATATTTTCGGCGTCGATCTTCTTTTGCCGATCGACCAGAGCGTTCCCTCGGCCGCGCAAGCCTCGGAGACGACGCCAACGCTCAAAGAATTGGCGACAAGTTACGTCGACGCCATCGTGGCGCATGCGGGAGCCGGACCGGTTATCGTCGCAGGCTATTCCTTCAGCGGCAAGGTGGCTTTCGAAGCCGCTTCGCTGTTGCTGGAACGCGGCGTGGGCGTCTCGTTCGTTTTGCTCATGGACACGTACGCCTGGGGTGGGATGACGATCGGCACGGCGCGGCGCAATTTCGAGGCCATTCGTCGGGCCTATCGCGAGGGGGCCGGCCAGGCGAGACATTTCATCCTGCGGCTCTTCCGTTTCGTTTGGGAGATCGGGCTGCTGGCGTTCTGGTTGCTGGGTCGCTTGCCCGTCGCCTTGGGGCGTCGGTTCGGCACAGGCAACCATTTGGCTGGAATGCTCGATTCCGGCGGCAAGCAAATCGATCCGCGCGTTGCGAAGACCTGGGTGAATGCCGTCGTAGGGACATTCGCCGCCAATCGAATCCCGACATCCGGAGTCTTGATCCGCGCAAGAGTGCCCGGCCAGCGATTCTTGCCGCGATTGGACCCGACCCATGGCTGGGGCGGCTTGTTTGAAGGCGGCGTCGAGATCGTAGACGCGGCTGGAGATCATTTCTCGCTGATCCTGAACGAGCAAAATCTCGAAATCGCGGCTCAGCGCATTCGAAGCTTGCTCGACCGACGATTGCGCTCGAAGGCGAAAGTCCGGGAATTGGCGCTCGCCGGCGAACCCCGATGACGACCGTCGCGCCGGGCCGGGAAAACAGGGCGCGCCGCGATGCGGCGAGGCGCGGCCTCGCCAGCCCGAGAAGGCCGCCGAAGATTGACGAACCTCGACGCCTTTGCCTGATGGCGACGAGCCGTTGCGCAACGGATGCGCACGACTTCCGGTCTGAGGCGTGTTAAAAGCGGCGGGCCCGGTCAAGGGCGTCTGACGCCGCCAGCAAGTAGGTTCCGGGATGACAGTCGTCGCAGTCGTCATAGGAATCGTTGCGAACTGCGTGGTTTTAATTCCGGTCGGTCTGCTGTTTGCCGAGGTTTTGCTCGCGGCGGCCTCGAAATGGCCGCGGGAACCGGACGAGAAACCGATCGGCCGCGACGGCGCGTTCGCCGTCATCGTCCCGGCCCACAACGAAGGCGCCAATCTGATTTCGACGCTCCGCGACATTCGCGGGCAGCTCGCCGCTGGCGATCGCCTGCTGGTGGTCGCCGACAATTGCGCTGACGACACCGCCGAAATCGCCGCGCGCGAGGGCGCGGAGGTTGTCGAGCGCAGCGATCCGAGTCGCAGAGGCAAAGGATACGCTTTGGAGCGCGGCGTCCAGCACCTTCGCGCCGCTCCCCCCGAGGTGGCGATTATCGTCGACGCGGATTGTCGACTCGAGGCTGGAGCGCTGGCGCGGCTCTGTGCGGCTGCGGAAGCGACGGGGCGTCCGGCGCAAGCCTTCTACTCGATGCGATCGGCGACGGGCGCGTCGGTGAACAGGCAGGTGGCCGAATTCGCCTGGTCCCTGAAGAATTTCGTTCGCCCGCTCGGGCTGTCGGCGCTGGGCCTTCCCTGCCACCTCATGGGCTCGGGAATGGCGTTCCCCTGGAGCGTGATCTCGTCGGCGGAACTTGGCACCGACAACGTCGTGGAGGATCTCAAGCTCGGCGTCGAACTCGCTCTTGAGCGGCGCCCGCCGATTTTTTGTCCCGACGCCGAGGTCGTCAGCTATTTCCCCGTTTCCGAGGCGGCGGCGGAAGGCCAGCGCAAGCGTTGGGAACAGGGGCACGTCGCCCTGTTTCTCACGGTCGGGCTCCCCCTGTTGCCCAGAGCCATTGTCGAGCGGAACCGCAATCTGCTCGGCCTGCTCCTGGATCTCTCCATACCTCCGGCGTCGATGTTGGTGGTGGCGCTGCTGACGTTGGCGGGCGCGTCGCTCGTTTTGTTCCTCGCCAGCGGCGGCGCGGCGCCACTTCTTTTGAGCTGCGTCGACATTCTCATATTCGCGGCTGCGATCGGCTTGGCTTGGGCCCGTTTCGGACGGCGGATCTTGCCGATCAACGCCGTCCTCTCGATCCTGCCGTATATGGTGAAGAAGCTCGTCCTCTACGCGCGCATGCTGCGCCATCGCGGGCCGCTCGAATGGAACCGGACCGAGCGCGACGGCTCATCGGGCGACTCGCACTGAAAGCGCCGACGCGCGCTCAGGGTTCGAAGCCGGTCGAAGCTTGCTACCTTTCGGACATGGCTTCGGAGAAGGTCTTGCTGAGCGG
>Ga0181529_10001928_pt1 | contig 25787 bp, 22 predicted proteins | sample PEATcosm2014_Bin_36_FD_119763 | JGI IMG/M metagenome (GOLD analysis project Ga0181529, IMG submission 119763) | Peatland microbial communities from MTU Mesocosm Facility, Houghton, MI, USA - PEATcosm2014_Bin10_30_metaG | ecosystem: Environmental > Terrestrial > Soil > Wetlands > Peat | place... | reverse complement strand
GGCGACGGCGGCTTCCTGATGACCGGCCAGGAACTGGCCACCGCGTTCCACCACGGCGTCGCGCCGATCGTGCTGGTGTTCAACAACCAGATGTACGGCACCATCCGCATGTACCAGGAACGCACCTACCCGGGCCGCGTTTCCGGCACCGCGCTGACCAACCCCGACTTCGTGAAATACATCGAGGCGTTCGGCGGTCATGGCGAAATGGTGGCGGCGACCGCCGAGTTCGCTCCCGCTTTCCGCCGCGCCGTCGAGAGCGGCCGGCCGGCGGTGATCGAGTTGCGCATGAACCCCGAGCAGATCACCACGCGGGCCACCATCGCCCAGTTGCGCGCGGCCTCGGTGGGCAAGCCACTGCCCAAGACGAAGCCCAAGCGCGCGGTTACCGCCGCCAAGCGTCCCGCCGGCGGCGCGCGGGCGCCGGTCAAGCCGGCGCCCAAGAGGTAACCATCGGTCCCACCGCGAGGTCGCCTTGTGCACTCCCTGGCGGTGCTATCGTCACGCCAATCCGCCACGTCCGGCGGCAAACACAGGCGCGGCCGACCTCGGACCGCGCCGAGGAGACAACGCCACATGAGCATCTACAGCGGTCCCGTCTTCGAAATGGCGAAGGAGCAGTTCCACACGGTCGCTGACTACCTGGGCATCCCCGGGGACGAGCGCGACCGGCTGCTCTACCCCAAGCGCGCCATCGCGGTGTCGATCCCGGTGCATATGGATGACGGCCGCGAGGTCGTGTACCAGGGCTATCGCGTGCAGCATCACCTCACGCTCGGCCCCACCAAGGGCGGCACCCGCTATTCGCCCAAGCTCGATGTCGGTGAGGTAACCGCGCTGGCGATCTGGATGAGCTGGAAATGCGCACTGTGCGGCCTGCCTTATGGCGGCGCCAAGGGCGGTGTGGCCTGCGACCCCTACAAACTGAGCCGGCGCGAGCTGGAGACGGTGTCGCGCCGTTACATGCAGGAGATGATCCCCTTCGTCGGGCCGCACACCGACGTCATGGCGCCCGACATGGGCACCAACGAACAGGTGATGGCGTGGTTCATGGACACCTACTCCATGTACCAGGGCAAAACCGTGACCGAGATCGTCACCGGCAAGCCGGTTTCGGCCGGCGGCACCGAGGGGCGACGCGAGGCCACCGGGCGCGGCGTGGCGCATCTGGTCGGCCGCGCCATGGAGCGGCTGGGGATGAACCCGTCCGGCGCCACCGCTATCGTGCAGGGCTTCGGCAACGTCGGCTCGGTGAGCGCGATGGCGCTGGCGGAACGCGGCGTGCGCATTCTCGGCGTGTCCGACCACACGGCCTGCTACTACGATCCCAAGGGGCTGGACGTGCAGAGTCTGCTGCGCCACACAGCGAACGGCGGGCTGCTGGCGGGCTGGTCAACCGAGGCGGTGTGCGATGCCGACCAATTGCTGACCATGCCGTGCGACGTGCTGGTGCCGGCGGCGATGGAACAGGTGATCACCGGGGTCAATGCCGGCAAGCTGCAGTGCCGCATCCTCGCCGAGGGCGCCAACGGCCCGACCACGCCGGAAGCCGACCGCATCCTCAACGACAACCACCGCGAGATCTTCGTCATCCCCGACATCCTGTGCAACTCCGGCGGCGTGGTGGTGAGCTATTTCGAGTGGGTGCAGGACCTGCAACAGTTCTTCTGGGACGAGGCGGAGGTGCTGAACCGGCTGAACCGCGTGCTGGACCGGGCGTTCACCCGGGTGATGGCACGGGTGGACCAGGACCACGTGCCGCACCGCCACGCGGCACTGGCACTCGGGGTGGAGAAAGTGCGCGCCGGCAAGCAGGTGCGCGGCCTGTTCCCCTGAGCGCCTGTCGGATGGAGCAAGGCCGGCACCGCCGGCCTTGCTCCACTCATTTTTCAGCCGTCACGGAGATTGGCATGGTTCGCATCGTCGATGTTCGCGAGATCACGCGGCCGATCGCGTCGCCGATTCGCAACGCCTATATCGATTTCTCCAAAATGACGACCAGCCTGGTGGCGGTGGTCACCGACGTCGTGCGCGACGGTCACCGTGTGGTGGGGTACGGGTTCAACTCGAATGGCCGCTACGGCCAGGGCGGCCTGATCCGCGAGCGGTTTCGCAATCGCGTGCTGGCGGCCGCACCGCCCAGTCTTCTCGACGCCACGGGGGAAAATCTCGATCCCGACCGGGTCTGGGCGGCGATGATGACAAACGAAAAGCCGGGCGGGCACGGCGAGCGATCGGTCGCGGTCGGCACCATCGACATGGCGGTGTGGGACGCGGTGGCGAAGATCGCCGGCAAACCGTTGTTCCGGTTGTTGGCCGAGCGGAGCGGCAGAGCCGCCGATGCGCGCGTGTTCGTCTATGCCGCCGGCGGTTACTACTATCCGGGCAAGGACGACGCTGCCCTGCGGGCCGAGATGCGCAGCTACCTGGACCGCGGCTATACCGTGGTGAAAATGAAAATCGGCGGCGCGCCGATCGACGAAGACCGTCGGCGCATCGAGACGGTGCTGGACGAGATCGGCGGGCAGGCGCGGCTGGCGGTGGACGCCAACGGACGGTTCGATCTGGAAACCGCCATCGCCTACGCGAAGATGCTGGCGCCATACGACCTGTTCTGGTTCGAGGAGGCCGGCGATCCGCTCGACTACCAGCTTCAGGCGGCGCTGGCGGCGTTCTATCCGGGGCCGATGGCGACTGGGGAAAACCTGTTCAGCCACCAGGACGCGCGCAATCTCATCCGTTATGGCGGCATGCGGCCGGACCGCGACTGGCTGCAATTCGACTGCGCGTTGTCGTACGGATTGTGCGAGTATTTGCGCACCCTGCGCGTGCTGGCCGAGGCCGGCTGGTCATGGCGGCGCTGCGTGCCGCATGGTGGCCATCAGATGTCGCTGAACATCGCCGCGGGTCTGGGGCTGGGCGGCAACGAGAACTATCCGGACCTGTTCCAACCCTATGGCGGATTCCCGGACGGCGTGCGGGTGGAAGACGGCCACATCACCATGCCCGAGCTGCCCGGCATCGGCTTCGAGGGCAAGAGCGACCTGTATCGGGTGATGAAGGACCTGGCGGACTGACGCAGCCACACTGCGCTTTTTGCTACAGCCGCCCATGCTGACGGGGGTCCAGCACCTGGCTGAGGCGGTCGCCGACCAGGTTCACCGCCAGCACCGCCAGGAAAAGTGCGCCGCCCGGGCCCGGCCGGCACCGATGGCATGCGCCCCCTCGATGAACTCGCGCGCCGCCAGCGACAGCGCCGCCCCGCGCACCACCCGGGCGAACCGCGGAATGCCGGCGATGCCGACGGCCAGCGCCGCGTTCCACAGCCCGACGCCCAGCACCGCCACCACCAGAATGGCCAGGATGATCGGCGGGAAGCCCAGCATGACGTCGATCGCCCGGCTGCCGAATGCGTCCGCGCGCCCACCGGCATAGCCGATGATGGTGCCGAACAGCCCGCCGAGCATCAGGCTGATCGTTACCGTGGCGATGCCCACCGACAGCGTGTAGCGCCCGCCGTAAAGCACACGGGAGAAGATGTCGCGGCCATACAGATCGCAGCCCATCAGGTTCTGCGCCGAGGGATGCGCAAGCCGGGCACAGACCCGCGTCTCGTTCCAGTCGAACGGCACCACCAGCGGCGCCAGGATGGCCCCCGCCACCATCACCAGCAGCACCACCATGCCAGCCAATGCACCGGGGCTGGCGAACAGCTTTGTCCATCGCGACGCCTCGCGCGGGGCGGCCACGGTGGCGCTCATGCGCGATATCCGCGGGTCGATCAGGCCGTACAGCAGATCGATGAACAGGTTGATGGCGATGTAGGCGGCGGTGGTCAGCACCACGATGCCCTGAACCAACGGATAGTCCTTGGTGAGCACGGCATTGACCAGCATGGCGCCGATGCCCGGCCGGGCGAACACCTGCTCGGTGACCACGGCGCCGCCGATCAGCACCGCGAATTGCACGCCGAGCAGCGTCAGCGGCGGAATTACGGCGTTGCGCGCGACGTGACGGGCGACCACCAGCACCGGACGGTCGAGCCCAAGGCGGTGACGCTCGGCCTCGATGGCGGCCGGGCTGGCCGGGCTGCCGCCGAGTAGCAATTGCACCGGATCGCCCGGCACCATGTGCATGGCGCCGAACACGATGGTCCAGGTGATCAGCAGGATCGGGACGATGCCGACCAGCCGGCGGATCAGGAATTCCAGATGCATGCGTCGATGGTAGTGCAGGTTCGTCGCGGGACGGAATGCCATCGCCCTGCCCCCGGCCTTGCTTCCCCGCTGGTCCCGCGCGAGAAGCGGGGGATGTTGCCGTCCACCTCCTGGATTCTGACCGAGGACTATGCCGGCCTGCGCGCGCAGGCGCTCGGGCTTGCCGAGGCGGCCGGGCTCGCGCCGGAGGTACGGGTGTTGCGGCCGCGCGGGTTGTGGCGGCGCGTGCCGGCGGCGTGGTGGCCGCGGCCGCTGAGCGCGATCGAGCCGGCCGCGCTGGCGCCCCCGTGGCCGGAGTTGGCCATCGGCTGCGGCGGCAAGTCGGCGGCGGTGCTGGCGGCGCTGGCCCGGCGCATGCGGGTGGTGATCGTGCAGCATCCGCGCATGGCGGTGCGCCGTTTCGATCTCGTGGTGGCGGCGCGGCACGACGAGCTGACCGGGCCGAACGTGCTGGTGACCCGTACCGCGCTGCACCGGGTGACGCCGGAGCGTCTGGCCGCGGCGGCGGCGGCGTGGCGGGCGCGGCTGGCGGGGCTGCCGCGGCCCCTGGTCGCGGTGCTGGTGGGCGGCGGCAACGGCCGGTTCCGGCTGGACGCGGCGGTGGGCGCGCAACTGGCTGGGCAACTGGCGGACATGATGCGGCGGGACCGGGTGGGCGTCGTGCTGACGCCATCGCGGCGGACCGACCCGGCGGTGCGGCAGTTGCTGCGCGAACAGCTTGACCCGCTGGGCGCCTGGGTCTGGGACATGACCGGCGAGAACCCCTATTTCGGTATGCTGGCGCTGGCCGACGCCATCGTGGTGACCAGCGAGTCGGTGTCGATGGTGTCCGAGGCGGTGGCGACCGCCGCCCCGGTGCTGCTGGCCCAACTGCCGGGTCGGTCGCGGCGGATCGGGCTGTTCACGCGCGGCCTTATCGACGACGGGCGCGTGCGGCCCTATGAGGGACGCTTCGAGCACTGGCCGGTCGAGCCGGTGGATGACACGGGGGTCGTGGCGGCCGAGATGTGCCGCCGCTTTGGGTACTAGGTGCGCCATGCTGGACATCCGGACGTTCGACGCACGCCACGGCGGTAACGTGCTGTACAAGGCGCTGGCCCACCCGCTGGCGGCCGAGGCCATTGCGGCGTTGTACGAACGGCTCGCCGCGGCGGGGCAGGTGGTGGTGCTCGACCCCGACGACGTGATCGAGGCGCTGCTGGCGCTGTATCCGGACGCACCCGTTTGGCACGGGCTGTATGTGCAGGACGCCATGGCGATCGGGCGGGTGCGGGCCGGCATGGCGGGGCACTCGCTGACCGAATTGCCGGATAGCGGCGCGCGCAGCGTGCTGGTGGCGGCATTCGATGCCGAGCGCATCGCGGCCCGCATCCGCCACCTGCTGCCGGCCGGGGCGGAGGTGCTGTCCCTCGACGCGGCGCGGCTGCCGGCGGCGATGCTGACCAACTCGCGCCGCTATCTCGACCGGCTGAACTTCGCCACCAATTTCTGCTTCTTTCGCGACCAGGGCGGGCTCGCCACCCGGCTGGTGACGGCGAACTACTGGGCGGGCTACGGCGCCGGGCCGGTGCGGCTGTGGCTGCGCCTGTTCGATGAAAACGGCACGGCATTGGCCACCTGGGAAGAGGCGGTGCCGGAGGGGGCCGGAGGCTTCTCGATCGACAGTTCGGACGTGCGGGCCCGGTTCGGCCTGCCGGCATTCACCGGGCAGCTTTTTGTCCACGCGATCGGCGTCGCCGGGCACGACGTGGTGAAATACGCACTCGACACGTTCGGCTCCGGTGAGGACGCCAGCTTGTCCTGCACGCACGACGCCAACGCCTGGCCGTCGGACCGCTACGCGGGACTGCCGGCACCGGCGCCCGGCGAGCGGGTTTTGTTGTGGCTTCAGAACAGCCATGCCGTGCCCATTCCGCCCGGGGCGGTGCAGCTCGACCGCATGGGGGCGGAACGGCCGGTGGCGTTTGCGCGCGCGGTACCGGGCTTTGCCTCGGTGGCGCTCGATGCGGCGGACCTGCTGCCGGGGGTGACCTGGCCGGCGCAAATCGAAATACGGGCGGGGCGGCATGTGGTGCGGCCGCGCTACGAGGTGGTGCGCGACGGGCGCACGCGCATCGCCCACGTCAACGTCGAGCGGGCGGATTTGGCAACGGACCCTGCCCTGCCCGCGCTGCCGGCGCCGCTGGGGCGCGGCTATCTGCTGCCGCTGCCCGTGCTGGCGCGCCGGCGCTGGCGCACCCTGATCCAGCCAACGCCGATGGCGACCACGCAGGCGGATCTGCCGGTGCGGCTGGACGTGTTCGACCCGCGGGGCGTGCGGGTGGCCGAGCATTTCCTGGGCTGCCTGCCGCGCGACCACGCGGTGGCGGTGGATATCGACGATCTGCTGCCGGCGGACGCGCTGATCGACGGCGGGCACGCCGAGCTGGTCTACGATTTCCGCGCCGGCGGCGGCGGCGATGGCTGGCTGCACGCGCTGGTGCGGGCGGAGGACCGGGCGAGCGGGCATGCGGCCGAGAGCAGTTTCGGCGCGCATATGTTCAACCTGCCGGTGACCTGGTGCGACGAGCCGCAATCATACTCCGGGCCGCCGCCGGGCCTGTCGACGCGGCTGTTCCTAAAGCTCGGCGATCAGGGCCGGCGCAGTTTCGCGCTGCTGATCTATCCGGCCTCGGGGGTGTGGCACGCGCGGTCGGACACCGCGCTTGTTCTGCATGACGCGGCGGGGCGGCCGATCGCCGAGCAGCGGATCGCCATTCCGCTCGCGGGTTCTGCCCTCGTGGAGCCGCATGCGATCTTCGAGGCGGCGTTACTGGCGCAGGCCGGAGCGCGCGGCTACGTGCTGGTTCGCGACACCACCTGCCGGCTGTTCGGCTACCACGGGCTGACGGCTGACGGCGGACGGTTCAGCCTGGACCACATGTTCGGGTTTTAGGGCCATGCCGGCGCGCTGACCGTCGTTTGGCCGGCGCGCCGGTATGACAGCGGCCTACGCGTGCTGCGGAATGCGCTCCTGGCGCCGATCGTGACCCGCCACCAGCAGCGCCGCGGCGCCGAGCAACGGGATCGCGGCGATTACGTACAACGCGTAATTGTCGGTGCCGCCACTGGCGTCCTTGATCGCCCCGAACAGCCAGGGGGCCACGAATCCACTGATGTTGCCCACCGAGTTGATCAGCGCGATGCCGCCCGCCGCGGCGAAGCCGGACAGCATGGCCGTGGGCAGCGGCCAGAACAGCGGCCCGAACGACTGGATGCCCATGACGCCCACGATCAGCGCGATCGTCATCAGCACCGGACTGGACGGGCCGATGAAGGCACAGGTTTCCAGCCCCACGGTCATCACCAGGAGGGCCGTGACGGAGTAGACCAGGCGGCTGCCGGTGTGATCCGAGCGCAGGCTGAAGTAGAGCATCGCCACCGCCCCGAACACGAACGGCAACGCCGAGACAAAGCCGGTCACCTGGATCGATACGCCGAGCGAGCGGATGATCTGCGGCAGGAAGAGTGCCACCACCATGCTCACCGAGCCCTGGCCGAAATACGCCACGACGAACAGCCAGACGCGCGGATTGATCAGCGCCTCGCCGAGCCGGTAGCGGTGCACCGTCTCGCGCTGGACGTTCTCCGAGTCCAGCCGGCGCTGCAGCCACTCGCGTTGATCGGGGCGCAACCATGCTGCGTCGATCGGACGGTCGGTCAGGTACTTCCAGAAGACGAAGCTCATGACGATCGGCGGCAGCGCCTCGATCAGGAACAGCACTTGCCAGCTCTGGAAGCCAAGCCACCCGTCCAGCGTCAGCAGCCAGGCCGACACCACCGGACCGATGATCAGCGACAGCGGCTGCGCCATCATGAAGAACGCCACCATGCGGGCGCGGTAATAGGATGGGAACCACCAGGTCAGGTAAAGCACGATGCCCGGATAGAACCCCGCTTCGGCCGCACCGAGCAGAAAGCGGATACCGGTGAAGCTCCAGTCGTTCCAGACGAAGGCGGTGAGGCCGGAGACGATGCCCCAGGTGAACAGGATACGGGCAAGCCAGCGCCGCGCGCCGACCTTCGCCAGGATCAGGTTGCTCGGGAGCTCGAACACGAGATAGCCGATGAAGAACATGCCGGCGCCGAAGCCGAACGCCGCTGACGACAGGCCGATCGCCTTGTTCATCGTCAGCGCGGCGAAGCCGACATTCACCCGGTCGAGATAGTTGCAGAAATAGCCGACAATAAGCAGCGGCAGCAGCCGCCAGGCGACGCGGCTGATGGTTTCACGTTCCAGCGGCTCGATGACAGCGACGACGGGAAGCGGCTGCGCTTCCGCGGGGCTGACCGGGGTAGTCTGGCTCATGGCTTGTTTCCTCGTTGCTTGCCCACGTAAGGCGCGGGGATGTTGCGGCGGCGGTAGGAACCTTCCAGGCAGAATTGTGCGCCAGCCCGTGCCGGCCGGCAACATCCTCTCGCGGTGGCGCGCCCATGCGCGCTGATGACGCTGCCCGGAGGATCATAGTATAGATCTTCCCAACTCGCTTTCCTGATTGGAAGGACGGCCAATGTCTCCCCATCGCATCGCGGTGATCGGCCTCGGCGCGATCTCGTTCCGGGCGCACCTGCCTGTGATCGCCGGGCATCCGGGCTTCGAGATCGTTGCCAGCGCGGATCCGCGCCCGGCAGCCACCTCGATTGGCGGGCGGCAGTACCGCGACTGGCGCGAGATGCTGGCAGCGGAACCCGCAATCGAGGCGGTTGCCATCTGCACGCCACCGGATGTGCGTTGCCGCATCGCGCTGGATGCGATCGCGGCCGGCAAGCATGTCTTGCTGGAAAAGCCGCCCTTTTCGACGCTCGGCGCGTTTCGTCTGGTTCGACAGGCGGCCGAACGCGCCGGGGTGACGCTGATGGTCAGCTGGCACTCCCGGTTCGGTCTGGCCGTCGAACGCGCCCGCGAGATCCTCGCGGACCAGCAGGTGGCAAGCGTGGAGATGATCTGGAAGGAGAACGCCGCCGCGATTCATGCCGAGAAGGGCTGGATGTGGAAGACCGGAGGCTTCGGCGTCCTCGATTTCGGCATCAACGGAATTTCGATCCTGACGCGGATACTCCCGATGCCGTTGGTGGTTCGCGCCGCGACACTGTGGACACCGGATGGCGCGCAGACACCGGTCGCCGCGGCGATCGATTTTGCCGGCTTGCGAGACGAGGACTACCTGCATGCCGAGATCGACTGGCGCTCGACGAGCGAGATACGCACCATCGAAATCGTGACCCGGACCGGACGGCGTCTGTGGATGCCGATCACCGGACACTGTCTCGAGGTCGACGGAGCCGTTCTCGCCGACGAGGGGAACCTGGAATATCAGCGGCTGTACGACCGTTTCGCCGCGTTGATCGACAGCGGTGAGTCCGAACTGGACGATTCGCCGCTGATTGTTGTTGCCGACGTGTGTCTGATCGGCCGTAGGGAGGTTGCCCCATGAACGCCGGATACGCCGTCTATCCCAGCCTGAACGGCCGGGCCGTGTTCGTCACCAGAGGGGCGAGCGGCATCGGCGCGGCGGTCGTTGAGCACTTCGCCGCCCAGGGCGCCCGAGTCGCCTTCGTCGACATCCAGGACGAGGCGGCGCACGCCTTGAGGCGGCCGGGCAGCCGCGGCCGCATTACGTGCACGCCGACGTGCGAGACATTCCCGCCTTGCAGGCCGCGATCGCCGGGGCGGCCGCCGCCGTCGCGCCATTTGCCGTGCTGGTCAACAACGCCGCCCACGACCAGCGCCATGTCTGGCAGGACGTCACGGCGGAATACTGGGACGACCGGCTGGCGGTGAACCTGCGGCACCAGTTCTTCGCCATTCAGGCGATCGCGCCGATGATGCAGGCCCAGGGCGGCGGCTCCATCATCAATTTCAGATCGATGTCCTGGCGCAAGATTCGGGGCGGCATGCCGGGGTACATCACCAGCATGCCGGCATCGAGGGCCTGACGCGCTGCTTCGCCCGCGATCTCGGGGGCGACAACATCCGGGTCAACTGCGTCGTCCCCGGCCAGGTCTTCACCGAGCGGCAGATGGCAGGGCTGACACCGGAGTATCTGGCCGACCGGCTGGCCGAGCAGTGCCTGAATCAGCAGGTTTGTCCGGCCGACGTCGCCCGCCTCGTGCTGTGGCTCGCGGCCGACGATTCGCGGATGTGCACGGCACAGAGCTGGCTCGTGAACGGCGGTTCGGGCTAGAACATCTGGCCACCGATCGACCGAGAGCGGCACAGGGCAGAATTACACCGCCCAGTCGACCGTTGAGGCATCCTTCCGAAGGCTTCCCGGTGCGCGGCGACGCACCGGGGAGCGGTTGATCAGGCGGTCGGAGCCTTGTAGGCGACGCCGGCCTTGCCGACCTTCTCCATGGCCAGCTTGGCCTCTGCCGCCGTCATCAGCGGATGGGTTTCGAACCGCGTGAACGAGCCCGTGGATGAGGCCCGCATGCTGGCCGCGGCCACGCTCACGTTGTCGGGAAACTCGACAATTCCAAGCCCATCGTACTCGCCGAACATGAAGTAGTAATGGTGCAGCTTGCCGCCATACCCTTCGATCAGTTGGCGAGCGGGCGCCTCCCTGTTCTGCGGCTTATCGGTCAAGGCTTTGATCGCGTCGGACGAGAAACTCCAACGCAATGCGAAGAATGGCATCGTTGCTCCCCCTGCTGTTGGCCGGCTTGTTGCCGACACCGCAGGATATCAATTCGACCCTGTCGGAGTCCAGTGTTACGGCAGGCGCCTTCCGCCGGGGTCTGGTGTATCGATACCCCTTCCGGACAAGGCTCAGTGCTTCCATACTGACCTCGCCAAAAACCGGGGAACATGACCATGCGCCGTCTCCTGGTCGCGACCGTCGTCGTTGCCGCGGGGTTGCCCGCGGCGGCGCAGAACCTCTCCATCACCTGGGGGGAAGACGACAACGCCGCCCGCACCTACGACCCGCGGGTGACCCAGTCGCGCCACGAGACGCAGGTGATCTGCAACATCTTCGACCAACTGATCGCCAGCGACGGGGACAGCAGCCTGCATCCCGGACTGGCGACCTCCTGGTCCGTCGCCCCCGACGGCCGCAGCATCACCCTCAAGCTACGCGAGGACGTCACCTTCTACGACGGCACGCCTTTCAACGCCGAGGCGGTGGCCTTCACCCTCGATTCCATCGTCGACCCGAAACTCGGCAGCCAGGGCGCCGTGGACGTGCTCGGCCCCTACGCGGGCACCGAAATCATCGGCCCCTACGAAGTAAAGATCACCTATAAGCGCCCGTGGGGCGCGGCGGCGCCCAGCCTGAGCCAGGGTGAACTGTCGATGGTCTCGCCGACGGCGGTGAAAAAACTGGGCGCCGCCGGGGCACCCGATCCCGCCCGGCGCGACGCGCTCTACGCCGAGGCGCAAAAGCGCATCATGGACGCCGCGGTTTGGGTGCCGGTGCACGATCAGGTCAACTCCATCGCCTATCGCGCCGAACATTCCGGCTATCGCTTCGCGCGGACGCGGTGGAATGTGAAGTTCTACGACGTCGAATGAAGGCTTGGGAGTAAAGGACCGGCGGGCAGGCGCCACGACATGGATAGCGTGAAAACTCTGGTCGGCATCGAACGGCACGGCGACGTGGCCGTCATCGTCATCGACAATCCGCCGGTGAATCTCCTCACCAATCCGCTGCGTGTCCAGCTTCTGGCCGCGGTGGTCGAGGTGGCTGCGGACAAGGCGGTGCGTGCCGCGGTGCTTGCGGGCGCCGGGCGAACCTTCGTGGCGGGGGCGGATATCCGCGAGTTCGATGCGCCGCCGCCGGCGGTCACCACCGGGATGGTGAACGCGGCCATCGAGGCGGCGGGCAAACCCTTCGTGGCGGCGCTGCACGGCACCGCGCTGGGCGCCGGGTTCGAACTGGCGCTGGCCTGCCACGCGCGGATCATGGCGCCGGACGGCCGGGTGGGCTTACCGGAGAGCCGCATCGGGCTGATCCCCGGCGCCGGCGGCACCCAGCGGGCGCCGCGGCTGGCCGGCGCGATGGCGGCGCTGGAGATGGTGACCAGCGGCCGCCACGTGCCGGCCGACGAGGCGCTGAAGCTCGGGTTGGTGGACGAAATCGCCACCGACCTGCGCCGGGCTGCGATGGAGCGGGCGCGCGACATGGCGGTGCGCGGCACGCTGCCGATGGCGCGCAACCGAACGGTGCCGGACATGTCCTCGGCGGAGGCGCGCGCCGCCTTCGACGCGGCGGCGGCGGCGGTGACGCGCCGGGCGCGCGGCGCCATCGCCCCGGTGGCCGCGGCCGAGGCAGTGGGTTGGGCGATCGACCTGCCGTTCGCCGAGGGGCTGGAGCGCGAGCGGCTGGCTTCGCTTGAGTTGCGTTCGGGGCCGCAAAGCCGGGCGTTGCGCCACCTGTTCCATGCCGAACGGGTGGCCGCCCGCATGGCGGCGGGCGACGGCCAGGAAGTGCGATGCCGGCCGGTGCAAGGCTGCGGCGTGGTGGGCGGCGGCACCATGGGCTCCGGCATCGCCATTGCGCTGTCCGATGCCGGGTTGGAAGTGACGCTGGTGGAGGCGTCGGCCGAGGCGGCGCGCGCCGCCGAGACCCGCGTCCGGCAGGTCTACGAGCGCCAGGTGAAGGGGGGCCGGCTGGACGCCGATGCGCTGGACGAGCGGATGGGCCGCATCCGCTTCGCCACCGAGCTGCGCGCGCTGGCCAAGGTGGCGCTGGTGATCGAGGCGGTGCACGAGGACCTCCCGCTCAAGCTCGACGTGTTCCGGCGCCTGTCGCGGATCGTGCGGCGCGACTGTCTGCTGGCCAGCAATACGTCCTATCTCGACATCAACCTGATGGCCGACGTGGTGGATGCGCCGGAGCGGGTGCTTGGGCTGCACTTCTTCAGCCCGGCGCACGTGATGAAACTGCTGGAAATCGTGCGCGGCGGACGGACCGCGCCGGAGACGCTGGCGACCGCGCTGGCGCTGGCGCGTCGAATCGGCAAGGTGGCGGTGATCGCCGGCGTGTGCGACGGCTTCATCGGCAACCGCATCTTTTCCCGCTGGCGCCGGCAGTGCGATTTCCTGCTGGAGGACGGCGCCTATCCGCAGGAGGTGGATGCGGCGCTGGAAGCATACGGCTTCGCGATGGGGCCTTATGCGGTGGCGGACCTGGCCGGGCTCGACATCAGTTGGGCAAACCGCAAGCGGCTGGCGAGCAAGCGCGACAAACGGGCGCGCAGCGTGCCGATCGCAGACTGGATCTGCGAGCTGGGACGCTTCGGGCAGAAGACCGGCGCGGGGTATTACCGGCACACCAACGGGCGGCGGGAGGTGGACCCGGTGGTGACGGAACTGGTGGAGCGCGCGTCTGCCGAGAAGGGCATCGTGCGCCGGCCGGTGGCGGCGGCGGAAATCATCGAGCGGGTGCACGCCGCCATGGTGAACGAAGGGGCGAAGATTCTGGGCGAGGGGATCGCCCGGCGGCCCTCCGACATCGACGTGGTGCTGGTCAACGGCTACGGCTATCCGGCTTGGCGGGGCGGGCCGATGTACCAGGCGGATGGCATCGGGGTGGCGGAGATGCTGCGCCGGATCGAGGCGATGGGCGCGCGCGACGGCATCGGCTGGGAACCGGCGGCGGTGCTACGCGAGATGGTGAATGCCGGCAAGCGATTCGCCGACCTCAACGTGTGATGGCCACGCCACCCGGTCAGGCGCGCGTGGCCGGCATGCCGCCCTCGGACGGAGCGGCCGGTGCGAGATATGGCATCACGCCGAGCATCCCGGCAGCCCGGGCCAGGTTGCGTTCCCACCGAATCGAAATGGCCACGGTGGCCAGCATGGTGAGCGGTACGAGGCCGGGGACGGGAGGCGGCGCAATCACGCCCCGTACCGCGAGGCCCCAAACGACCAGCAGCGCCGCGCCAACCAGAAAGGAGCCCATTCGCGCCCGCGCCATCAGGGGTAGTTCGCTTGCACATAAAGCGCGAACCAGCAGAACGAAGGGGCAGGCAACGACGAGGTCTGTCAGGTAGTGTTCGCCTGTCCCGAGCGTTGCGATCATCGTTCCGACAGCGGCGCTCGCGGTGATCAGGCGGATCGGCAAGGACATTCCGCGCGTTGCCAGGAAGGCCATCAGGACCCATGCCGTATGCAACGATGGCATGGCGTTGCGAGGGGCCGGAAGAAAGTTGTGCTCGGAAACGAACGGGAAGGCACCAGCGAAGTACGGCGCGGGTCCGACGACGGGCAAGATGTGATAGATCGCAAAGCCAACGCCGGCGATCACGAGAAATGTCGGCAGCGCGCCGAGCCCCATGCGGCGCCCGTAGTGTGCTTCCATTGCGCCGACCAGCGCGGCAGGAAAGATCACGGCGGCATAAATGCCCATGCAGATCGTGGCGAAGGCCGGATACCGCGTGAAGATATCCGCGACCATGAAAGAAGGCTGCACGCCGAACGTAGCGTCGAGATACACGACTTGCAGATCGTAAATATGTGGCAACAGCCGGATCGTCTGCGCGCTCGCCCAGGGCATGATCGAGTTGCCCATAGGCAGAATCAGGGCAGCTGAAAGCACATTAACCCAGTGCCGCAACCCGCGTGGCTTTGCCGCCAAGGCGAAGGGCACGCCGAAGACCATGAGCGCAAAGAACGGCGCCAAGATTGATATGCCCCGATGCGGCGGAGGCAAGCCGAGAGCCGCAGCGTCCAGCTCAGCCATGCACAGTGCCGCGATGACCAGCAAGAGGAACAGCGGACATAGATTGAACATCGCCGCATTGCCAGAACCCCGTGGAGCCGTTACGCGAAGCGCTTCCATCAACCTGGTCAGTGCAGCCGCGATCATTGAACGTCGCCTTACTTCCGTCGGTTCGGCACCTGTCGTTTCGACAATAGCATGGAACGCGGCCCCTGTCTGCTTTGCAATCGTCGCGCGAATGCAACCGGCGATGGCCGCGTGGCACAACCCCCCGCGTGGGGCGGGCAGCCCGCCTGACCGGATACGCTGGCCGGGTGGTGGCGTTCGGCCGCGATGGTGGTTTTTGCTTGCGGCCGCCGGCCGGCCCGGGGTACGCCGATTTGGCGCCAGAATGCGGGGTTGGCCGCGGGCAGGGCGCAGGAAAGGCGGCGCATTGACGCTGCGGGCCATCTTCGCTCGTGCCATCCAGAAATTCCGGCAGGATGCCAGGGCAAGCGCAGTTCGGCGGCCCGTCGGGGACGAGATCGCGGCCCTCCAGCGCATGCAAATGCTCGCCGCCGCGCGTGGTCTGCCGGTTGCCGCCGTCGGCAATGCCGTCGTCGCGGGCGCCGCCGCGGTGGTGCTGGGGTCGGCCGCTTCCGCCGGCGCGCTGACGATCTGGCTGGCGATAATGGGGACGCTGGGGCTGCTCCGCTTGCGGGTGGCCTGGCTCGTCGGCTCGGCGGGATCGGCTTGCCCAGCGGCCGCGGTGGACCGGATGGTCCGCTGGATCATCGTGCTGTCCGGGCTGACGGGCGCGGTCTGGGGCGTGCTCGGCGTCGCGGTGGTAGGGTGGAGCGGACGGGAGGCGCAGAATTTTCTGAACGTCGTGGTGGTGGCGATGACAGCCGCCGCCGTCGCCACCTCGCTGACCATCCCCGCGGCCGCCCGGGCATACGTCCTGCTGGCCGTGCTGCCGGTCGGACTGGCCTACGGGGCGTCGGCGTCCGGGCGAATGGACGTGGTGCTGTCCGTGTTGGCGATGGTCTATGCCGCGGTGCTGCTGATGTTGCTGCGCAGCACGCACGACTCGATGGTCGAGGCGTTTTTGGGACGATTACGCAACGAACGCCTGGCTGGCGAGCTGGCCCAGGCAGTGGACGCGGCCCAGGCGGCCAGCCAAGCGAAGTCGCAGTTCCTGGCCAACATGAGTCACGAAATCCGCACGCCGCTGAACGGGGTGATCGGGATGACCGAACTGCTGCTGCACACCAAGCTGACGCCGGCGCAACGCGACTACGCCGACACCGCCCGGCTGTCCGGCGAGGCGTTGCTCGGGCTGGTGAACAACGTCCTCGATCTGGCGAAGATCGAGGCCGGAAGGATCGAGATCGAGGCGGTGCCGTTCGAACTGGAGACCCTGATCGAGGCGGTGGCGGCGCCATTCCGCGACGCCGCGCTGGACCGCGGCCTGTCGATCGCCGTGCTGGTGCCGTCCGGGGTGCCGCGGCTTCTGGTGGGTGACCCCCACCGGCTGCGCCAGGTGTTGACCAACCTGGTGGGCAACGCGGTGAAATTCACCGAGCAGGGGCGGGTGGCGGTGCGCGTGGCGGTGGACCAGGAGGATGACCGTGACATCGTGCTGGCCTTCACCGTCGAGGACACCGGACCCGGCATTCCGGAGTCGGAGCAGGCCCGCATCTTCGACGCTTTCGCGCAGGCCGACGCCTCGACGACGCGCCGGCACGGCGGCACCGGGCTGGGGCTCGCGATCTGCCGCCATTTGTGCGAACTGATGGGCGGCCACATTTCGGTGCACAGCATACCGGGGCAAGGCGCGACCTTCCATTTCACCGCGCGGTTCGCGCGGGTGCCGGCCGAAACCCCACCGGCGCAACAGCCGTCGATGCCCGAGGCCGCGGCGAACGACGCCCGCATCGCGGCGCGCGTGCTGCTGGTCGAGGACAACCGGGTGAACCTGTTGGTGGCCCTCGGCATGCTGAACCGGATCGGTTGCACCGTGGAGACCGCCTCGACCGGGCGGGAGGCGGCCGAGCGGTTCGCGCCGGGCCGCTACGACCTGGTGCTGATGGACTGCCAGATGCCCGACATGGATGGGTTCGAGGCAACCGCGGCGATCCGCGCGCGGGAGGCGTCCGGGGCGTCGCACACGCCGATCGTGGCGCTGACGGCGAACGCCGTCGAGGGCGATCGCGACCAATGCCTGGCGGCGGGGATGGACGACTACCTGGCCAAGCCATTCCGGCTCACCGAATTGCGCCGGGTGGTGGGGCGCTGGGGTGGCGGGGCGGCGGAGACGAGTCCGGACCCGGCCTGATGCCGATTGCCCAGGCGGCGCCGCGTCCATAGGGTGGCGCCATGGATGTGGAGAAGCGGTGATGGGCACACGGGAAGGCGCGATCGCGAGCGCGCTGGCTTTCTTCGATGCGGGAAAGTTCCGTGACCGGCTGGCGGAACTCGTCGCCATTCCCAGCACGTCGCAGGAACCCGGCCGCGAGGCCGACCTGCGGCGCTACCTCGACGGGGCCATCGGACCCTGGCTGGAACGCATGGGGTTCTCGGTGCAGGTGCATCCGAATCCGGTGCCGGGATTCGGGCCGATCCTGACCGGCGAGCGCATCGAGGATGCGGGGCGCCCGACGGTGCTGACCTACGGCCACGGCGATACCGTGCGCGGGCTGGACGATCAGTGGGACGCCGGGCTCACGCCCTGGGTGCTGACCGAGAGGGGCGACCGCTGGTATGGCCGCGGCACCGCCGACAACAAGGGCCAGCACGCGCTGAACCTGACCGCGCTGGAACATGTGCTGGCCGCGCGCGACGGACGGCTCGGCTTCAACCTGAAAATCGTGCTGGAGACCAACGAGGAACGCGGCTCCACGGGGCTGCGCGAATTCGTCGCCGGCAATGCCGGAAAACTGAAAGCCGACGTGCTGATCGCCAGCGACGGGCCGCGCGTGGGCTCTCACGTGCCGACCGTCTCGACCGGCTCGCGCGGCAGTTATCACTTTGATCTGGCCCTCAGGGTGCGGCCGGGTGGCGTGCATTCGGGCAACTGGGGCGGCATGACCACCGACCCGGCGATCGTGCTGGCGCATGCGATCGGCAGCATCTGCGACCGGCATGGGAAGATCCTGGTGCGGGGCTGGCTGCCGCCGAACGGCATGCCGAATGCCGTGCGCGCGGCGCTGGCAGGCTGCGAGTTGGTGGCCGAAGGCGAGGCCGCCAGCATCGATGCGGACTGGGGTGAGCCGGGCTTCACCGCAGCGGAAAAACTCTACGGCTGGACCAGCTTCATCGTGCTTGCCTTGCTGTCGGGCCGGCCGGAGAATCCGGTGAACGCGGTGGCGCCGGACGCGGTGGCGCATTGCCAGATCCGCTACACGGTGGATTCCGATCCGGCGCAGTTCGAGCCGGCGTTGCGCGCCCACCTCGATGCCGCGGGTTTTCCTTCAGTCGCCATCGAGAACGCCGGTATCCGCATGCCGGCCAGCCGCACCAACCCCGACGATCCCTGGGTGGGTTTCGTCCGGAACAGCATGGAGAACGCACTGGGACGGCGGGTGCAGATCATACCGAATGCCGGCGGCGGGTTGCCGGGCGACGTGTTCGTGGACTACCTGCACGTGCCGCTGGTATGGATTCCGCATAGCTACAACGGCTGCAAGCAGCACGGCCCGAACGAGCATCTGCTCATCGCCCCGGCGCGCGAGGGATTGGCGGCCTTCACCGGCATCTGGTGGGATTTGGGGGACAAGTAGGCGGCGACTCCGCTACACGAGGCCCAAGGCGGTGGCGAGGCCGAACAGGCCCGCCACGGCGCCGATGGCCGCGGCGCCATAGGCCAGCGCCAGTACGCGCGTAACCACGGACACAGACGCCAGCACGATGGCGATCTGCAATGCGCCGACCACGACTTCCAAAAAGTGATAACGGTGGAACGCGACGTCGCGGCCGTGCTCGTCTGCGCGGGCCAGTTCAGCGATCTGCTTGCTGCCGTCGCCGGCCTTGGGGTCGTCACGCAGCCGCGCGGCGTCGGCGCGGGCGTCATCGATGCGCTTGCGCACCGCCGGGTCGGCGCTGTTGGGCAGGCTTTCCATCATGTTGGCGGCGGCGCTCTGCACGCTCGAGCGGATGTTCTTGGCCTGGAAGAACGCCCAGTTGTCGGCGGCCTGGATGTGGTGAGTCAGGTACTCGTTCTGTGACGATTTCTCGCCCATCTCGGCCACCGACAGGATGGCTGCGAGCAGGGCGATGAGCACGGCGATGCGACGCGCGCTGTGGTCGGCACCGTGGTGGTGCACCTGTTCGAGGTTCTCCTGCGCCATTTCCGAAGCTTCCATACGGTCCCCACTGGTAGATTGCGTTCCAACCGGCCACTACCCTGCCGCGTGCCTTCGCGCGACAAGCAAACCCCTGGCCTGATCCGGTCCGGTTGTGCCCGGCCTGTTCGGCCCCCTCGTACAGGATCGCCTGGGTCCGCGCCAGCATGCCGCGGTGAAAATCCACGCGGTCGCGCTCGATCGCCGGCTGGCGTTCCGGCTCGTCCTCCGCTTGAGGGCTTGGGCCGCAAAGCGGATCAAGGTTAGGGAAGAGGTCGGGACAAGAGTTGGAATGTTCAGCGCCTGGTATTCATCGAGGTCGTGAGCCACCGACTTGTGCGGCCCCCGTGATGGGCACACAATGACGACGCATGTGAGTTGAACTGTAAACTAAATCAATATGTTATCCCAGATGTTGCCGTCTCCCTCAGCCGCCGCCTTTCCCGCCATCCGGACCATGCCATGACCACGCTGCCCGACGACGATGACGACGACCCCCGCCTGCCCCAGGGGATGAAGAACTACATGACCCCCACCGGTTACGACCGGCTGCGGGCCGAGTTGCATCAACTGCTGCGGGTGGAGCGGCCGAAGATCGTGGAGATCGTCTCCTGGGCCGCCGGCAACGGCGACCGGTCGGAGAACGGCGACTACCTCTACGGCAAGAAACGCCTGCGCGAGATCGACCACCGCGCGCGCTGGCTGACCAAGCGCCTCGACATCGCCGAAGTGGTGGACCCGGCCCAACAGACCAACCGCGACCGCATCTTCTTCGGCGCCACCGTCAGCTTCGTTACCGAGGACGACACCGAGCGCACCGTGACCATCCTCGGCGCCGACGAGTCCGACATCACGCGCGGCGAGGTGAGCCTGTTCTCGCCGATCGCCCGCGCTCTGCTGCGCGCCCGGGTGGGCGAGGTGGTGAAGATGCATACGCCGCGCGGCATCGAGGAAGTCGAGGTGGTGGCGATCCGCTACCCGGACGCCTGACCACCCCGCCGTCCGACTTTCTCACGCTCGCGTAATATTCCAGAACAAGGGCAGGCCGGTCAGCACGCCCTTCATGTCCGCCCGGTATGCCGTCGGCCCCAGCACCTGGCCGAGCGGAATATAGGGCACGTCCTGGAACGCCTGCAGTTGCAACTGCTCGCAGACCTTCTGCTGCGCCGCCAGGTCCGGCGCCTTGAACCAGGCCGCCCGCAGTTCCTCGATGCGCGGGCTGACCGGCCAGCCGAACAGGCCATCCTTGCCGTTGCCGCGCAGGAAAACGTGCACCGCCGGATTGAACTGGTCCACGCCGCCCCACGACGTCTGGAAAATGCTCCAGCCGCCCTGGTCCAGCGGGTCCATCTTGGCGCGGCGCTGCACCACCGTCGCCCAGTCCACCGCCTGGAAGTCCACGTTGATGCCGATCTTCGTCAGCAGGTCGTTGGTCACCTCGGCCAGCGCCTTGGTGCTGGGAATGTCCATCGGTCCGAGCAGCACCACCCGCTCGCCCTTGTAGCCGGCGGCTTGCAGTTCCTTCTTCACCGCGTCGAGGTTGCGCGGGCTGGTCAGGTTCTCCATGCCGGCCGTGCTCGCCATCGGCGTGTCCGGGCAGAAATAACCGACCCCGTCGCGCCAGGTGGAGCGGTCATCGCCCTGCACCGCCTCCATGTAGTCGGACTGCTGCACCGCATGCAGGATGGCCCGGCGGATCGCCGGATTGTCCAACGGCTTCTGCATCTGGTTGAAGCGCATCGTCGCGATCAGCCCGGTCGGCACATTCACCGGCGTGACCACGCCGCGCGCCTTCTTCAGCAGCGGCAACAGGTCGGCCACCGGCGTTCCCCACCAGTCGAGCTCGCCGTTGGCCAGCGCATTCGCCACCGTCGCGACGTCGGGGCTGATCGACCACTCGACCCGCTCGATGTGCACCACCTTGCCGCCGGCGGTGCGCTCGGCCGGCTCGTCGCGCGGCACATAGCCGGCGAACTTCTCGTATACCACCAGTGAGCCCGGCACGCGCTCGTCGCCCTTGAAGCGGAACGGCCCGCTGCCCACCGGCTCGGTGATCGGCGTGCTCGCGTCGCCCGCCGCGATGCGCGCCGGCATCACCGGGCACATGCTGGGCGAGTAATGCCCCAGGGCGTCCGCCAGCAACGGGAACGGCTCCTTCAGCCGGAACCGCAGGGTGCGGTCGTCGGGCGCCGTGATTTCGTCCACCGCGGCCATCAGCGACTGGCCGAAGGCGTCGCGCTTGCCCCAGCGTCGCACCGAGGCGGCCGCGTCGCGCGCCAGCACGCGCTCGCCATCGTGAAACGTCAGCCCCTCGCGCAACGTCATCTTCCAGGTCAGGCCATCATCCTCGACGACGTGCCCGGCCACCATCTGCGGGCGGACACGGTAGGCGTTGTCCTGGCCATACAGCGTATCGTAGACCATGAATCCGTGGTCGCGGGTCTGGTAGCTGGTGGTCACCACCGGATCGATGAGCGCCAGATCCGCATCCGGCACGAAGCGCAACGGCTTCGCTGCCTGGGCGTTGCCAATTCGCGGTGCGGCCAGCGTGGCCACCGTGGCGGCGAGAAAAGCGCGGCGCTTCATGGTGATCCTCCTGTTGCGGACTGCACGACCGACAGGGCGCAATCCTGCGCCGCGCCACTGCCGGCTTGTCGCGCCTTGGAGTATGGCGCACTGGAGACCGGTCGCAAACGGGAGAAGCGGCGATGGAAGATGTCGACTGCGTCGTGATCGGGGCGGGCGTGGTGGGCCTCGCGACGGCCCTGTCGCTGGCGCGGGCAGGCCGCGAGGTGATCGTGCTTGATGTCCGCGATGACATCGGCAAGGAGATCTCCAGCCGCAACAGCGAGGTGATCCACGCCGGAATGTATTACGCCAAGGGCAGCCTGATGGCGCGCCTGTGCGTCCAGGGCCGCCCCCTGCTCTATGCCTTCTGCCGCGAACACGGTGTGCCGTTCGACAACTGCGGCAAACTCATCGTCGCCACCAGCGAGAAGGAGAACGATAAACTCACCGCCATCAGGGCCCGCGCGGAAGCCAATGGCGTCGAGGAGATGCACCTGCTGCGCGCCGCCGAGGCGATCGCGATGGAACCCAACCTGCGCTGCACCGCCGCCCTGTTCTCGGCCACTACCGGCGTGGTCGACAGCCACGCTTATATGCTCGCCCTGCAAGGCGAGGCCGAACACGCCGGCGCCATGTTCGCCTTCCGCAGCCCGGTCACCGGTGGCTGCGTTACCGACTCCGGCATCGAAATCAGCGTCGGCGGCGCCGATTCGATGCGCCTGCGCTGCCGCCTGCTGGTCAACTCCGCCGGCCTGCACGCACCCGCCCTCGCCCACGCGCTGGAGGGCATGCCCAGCCGGTTCATTCCCCCCATCCACTACGCCAAAGGCAATTATTTTACCCTCTCGGGCCGCTCGCCTTTTTCCCGCCTGATCTACCCGGTCCCGGTTCCCGGCGGCCTCGGCGTGCACCTGACCATCGACCTCGGCGGCCAGGCGCGGTTCGGGCCGGATGTCGAATGGATCGACCACATCGACTACAGCGTCGATCCCCACCGCGCCGACGGCTTTTACGCCGCCGTGCGCCGCTACTGGCCCGGGCTGAAAGACAACTCACTGCAACCGGGTTACGCCGGCATCCGTCCCAAAATCGTGCCCAAGGGCGCCCCCAGCCAGGACTTCGTGGTGCAGGGCCGGCAAACCCACGGCATCCCCGGCCTCGTCCATCTGTTCGGCATCGAAAGCCCCGGCCTCACCTCCGCTATCGCACTCGCCACATACGTAAGGGAAATGGCCGAAGCGACGTAAATAAAGGCCGTGGTCTCTGCGCCCGGCCTTTCTTTACGTCGTTTCCGCCGGTTTGCCGCGCTTGCGCGCGTAATGGCGGTGGGCTTTGGCGCGGTTGCCGCATGCCGACATGGAACACCAGCGGCGGGTGCCGGCCTTGCTGTCGTCCAGGAATAGCCAGCGGCACCGCGGATTGGCGCAGGTACGCACGCGGCCGCGGCGGGGGCCGGCAAGCAGGTCGGCGGCGGACCACAACACCGGAGCGAGCAGGGTGTCCAGCGTCGGACTCCAGGATGGGGTCCACCAGGCCCAGCCGTCGGCGGTGCGCTCCAGGTGCCGGCGCTCGGGGGCGGCGGCGAGCGCCCGGTTCAGGGCGGCAAGGTCGTCGGGGGCGGGTTCCGGTCCGGCGAGCACGCGATAGATGGTTTCGCGCAAATCGAGCGCCGTGCGGTGCGCGGTTTCGGCGGCGCCCGGGGTGGCGTTCCAGTGCGCGCGGGCGGCGTCGATGCCGGGCTGGCCCGCGCCCTCGAGCCAGGCGAGCAGATCGTCCGGCGCGCGCAGGGTTTCTTCCGGCGGTGCCGTACCGCGCCAGAACAGCGTGTTGGCGAAGTCCAGGCAGAGCTGATCGGTTGGCGGCGGCAGCAGGGCCTGGGGCGAATCCGGGTGCGTCATGGGGGGCGGCTTACGGGTCGGGGTTCGGGTTGACAAGCGCCGGGTGATATATAACCTTATACCGGGATATATAGTTATTGAAGGAGGATAGTCCATGCTCGACCATGTCTCGATCGGCGTACGCGACGTTGCCGCCGCCCGGCGCTTCTACGATGCCGTGCTGGCCACGCTCGGCTACCGCTGCCTCCACGAGGGCGACCACTACGCCGGCTACGGCGATACGCAGGCACAGTTCTGGTTCAACACCAGCGCGGCGCCGGTGCCGGCGGACGAGCGCTCCGGCCTGCATTTCTGTTTCGCCGCCTCCAGCCGCGCCGCGGTGGACGCGTTCCATGCGGCGGCGCTGGCGGCCGGCGGCGCCGATAACGGCAAGCCGGGCCTGCGGGCGGACTACGGCCCGGATTACTACGCCGCCTTCGCCAAGGACCTCGACGGCTACCGCATCGAGGCGCATTGCGGCGCACCCGCCTGACGCGGCAACGGCGCAGGAAGATAAGGCCAGGGCAGAGTGACTGTCTTGGCGGTCAAGCGCTTTGCCACGGCCGTTGGTCCCGAATGATGGCATTGAGGATGGTGAGCAGCTTACGGCTGGCGGCGATGACGGCGACCTTGAAGGGGCGGCCTCGCTCCCGAAGTCGCTGATAAACGGTGTGGATCGCCTCGTTCCAGCGAATGGCGACGACGGTTGCCATGTAGAGCACGTTGCGCACGTCTGAGCGGCCACCGTGGATCGCTCTGACACCGCGATGCTGTCCGCTGTCGCGATTGATCGGTGCCACCCCGACGAGAGCCGCGAGGCGTCGCCGCGTGAGCTTGCCGAGTTCCGGTAACTCAGCCAGCAACGTGCGTGACGTGACTGGCCCTACCCCTGGCACGGACTGCAGCAGATCATCATTCTCGCGCCAGGCCGGGGTGCGCCGGATCAGCTCGTCGATGTCGCGATCGAGCTCGGTCAACGCCGCCTGCAGCGCCTGCATGGTGTAATCGATGCCCCGCAGAATGCGCGGATGACGCGCCTGCTGGCGCCGGTTGCCCTCCATGCCGATCATCTCGATAAGCTGCCGCCGCCGCGTGATGAGCTCGGCAAGCTGCGACGATTGTTCGTCAGCGATCGGGCGTGGCTGGGGTCTTACGCGCTCGGCGAACAGGGCAATGACCTCGGCATCGAGCCGATCCGTCTTGGCAAGGCGCCCGAGCGCGCGGGCAAAGGCACGCACCTGGGCCGGATTGACCACGGCGAGCGGCAGTTGAGCCGCCGCGAGCCCCGCCGCCACCATGACTTCGAACCCGCCCGTGGCCTCGAGCACGATCAACTCCGGACCACGCCGCTGCAACTGGCCCACCAAATCGTCGAGACCTGCTGGGGTACGGGGTACCGAGAAGGCGGTGCTCTCGGGAAGAATATGCACGTCCAGGCTATGCTTGGAGACGTCAATGCCAACAAACACGGGCCCCTCCGCCACTGAACGGTCCATCACCCGCGCTTGCAAATCCGGGCTCGTGTGCAGACGGCCCGAGTGACTGTTCGGGATTGCGGACCAGGAAACGGACGGGGCGCCGCACTCTGCCGCGGGCTTACCAGCCCCAGCCCCGCTCGGGCTCCCGTCCGCTCCTACCCTGCCAAGGTAGCCATCAGCAGGCAAACCAGAGATACAAGCCCCGCCCTCCTTCAGGCCGCCGCGTTGTCGCGGTGGCGCTCGCGGAGGAAGTGGAAGAACTCCACCCCCTCGCGCAGGCGTCGCTTCATCATCTGCGGGCTGCGCACCATCTCGCCCACGATCGAGGCGATCTTCGGCGCCCGGAAATAGAAACGGCGGTAGAAAACCTCCACCGACTCGAAGATCTCGGTGTGCGACAGGTGCGGATAATGCAGCGGCGCGATCTGCACGCCGTGTTCGTCCACCAGTTCGGCGTGGTCCGCATCGAGCCAGCCGTTTTCCACTGCTTCCCGGTAAAGGGCGGTGCCGGGGTAGGGAGCGGCCAGCGACACTTGCAGCGTGTGCGGGTTCACCTCGGTGGCGAAGCGGATGGTCTCCTCGATGGTTTCCTTCGTCTCGCCGGGCAGGCCAAGGATGAAGG
>Ga0181529_10001922_pt1 | contig 25829 bp, 27 predicted proteins | sample PEATcosm2014_Bin_36_FD_119763 | JGI IMG/M metagenome (GOLD analysis project Ga0181529, IMG submission 119763) | Peatland microbial communities from MTU Mesocosm Facility, Houghton, MI, USA - PEATcosm2014_Bin10_30_metaG | ecosystem: Environmental > Terrestrial > Soil > Wetlands > Peat | place... | reverse complement strand
GCTACGCAAAGTTCCCGACAATGTGCCCAACCAGGAGATGCTGCGCGAGCATTTGGGCAAGTCGCTCACCTCGATCCCCGATCCGTTTGGCACGCACGAAAGCTTCGGCGCCCACAACAATGCGCGGCTGAAGGCGTTCCTCGACCGCTTCGGCTTCGAATACGAATTCCTCAGCTCCACCGAATGCTACAAGAGCGGGCGCTTCGACCAGGCGCTGCTCACCGTGCTCGCCCATATCGAAAAGGTGAAGAACATCGTGATGCCGACGCTGGGCCCCGAACGGCGCGCCACCTATTCGCCGTTCCTACCGATTTCGCAGAAGACGGGCGTGGTGCTGCAGGTGCCGATCTTGGAATGGGATGCGGGGCGCGGCACCATCGTCTTCGAGGAAGACGGCAAGAAGCAGGAACTTCCCGTCACCGGCGGCGCCGTCAAGCTGCAATGGAAGGCGGATTGGGCGATGCGCTGGCTGGCGCTCGGCGTCGATTACGAAATGGCCGGCAAGGATTTGATTTCCTCGGTCGAACTCTCCTCCAAGATCGTGCGCGCCATCGGCGGCACGCCGCCGGAAGGCTTCAACTACGAACTGTTCCTCGACGATCAGGGCCAGAAGATTTCCAAGTCGAAAGGCAACGGCCTGTCGGTCGACGAATGGCTGACCTACGGCACGGAGGAAAGCCTGGCGCTGTTCATGTTCCAGAAGCCGCGCGCGGCGAAGAAGCTTTACTTCGACTCCATCCCCAAGGCGGTCGACGATTACATCGCGCTGCTCGGCCAATATCACGCGAGCGCGATGGGCCAGGCCGAGCGCCTCGAAAGTCCGATCTGGCACATTCACGGCGGTAATCCGCCGGACGAGCGTTATCCGGTCAGCTTCGCGCTGCTGCTCAATCTGGTGAGCGCCTCGAACGCGCACAATCGCGAGGTGCTGTGGGGCTTCATCCAGTCGTATGCGCCGGACGCTTCGCCCGAGCGCAATCCCGGCCTCGACAAACTGGTCGGCTACGCGATCAAGTATTACGAGGATTTCGTCAAGCCGCAGAAACGCTATCGCGCGCCCAGCGACAAGGAACGCGCCGCGCTGACGGAGCTCGCCGAGAAGCTGCGCGCCTTCGGCGGCGAACGCGACAGCGAGAAGGTTCAGTTCGAAGTCTACGAAATCGGCAAGAAGTACGGTTTCGAGCCGCTGCGCGACTGGTTCAAGGCGCTGTACGAAGTGCTGTTCGGCCAGAGCGCGGGTCCGCGCTTCGGGTCTTTCGCGGTGCTGTTCGGCTGCGCGGAAACCGCGGCGCTGATCGAACGGGCGTTGAAGGGGGAGTTTGTTTCTTCCGCATGAGACGGCTTTTTGCATTCGCGCTACTGCTCGCGGCTCCAGCTCATGCCGAGACGCCCTACCAGCTTTATGCGGTGGGCAAATACGACGAGGCGATCAAGGCCGGCGTGGCCGAGAATGATGCGGTTGGCTTATCGGTGGCCGCGGGTGCCACGCTGGCCGAGGAAGCCTCGCGCGATCAGCCTTGTCTGGAGTGCCTGGAACGGGCCGAAGACTATGCCCGCCGCGCCATCGCCGCCGATCCCAAGTTGCCCGAAGCGCGGGTCTATCTCGCCTTCTCGCTCGGTCTCAAGGCGCACATCGAAGGCTCTCTCCGGGCGCGGCTGAAGGATTATCCCGACCAAGCCAAGAGCGCGCTCGACGCGGCGCTGGCGACCGATCCGAAAAACGCCTGGGCGCTGGCCGCGCGCGGCGGCTGGAACATCGCGATCGTGCGCGGCGGCGGCGCGACTTTGGCCCGCTTGTTCTATGGCGCGACTCTCAAGAAAGGGCTGGACGACTTCGCCGCCGCCTTCGACGCGGCGCCGGACGACATCGTCGTGCTCTATCAGTATGCGCTCACGCTCTCGGAATACGACCCCGTCCATTACCACGACTATATCGCGGCGGCGCTGACGCATGTCGCGAGCGGCACGCCCGACATGGCCTATGAACGCCTGATGCAGAAACGCGCTAGCGATTTGCTGGAGGTGCTTAAGAAAGGCGACAGCGATGCCTACGTGGCGCGGGTGCGAAAGTACGAAGGGTATCCGTAACTACTGACTCGCCCAAATTACGCCATACTGAAGGCCACATAATACGGAGAGGCTGCAGGGGGGATGCCATGCGACTTCTCAAGAAGATTGCGCTTTATGCGGGATTAGGCGTTGTCGGCCTTGTGCTGACGGTCGTGCTCGTCTTCTTCGTTTCGAGCCTCATGACGACGGTGCCGGGTCAAGCGAAAACGCCGTCGGGTCTCGTCCAGGATCGTGCGCTGTACATCGTGGCGCGCGACGGCACCCGGCTCGCCGCCGATGTCTGGCTTCCGGCCGATTATCGAAGCGGTCAACGGCTTCCAACCATTCTGCACACGACGCGGTATTGGCGGGCGATCCGCTGGTCCTGGATCGTGAAGGGCGCTTATGGCCTAGGCCTTTTCCCGATGCCCGATACCAGCATGGACATTCATTTCTTCTTGAACCACGGCTATGCCGTCGTGTCGATGGACGCGCGCGGAACGGGCGCTTCGGACGGAAGAAGCACGATCCCCGTCTCGCCCGACGAGGTGCGCGATCTCGACGACATCGCCAACTGGATCGTGAAGCAGCCCTGGTCGAACGGGCGCATCGGCTCCATGGGCGTTTCCTACAACGGCCGCTTGGCGGAATTCGCCGCAAGCTTAGGCAATCCGGCCATCAAGGCCGTCGCGCCGCTTTTCACGTCATTCGACACGACCGCCGACTATCTGCCGGGCGGGGTCAAGGTCGAGGGTTTCGTCCGCAAATGGACCGAATTCGTCCAGGAACTCGATTCGAACGACATCTGCTTCCAGTACGGACTTAAGTGCCGCCTACTTTACGCCCCCTTGATCCGCGGCGTGAAGCCCGTGGACGACGACAGGGACGGGCGCATGCTGGCCGAGATCGTGTCGCGGCGCCACAACATCTATCCCACCGAAGCCATGCCGGACATGAAATTCCGCGACGATCGTTACGGAACGACCGGGCTGACCTATGCCGAGCGTGCGCCTTATGCGCAGAAGGCATCTATCGAAGCGTCGCACGTTCCGATCTTCGTTGCGGACGGCTGGCTCGACAGCATGCACGCCGACGGCGCGTTCAGCCGGTATCTCACCTTCTCCAACGATCAGATCGTGACGATCGGAGCGCTGTCGCACGGCGGCACCTACGACACCGATCCGTTCGCGCCGGCCGGCCGGGCGGCGGTTCCTTCGGAGAACGATCTCAATCTCCAACTCCTGAAGTTCTTTGACCGCACCGTCAAAGCCGAGCATCCCGAGTCCGTGGGGCGGGTCATCCGGTACTCGACCTTGGGCGCCGGAACGAAATATCGCGAGACGGCGACTTGGCCGCCGCCCGGCCTGACCGAGCGCACGCTCTTTCTGTCGGCCGACGGCCGGCTGGTGGAGGCGGCGCTCGGCGCCGCGCAGGACGTCCGCTACAAGGTCGATTTTTCCACGACAACGGGAGAAACGAACCGCTGGTTCACGACGGCCAAGGCCAGCGACGTGATCTATCCCGACCGGCGATCCGAGGACCGCAAACTGCTGACCTTCACAAGCGATCCGTTTCCAGAGGACACCGAGATCACCGGAACACCGGTGTTGAATCTGAACGTGTCCTCGTCGCGCGACGACAATGCGTACTTCGCGTATCTCGAAGACGTCGCGCCTGGTGGCCGGGTGACCTACATCACCGAAGGCATTCTGCGGGGCTACGACCGCAAGATTTCGGCATCGCCGCCCTACGTGCCGATCGGGCCGTACCACCCGCTGCTGCGAGCGGACATGGAGCCGATGATCGCGGGCCAAACCGTGAAGCTGGAGGTGCCGCTGGCGGCGACCTCGGTCCTGATCCGCAAGAATCATCGTCTGCGCATCGCTCTGGCGGGCGCCGATGCGTCCGCCTTCGAGCGCGTGCCCAAGAACGGTAAGGCCCCCGAATGGTCGGTACAGACGGGTGGCGCTTCCGCCTTCGTCTTTCCGGCTCGAGCTTGGCCCGACTAATCGTCGCCATTTTTCGTGTCGAGCGTGGCACCGTCGCGTCCGAACCGCGCGCGTGCGGAAATACCAAGGGTATCCGTAAAAGAACTTCACCCTCCTTCAAGGGGGGGGTGGAAGTAAACGCTACTGGCTCGCCCAGATGATGCGGTGCACGAAGGCGATGTCGGAAAGCGCGAAGGCGCGGTCCTCATAGGCCGGATTGAGCGATTTCAATTCCAGGCGCTGCGCGGTCAGCCGCGTCAGCAGCTTGGCCATCACTTCGCCGGCATTGGTCTTCACCACCACGCGGTCGCCGCGGCGTACGCTGGCGGCGGGCGAAACGACGATGCGGTCGCCGTCGCGATAGACGGGCAGCATGGAATCGCCGGTGATCTCCAGCGCATAGGCGTGCTCGTCGGCGAGATCGGGGAAGGGGATTTCGTCCCAGCCGGCGCCGGCGGGAAATCCGGCGTCGTCGAAGAATCCGCGGCTGCCGGCCTGCGCCATGCCGACCAGCGGCACTAGGCGCGCGCGCGCGCGCGCACCGGCGTCGCGGCTGACCAGCGCCACGAAATCTTCCAGGCTCGCGCCCGTGGCCGCCAGCACTTTCGAAATGCTTTCGGTGGACGGCCAGCGCAGCTTGCCGTTGGGGGCACTGCGCTTGCTCTTGTTGAAGGTGGTGGGATCGAGCCCGGAGAGTTTCGCGAGGCCCGAGGGCGACAGCCTCTTCTTGGCGGCCAGCCCGTCGATGGCGCTCCAGATTTGTTTGTGGGTCAGCATGGTTCAATTCCGTTGGATCGTTGTCGCTGTGCTCAAATCGCTTCTTGCGCGCGCCCTGTTACATGGTCCGAATAGACGAAACGGCGAGTCGTTACGGCGCCAGGATGCAAAACTCTAAGAAAGCGATCCGATGGACGGTAATTCTTCCTATATTGTGTTAACATTAGGAATTACCACTCTTGGTGGGGGTCGGTCTAGGGGGATGTCATGACCGACCTTTCCGTCCGGATTTTGCACCTTTTGCCGCCCGAACCCGCCCATCGCGTCACGGTGGAGCTGGCCGCCAGATTCGCCCCTTTCCTGCCACGCGCGCCCAAGGACGACCCAAGGCTCGCCGTCCGGGCGCTGGGTCTCGGTTTTCCCAATCCCATCGGGGTGGCGGCCGGGTTCGACAAGAACGCGCGCGCCTTCCGCGCCATGCTCAAGATGGGCTTCGGCTACATGGAATGCGGAACGGTGACGCCGCGCCCGCAGTCCGGCAATCCGCGCCCGCGCCTGTATCGCCTGCGGGAAGACGGCGCCGTCGTCAATCGCATGGGCTTCGACAATGACGGCATGGAGCGCGTGGGGGAGCGCTTGGCGCGCCGCGGCAAAGGTATCGTCGGCGTCAATATCGGCGCCAACAAAGACAGCGCCGACCGCATCGCCGACCGCATCGCCGATTACCGCACCGCCTTCGCGCGGCTTTCGCCGCTGGCCGATTACGTCGCCGTCAACGTGTCGTCGCCGAACACGCCGGGCCTGCGCGGCCTGCAGGACCGCGAGCAGTTGCACGCGCTGCTGGCGACGCTCGTCGAAGCGCGCGCCGGCAAGGCGGCGCCGCTGCTGCTCAAGATCGCGCCCGACCTCGACGAGCGCGCGCTGGACGACATCGCCGCCGAAGTTCTGGCCTCGGGCATCGAAGGGCTGATCGTTTCCAATACCACGATCGCGCGCCCGCCCTGGCTGCGCAGCCGCTATGCCGACGAGACGGGCGGGCTTTCCGGCAAGCCGTTGTTCGCGCCGTCGACCTGGGCGCTGGCCGAGATGCGCAAGCGGGTGGGGGTGAAACTCGTGCTGGTCGGCGTCGGCGGCATCGCCTCGGGTGCGGACGCTTACGCCAAGATCCGCGCCGGCGCGACGCTGCTCCAGCTTTACACCGCGCTGGTCTACGAAGGCGCGGGCCTTCTCACCCGCATCAAGCGCGAGCTGCTGGAATGCCTGGCGCGCGACGGCTTCGCAACTATCTGCGATGCCGTCGGCGCGGACGTGAAGTAGCAATCGCGCCCAAGAACTAATCGCTCTGCCTGCTTCCTGTGCACGCGATCGAGAACCGCAATGCGGATTTCTCCGCGTGCAGGAAAGCTTTTGAAATCGGCGTGTTTCATGCACTAATGGAGCAATCGTAATTTCGGGGGCGGTCGGCAATGAGTCATGCCGGGTGGGATGAGATCTGGAAGCTCGTGCTGATGCGGTTCAGCGGCGAAGCGATTCAACTGCGGATTTTCGCGGGACTTGCCGTCGCCTTCTTCACGCTCATGATCGTGGAAGGTCTGCGCGTCAGCTTCATCACCGGCCATCGCTTGCCCTCGCGGCAAGACGGCGCCGTGGAAATCCAGCCCAGGAGAAAGCCGGTCAAGAAAGCCGCCGGCGCCGACACGCAGTCTTTCCGAGTGTCGTTCGGGCCGTTCCGTCCGCGCGCTCCGGCCCTGACGCACAGCCCGAAGCGGACGAATGGCCGCATCAGCCGCCACCGCGCTTTGCGTCCGAAAATCCGCCGGATATCGGGCGATTTCGCAAACACCGCCCCACCGGCTTTCACCGAAGAGGCGGCGCCTTTTTCACCTCTTCCTCCCATTTCGGAACGGATTGAGGTATAGTTATCCCCAACGATAACAACTACCGCGTGTGTGGGGGGTTTGATGTCTGAAGATCTCGGCAAATTGTTGCTTCGCCTCGGTCTCGGGGGATTGTTGCTGTTTCATGGCGTCCACAAGCTTTTGAACGGCCTCGAGCCGATCAAAACGATGCTGGCCGCCCATAACATTTCCGACATGGTCGCCTATGGCGTCTATCTCGGCGAGCTGGTCGCGCCCGTCCTGATTATTCTCGGCGTGTTCTCCCGCATCGGCGGATTGCTGATCGCCTTCAATATGATCATAGCGGTGCTGCTGGCACATACGGCCTCTCTTCTGCTCTTGACGCCCGAGACGGGCGGTTATGCGCTGGAGTTGCAGGCGTTTTATCTTATCTCGGGTCTTGTGGTTGCCCTCCTCGGCGCAGGACGCATCAGTCTCGGCAACGGCAACTGGAACTGATCTGATCCGCCATCCTGTTTTCGAATCGGGCCCACGCTTTGGCCCGGCAATTCCGGCTGCGCGCTGTGCTTTTTTCCTGCGCTTGGAATTGGAGAAAGCAGGGAGATCGGCCGAAAAATAAAAAACAAATACGGAGTGTAGAATTATCCATAGTGAAAAAATTGACGAGGCGTCACGAATAGGTAAAGTGCGACGGTTCGGATCATCGGAAGAGTGTCTATGGATACCGTTTTGCTGAAAAGTCCGTTGCCGCGCGCGCCTTCGCCCGGCAAACGCGAGCAGACGAAGCTTCAGAACCGCCAACTCATCCTGGACGCCGCGCGTCAGGTTTTCGCCGAACTCGGTTATGGCGCGGCCACGGTGCGCGACATCATCCGCGCCACGCCTTTGGCTTCCGGCACTTTCTACAACTACTTCAAGTCCAAGGAAGAAGTGTACCAGGCTATCCGCGACGAGATCGCGCTCGCCATCCGCCCGCGCCTGCACGAAGAGCGCGTGAAGGCCTCGACGGTGGAGGAGTTCATCACCTGCACCTTCCGCACCTTCTTCGAGTTCGTCGCCGACGACCGGGTGAATTTCCGCACCATCCGCCACGCCGCCGACACCACGCGCGTGCGCGTGGATACGCCGGAGGTCATTGCCGGCTTCGAGGAGCTGCGCAACGATCTCGAAATCGCCATAGCCAAGGGCCTGTTTGCGCCGATCAACGCCGACTATCTGATGGCCGCGATCGTCGGCGTCGCTTTCGAGGTGGCCGAGCGCATGCTCCTGCACGAGCCGCACGATTATGCCGCCGCGGCCGCGTTCGCGACGGCGCTGTTCATCGGCGGCGTCCGCGCGCTGCCTTATGCCGCCGAGCCGGGCGTCAAGGAAATAGTTCAACCCTCCTCTTGAGGGAGGGTGAAGATTTTTTGTATGTTTCGAAGGCTCTAACCAGCCAGTTTGCTCAGCGCCTTCAGGATCGCGTCCGTCATCGCGCTGGTGCCGAGTTTGGTCATGCCGGGCTGCATGATGTCGCCGGTGCGATAGCCTTCCGCCAAAACGCGCTCGACGGCTCTTTCCAGCAGCGCCGCGTCCTCGCCGCGCCCCAGCGAATAGCGCAGGCACATGGCGAACGACAGGATCGTGGCGATCGGATTGGCGATGCCCTTGCCCGCGATGTCCGGCGCGCTGCCGTGGATCGGTTCGTAGAGCGCGCTTTGGCGACCGTCCGCGCCTTTCGCGCCCAGCGAGGCGGACGGCAGCATGCCGATCGAGCCGGTGAGCTGCGCCGCTTCGTCGGAAAGCACGTCGCCGAACAGATTGTCGGTGACGACGACGTCGAACTGCTTGGGATTGCGCACCAGCTGCATGGCGCAATTATCGGCCAGGATATGGCTCAGCCCGACGTCGGAAAATTCCGTGTCGTGTATGTGCTGCACGGTTTCGCGCCACAGCACGCCCGTCACCATGACGTTGGATTTCTCCGCCGACGCCACGCGGTTCGAACGCAGCCGCGCCAGCTCGAAGGCGACGCGGGCGATGCGCTCGATTTCGCTCGTCGTATAGACCTGGGTGTCGACGGCGCGCTGCTCGCCGCCGGCCATCACCGTGGTTTCCTTCGGCAGGCCGAAATAAACCCCGCCGGTCAGCTCGCGCACGATGAGAATATCGAGGCCGGAGACGATCTCGGGCTTCAAAGAGGAAGCTTCCTTCAGCGCGTCGAAGCACAGCGCCGGGCGCAGATTGGCGAACAGTCCAAGGTCCTTCCTCAGCCGCAGCAGGCCCTGTTCCGGCTTGAGCTGGAAGGGCAGCTTGTCCCACCCAGGCCCGCCGACCGCGCCGAACAGCACGGCGTCCGCACTCTGGGCTTTCCAGATCATCGCGTCGGGGGCCGGTGTGCCATGGACTTCGTAGGCGATGCCGCCGACCAGGTCTTCCTGGGTCGCGAAAGCGAGATTGCGGTTGGCCGAGTACCAGCCGAGGACGCGGCGCGTCTCTTCGATGACTTCCGGCCCGATGCCGTCGCCGGGGAGCAAAAGAATATTGTAGGTCATGTCATAGCCACGGCGTCTGTATCTTGCGCGCCGCCTCGAATGCGGAAATCTTGCTCTCGTTGTGCAATGTCAGGCCGATATCGTCCCAGCCGTTCAGCAGGCACTGTTTGCGGAAGGGATCGATGTCGAATTTGATGCGGCCGCCGTCCGGCCCGCGGATTTCCTGCTTCTCGAGGTCGACACTGACGATGGCATTGGCGCCGCGCGCGGCGTCGTCGAGCAGCTTGTCGATGTCGGCCTGCCCCAGGGTGATGGGCAGAATGCCGTTCTTGAAGCAGTTGTTATAGAAAATATCGGCAAAGCTGGGCGCGATCACGCAGCGGATCCCGAAATCGAGCAGCGCCCAGGGGGCGTGCTCGCGGCTCGACCCGCAGCCGAAATTCGCCCCGGCGATCAAAATTTGGGCATTCTTATAGGCCGGCTTGTTGAGCACGAAATCGGGATTGTCGCTGCCGTCCGGCTTGGTGCGCATTTCGTGGAATAGCGCCTTTCCCAAACCGGTGCGCTTGATGGTCTTGAGGAATTGCTTGGGAATGATCATGTCGGTATCGACATTGATCATTGGCAGCGGCGCGGCGACGCCCGACAGATGCTTGAAGGGTTCCATGGCGCGCGGAACTTAACGGCTGCGACCGTCTATCACAAGTTAGAACTGTTCCAAATTGCTTTTGCGCGCGCTATGGTCGCGGCGCGAGGGTAGGTCTATGTTCAAATTCCTTTTCAGAAACCGCAAGGCGCGCGCGGCGGCCGCCGCTCCTCGGCCCCCCGCGCCGGCGTCAACCCAAGGAGGTCCATCCATGTCGAGCGAAGGCATCCATGTCCCATATGAGAAGCTGTCGCGCCACACGCTGCAAATGCATTACGCCGTCACCTCGCTGAAGGAGGAGCTCGAAGCCGTCGACTGGTACCGCCAGCGCGCCGACGACACGGAAGACGAAAAACTCAAGGCGATCCTGCTGCACAACGCCGACGAGGAGATCGAGCACGCCTCCATGCTGCTGGAATGGATCAGGCGCAACGATCCGCGCTTCAACAAGGAGCTGAAGGAATACCTCTTCACCGAAGGCCCCATCACGGAGCTGGAAGGCAAGGCTATGGGGCGGAAATAGCGCCGCTCCCGTCCGGCTCGGTGTCGTGGAAGAGATGGAGGTTGACGACGCGTCGTCCGTACTCGTCGACCGACAGCACGTCGGCGAAACGGTGGTTCCACAGGATTTGATTCGGCCTGTAGGCGTGCCGGGCGTAGATCGTCTCCGACAGCGTGTCGTCGGTGCCGCTTAAGAGCGCGACGAGTTCGACCTGATTGCCGGTCAGCGTATCGGGCGTCGCTCGGTAAAGCGGGCTGGTTTCGTCGATGCGGTGCATCACGGTCCAGGAGAGGGCGAACAGCGGCGTGCGCGCGCGCAGCAGAGTCAATTCCTCAAAACGGCGCATGGCGATGCCTTCCTTGCTCACCGCCTGATAGGCGAACGTCACCGTGACGGAGGCGTTCAGGATTTGATTGCCGCGCTGGTTCGCGGCGCGGAACATCAGCGTCGGCACCCCGTCGAAATGCGCGACGACCGCGACGTCGGAGAACAGCACGCGCGCGGTGGGCCGCGAAAAGCGGGCGAAGACGAGACCGGTGGCGATCGCAATGTTGACGATGCTGAAAAAGGACTCCAGCGTCACCAGCATATTGGCGGTGACGGACGTGGGGTACATCGCGCCGTAGCCGATGCTTCCGAAGGTCTGGATGCTGAAGAAGAAGGCGTCGAGGAAGGAGCCGGGGCGGGCATGGGCGATGCCGTGCGGATCGGCCATGTAAAGCAATGCAAACATGACGTTGGTGGCAATGAAGAACGCCGCCAGCCACAGGAAGAACATCGGCCAGGATGCCGTCAGCACCGGATGGTAGAAGTCCGTCCAGCGGCCGCTGTCCTGGCCCTTGATGATCGCCGGCCGACGCCGCCCGCGCACGCTATCGGCCGGACCGGGAGACTCCGGATGGACGGGCGGTTCAGGCATGCGAGTCGCGCGCCTTGACATACGCGGCCCAGCGCGCCGCGTGCTCGCGTCCCAGTTCGCAAAGATAGCTCCAGCTGAAAAGCCCGGAGTCGTGGCCGTCGTCGAACAGGATGCGCACGGCGTAATTGCCGACCGGTTCGAGGCCCGCGATCTTGATGTTCTCCTTGCCTCTGACGATCTGTTTCTGGTCCGGCCCGTGGCCTTGCACTTCGGCGCTAGGCGATTCCACGCGCAGATACTCCGCCGGCAGCGCGAAGCGTTCGCCATTGTCGAAGCTGACGGTCAGCGTGGTCTTGGCGCCGTCGAGGCGCAGCTCGGTTGGCCAGGGGGCGTTGTCGTTCACCGGCCGTCGCGCTCCGCGTCGCTGAGCGGGCGCGCTTCGCCCGGCAGCATGATCGGGATGCCGCTGCGGATGGGATAGGCGAGACCCGCCGGCCGGCTGATGAGTTCCTGGCGCTCGCGGTCGTAGGTCAAGGTAGCCTTGGTCACCGGGCAGACCAGGATGTCGAGCAGTTTGGGATCGGGTTCCATCACACGCGCCTCGTTCTAGTCACCCTTCGACAAGCTCAGGTGAAGGTGAAAATAACCCCTCATGCTGAGCTTGTCGAAGCACGCTCAGTTCAGCGAAACCGGTCCGGTCGGGCCGGCGTTCGCCATTTCCAGCAAGGTGATCAGCGTGTCGACGCGTTCCAGCCAGCCGGGGGCTTCTAGCAAGGCCTGTTTCTCCGACGGTTCGAACGGACACAGCATGGCCAGGGCGTTGACCAGCGTCTCGGGCGCCGCGCCCAGCACGCTGCGCCAATCGGCTTTCATATCGCGCCGGGAAAGATAGTCCTTGAGCGCGGCGAGCAGCCGGTCCCGCGGAAAATCGCTTTCGCCGGCGGGAAGCAGATCGCCGAGGAACGGCGCGAAGTCGGTCTTGACCTGACGATACGGGGTAACGGTCGACAATTCCTCCACGACGCGGAACCGGCATATGCCGGTGAGCGTGATCAGATAACGCCCGTCGTCGCTCTCGCGGAAGGACGTCAACCGCCCGGCGCAGCCGATGGCCGAAAGCGCTGGCTTCAAGACCTTGTCCTCGTGCTGGGTGGGCTGGATTAGGCCGATCAAACGGCTGCCGGAAAGCGCGTCGTCGACCAGCGCCAGATAACGCGGCTCGAAGACGTTGAGCGGCAATTGCCCGCGCGGCAGCAGCAGGATGCCCGTCAGCGGAAAGATGTCCAGCGTGGGCGGCAGATCGTCGAGCGAGTGATAATTTCCGCCCACGGCAGGACCTCAGGAAAACAAGATGGAGGAAAGCTGGCGCCGCGCCGCAATGGTGCGCGGATCGGCGGGGCCCATCGCCTCGAATAGCGTCACCAGATGCTTGCGCGCGGTTTCGTCGTTCCATTTGCGTTCGCGCCGCACCAGTTCCAGCAGCTCCTCGATGGCCGCTTCGCGCTCTCCCTTGGCGTCGAGCGCCAGCGCCAGATCGTAGCGCGCCTGATGATCGTTCGGATTCGCCGCGAGGCGCCCCTTCAGTACGCCCACGTCGCCGAGACTCGCCGCCTGTTCGCGCAATTTGAGTTCGGCTTCCACCGCGCGCACGGCGTCGTCGGCGGCATCGTCGGGCCGCACGAGCCCAAGCGTGGTCTTGGCGCGCTCCAGATCGCCGCTTTTCAGATAGCATTTGGCCAGCCCGGCCGCCGCCTTGGGATGGCCGGGTTCGTCCTGCAGCACATGGGCGTAGGCTTGCGCAGCCTGGGCCATGTCGCCCGCGGCGAAGGCCGCGTCGGCCATGGCCAGCAATTCGGCCGCATGATCCTCGCCGCCGTGACCGGCGGCATCGCCGATCAAGGTTTGCACGAAGGTCTTGATCTGGCTTTCCGGGATGGCACCCATGAAGCCGTCCACCGGCTGTCCGTTCTTGAAGGCATAGACGGTGGGGATCGACTGGATGCGCAACTGGCGGGCGATTTCCTGATTCTCGTCGATGTTGACCTTGACCAGGCGGACGGCGCCCTTGGCGTCGTTCACCGCCTTCTCCAGCGCCGGGCCGAGCTGTTTGCACGGTCCGCACCAGGGCGCCCAGAAATCGACGATCACCGGCACCTCGCGCGAGGCTTCGAGCACGTCGGCGGCGAAGGTTTCGAGCGACGTCTCCTTGACATAGGGACCAGCGGCCGCCGGCTGGCTGCCGCTTTGGCCGCTCAGGGGTCTTCCGGAAGAACCGATCAGTGCCATGGCTGCGTTTTCCCGACTTCCGCCCCGCAACATGGGGGCAAGCGCCGCGAAAAGAAAGGGCTAATCGAGCGGCCTGCGGGCCTGCCGTTTCTCGGGATCGAAATGTTTCGGCGGGGAAGCATTTGGGGGCGCTTTCGAGCCGCCGGGCGCGCATGGGACGATCGGGGCATTTCGCGTCGCCCGCGAGGTCGTTGTTCAGGATTGCATTGCTTCGCGCGGAAATCGAATTCATCCACATGTTTTCGACGTAAGACGCGCTTTTTTCGTCCTTATTTGGCCACACATATTCACAAAAGCGACATCGTTCTTTCGGTGTTCAATTGACAGTTCTTTGCGCACGACCGCACGATTCCAGCGCGTACGAAAACGCGCACAAAAATAAGAATCGCAGCGGGGAAACGAGGAAGGCTCAACGTCGGTCAGCCTTGTCGGCAGCTAAAGGAGCTAGAAATGCGGTTTCGGGGTAATGGATCATTGCGGTTAACGAGACTTCTGGGGACAGCCGCGGCGGTGGCCGCAACGACGCTTGCGGTAGCGCCGGCCTATGCCCAGCAGGTCGAAGAAGTCGTGGTCACGGCAGAGCGCCATGCGGAAAACCAACAGGACGTTCCGCTCTCCGTCGCGACGCAGGATAACGAACAGATCAACGCCATTTTCGAGTCCGGCGAGGACATCAAGGCGATCGCCGACCATGTTCCCGACGTCTACGCCGAATCCTCGAACGGGCGCGTGGCGCCGCGCTTCTACATTCGCGGTCTGGGCAACACGGATTTCGATCTGGCCGCCTCGCAGCCGGTTTCCATTATCATGGACGACGTGGTGATGGAGAACACCGTCCTGAAGAGCGCCCCGATATACGACCAGGAAGATGTCGAAGTCTCGCGCGGTCCGCAGGGCACGCTGTTCGGGCGCAACACAACGGCGGGCGTCATCAAGTTCACGAGCAAGAAGCCGACGCAGGACCTGGACGCCTTCCTCACAGGCTCCTACGGCGAACTGGGAACCGCCAGCGTGGATGGCGCCGTCGGCGTCGGACTGACCGATACGCTCTCGGTGCGCGTGTCCGGGCAGTGGGTGCATCGCGACGATTACATCGACAATGCCTATACGGGCCAGAACAATGCGCTCGGCGGTTATGACGAAAGCGCCGCGCGCGTACAACTTCTGTATCAGCCCAGCGACAATTTCAGCGTCTTGGTGAATCTGCACGGCTGGTCGCTGGACGGCACGGCCGCGATCTTCCGCGCCAACATCATCGGGCCGGGCAATAACCACCTCAACAGCAACTATGTTTGGAACAAGGTCTGGTTCGACGCCGGCGCGAACAATCCGCAGAAGTACAACACTCTAGGCAGCGGCGTGACCGCCTCCTACGATTTCGGCGGGGTGAAGCTGACCTCGATCACCGGCTATGAGGCGACGCACGGCTTTAGCCGCGGCGATATCGACGGCGGCAATCCGACCGGCCCCGGACTCATCTACTTCCAATCGGAATCGCAGGACGGCTTGGATTACCTCCACCAGTTCACCCAGGAATTCCATCTGGCGAGCGACACGTCAGGCCCGCTGTTCTGGCAGGTCGGCGCATTCTATTTCGACACGGACTATGAGGACGCGACGTATACGTTCCCCGGGTTGACCTATGTGCGGCAGACCAATTCCTCCTGGGCATTCTTCGGACAGTCGAGCTACAAGCTCACGGATGCGCTGACGTTGACAGCCGGCGTGCGCTGGACTGACGACCGCAAAGGTATGACGGCGCATGGTTCGGGACTGCTAGTGCCGATCACGACGCCGGTAAAGCTGTCCGGCGACAATGTGAGCTGGGACGTCAGCGCCGACTACATCGTCAACGACGACGTCAATCTTTATGCACGCATAGCAACCGGCTTCCGCGCGCCGTCGATCCAGGGCCGCAACCTCGCTTTCGGTGAACCCTATTCGACGGCCCGTTCCGAGACCATCACGTCCTATGAGGCCGGCGCGAAAACGGAGTTGTTCGACAAGCAGGTCCGCCTGAACTTCGACGGCTTCACTTACTATGTACGGGACATGCAGTTTTCTGCGATCGGCGGCGCCAGTAATTCGGTGATTCTGATGAATGCGCGCGCTGGCTTGGCATACGGCCTGGAAGCCGATGCGGAATGGGCGGCAACCGACAATCTGCTGTTCACGGGCGGCGCAAGCTGGACGCACACCGAAATCCGCGATCCCAACCTGACGACGGCGATCTGTGCTCAATGCACGGTCGAGAATCCTGTAGTCGGCGGAAACGCTCTTCTCAACGGCAATCCGTTCCCGCAGGCGCCCGACTATATGCTGACGCTGACCGCGCGTTACGGAATCCCGCTCGGGAACGGCGGCGAGATCTTCGCCTATACCGATTGGTGGCTGCAGGGCTACACGAACTTCTTCCTCTACAAGTCGGCGGAATTCCATACCAACGGCAATTACGAAGGCGGTCTCAGGGTAGGCTACGACTTCCCGGACAAGAATTACGAGATCGCGGTCTATTCCCGCAACATCACCAACAAGCCCAATCTGCAGGGCGGCATCGATTTCGACGACAATACGGGCTTCGTCAGCGACCCGCGGATCATCGGCATCGAGTTCACGGCGCGCACGCACTAAGGCGCATCGGCCTTGACGCAAAAACCCCACGGTCCCGAAAGGGCCGTGGGGTTTTCTTTGTTCGGGGCGTGGGAGGTTACGGGGCGAAGTGCAAGGCCGCGGCGCCGATGCCCGCGGCGTCCGCCGGCATCGCGAAGCCTGCCATTGCGCCCAGGGTCAATGCCACGACGCAAGCGATCAGGAAGCCTTTCAACATCTGCCTTGCTCCTCAAGCCGTCGTGAGCCATTCGAGGCCAGGAACGTGGCGGTTTGTGTCTATGAAAATGGCGAATTTGTGATGCGTCACGGACTGTGGCTTTTGCGCGTCACCCGCCTTCAGCCGTACGCTGCGTCCACACCGCGCTTACGCCGCAATTTCCGGCAAGGAGGCGATGATCGGATCGTGACCGCAGGCGCGCACGAAGCCGAGCAGGTCGCCGGGGGCGATCGCCGTCGTGCGGTCGTTGCGCAAGGGATGAAAGTTCAGCGGGTCCAGCGCCAGCATCCCTTCGTCCAGGATGGGGCGCACCTTGTGCGCCGTGTCGTTCATCAGCGCGAAGGGCGTCACCGATCCCGGCTCGATGCCGAGCGTGGCGATCAGCAGCTCGGCCGAGCCGAAAGAGAATCGCGGCGCGGCAAGCTGCTTGGCCAGCGCGTTCAGATCGATCCGCAGGTGGCTCCGCAGGACGACCAGCCACAAGCCGCCCTTCTTGTCCTTCAGGAAGAGGTTCTTGGTGTGGCAGCCGGGCATGTGGCCGTGAACGGCGTCGGCTTCCCCGACCGTGAAGACGGGCGCATGCGCGGCGGTCTTCCAGCCGATGCCGAGCGCGACGAGGTACCGGTACAACGCCTCCTCGCGCGCCTGAGGCGAAGGCAGCCCGCTGGCGTCCATCAGGGCGCCAGCCGCTTGATCCACTCCGGCAAGGCGAACGCCGCCGCGTGGACCGCCGGGTTGTAATAGTCGGTCTTGAGCTTGCTCTTCTTGAACGCCGCCGCCGCGCGCTTGACGCCCTTCGGCGTCCCGAGCCGCGCGCCCTTGCCGGCCCACGACAGCGCCATGAAGCCGCCGATATAGGTTGGCACCACGGTCAGGTAGAGACCGGACTGCGGGAAGAACGCCTTCAACTCCTCCAGCGCCTCGGCGATCTCCCAAGGCTGGTAGAACGGCACGCCGGTCTGGAAGGTGGCGATGCCGCCTGGCTTCAGCGCGCGCTTGACGCGGTCGTAGAAGGTCTCGCCGAACAGCGCTTTGCCGGGGCCGATGGGGTCAGGGCGGTCGCCGACGATCAGGTCGAAACGGGCCTTGCTCTGCTTGCGGCCGAGATATTCGAAGGCGTCGGCGACCTCGATCTTGAGTCGCTTGTCCCTGAAGGCTTTGGCATTCACCTCGGCGAAGTGCTTGCGGCAAAGCTCGATCACCCGCCCGTCGATGTCGACCAGAACGACTTCCTTGACGCCTTTATGCTTAAGCGCCTCGTCGGCGATGGAGAGGTCGCCGCCGCCCACGATCATCGCCCGCTCGACCTTGCCGTGCTCCAGGATCGGCAAATGTGTCAGCATTTCGGCATAGGCGGATTCGTCGCGGGTCGTCATCTGCACGACGTCGTCGAGGATCAACACGCGGCCGTTGGCGACCGTGTCGAAGATTTTGATGCGCTGGTAGCGGCTCTTTTCTTCGGCCAGCGGACTGCCCTTGAGCTCCATCGTCTGGGCATAACCCTTGTGGAGACGCTCTTTGAAACGGCTGGCCGGCATCGCTTGGTCCTCGCGTGAGACGGAAACGGCGCGGCGCTTTTAGGGCGGCGGCTTCCGCCTGGCAAGCGCGCCGCGAGGCGCGCGCCGCTCGACTTTTGTGACGGCGGGAGGCTCACCCGCGCCACGCCGCTCCCAAAAAAATTTACACTTGGATGACAAAAATCTTGCGTCGGGGGGCGATGATCCTATATTTCGCCCGTTCCCCGCGGGGGGACAGAGCGGCGAGGCGGCCTTCCGTCCGCCGCTTTCTTCTTGAGGCGCACCCCTTCGCAAGGAGAGGTGCACAGGTGTCAACGCTCTGAGAGGGTAGGTGCCAGAATGGCTCGACTCGAACTCGTAGCGGCGATCAAAGAAGCAAAAGCGCCTCGCGCTCGCGCTTCGGCGAGGACCGTTCCGGTTCCTATTCCCCCTGGGGATGAGGACCGCAAGGACCACTTCATCACTCGTAACGGACTGACCTATGCGGGAAGTCACCTGATAATCGATCTATGGGACGCCGAGGGTCTCGACGACCGTGACAGGATCGAAACAGCGCTGATCGATGCGGTGAAGGCGGCTGGGGCAACCCTGCTGCACATTCATCTGCATACGTTTACCGACGGCGGCGGCGTCTCTGGCGTTGCCGTTCTGGCGGAAAGTCACATCAGCGTACATACGTGGCCCGAAAGGGGATATGCGGCTTTCGACGTGTTCATGTGCGGCGAAGCCGAGCCCCGAAGGGCGCTGTCCGTAATCAAGGCGGCTTTCAATCCAGGCCGTCTCGTCATCGGCGAACATAAGCGCGGCGTGCTGTAATCAGCCTCAAAGCGCACGGAGCGCAATCCTAGAATTGCGCGACCAATCGAGTCATTAACCAAGGGCGGAAATGGTTGAGAAAACCGTTTCCGCCCTTTTTCTTCGCGCCTATCCTGTCGCTTGGGGACGTTAGCGTGCATTAACTGCGTTCGAACCGCCGATAGGCGATAGTGGCGCGGGGAAGCAAGGCGGCGGCAGTTGCGATACGATGCATGCATCATCGGCGCGGGCGCGGACGGATTAGCCGCGGCGGCGACGCTCGCCGGGCGCGGCCTGAAGGTCGCCGTCGTCGAACGCGATTCGCACCCGGGCGGGCGCTGCGCCACGCGCGAGTTCCATCCGGGTTTTCGCGCGTCACCCTTCGTCGACGAACTTCCCGCCATCCCGCAAGACATCTTCTGGTCGCTCGATCTGGCGCGCCGCGGCGCCTTGCTGATGTCCGCCCCCGCTTCGCTGGCGCTGTGGCCCGGCAAGCAAAGCCTGTTGCAGCCGTCGGCCGGACGCGCGCAAGCGCTGCGCCGCGCGATCGCGGAGCGCGTGCTGGCCGACGCGGCTCAGCCGCCGAAGCGCGGCCTGTTCGCATCCGCGGCGCCGACTGCGCCTTGGCCGGGCGAGGAGCTTGCTGCACGGACGCTGTTGGATGTGCTGGATGAGTCGTCCGCCGATTCCGCCGAGTGTGCCCATCTGCTGGCCGCGTTGCTGGACGGCCAGGTTTGCGATCCGGCGCTTGCCGGCAGCGCGCTTCAGCTGCTTGCCGGCAGTCGAGGCGGCATGGCGGCCGGCGGGCTCGGGCGGCTGGGTGACGCGCTGCGCGCGGCGGCCGAGGAAGCGGGCGCGGAAATCACCTGCGGTCTGGAGGCTACCGACATCAAGCGCGCTGGCCGCCGCGTCGCCGCTGTCGGGCTGGCCGACGGCAGCGAAGTCGCCGCGCGCGCCGTCATTTCCACCCTGGATCTCAAGCGGACGTTCCTTTCGCTGTTTTCCTGGAGCGAGCTGCCGCGCGCACTGGTGGATCGCGTCGGAGCTTTCCGCCCGGCGCCAAGCATGGCGCGTCTGCTGGTGGCGCTGGAGGCGCCCCCCGATCCGCCCGCCGGAACCGATCCGATTGCCTTGCGCGGCCCCATCCATGTCGCGCCCGATGCGGCGGCGCTCGACGACGCCACGCGCGCCTGGAGGAGCGGCGCGGCGCCAGAGCGCCCGCCCGTGATGCTGCGACTGGTTTCCGCCGTCGATCCGTCGCTGGCGCCGGACGGCGCCGCCACGCTGACCGTCACGCTCGGTGCCATCCCGCATACGCCCTTCGACGGCGCCTGGACGCGCGAGAAGCGTGACAAGCTGCGCGACACGGCGCTTGCTGCCGTGGAAGCCGTATGGCCCGGCATCGCCAAGCGCGTACTCGGCGCCGAACTGATCGTGCCGCCGGACACGGAGGACATGCTCGGCCTCACGGGCGGCGATCTTTCGGGCGGCGAACTGACGGCGGATCAGATGCTAGGCTTTCGCCCCTTCGTCGAGGCGAGCGGTACGCGTACGCCGGTGGAAGGGCTTTATCTAGCCGGGCCGTCTTCGACGCTCGGGCCTCTGGCGACCTGCGCCTCGGGTGTCGCCGCCGCGCGCGCGCTGATGGCCGATTTCGCGGCGGGAAGGCTCAAATGAGCGACGCCGCCGACGTCCTGGTGATCGGCGCAGGTCCGCAAGGGCTGGCCGCGGCGGCCTATCTCGCACGGGCAGGTGCGCGCGTCAGCGTGCTGGAAGCCGAGCCGGTTTCCGGAGGCGCCTGCGCCAACAGCATGTCCGTCGGCGATCTCGTCGTTCCCGCCGGTCCGCATTCGCTTTGCGCGCTCGATCCGCGTGTGGTGAAGGAATTGAAGCTCGGCCGTCACGGCCTCAAATTCGCGGCGCGCGATTTGGCGCTGACCGGCCTGCGCAGCGAAGGCAAACCGCTGGTGCTCGACCGCAACGCGCATGCCGCCGCGCACAGCATCGCACCCGTTTCGCAGCGCGACGCGGAACGGTTTGCCGGTTTCCGCCGCGATCTTTTCGTCTTCGGACGCGCCCTGCGGGCGATGTGGTGGGAGGAAGGCGAGCTTGGCGAAGCCGCGCAGCGCGAGGAGTTGCGCCGTCTCGCCATGACGAGCGCCGGAGCCTTCCTCGACGCCGCCTTCGAATCCGAGGCGGTGAAAGCGGCTTTCGCCTTCGACGCCATGACGGGCGGCTTGTCGCCGTCCGACGCGGGTTCGTCGCTCTTGTTCGCCTGGCGCGCGGCACAGGAGATGTGCGGCCTGCAGGGTGCGGTGGTGATCCCGCGCGGCGGCGTAGCGTCGCTCGCCGATGCATTGGTGTCCGCCGCCCAGGCCGCCGGCGTCGAAATCAGGACAAGCGTCCCGGTCGCACGCCTGCTTCTGTCCGGCGACGCCGTGACCGGCGTGGCGCTCGCGTCGGGCGAAGAGATCGCGGCGCGCATCGTTCTGTCGAGCCTGCCCCGCCGGCGCACGCTGCTTGAGCTTGCGCCCGCCGGCGCGGCTGGTTTCGCCACCGCCCGGCAGCTGCGCCGCACACCGGACACGGCCGAGGCGAAGCTGGTGCTGGCTCTAAAATCGGCGCCGGGATTTGCGGCGTCGCAGCCTTCCGGCCGGTTCATCATCGCCGAGCGCTTGGAGAGCTGCATCGCCGCGCATGCCGAGGCGCGCGCCGGCCGCTTGCCCGCCGAGCTGGCGCTGGAAGCGGTTGTGCCGACGCTTTTCGATCCGTCGCTCGCGCCCGGGAATACGCATCTTCTATCGGTGCTGGTGCGTCCGCTGCCCGTGTCGCCGGAAGAGGGCTGGCTTAAGCTCGCACCGCGGCTGACGGACGCCGTGCTGGCGATCCTCGAACGCCATGCGCCGGGCTTGAAGGGGAGCATCGTCGCCGCGAGCGTTGGCGAGCCGAATGCGCCGGAGCGCGATGCGCTCACCGCCCGGCACATGCTTGCCGGCTGGCGCGCGCGCATCGCCACGCCGATCGGCGGCTTGTTCCTGTGCGGCGAAGCGGCGGAGCCGGCGCCCGCTCTGTCTTGCCGCGCGGCGCGCATCGCCGCCGCGATCGCCGGGGCGCATCTGAAGGGAGAGGTTCGATGACCGACGAGCGTCTCCGCGCCACGCCGTTCCACGCGCGCGTCGCCGAAGCCAACAGGTTCAACCTCTGGGAAAATCGGGGCGGTTTCACGCTGGCTTCGGGCGACCCGCAGGAGGCCTTGGCTGCGCGCTTCGGCGCGGTTCTGGGGGATGTCTCGTGGCATGGACGCGCTTCGATCTGCGGCCCGCGCGCGGGCGAGTTCGTTTCGTGTCTCTTGACGCGCGATGCGTCGCGCCTTCGGCCCGGCGAAGCGTTGAAAGCCTTATGGCTGAACGATGCGGGCGGTGTGCGCGGCATCGGCACGATCGCGCGTTTGGGACCGGAATCGTTCGTGCTGGTTTCCGCCGTGGAGGATTTGCGCTGGATCGCGGACGCGGCCGCTCTTTACAATGTCACCGTGCGCGACGTCACCGAGGAGGAAGGCGTGCTGACGCTCCTCGGTCCCGCCGCCGGCAAGCTGCTCGCGGCGGCCGGATTGCCGGCCGATCTCGGCGCGCTCGCCTTGCGCAAATATTTCTGGCGCGGTCTGGACATAACGCTGTCGCGCCTCAGCGACGGGTACGAGCTATGGTGCGCGCCCGACGATGCGCTGATCGTTTGGGACCGCATCGTCAAGGCCGGACGTTCCTTCGCGCTCTGCCTGGCGGGCCAAGGCGCGCTTGATACCCTGGACCTGGAAAGCGGCATCGTTCGGCCCGACCGCGATTTCGCGCCGGCCCGCGACGGCTTCTCTCCCGAGCCGTCGCCGGGGTCGCTTGGGCTTGGCGGCCTTGTCGATCGCGATCACGTTTTCAACGGCCGCGCCGGCGGTCCCGAAAAGGTCCTGGCCGGAATCCTGTTGGATAGCGAAACGCCCGCGCCGCAAACGGTTCTCATGCGCGGCGGTCATGTCGTCGGACGCACTCTGGGATCGCTGCTGTCGCCGGCCTTGCGCCGCGCCATCGCGCTGGCCGCCTTGGATGCGGATACGGCCGCGCCGAGAACCGCGCTCACCGCGGCGGGCGTCACCTGCCGCACGACCGCCTTGCCATTTCTGCCGATTCCCGCTCCGCTCTCGCCCGGCGACGGAAAATCCGCCTCCTAGCGTTAAACGGCTGGAGCGAGCAGTTTGGATGCCGGAATGAGAATCGATCCGGATGCCGAGCTTGTCGCTCGCGTGGGCCGCGGCGACCGCGCCGCCGCGCAGGCTCTGATGGCGCGTCATCTGCCCAAAATGCTGACACTGGCCCGGCGGATGCTGCGCGACCGCAGCGAGGCCGAGGACGCCGTGCAGGAGGCGTTCCTGCGGTTGTGGACGCATGCCGCGCGCTGGAAGCCGGGACAGGCGAAATTCGAGACCTGGCTTTACCGGGTGACATTGAATCAGTGCTACGACCGGCTCAGGCGCAAGCCGACACTCGGGCTGACGGCGGCGGCCCATGTCGCCGATCCCGGGCGCGGGCCTCTGGCGGAGCTTGAGAACGCGGGCTTGGCCGCCGAGATCGAGGCGGCGCTGGCTGAATTGCCCGAGCGCCAGCGCGCGGCCATCCTGCTCTGTCACACCCAGGAGCGCGGCAATATCGAAGCGGCGGAGATTCTGGGCGTCAGCGTTGAAGCCTTGGAATCCTTGTTGGCGCGCGGGCGGCGGACGTTAAGGATAAAGCTCGCGCATCTGAAGGACGGCTAGGAGAAGAAGATGGCGGAAGAAAACTCGTTCGATCGCAGCGCCGCCTCGGCGGAAGCGCAAGGCGATGCCGCATTTGCCGCCCGCCTCCTTGCGGACTTGCCGAGCGTTCCGGCGTCCGGCGCGTTGCAAGCGTGCATTCTCGCCGATTTCGACGCCGTCGCGGCAAAGCGGAACGCTTCGCTCTGGGCGGTGGCGCTGCGTCCGGTGCGGAAGCTGCGGGACGCGGTGTGGCCGAGCGCGCCGGCGTGGCAGCCCGCCTCGATCTTCGCCTTGTCGCTGGTGCTGGGACTGGCGGCGGGCGCATTGGTTCCGTCTTCGGCTTTGACCGGCGCCGGCTCCGGGCAAGACGAGACGCAGACATTCGACACCATTCCGAGTTTGGATCTATCTGGGGACTTCTGAGATGAGCACCGATACGGCATCGCCGCGGAAGAGTTCGAATGTGGGGCTGATCGTCTCGCTCTGCATCAACCTGATTTTGGTCGGCGTGATCGCGATGGGTTTTTTCCGCGCTTTCCATCCCGGTTTGATGTTCGGCGGCCAGGGCTTCGGGCGAGGAATGGGACAGGGCCAGGGCGCGCTGGCTCCCTATGCGCTCATGCGCCTGGTTCCGGCGGAGAGCGACAAGATCCAGAGCATCGTCGCGGCGCACCGCGACCGCATCCTCCAGTTCAGGAGCGAGGCAATGGCGGCGCGGCAAGAAACGCGGCGCGCCTTTGCGGACGCCAATTTCAGCCGGCAAGCCTTCGACCGATCCCTCGAGCGCGTGCGCAATGCCGACATGGCGCTGGAAGAAGAAGAGATGAAGGTCATGTCCGAAAGCGTGGCAAAGCTGACGCCGGACGAGCGGCGCGCTGTTGTCGACCGGGTACGGGCGCATAGAGGTTTCGAAATGCGCCGCAGAGGCGCGGGGCAAGGATTTTGAATCTGGTATCCCTTAGTGGATGGTCTCTCAATCAACCGCGGACATTCGCTCCGGCGCAGAATTCAAGAATTTTGCACCGCGAGACCGCTGCTGGAAAACCAGTCGCTTAGCGTGTGCGGAAATCCGGTGCGATTGTCGTCTTGTGAGCGGTCCCCACAATCCAGTGGCTGGATCATGAACGACAACTCATGGCGCTTCTTCCCCTAGCGCGGATGGCTGCTTTTGAAACCAAACTTTCCGTTCAGAATAAGTCTCAAATGCGCGACGAACCGGTCGTTCGTAGCGGGCCCGCGCGGTTCGGATCATTTCTGGACGAACTGTGAGCTGGTCGTTGCCGTGTTATTCGGTGTCGTGACGCCCAACCCACAAGGGTGTAAAATCGGGCACGGTTCGCGTAGTTGAACAGAACAACGCAAGGCCATTTTTCAATAAGCCTCTAAGGGGAAAGCGATTATGGCTTGGAAAATCAATTCGCTCTTGTGCGCAATACTGGCGGGCGTGACAATTCTAGCGGTACCCGCTCGCGCGGATACAAAATCCGATTGGGACAGCTGCGAAATGGCGACCGGATTTGGCTCGCCCGATGTGTCCGTCAAATACTGCACCTCGTTGATCGAGTCGGGAGAATTGTCGGTCGACGACATGGCCAAAGCCCTCGACCTACGAGCTTGGGCTTATAACACCTTGGGCCAATACGCTCGGGCAATCGCGGACGACGACCAGGCGATCAAACTGAAACCGGACTATGCGGCAGCCTTCGATACTCGTGGCAGCTCCTACGCGAGCCTGGGCCAATACGCCCGTGCGATCCAGGATTTCGACCGGCGGATCGCGCTAGGGCCTAACGACACTGCTGGCTTTCAAGATCGTGGATTGACCTACATGAAGATGGGTAAATACACCCGCGCGATCCAGGATTTCGATCAGGAGATCGCGCTGGCGCCCGACAAAGCGAACGGTTTCTACTGTCGTGGCAGGGCTTATCTAAAGATGGGAAAATACACGCGTGCGATCCCGGATTTCGACCAGGTGATCGCGCTGGCGCCTGACGATCCGGCAGGCTTCTACTATCGCGGCCAGACAAAATGGAAAACGGGCGACAAGGCTGGCGGCAATGCCGATATCGCAAAGGCGAAAGAACTCGATCCGGACATCGAGAAGGAAGCGAAAAAACAAGATCAAGACAGCGGGAATAGCCGTTAATGGCGCGGCGATATGAAGATCGGTCAGCGATTGATCAGGAATCCTGCAGCGAAAGATGCCGCATTGGCCGCCAATGAAACCAGCAGCGCGTGGCGAAGCGAGAGGCGAGCCATCCAGCAGATCAAACCTCCTTCGACCAGCACGACCATGGCTTCAAGCGTGATGATGCTCGGCCAAAATCCAAATTTTGGATATGCCCACAGCGCTGCTGTCCAAAGCTGGGGATGGGTCACTGCCGTCGCAACTGCGGCTGCAAAGCCCGCATGGAGTGGTCCACGGCTCGGCCAACGCGTCGCCCGGACGACCAGAAACGCCATTGGGGCCTCTATCACCGCCGAGATCAGAAGCGCTTCAGTCTCAAACATAAGACCAACAATTATG
>Ga0181529_10001920_pt1 | contig 25858 bp, 22 predicted proteins | sample PEATcosm2014_Bin_36_FD_119763 | JGI IMG/M metagenome (GOLD analysis project Ga0181529, IMG submission 119763) | Peatland microbial communities from MTU Mesocosm Facility, Houghton, MI, USA - PEATcosm2014_Bin10_30_metaG | ecosystem: Environmental > Terrestrial > Soil > Wetlands > Peat | place... | reverse complement strand
CCTCCACCAAGAACCGGGCCAAGCAACGCGACCCGGAAATGCACCAGACCAAAAAGGGCAACCAATGGTATTTCGGGATGAAAGCACACATCGGCGCGGATCGGGACAGCAAACTGGTGCACATGCCCGTTTGGATCGGAACCGCAACAACCCGAGCGGAGGGATTTCGGTTTTTGGGTCAGTGCCAATACGGTAAGTTGCAAAACCTCGGACAATGCCGAGTCGGCGTGACCACGAGACGGGTTTTTCATGCTGGCGTTGAGTGGCATACTCCACCGCAAGCTTGTTGGTGACGTGCCCTGACCGGTTCTTCACCAAAAATAAAACGAACTCGTGCAGGCAGATTCCATACTCCCGAAGCTTGAACCCGAGACTGCGCCGGAGCGCAAGGTAGTCATCGACGGCCTGATTCAGCGGTTTCATCGGGCACCTCCCGGCCATGGCAGGGCCAGCGCTTGCAGTGAACCGAGATCGACTTTGGCATAGATGGCTGTCGAGTCGGGGCTTTTGTGACGCAGCACCTCACCAATTTCATCAAGCGACGCCCCCTTGCGCAGCATGTCCGTCGCCAGACTGTGACGCAACAGATGTGCACCCTTTCGGGACGACTCCACGCCTGCTTTTGCGAGGGCGCACTGCACGATTTTCGAAATTGATTGGGAACCCTCGAAGCCGCCAAGCGGGGCATAATCTCGGATGAACACACGCCGGCAGGCGCAGTGTGGTCGATCATGGCGCAGATAATGTGCAATGGCTCGCGCGACATCTGCTGGTAGTGGTAGTTGTGCCCAGCTTCCATTTTTTCCGCATACCGTGATTCGCGTGTTATCCCAATCAATGTCTTCAAGGTTGAGTCTGACAACTTCGCCACCGCGCAAACCAAGCCGTGCGAGCAAAAGCAGGATGGCGTGATTGCGTCGTCCCCGTGCCGTGCTGCGGTCACAGTGTCGCAACACTTGCCGCACTTGCACCGCTGAAAGATGTTTCGGCAGAGTTGAAAGAGCCCAGTGTGCCACTTTCGGAACGGCAATCGAGAGATCGGTGTCGACCAAACCCTTGTAATGCAGGTAACGCAGAAACGACCGCAGCGCCCGCACCAGCCATTTTGCGTATGGCGAACCATGATCGTGTGCATGCCGCTGCACGAACCCGGTCACATCAGGCGCACGCAACTTGGCTAGATTTAGCTCACCAGCACCAAACATTTCAGACAGGAACCGGTCGGCGAACCGCCCCAACGGACGCACCGATTGCCGCGACAAATTACGTTCTTCCAAAAGAAATCGTTCATAATCTCCCGTCAGGTGCTGGGATGGACTCGGTTGCGCCGGTGCAACAACAGGCGTAACTCCAATCCGACGAAGCATCGCCAGCAGCCGCTGCAAAGTTGACCGAGCAGCATTTTTGGGATAGCCCCGCTTCAAGCGCCCCAAAAAATCGTGGGAGACTGCTTCATTTAAGTCCCGCACCTCAAGCCCTCTTCGCTTAAGCCAACGGTCAAACAACTTGAGAACACAAATCTGCTCACAGATTGACCCGGCTGCATACTCCTGTTCTTTGATTTCAGTCCGGTATTGGTTGATGTATGGTAAAAGCGGCCCGAAAGAGCCGCCCGATAGGATGGATTTTGTTTTCATCCATCCCAGAATGCCCACCGTCACCCGTCAATGCCGCCCATTTTTATGCCGCAACCAAATGCTCAAACGGAGCCTTTCAAAAGCACACCCCACTCATATGCGGCATAAAACGGGATGCGGTATAACCCCGCTCGGGTGGTTGTGCATCATCACGATGGCCGATGCTCCCGCGATCAATGCTCCCCGGAAAACTTCTCTCGGATGCACCAAAAGCGTATCCATCGTGCCGATGGTGACAATTTGGTGGCCTTTCACCCGCCGCCGCGTATTCAACATCAACACCGCGCAACATTCGCAGTCCGGGTTGAAATACGGGTTGGTGGCGATGTTCAACCGCCAATAATCGGCTGCACGCTCCGGTGTATCGCAAAACTGCATCTGCTCCGGCAATGGACATTCGCGCAACGCAACCACTTTGAATTCCTTCGCCATTGGCGGCGCGTCATTCATGGTGAGTTCACTGGCGGTTGTGACCTGATAATACGAACGCGGGTCGCCACCGGCACGGTGGCGGGGAACACCGCACGGATGCTGCCAGCATTTGCGCTGGCCGTTCCAATGGAACCCAAGTTTTTTCAGGTTCTCCCTGATTTTGCCGACCGGCGGGACATTGAATTCCAGCCAGACCCATTTGCCGACGACCTGGGACTGTCCCCAAATCTCCGGCATTTCCGTTTTCAACCGATCCAACAACGCGAGCGTGTTGGTCGCACTTGCAGCATTTGCATTCATGGCTTCAATTTTTTTCCAAAATTCTTTCTCGTTCTCGGCAGTATGTTCCTGTGCTAGTGCTAGAGCGCGTTTTGAACCCTTGAATTGAGCACATATCCTTTGGTATTGGCATTCGGGTGAAGCCGCCATGTCACGGTAAGCACCGAATGAGAACTCCGTTATTCTCACTTTTATTCTCACTTTGCGTTTTTTAAAAATCTAAAAATGAGAAATCGCATTGGTATCATTGCTCCAAACCGAGATTGGTAGCGCATAGGGGAATCGAACCCCTCTTTCAGCCTTGAGAAGGCCACGTCCTAGCCGATAGACGAATGCGCCATTGCCTTTTTTATTCAACCATAAAAGCCCAATGGAGGCGAAGAAAAAATCCGTCGCCGAAGACAGCAACCAATCTACGACTGGCAGGCGGGCAATCCCCTGCCCGCCGGGGTGCGTGCTTACAAACGGCGGCGCACAGAGGAATGCGCGCCCCAAGATTATCTGTCATGTGCATAGTGGAGCGACTCGGCCACGATTGGCGTGATGGGGTGAGCTGTCAGTTTTACGGCAACCGCACGTCACAAGGCGCGCGGCTTTATTATTTTTCAAAACTCGCGAAAAAACTTTTTTGCGGAAGCCTGAAAAATATGCTTTCGTCCGCAAGACAAGGGGTTCAATTGCCGACGAGGAAAATTTCCTGCGTCGTGATGCTCTTGGTGAAGCCGGGCTTGAACGCCACCGCGCGCAAAATCGTCGGGCCGGAAATTTTGACCGGCTTATCGTAAGGCAGATCGGATATCGTCGGCACCGTGCCATCGAGCGTGTAAAAAATTTTCGCGCCCGGCTCGCTTGTCAGGGTCACTTCAACGGGCTGCGAAAAATTTCCGCCGCTCGGCGAAATCCGGGTCGGCGGCAGCACCGGCGGTCCGGGCATACTTTCAATCCATTGCCGCAGCAATTTCATCCCCTGCCCGTCAATCGTGTTGCGCGCGAGCGGCGGCATCTTGAACGCCTCGGTCGTGTCCGTGCGCATGTAAAGAATCGAGCGCCAGATGTCGTTGGGCGCGATGACGCGCGAATGGTCAATGCGCTCGTCAATCAAAACGCGGCCGCCAATCAAGCCCTGCTGCGCGAGCGGCGTATCGTAGCGGGCGTCGAAATATGCCACCGTGCCGCCGGGCCGGTGGCATTGCGCGCAGTTCGCGTCGAGATAGGAACGCGCGCGGTCCTCCAGGCTGCGCGACAAATCGCCCGCACGCGCGAGCGCTGGAAAAGTTTTCAAATCCGCGCCGGAAAAATTTGTGTTGAACAGGCCGAGGTGGTTCCACGCGCGCAGTTCGTTGTCGGTCACGCCGGACGGATAGGTGAAATCGCGGTTCAACTGCCGGGTCTTCACGCCCAGCACAAGACCGGCGTTGGCCGTGTGGCAGGTCAGGCAGTCCGCGCGGCTCGGATAATACCATTGCTGCGTCCGAATGCCGGTAGCGGTCTGGATGGTAACCGCCTCGGTCAGGTTCGATTCGAGCAAGTCCGCGTCGCTGTTGTCCGCGCGCCATTTGTAGGTGACGCCATAAACGCCGCCCGCCGAATCGCACACGAGCAGGCGCGTTTCCAATCTGCGCAGCGATTCTGGATTCAATTCGTTCGTCGCGAGCGAAAAGGTCTTCACAAAAACCGTTCCGCGCGGGAAAACCCATTCGCCGGCCGGCGCGAATTTTATTTTTTCATCCAGCAGGGAAATGAAACGTGATTTTTCCGCGCCGTCCGACCAGAACGGCACGATCAAATCGTAAGGAATCAGCGAGGCCGCCGGCGAAAAATCGCGGACGTTTTTGAACGCGCCGGTTTGCGAAAGCAGTTTTGGCAATCCGCCGTCCGCGCGCGGCGGCATTTGCAAATAAGGCTGCGCCGGCAGCCGCGAGTTTAATCCATAAGCCTCCGAAGCCTTTCCCGTGGTGACGCAGGAAACGACCGCCATGCTTGCCGCGAAAAAAATTCCGGCGATGAAATTGCCACGGCTGAAACTTTTGACGGATCGAAATCCAGACGTCATTTTTGGGGCGCGTTTTGCGGCAGGGATTGCTGGTAGTTCCACAGGGTTGCATTCTGGAGTTTCGTGGTGAATTCGCGCACGGTGTGCTGCACGCTGCCGACCGACGTGTAGGTGTATTGGCCGACTGGAAAACCCTCGATGTTCACATAATCAAAAACCCTGAACCTTGCCTCGACGCCCCGCAACTTCGGCAGGTCGGTCAGAAAAACCTTCCCGGCGCAGACCGCGTCCGGCTGGTTGGCCTCCACATAATTGGCCGCGCGCGACGCCATCACCGTGCCGGAGATATACCACGACTGGTTCAACGGCGCGCGCATCAGGTTCGTGTAGCCGCTGTCAACCACGATCCCCTCCGGTGTCACCTTCAGGATTTTGCCGCAGATGATCCGGCGGTTTTGGATGCACTCCATCCTGACCTGCTCGTAGCGTTGCGCATCCACGGCATTTTGGTTGGTCTGGACCTGCGGCGGGTTCGCCGGCGAAACCAAATTGGTCTGCGCCGGTGCGGACAGCGCCGCAAAAACAATTAACAGGGCAATTCTCATGCTGTCTGGCTACCATTGAATTGAGCTTTCATCAACTTTTTTCCGCCAAACAGGACTGTCAATTTCTCCGGGCGAGACCTTCCATGAACCGCCTCATTTCCTCTTTGCCGACGCCGCGTGTTTCCTCTAACTTGCCGCCATGTTCAAAGCTGAAGACCTGTTCGACCTGATGCAGACCGAACACGCTGCCCTCTTCGACGGCTGCAACTACGCGTGGGACGCGCTCAAGAAGATTGAAGCTTACCTGGCCAAGGTGCCGAAACAGAATCCGCCCAAACGATTTCCCGGCGCGAGCATCGGCGACCGCGTGCTCATCGGCGAAGGAACCATTGTCGAACCCGGCGCGCTCATCAAAGGCCCCGCCATCATCGGCACAAACTGCCAGATCCGCCACAACGCCTACATCCGCGAGAACGTTATCATCGGCGACGGCTGTGTCGTGGGCAATTCCTCCGAGCTGAAGAACTCGCTCCTCTTCAACGGCGCGCAGGTGCCGCACTACAATTACGTCGGCGACTCCATCCTCGGCCACAAGGCGCACCTCGGCGCGGGCGTGAAGATTTCCAACGTCAAACTTTTCCCCGGCAACATCACCGTGGAACTGGACGGTGCGCCGTTCGACACCGGCCTGCGCAAGTTCGGCGCGCTGCTGGGCGACGGCGCGGAAGCCGGCTGCAACGCCGTGCTGAATCCCGGCAGCATCCTCGGACGCGGCGCGGTGATTTACCCGAACGTATTCTGGCGCGGCATCCTGCCCGCCAACATGATCGCCAAGAACAAGGCCGCGATTGAAGTCACCGTCAAACGGCCGAGGGAAAGTTAATTAAAAACAGCCAACCACAATGATGATGAAAACGATAAGAATTCTGTTACTGATTGCGGCTGCTTGTAGCGGCTTGAATTTTGCCTGCGCCCAGACTTGGACGCAGACCAGTGCGCCCAATAAGAATTGGAATTGTGTTGCGTCATCGGCAGATGGAGCCAAATTAATCGTCGTCGGCACGGTTTATCCGAATGAAACTTGTATCTCGACAAATTCAGGACTTGCCTGGATTTCAAACAGCCCCTACTTATTTGGAGTCGTAGCTTCATCAGCAGATGGAACAAAATTGGTCGCGGTAACTGGGACAGGCAATGTTAGTCCGATATATGTTTCGGCAGATTCAGGAAACACATGGATACAAACAACAGCCCCTACCAATATTGAATGGTATTGCCTCGCGTCTTCGGCAGACGGAACAAAAATAATCGCCGCAGGATCACCTTATAATCCGGGTCCAATTTACGCATCAACAAATTCAGGCAGCACATGGATGGCGACAAGCGCGCCTCTTACAAATTGGGTGTCCATCGCTTGTTCGGCGGATGGAAATAAACTGGCGGCGGTAATTGCTGGCGGAGGAATTTATCACTCGACCGATTTCGGGGTTACTTGGACATTGGCAAATGCGCCAAATACAAACTGGCTCGGCGTGGCCTCTTCAGTGGATGGTATCAAATTAGTTGCAACTGCTGGCAGTGGCGGTATATATGCTTCGACAGATGCAGGAACCAATTGGACATTAACCAGTGCGCCGAAAATAGGCTGGTATCCAGTGGCTTCTTCAGCGGATGGAACAAAATTGGCGGCAGGTTCATTAGGTGGCTCGATTTATACGTCAACCAATTCAGGAATAACTTGGGAACAAAATAGCACCCCTAACGCAGATTGGATTTCCATCGCTTCGTCTGCTGACGGAAACAGATTGATAGCAATATTTTACTCGGGTGGTGGAGTATATGCTTTCCAAACGATGCCGTCGCCGCAAATAAACATCACGCCGACATACAGCGGCTTCAAATTTTCATGGATTATTCCATCGACGAATTTCGTGATGCAGCAAAGTTCCGACCTCGCTTCGTGGTCAAGTGTGACAAACACGCCGGTGTTAAACCTCACCAATTTGCAGAACGAGTTGACTCTGTTTCCGACGAACAGCAGCGGTTTTTACCGGCTCACAACGCCTTAAGAAGCAGCCAGCCAAAATTCCTCCGTCTTCAATTCAATCCATTCCGGGTCAGGCTGGCGGCGCTTTTTGTAGGAGTCGAGGTGACGAGACTCATTTCAAATCCGAGCTTCAGTCAGAGACTCCTTACGTCGTCTCCTACACAATTATTGCCGCGTTCAGCGTCGGAGCCGCGGCAGATAGCAGCCCACGGTTTCACCGTGGGCTGTTATCGTCCGTCGCTCCGGGACTTCAAAAATGCCCCGGCAATTTTCCTGTGCGCATTTTTTCAGCGGTTCATCCGGCTTCAATTCAACCCGGATTTGGTGGTTTTGCAAAGATTGCACCCTGAAACGGGGCAAAATGCGCAAACTGTTGATTTCCATGCATCTGTCAACGCCGGGGGCGCATCTGGCGTCGTCAGATGTGCCCCCGGCGACTTCAGAGACACATAATTTCATGTCAGGGGCGTCCCCGGATGGAAAAGATGCACCCCCGGAGATGTCAGGCGCACTCCTCGCATCGTCGGGGGCGTTCCCGGAGTAGTCAGGGATACATCCTGTCACGTCGGGGGTAAATTATTTGACGCCAGGGATGCCCCCGGCGTGATCAGGCGCACTCCCGGAGTCACCGGACGCACCCCTGACGTCGTCAGGCGCGCCCCTGGCATGACGGCGGGCGCATTATTTGTCGGAGCGCGTCCGTCCCCGGACGCAGCAATGCGGGATGAACCAGCAGCATGGGTATTTTGGGTGTTTTAGCGCGCGTCTGAAATAACCACGCTGCTGCGCCCGAGGACGGGCGCACTCCGGCTAATTCCAACGCTCCGCCGGCAAGCCGCGCCGCACGATGAAAACAAGGCGCGGCATCCTGCCCGCAAACACGCATCAGCCCAAATGATCCCTGTCAATTCAAGGCTTCAAGCCACGCTCATGCCCAGCAGGAATTCGATGTTGCTCCTGTTCTTTTTGAGCTTGCCCAAAAGCAGGTCCATCGCCTCGACGGGCGGAACGCCGGTGAGCGCGCGGCGCAGCAGGACGATGCGGCTCAATTCGTCCGGATGATACAGCAGTTCCTCCTTGCGCGTGCCGGAACGCTCGATGTTGATGGACGGGAAAATGCGGCGGTCAACCAGCGCGCGATCCAGATGCACCTCCATGTTGCCCGTGCCTTTGAATTCTTCAAAGATGACTTCGTCCATTCGTGAGCCGGTGTCCACAAGCGCCGTCGCCATGATCGTGAGCGAGCCGCCTTCCTCGATGTTTCGCGCCGCGCCGAAAAACCGTTTCGGCTTGTGCAGCGCATTGGCGTCCACGCCGCCGGAAAGAATCTTGCCGGAGTGCGGCTGCACGGTGTTGTAGGCGCGGGCGAGGCGCGTGATGGAATCGAGCAGGATCACCACGTCGCGTTTGTGCTCGATCATGCGCTTGGCTTTTTCGATGACCATTTCGGCGACCTGCACATGGCGTTCCGGCGGCTCGTCGAACGTGGATGAAATCACTTCCGCGCCTTTGCAGGAGCGCTCCATGTCCGTGACTTCCTCGGGCCGCTCGTCAATGAGCAGGATGAACAGATACGTTTCGGGATTATTTTTGAGGATGGCATTGGCCATCTTCTGCATCAAAACCGTCTTGCCCGTGCGCGGCGGCGCGACGATCAGCCCGCGCGTGCCCTTGCCGACCGGGCAGACCAGGTCGAGGACTCGCGTGCTTAATTCCTCCGATGCGGTTTCCAAGATGAACCGCTTGTTCGGGAACAGCGGCGTAAGATTGTCGAAATGCGTCTTGTCCTTCGCCTTGTCCGGCTCCTCGCCGTCCACGGCCTCTACTTTCAGCAGCGCGAAAAACTTTTCCTTTTCCTTCGGCGGACGGATCTGCCCCGCGATCAAGTTGCCCGTCTGCAAATCGAAGCGGCGGATTTGCGACGGCGAAATGTAAATGTCCTCCGGGCACGGCAGATAATTGAAACTCTGCGAGCGCAGAAATCCAAAACCTTCCGGCAGGATTTCCAGCACGCCTTCGGAAAACAACACGCCCGCGCGCTCCGCATTTTTTTGCAGGACATGGAAAATGACCTCGTGCTTGCGCATCGTCCCGAAATTTTCCACGCCCAGTTCCTTCGCCATGCCGTTCAATTCCATCATGCTCATCGCCTGCAATTTTGCGATGTTGATGGACGCGGCGATCTTGTCGCGCTGATAACCGCGCCGCTCATCAACCCGAGGTTCCTCGCGGTCGTGGGTCGGCTCGACGGGCGTGGACGGCGGGCGCAATCCGGCGGAACCGGACTGTTCGGGCGCGGCATCGGGAATTTCCTCGGCTGGCGGCGCAACAGGCGCGGGCGCGGGCACGGGCGCTTCGGCGGCGGGAGCAGCTTCCACGGGCGGGGTCGCTTTGGACTTTTTGGTATAAACTCTGGGCATAATGTAAAATATGATTTCTGAACTGGCTGGGATTTCGATTGCCTTCCGGCGTCAGTGGTCGCAAAAGCCGTCACGCATTGGACGTTTTACGACCGGATTGGTTCAAAATGGGATTTCCGCTAAAGCTTCGAGGTTGTCCTCAACACGGTAGGGGAAATATTGCAGTCAGTTCGTGGACATGCTGGCGCAAGTTGGCCGCGTTGTCAAATCCGATTTTTACGGCAGTTCTTTAATTTACAGTTGCCACGCGCCAACGGCTGTTTAGATTGTTCACGTTCAAATGAAAATCTCATTGCCCATTCTCGCGCTGGTGCTGCTCACGTTTTGCCGCGCGTCGGCGCAGGTTGACGTGCAGGTCGTCATGGACCAGGAACAATTCCTGCCCAGCGAATCCGTGCCGGTGGCCGTGCGCATCATCAACCGTTCCGGCCAGCCGCTGCACCTGGGCGCGGACGCCGACTGGCTCACCTTCAGCGTGGAATCCGTGGACGGCTCCATCGTGATGAAAAACGCCGAGGTGCCCGTGCTGGGCGAATTCGACCTCGGCTCCTCGCAGGTCGCCACCAAGCGCGTGGACTTGCAGCCCTATTTCGACCTCAAGCGGCAGGGACGTTACCGCATCATCGCCACCCTGCACATCAAGGCATGGAGCGTGGAGACACCCAGCCTGCCGAAGGAGTTCGACGTCATCAGCGGCGCGGAACTGTGGTCGCAGGATTTTGGCGTGCCGATACCTGCCGGCGTCACCAACCGCCCGCCGGAAGTCCGCAAATACACTTTGGAAGAGGCGAACTATCTGCGCCAGCAATTGCGGATGTATGTCATGGTGAGCGACCCGGCCGGATCGCACGTGTTCAAGGTCTCGCCCATCGGCCCCATGGTTTCCTTCAGCCAGCCGGAAGTGCAGATAGATCCCCTGAGCAACCTCCACGTCATCTACCAGAGCGGCGCCAAGACATTCACCTATTCCGTCGTCAACCCTGAGGGCGTCATCACGCAGCAGGACGTTTACGATTACGTGGACACGCGCCCGCGCCTGGGACTGAACCCGGCCGGCGACATCGTGGTCATCGGCGGCGTGCGCCGGCCGAAGCCGGGCGAATTGCCCGTTGTGAAACTCCCTGACGAACTGCCGCCTCCCGCCAAGCCTTGATTAAAATGCCCGTCACTGTCCCCTCGTGGACAAATCATTGCATCCGCAGAAAGAACTCGCATTGTTATTGCCTTTGGCGGCGGGAAAATCCAAATTCCCGGCATTTCGGAGCGTGGAGAATGAAGCTTAACCCAATTTGCTGAATCATGTTCGTGGACATCTTGCGGCCCACGCGCCAGTTGTCCCTGATGGGATTCTTCTTGAGCATCGTCCGCAGCCTCATCATCTCCTTCAACCGGATTTTCTACAAGAACTGGGACATGATCAAATAGCCAAATCTTTGCCGTCTCCCAACAAAAAGCCAGTTTTTAAGCTAAAACTTCATCAATCAGCGCTTTTTCAGTCAATTCCTGCGAATTCCTGCGGAAAAACCGCATTCCGCAAACATTGCGGGACGTTCCGCAAGGATTGAGTAACGCCCCGCAGCAGTCGGGGAACATCCTCAAACATTCAGGAACAACCCTATATCATAAAGGAACGTCCCTTAACAATGCAGGGACGTTCCGCGACGGTTGAGGGACGTTCCGCGACGGTTGAGGGACGTTCCGCGATGGTTGAGGAACGTTCCGCAAAGTATGGCAAAGGCAATAAAATCGCGGAAATAAGACAGGGGAAGACGTTGCAGCCTTGCAAGACGAGGAAGCAGCCTTGCAAAACGACCGGGTTTATTCGATTTGATAGACTTGTTCCGTGCCGGCGGGGAACAGGAGGGTTTTGCCCGGAAATTGAGGCGGCTTTTCAGATATCAGGATGAACCTGTCCTCCGGCCTGGGGTGCCGGTAGAAATCGTTGATATAGACGGGCCGGTTTGAATAGTAGATGACCGCCGGTTTTTGCCAGTTGACGGAGTAATAATAGACGTGCTGGCCGAGGTTGTGGGTCTTCAGATATTCGCCGACGGCCTTGTCGGAGACGAGCTGCGGGTCGTTTTCCTGCGCGAGCCTGATTTGCTTGTGCTCAAGGCTTGCAGCCACAAAAACCAGGATCACTGCGGCGATGAAGATGTTGCCGGAGTTTTTCCCGGATTTTTCGAGACGGCCAGCGAGGGCGGCAAGCATCATCCCGATCATGATCGCGACATAGGGATAGGCGACCAGGATGTAGGGCGGCAGCTTGGTGGCGGCGGCGCTGAAGAACAAAAAGATGAACAGCAGCGTCACGGTCAGGAAAAAATGCGGCTTTGACTTGAACGACCTGGCGATGAACCAGACGAGCGAAGGCAGCAGACAGCAGAACAAAATCCGCTGCCTGAAAAAGATGTCGAGGTAATAGTGGGGCGAGCCGCCGTTGCTGTCGAGCGTGACGGCGTATCGTTTGAGCAGATGATACGTCAGGTATTGGTCCCAGAAAGCCCCGCCATAGCGGATTTGCTGGAGGATGTGCCACGGCAAAACGATTGCAAGAAACAGCAGGCCGCCAAGCAGGAAGTTTTTTGACTTCAACCATTTGAAATCCGCCTGCGCGGCTGAATAAATCAGGACGACGGGCAGCGGCAGCAGTCCGATGACGCTTTTGGTCATCACGCCGAGTCCCATCGCCACCCAGAACAGCAGGTGGTATCTGCCGTTTTCCCCCGCCTGCCAGAACGAATACAGCGCGAGCAGGACAAAAAATCCGACCGGGATGTCGAGCTGCAACACGCCGGCGAAATCGTCGAATTGAAACGCGGCGAAGAATGCGGCGACGGCCAAAGTGGCTGCGGCGGAGGATTGCGAGAGTTTTTGGGTGAACAGGAAGACCAGCGGCAGCGTGAGGATGGCGAAGATGGCGGTCCAAAAGCGCGCGGAAAATTCGTTGATGCCGAAGACGAGCTGCGAAGTCTCCACGAGCCAGATGATCAAAGGCGGTTTGTCAAAAAATTGCGGCGGCTTGTGCTGCGCGATGTAGCCGAGCCACGTCAGGTCGAGCTGGCTGTGGTTTTGAAGCGCCTCACGCGCGACCTGGGCGTAGATGGATTCGTCGTAGTCAATCAGCGGCCGGTTTCCCAGATGATAAAAGGCGACGGCCGCGAAAATGAAAACCAAAACCGCCGGGATTGCGAACCGGACTCCTTTTGATTCGATTGTCATGTCCCGGCCATGATTTGATTTTTCAAATCACAACTCAAACTAATTGCGGCAGGCCGGGAGCGGCTAGGGCGAGCGGACGCGATAGAAACGGGTGTGATAATTCGTCCATTGCGGATCGCTGAAATAGACGGCGCTGCCGCTGATGATGTTGGTCTGGATTGGTGTCCAGACATTGCCGGCCAGATTTGTGGTGGCCAGAACCACGACGGTCTGGTTGTTGGTGCCCGTGATGTCGAAGCCGAACAGGTTTGTCTTCACGCCGAAGCTGCCGTCGTTGGTCGGCACATGCGGCGTGGGCGGATTCAACAGCACCGCCGGGATTCCGTCAAATGTGGAAGACCAGCCTGTTGCTCCCGGCAGGTAATAGGCGGTCGCATAATTGTCGCCGGAGAAGACGGTCATGTCGGTGCCGGGCGCGTTGCCGAGGAAATAGACATTGGTGAGGCTGGTGCAACCGGCAAACGCAAACTGCTGGATGGTGGTGACGTTGGTGCCGATGGTGACGCTGGTCAGGTTCGTGTTGTTCAAGAATGCACCCGTGATGGTTGTGACCGGCAGGCCGTTGATTGTGTTGGGAATGACGACTGCGCCGCCCGACCCGGTGTATGCCGTGAGCGTGATTGCGCCGTTGTTGGTAGTGTAAGTGTATGGCAGATACAACACCGCCGGAATGCCATCAAACGTAGAACCCCAGCCCGTCGTTCCCGGCAAATAATAGGCGGTGGCATTGGTGTCGCCGGAAAAGACCGTTGCGTCATTGGTGGGAGCGGGAGAATTGCCCTGGAAATAGACTCCTGACAGGCTGGCGCCCGCGAACGCATAGCTCGCGATGTTGGTGATGCCGACGGAAATCGAATAGGAAGTTCCGGCCATGCCGTCGGGATATTCAACGAGCATGGTCTGGCTCAAGTTGAACAAGACGCCGGCGACGCTCGCATAGGCGGTGTTGCCGGAAGTGAGATTGATTGCGACGAGATTGGTGCAACTGGCAAACGCCCCGTAGCCGATGTTGGTGACGCTGTTCGGGATGGTGACGCTGGTGAGACCGATGCAGCCTGAAAACGCGTTGGTTCCGATGGTGGTGATGCCGGCGGGAATGGTGACATTGGTCAGGCTCGTGTCATTTGCAAATGTGTTCGTCCCGATGGTGGTGACGGGCAGCCCGTTGATGGTGCCGGGAATTGTCACCGAGCCGCTCGAACCGGTGTAGGCTGTGATGGTGATCGTGCCGTTGTTGGTTGTGTAGGTGTATGGCACGACCAGAACCGTTGGAAGTCCGTCAAACGTCGCCGCCCAGCCCGTGGTTCCCGGCAGATAATACGCAATGCCGTTGGTGTCGCCAAAAAAGACATTTGTATCGTTGGCCGGGACGGGCGCGTTGCCGAGGAAATTGACGCCCGTCAAACCGAAGCAGTTCGCGAAGGAAAATCCCACGAAGCTGACGTTGGTGCCCATGGTGGCGCTGGCGAGGTTGGTGCAGCCGAAGAAAGCGTAGGCGTTGATGTTGGTGACGCTGTTGGGAATCGCCAGGCTGGTCAGGCCGGTGCATTGATAAAATGCGTTGGTGCCGATGACGGCGACGTTGGTGCCGATCAAGACGTTGGTCAGGCCTGCACAATAACTGAACGCCTGGTTTCCGATGTTGGTGACGCTGTTGGGGATCGTAACGCTGGTCAGACCGCAACTGCCAAACTCGCCGTTCCCGATGCTGGCAAGGTTGACGGAAAGCGTGACGTTGGTCAGGGCATAGCAGTTTTCAAACGCCTGGTCGCCGATGTTGGTGACGCTGTTCGGAATCGTGATGCCGGTCAGGTTAAGGCATTCGTAAAATGCGTTTGTGCCGATGCTGGTGACATTGGTGCCGATGGCGAGATTGGTCAGGCTCTCGCAATAATTGAACGCTTCATCGCCGATGCTGGTGACGTTGTTTGGAATCGCGACGCTGGCCAGCCGGGTCACCTGAAACGCCTGCGCCCCGATGCTGACAAGGTTGGTGCCAAACGTGACGGCGGTGAGGTTGGCATTGCCCGCGAACGCCGCCGCGCCGATGTTCGTGACGCTGTCGGGAATTATGACGCTGGTGATGCTCTGGTTCGTGTAAAACGATTCGTATGCAAGCATGGTCACCGGCAGACCATTGATTGTGGCGGGGATTGTCACCGCGCCGCCCGCCCCGAAATATCCCGTGATGGTGATGGCGGCACTGTTGGTGATGTAATTGTATGGCACCGAAGAAGTCGGAACGCCTCCAAACGACGAACCCCAGCCTGAAGCTCCGGGCGGATAATAAATGGTCACATTGCTGTCGTTGGCGAATATGGACGAACCGGCGCTGGGAGGATTGCCCTGGAAAATGACGGTGGCCAGATTGGTGCAGCCGGAAAACGCGACGGTTGCGATGCTGGTGACGCTGGCCGGAATCGTCACGCTGGTGAGGCTCACGCAGTTTTCAAACGCGAACTTCCCGATGCTGGTGACGGTGTTGGGAATTGAAACGCCCGTCAAGTTTATGCAGGAGAAAAAAGCCCCGGTCCCGATGTTGGTGACGCCGCTGGGAATGATGACACTGGTCAGGCTGGCACATTCATAGAACGCATCATTCCCGATGCTGGTCACCGGCAGGCCGTTGATCGTGCTTGGAATGGAAACCGCGCCGCCTGAACCAACGTATCCGGTGATGGTGATTCCGCCACCATTCACTGTGTATGTGTATGGCGGATACGTCGCTGTCGGAATGCCGTCAAACGTCGCCAGCCAGCCCGTAGTTCCCGCCAGATAATAGGCGATGGCACTGTCGTTTATGAACACCGTCGCATTATTGGTGGGAGCGTTGCCTCGGAAATAAACACCAGAAAGAGCCGGGCAGTAAGAGAACGCGTAATTTTCGATGTTGGTGACGCTGCCCGGAACAACGACGTTTGTGAGGCTGGTGCAAAAAGAGAACGAATAGATTCCAATGTCGGTCACGTTTGTGCCGATGGTAATGCTGGTTACGGCTGTTGCCTCAAAAGCGAATATTCCGATTGTGGTGACCGGCAGGCCGGTGACCGTGGCGGGAATGACAACCGCGCCACCTGAACCGGTGTATTGGGAAATATTGAGAGAGCCGTCGCCGTTGGTCGTGTAAGTGAATTGGGCCTGCACCACGGACGGCAGCGCCAGCAGCAACGCGCACAACAAGCAGAATCGAATCAGGTTTCGTTTGATATTCATAATGGACTCAAATTCTGTTTGTCTCATCGGGACAGGGTTTGATTTTCAGAAGCTTTATCTACACCTCCTCCGGCACAAATGCAATTCAAATCAGAATTTTTGGACGGCCTTTCCGCGAATGAAGGCTTTTTGCAAAGCCACTCGCGGGAACAGGCTGAAATTTATTTTTTCCAACCTCGCCCTTTTGGCAATGGCGATCAAACCAGTTGCATCGGTTCAAATTGTCTGCCAAGAACCGGCTCGCTCCTCGTCTTGAGCCAGTTTTCCAGGATGCCGGCATAGACATTCCGGAAATCCACGTTGTATTTGACGTCGCCCTGGAACAAATCCTGCGGCGCGAGGCTCGGATATTTTCCAAATAGCCCCGCTTTCACCTTGTTGCCGACCACAAACATCGGTGCCGCCGCACCGTGATCCGTGCCGCCGTTGGCATTGTCCGAAACGCGCCGGCCAAATTCGCTGAACGTCATCACCAGCACGCGCTGCATGTTGCCCTGCGCCTTCAGGTCGTCCACGAACGACTTCATCGAGTCGCCGAGGTCCTGCAAGAGCCGCGTCTGCGCGTTGATCTGGTTCGTGTGCGTGTCGTAGCCGCCCTGCGAAACGTAATACACGCGCGTCGGCAATCCGCCGCCGATGAGCTTGGCCACGAGCTTGAGCGAACCGCCCAGCACCGAGGCCGGATAATCCGCCTGGTTCTGGACCTTCGCGGCGATGGCGCGGACCTGGTCCGAACTCATCTGCGCGTCGAGCGCGGTGCGCGTGATGAAATCCACCGCGCGTCCGCCGGTCATCGGCATTCCCGCCGCGAGCGAACTGATGCTGCCGCCGGAATTGTTTTCATCGGTCGTCAACGTCATGCTCGGCCCGCCGTCCGGCGCGGGCGCGGACGTTTCCAGTGCGTTCAGCTCGTTCAATTTTTTGTAAGATTCCTCGGTCATGTCCGTCTCGCCCGGCTTGGGATGCGCGTTGGACACGAAACGGTAATTCTGCGGGTTGTTGAAGCAAATCCCCTGCGGCTTCTTCGCAAAGAACGCCTCCGGCAACTGGCTGCCGATTGTCACGCCCACCGTCGGGTCGGCTCCGGCGCAGGCGTTGTCGAAATAACGTCCGAGCCAGCCGTATTTTTCGATGCGGTCGGAATCGCTCGCGGTCTGCCAGATTTCCGTCGAGCGGAAATGCGAGCGGTTCGGATTCGGATAACCAACGCCCTGCACAACCGCCAGATTGCCGGAGTCATAAATGTTCTTGAACCCGGCGAGCGCGCTGTTGAAGCCGATGTCGTCGTTGATCTTGATGATTTTGTCGGCGGACAGGCCGATACGCGGACGCGCCTTGTGATAAAAATCGTTCGAGTAAGGCACGACGGTGTTGAGTCCGTCATTGCCGCCGGCCATTTGCAGGACGACGAGAATCGTCGCGTCCTTGCCGGTGATGATTTGCTTGTTCGTGTCCGCCGCCTCGGTCTGGAGCGCGGTCAGCGTGTTGGCGAGAAACGCCGGAACCGTCCACGACAGCGCGCTGCCGAGGACGGTCGTGCGCAAAAACTCGCGGCGCGTCTGGAGTGTGATTTCATTTTTCATAAGATTAGTGATGAGTGATAAGTTATGAGTGACGAGTTGGGGGACCCTGGCCGGCAATCGCCCGGCGAAGTCCGTTTGCCATCCGGCGCAGTTCTGCGATTGAATCCATGCATGGCTTGGCTTTTTCTGATGGCAACAAATCCAGCTCGACGGCGAGCGTCAGTTGCGTGTCCAGTTCGGCCAGAGAGCCTTCGGCATAAGAAATGAATTGAACAAACTCTCCGGTCGTGTTGCGCGCCTGTCCCTCGGCGATATTCGAAGGAATGGAAACCGCCGCGCGCCGCATCTGTGAAACCAAACCAAACTTTTCTTCAGCCGGAAATCTGGCCGTGATTTTGTATGTTTCCTTTGCCAGCACCACGCCCTTTTGCCACACAAGCAAATCACGGTAGCTTTGCGCACCGCTCTTCCTGCTCACACCCGCTCGATTTGAATTCTCATCACTCATAACTTGTCACTCGTCACTGGCCTTCATGTGACTTGATACTCCGGCGTGGACATCACGAGCCGGATGGCCGTCAAGATGTCCGCGTCATTCGGTTTTTCCTTTGAATTGAGAAAGTCGCGCAGCGCTTTTTCCTGCTCGCCGTTGAGCGTGGATTGCAACAAACGATGTTGCAGCGAGGCCACCATCTCGTCCTTGCTGGCGCGCTCTTCGGGCGTGAGAATCTTGTCCAAGTTCACGCCGCCCATGCGGACGCGCTCCAACACCCTCATCGCCCGCTCGCCGCCGGCACCACCCGGCTTTTTGGCAAAGTCATTCGCGGTCAATGGCGGCATCGTGCCTTCCACCAGCGCCTGCGCGTCGTTGTAGCGCGTCAACAGCGTGTTCGTCGTGATCCAGGTGATGCCGCCGTCCCATCCCTTGACGTTCGGCGGCGCGAACAGATCCTGCCCGAGCTGCTTGAGCATCCCGTAGCTCGCGAGCGTCGGCGGCATCTCGCATTCCAGCATCTTCACGCTGCCGATGAGCCATTGCACCGGGCTTTTCACCTGATTGCGCACAATGTCGTCGCCGTAAAACTCCTCGCTCATGAACATCGTCCGCAGGAACGGCTTGAACTCGTTTCCGCCCGACCGGAACACATCCGCCAGCGCGTCGTTCAACTTGTCCGTCGGCGGCTGGCCCGCAAAATAATTCCACAGCTTCCCCGTGATGAACCGCGCGGCCTGCGGCTGCGCCACGATTTGCGCGATCACGTCGTCACCTTCGAGATTTCCGGTGAGGCCGAGGAATGTCTTCGTGCCGGTGTCGTGATAAAACGGACGATAGACATATTTCTCGTCGAGCCGGTCCAGCGACCAGCCCGTCAACGCCCGTGCGCCCTCGGTGATGTCGTGCTCGGTGTAATGGCCTTCGCCCAGCGCGAACAGCTCCATCACCTCGCGCGCAAAATTCTCGTTCGGATGGGCCTTCTGGCTTTGCGCCTGGTCGAGCCAGATGAGCATCGCGGGATCCTTGCCCGCCTCGAGCAGCAGCCGCAGCCAGTTGTCCGTGGCCAGACGGCGGAACAGCTCGTTCTGACGCCACATATAATATGCGTCGCGCACCTTTTCATAGCTTGTTGCAAAATGCCCGTGCCAGAACAGCACCATCTTCTCCTGAAACGGCCTCGGCCCGTTCGCCATGCGTTGCAGCCACCAGCCGCGCAATTCCAGCATCTGGCGCTGTTGAAGCTGTTGCTGCTGCTGTTGAAACGCCTTCTTCGCCTCCGGCGTGCCCGTCTGGTTCACGTCGCGGATATGCGCCTGCCGCGCCGGATCCGGATTAGCCCAGTCGGGATTAAGCCATGGATCGTGAATTTTCTCAAAATCTATCAAGGAAGAAATCGCCTGATCATGGCCGAGGTCGGCCAGGTTTTGAATCTCGTCCGGCGAACCGCCGAAACCCGCGCGGTTCAGCAAATGCGCGGCCGATTCCAGATGCCAGTCATCGTTGGAAAGGGGTTTTAACATATAACATCAGACGTAAAACAAATCGCACAAGTTTCACACACAGCAAATTTTTTAATGTATAAAATTAGTTTTTCGTATGGACGCGGCGAGAACTCGACCATTAAAAAAGCTTTGACACTTTTCATCGTTTGCATCAATTTATCCGCATCCGTTGATTTGACGGACTCATGACGAGTGGTCGAGGGACTGGCCCGATGACACCACGGCAACCGATTGAACTTTGGTTTCAATGACAGGTGCCAATTCCAGCTCAAGCACCATTAGCTTGGGAAAAATGAGAAGAGCACAACCGTTTTGTAGCCCCTTCTCGTCGTGAGTCGGGGCTTTTTTGCTGCCCTGAAATGCCCGTAGCAGCGAACGTGAGTTCGCTCTGGCTGAAAATAATGAGCCGACTCACGTCGGCTGCTACGATTGAAGAAAATCATTTATGAGTCAACAAACCGGTTCCATGAAGGCGCTCAAGTGCCGCGAGTGCGGACGCGAATATCCGCTCGAAGCGACCCACGTCTGCGAATTCGACTTCGGCCCGCTCGAAGTCGCCTACGACTATGACCGCATCAAAAAGTCGCTGACCAAGGCGGCCATAGAGTCGCGACCGAAAACGATGTGGCGCTACCGCGAGCTGCTGCCCGTTGCGACCGAACCGACCGTCGGCAGGCAAGTCGGCTTTACACCGCTCATCAAGGCCGACCGGCTGGCGAAGGAGCTTGGGATCCGCGAGCTTTACGTCAAGAACGACGCGGTGAATTATCCCACGCTCTCGTTCAAGGATCGCGTTGTCAGCGTCGCCTTAAGCCGCGCGAAGGAACTTGGTTTTGATACCGTCGCGTGTGCGTCCACGGGCAATTTGGCCAACTCCGTCGCCGCCCAAGCCGCGAGCGCGGGATTGAAATCCTACGTCTTTATTCCGTCAGATCTGGAACAGGGAAAAATTTTGAACTCGCTCATTTACGGCGCGAATGTCATCGGCATTAAAGGCCATTACGACGAGGTGAACCGACTCTGCGCCGAGATCGCCGGCAAGTTCGGCTGGGCGTTTGTGAATGTGAACATGCGCCCATATTACGCCGAAGGCTCCAAGAGCATGGCGTATGAGATCGCCGAGCAACTCGGCTGGCGGCTGCCGCAGCACACGATCGTGCCGATGGCGTCCGGTTCGTTGCTGACGAAAATCCACAAAGGCTACCAGGAATTTGTGAAGCTCGGCCTAGTCGCGAATTCCGAGACGCACATCCACGGCGCGCAGGCAACGGGCTGTTCGCCGATTTCCGTCGCGCAAAAGGCCGGGCTCGATTTTTTCAAGCCGGTCAAGCCCGACACGATTGCGAAGTCGCTCGCCATCGGCACGCCGGCGGACGGTTTTTACGCGCTCAAGGTGATGCGCGACACCAACGCCGCAGCCGACGACGTGACCGACGATGAAATCCGCGACGCGATCAAGCTGCTGGCCGAGACGGAGGGCATTTTTGCCGAGACCGCCGGCGGCGTGACCGTAGGCGTGGCAAAGAAGCTTATTGCGTCCGGCAAGATTCCGAAGGATTCTTCCGCCGTCATCTGCGTCACCGGCAACGGATTGAAGACGCTGGATGCCGTCAACGGTTATTGCGGCAAGGCGCGCGAAATCAAGCCGAGCCTGCGCGAGTTTGAGGCGCTGCTGGCGCAGGAAGAAAAAGTGAACGCGTAAAATTCGCCATGCGGATTTACATTGAAAGCACGATTCCGAGTTATCTGGTTGCCCGACCGGCGCGCGACCTGTTGCAAGCTGCGCGCCAGCAGACATCCAAAGACTGGTGGGATTTGAAACGCCACAACCACGAGCTGTTCACCTCCCAAATTGTGCTGAATGAAATTGCCTCCGGCGAAGCCGAGATGGCAAAGCAACGGCTCGCCACACTCGCCGGCATTCCGGTTCTGCTCGGAAATGAAGAAGCGGAAAATCTCACCCTGCAAATTCTTGGTTCAGGCTTGCTGCCCGCCGCCGCCGACCGCGATGCCGCTCATATTGCACTCGCAACCATCTACGAAATGGATATACTCTTGAGTTGGAATTGCCGCCATATCGCCAACGCATCCATTCAGGCGCGCTTGCGAACGCTGGCGGCAAAATCCGGCCTCACATTGCCCGTGCTATGCACGCCGGATGAATTGACTGGAGAACTGTATGAAGAATGAAAACGATGTCATAACGAAAGCCAGCCGCAACACTGATGTCGTGCTGGAGGAAATCTGGCGCATCAAAGACACGCTGTCCGCCGCGTATGGCCACGATGTCCACCGACTTTTCTCGGAGCTGCGCGAACAGGAAAAAAACTGCGGCCATCCACTGGTCAGCCTGGCCGATTTACGGAAACAACCAACGAACGGCCATGCGTGAAATCAAGCCGAGCCTGCGCGAGTTCGAGGCGCTGCTGGCGCAGGAAGAAAAAGTGAATGCGTAAAATCCAACCACAAATCATAATTGTCGCCACGATACTGCTTCTCTTTGCAGTTGTCGTGGTCGCTGATGATTCGAATCTCAAACGCGACCTTGACCGCCAATATGAAATTGCGACGAATCAAGAACCGAAAGGAAGCAGAACATCTTGGACTATCAGCACCAATGATAACCAAATCATTTATCACATGCACAATGATACTTCTGGTTCAAATTGGATTGTTTATGGTGAACGAATTCTTGATCTTCCCCATAACTACAAAGACGATGATTCAGGAATTATTTTCCGGGTTGAAAGCGATGGACGGCACGTCACGGCAATCAATCTAGATGGTAAAATTCTGTGGAGTAAAGATACTTTAGCTGATCCGCATCTTGAATCTTATCGAAGCAATAGTGCCCACATCGTCTATATTCATAAAGCGGATGCAAACAATGGTTTGTTAAGAGGTAAAAAAGGTGATTTCATTGCTATTTCCTTCAACAAAATTTCACGCGCTGAATTATTTGGAATTCTTGATGTGAAAACCGGAGATTTCACTTACACAATAGTCCAGTATTAATTATTTTACCAACAGAGTTTGAAATTTAATTTATGTCAAAAAAAGTCCGCATCCCCACGCCGCTCCGCAAGTTGACCAACAACGAGGAGCTTATCGAAATCAACGCCGCCACCATCGGCGAGGCGCTCGTCGAATTGCAGACGCGCTTCCCCGGCATCCAGGAACGCCTCGTGGATGAAAAAGGCGAGGTGCGCCGCTTCGTCAACGTCTATGTCAACGAGGAGGACATCCGCTTCCTCAAGAACCGCGAGACGCCGCTGAAGGACGGCGACGAAATCAGCATCATCCCCGCCATCGCCGGCGGCTAGGCTGATTACAAATTTCAAACCTGAAATTTCAAATTATTTATGGCCACGCCCAAGAAAAAGATCACGGCAACGAAACCGAACACGCCCGCGCAGCAGCGCCTGTGGCTGATGTATCCGCCGAAGCTCATCAAGAAGCCGTTCATTTACGAGGTCGGCCGCAAGTTCAAGGTCGTGACGAACATCCGCCAGGCCAGCGTGACGGACGAGATCGGCATCGTCTGCCTCGAACTGACCGGCGCGAGCAGCGAAGTGGGCCGCGCCATCATCTGGCTGGAGAAACAGGGCGTGAACGTGGAGCCGGTGGAGATCGGCGTGATCGCCGGGTAGGGGATTTTGTGGGGCAACAAAAACGGCTCGGAGAGAAAAACTCCGCGCCGTTATTCTTTGAGATCGTGGCCGCTATTTGTTGTGCCGGCGCTTGATGTTGAGCTGCGTCGTGGCGTGGGCCAGGGCCATGTGAACGGCCACCGATTCCTCTTCGCTCATTTTTTCAGCCAAACGGGATTCGGCGCGCTGCCGGGCCTGTTCGGCGGCGGCTTCGTCGATGTTCTCGGCGCGGATGGCCATGTCGGTCAGTATGGAAACCTTTTCGCCGGTCACCTGCACAAAACCTTCGCCGACGGCGATGAAAATATTTTCATTGCCCTTGCGCACGACGATTTCGCCCTCGACGAGCTGAGTCATCAAAGGCATGTGCTGCGGCAGGATGCCCATCTCTCCCTCGGTGCCGGTGAGCGTGACCATGTCCACGTCGTCGGAGAAGGTTTTCGCCTCCGGCGTGACAATTTCGAGTTTGATCGTGGCCATGTTAGTTTGTGAAACGTTTCAACGATTCACGCCTCACGCCTCTTTGATTTCGTCGATGCCGCCCTTCATGTAGAAATTCTGCTCGGCAACGTCGTCGTGCTTGCCTTCGAGAATTTCCTTGAACGCGCGGACGGTTTCCGCGACGGGAACCTGCTTGCCTTCGCGGCCGGTGAAAACCTGTGCGACGGTGAACGGCTGGCTCAGGAACCGCTGGATCTTGCGGGCGCGGAACACGGTTGTCTTGTCGTCGGGCGAAAGTTCGTCCATGCCGAGAATCGCGATGATGTCCTGCAAATCCTTGTAGCGCTGCAGCACCTTCTGGACGCCGCGCGCGACATCGTAATGTTCCTGCCCGACGATTTCCGGCGCCAGTGCGCGGGAGTTCGAGGCGAGCGGATCCACGGCGGGGAAAATTCCCAGCTCGGCAATCGAGCGTTCCAGCACGATGGTCGCATCCAGGTGCGCGAACGTCGTGGCGGGCGCGGGATCGGTCAAGTCGTCCGCCGGCACATACACGGCCTGGAAGCTCGTGATGGAACCTTTCTTGGTCGAGGTGATGCGTTCCTGCAAGTCGCCCATTTCGGCGGCGAGCGTCGGCTGGTAACCGACGGCGCTCGGCGTGCGGCCCAACAACGCGGATACTTCCGAACCGGCCTGCGAGAAACGGAAAATGTTGTCCACGAACAAAAGCACGTCCTGATTTTTTTCGTCGCGGAAATATTCCGTCACGGCGAGCGCGGAAAGCGCCACGCGGAGACGCGCGCCCGGAGGTTCGTTCATCTGGCCGTAAACCAGGCCGATGCGGGAGCCGGGCGCGATGATCGGCAGGCCGTTCTCGCCGATTTTCGGATGGCCTTTTTCATCCTTCTCCACCTTGATGACGCTGGCCTCGATCATTTCGTTGTAGAGATCGTTTCCTTCGCGCGTGCGCTCGCCGACGCCCGCAAACATGGAAATGCCGCCGTGCAATTTGGCGATGTTGTTGATGAGTTCCATGATGACGACGGTTTTGCCGACGCCGGCACCGCCGAACGCGCCGACTTTTCCGCCCTTGAGAAACGGGCAGATCAAATCAATGACCTTGATGCCGGTCGTCAAAATCTGCGGCGACGTGGATTGATCCGCAAGCGGCGGCGCAGCGCGATGAATCGGCAAGTATTTGTCGGCCTTCACCGGACCTTGTTCGTCAACGGGATCGCCGGTGACGTTGAACACGCGGCCCATCACGGCTTCGCCCACGGGCATGGAGATGGCAGCACCGGTGTCGGTGACCTCATAGCCGCGCTTGAGTCCCTCGGTGGTGCTCATGGCGACGGCGCGCACCCAGTTGTCGCCGAGGTGCTGCTGCACTTCGAGCGTCAGCTTGACGGGCTGATTCAGCACCGTGTAATTCACGGTGAGCGCGTTGTAGATCGCGGGAAGCTGGCCAGCGGAAAAATCCACGTCCACGACCGGCCCGATGATTTGAACGATTTTGCCTTTGTTCATATTTATAATTTCAAATTTGAGATTCCAAATTGCGCACAGCGCCTAGCCCACCGCCATTTGTGCGGTGGTGATTTCCAACAATTCCTTCGTGATGTTCGCCTGACGCAGCTTGTTGTATTCGAGCGTCAAATCCTTGACGAGCTGCTTTGCGTTGTCCGTGGCGTTTTTCATGGCAACCATGCGCGCGCTTTGTTCGCTGGCCTTGGCTTCCAGCAAAATCTGGTGCATCTGGAAATTCAAGCTGTGCGGGAGCAACGCGCCTAGCACGGTTTTTTCATCCGGCTCAAATTCAAACGAATCGGTGCGCGGACCTGCCTTTTGCAATTCCTGCGCCGGCGCGTTGACGCCGGTGGTGACGGCCTGAATTTTTCCGACCGGCAGAAACGGGATCGTCTTCGGCTGCTGCACCAATGTCGAAACGAAATTCGTGAACAAAATGTCCACGCTGTCCGCCTCGTTCTTCAAAAACAAATCCTGCGCGAATTTCGAGATCGCCCGTGCCTCGGCAAACGTCGGTGTGTCCTTGTAAGTAAATTCCGCCGCGAGCTGCCGCTTCGTGCGCGCGACGAATTGCGACGCCTTGCGACCGGCGGTGACATAAACAAACGTTGAACCTTTGTCCAATTTCATCACCTCGCGAAACAGATTGCTGTTCAATCCGCCGCACAAGCCGCGATCCGAACTGACGACGATGACCGCGCGTTTTTTCACCGCGCGGATTTCCATGAGCGGATGCTTGAACGACGCGATGCGCGGGCCGGCCTCGGCCAGGATCGCGTTCATCAGGTCGGCATACGGACGCCCGACCAGCGCGGCCTGCTGCGCCTTGCGCATCTTGGCCGCCGCCACCATCTGCATCGCCTTGGTGATCTGGGCGGTGTTCTTGACCGACTTGATTCGCCGGCGTATGTCGCGCGTGCTGGGCATGAAT